>WNFR01007909.1_pt1 | contig 10782 bp, 11 predicted proteins | sample 5400221 | NCBI WGS metagenome assembly WNFR01 (sample SAMN13153357, study PRJNA577476) | soil metagenome | isolation source: 40 cm soil under Madrone tree | place: USA:California | collected 2016-06-14 | reverse complement strand
GATTTATCTACTGAGTCGTTACAACGCTTTTGCGTGAACGGCGCGATTCCGCTTCGGTTGGTACGTGCTGTAGCCAGCATCGGTGACACCGGCTGAGACCAACGAATCATAAAACAACTTGCGGTTCTTCGTGTCCATTGGTGTTTATTCGTGTTAATGAGAATTCTAGTAACAGGCGGCGCTGGTTTCATCGGCTCGCATCTTGTTGAGAAACTACTCGCGGCCGGGCACGAAGTCGTCATCCTCGATGACTTCAACGATTTTTACGACCCGCAAATCAAGCACGCCAACATTGCCGGTTTCGCCAAAGACGTAACCGTTTGCCACGTCGATCTTCGCGATAGCGAATCGGTGCGCAGTTTCTTTCACCGCGAGAAGGTTGACGCGATCGCGCATCTAGCTGCGCGCGCAGGCGTTCGACCCTCCATTCAATGCCCGCGACTCTATTACGATACAAATGTCACCGGGACATTACACCTGCTTGAGGCGGCGTGTGTAGCTGGCGTGGAGCGATTCGTCTTTGCATCGAGCTCATCAGTGTACGGAGCTTCGAAGACGATCCCGTTTTCCGAGGATGAAAATCTCAGTCAGACATTCAGTCCGTATGCGGCCACGAAAGTCGCAGGCGAATTTCTCTGCTCAACCTACTCGCATCTGTACAACCTGCGGGTAGTGGCGCTCCGTTACTTCACCGTATACGGTCCGCGGCAACGGCCGGATCTGGCCATCCATCAATTCACCCGGCGCATTTACGCTGGTCAACCCATCGATCAATTTGGGAACGGCAGCACGCGCCGCGATTACACTTACATCGATGACGTGATTCAAGGGACGATGGTTGCGCTCCAGTACGATGGCCCGCTCTTCGACATCTTCAACCTTGGTGAGAGCCAGACGATTCAGCTCAAAGACTTGATCGCAGCGATCGAAAATGCGCTTGGGAAAAGCGCAAGAATCAATCAGCTGCCGGAACAACCGGGCGATATGCCGCTGACTTGTGCAGACATTTCGAAAGCAAGAAAATTACTCGGCTACAAGCCAACCACGCCATTGAGCAATGGGCTGCCGCGTTTTATCGATTGGTTTCTACGCAGCGCCAAATGAAGACTTCGATCCTGGATTTGCCATTCGATCAACGCCCCTGTTTCATCGCCGGTCAGGCGAAATCCGGCACGACGCTTTTGGTGGCGTTGCTTGATAACCATCCCGAACTACTCGTGTTGCCCGAAGAAACGGCTTATTTCCCTACCGTCCTGACTAAATACGCGCCACGTGGTCGCCGGGCGCAGTTTGATTACTTGACCAAACAATCGCTTTCCAACGTGCTGTTCGGCGGCCCGTGCAAATGGGGTAAGCGGAATTACTCCACGTTTCCGCGGGACGAATTTCTGAAAACGTTCGAGCATGCGGCATTTGATCCCGCGAATGCGCAGGAGGATTTGCTTGTGCTAATGGTGAAAGCATACGCGGCGACGCTGAAACGGCCGTTGGATACGGTCGCGCGCTGGGTGGAAAAAACTCCGGCCAATCGTAATCACATTCCGGAGATCCTCAGACGCTTTCCACGTGCAAAAATTCTGGTCACGATCCGCGATCCGCGCGCCATTCTCGCGGCGCAAATCGCGCTGGAGAAAACGAGACAAACAGGAAGATTCTCGACTTATTACGTGATCGCCCATTGGCGGGTAGCTGCCCGGCTGGCCAGGCGCGTGCGTGACGGCGAGGTCCCCGGTCTGGTCGTCCCGTATGAAAAATTGGTCTGCGAACCCGCCAGGACGATGGAAGAAGTTTGCGCCTATCTGGAGATTGACTTCGATCCGGACACCGTATTGACGCCCACTAAAGTAGGGCAGTTCTGGAGCGGTAACTCCGCGGCGCGGATTAATTTTTCGCAAATCAGCTCCGAACCGGCGACACGGTGGCAAGGTGAACTTTCGGAAGACGAAATCGGATGGGTAGAATGGCATTGCCGCGATTTAATGCCGGAATTCGGCTACGAGCCGAGGCTGACCCGGCGTGAATTACGGTATTTTGTGCAGCCGATTCGCGGCGAGCGTCCGCGAGAATATATCAAATCGCGTGCCTATTCACTGCGGGATGACTTGATTCGGAGTTAGCCGTTGCGCTTGCAATGGCACTCGAAGCAGGCCATAATCAGCGCGAGATGTCGGGAATCTTCTTCGATCTTCCGAGCGTCCGGTTTCTACGACGATTCAGATTTCTTGAACTGATGCTGCAAACGGTTGCGGCATCACTGCTTCGTTGCTTGAGTGCGCCGGCTCACGCTTTGAGACGAGTCCATTTCCGACACGACGAGGCGGAGTTTCCATCGGCGTTGCAGAGTGCTTGCAAAAAGTTTGACTGGACTCTTGACGATTCGCGCGCCGCGGACGGTGTCCCGAACCTTTTCGGGGCGCTCCGCCCTTTTAACAATTGGATAAAGATTAAGGATAAACATGAACTCTTATTCATCCGGAAGACGCTCACGCCGCCCGCGCGGTGGGGGCCGACGCAGAGGAAACAACGATCGCTTTCGGGGCCGCCAGGAAGCAACGAAGACGCAGAAAAAAACATTCTGGCAACGGGTTGCCGAGTTTTTTGGAAACGGCGGGGAGAAAAGGAAAACCGCAGCGCAGCCGCGCAATGGTGCCCAGCCTTCGCGACCAGGGCGTAAACCCGAGCGGATTGAAGTCACTTCGCCCCGTCTTTACGTTGGCAATTTGTCGTTCGACGCTACCGAGAGCGACCTGTTTGAGTTGTTCAACGGAGTAGGGCACGTGCAAAATGCCGAGGTAGTAAGTTACCGGCATAACCAGCGCTCGAAAGGTTTTGCCTTTGTGCAGATGCAAACTATTGAGGAAGCGAAACGCGCCGTTGAGGAATTGCACGACAAGGAATTCCTTGGGCGCAGGCTGGTGGTGAGCGGGGCAAAATCCGACCAGCACTACGCTGCGTAACGCTCGGTTGTAGTCGCTTCGCTGTCTGCCACGCTGTAGCTTTAGAGAAGGCGGGTGCGAAGCGCGGCGCTAATGCTCAATGGCGCACTCCCAGTCGCGCCTTTCACAGAGAGGCGCGACAGTTAGGCGGCGTTTACTTCTTAATCTCCAGATAGGTCCGCGCCTGAACGTGACTCGTGCCTGGCTGGAATTCCTCGACGCGCATTTGTTTCAGAAACCACCGACCCTCAATTTTCTGCGCCGAAACAACCTCGAACCGCTTGGCGAGTTGCGCATTCCAATCATAACCCTCCATTCGCATTAGCGCGCCGCTCGCCTTATCGATCCAAAGCAACACATTTGAATACTGCGACTCACGCGAGGGTGCGCGTAGTTGCAGTTTCCAGCAATTGCGCGTGCGGACATTTTCTTCGCCTAAGACGCGCGCAGTCGGCCAGTAGAGAAATTTGAAGGCGAGGTCTTCGTACGTCACGCTTGTGCCTCGAATTCTTTGATTGAGCTTCGAGCCCGCGAATTTTTCGGTTCCAGTGTCGCTCACAATATCAAGGCGCGAACTATTTTCGCCGAGCCGCAACTGCAAAACCTCCTCTGGATTTGTGAATGAATAGCGAATGAGCGGCCCGTTTTGGACCAACCGAAATGGCACGACAACGTCATTTTGCCGAAGCTGTCCCTGCAGATCGAGTTGCTGTTTTGACTCGATCATCCGAACCGAGGCGAGAATGTCTTTGGCTGACGGCGGAGACTGAGCGAAGATCGGCACCGAACTAATGAACAACAACGCGACAATTCTACGCATCAATCGGTTTAGGTTTTAGAGCGGCATCGCAGAACCCGGGACAATCACGGGTTCACATTTAACACTTGGATCAAACTCTCTTTCATTTGATTAATCAACAATGGACAAGTCCGGTTCTGGACTTGTTCATGGCGGCGTTGAGCGATTCCGAGATTTGGAGACCGTTATTTGTCGGAGTCGGACTTAGTGCGCTCTTGTTCGGCGGATTCAAAGCGCGCGCGTTCGTCATCTGCCTGGTCGTGTCTTTGCTAATCGGAAGCCTGGTAACGAGTGCGTTAAAATCGGCCGTGGATCGCCGTCGGCCCAAACAGGTGGAGAGCGTGCGGATGGTCCAGTTGCAAAAGGCGCGTCCGAAATTTCTTACGCTTTTTAAGAAACCGACCATTCGCTTTTCGGATTCCTCCGATCGCAGCCGGTCTGGACCCTCGTTTCCGTCAGGCCACGTGGCGACCAATACGATAATTGCGGTTTTTTGCACCCTGTTCTACCGGCGGCAGGGCTGGCTCTACTGGTTCGTCACCGCTGCGCTCGGGTATTCGCGAGTTTATCTCGGCTCACATTGGCCCAGCGATGTGCTCGCTACTGTTTTTCTCGGCATCGGTGAATCGCTGTTTTTAGTCGCTATGTTCGAATTGATCTGGAGGATCGTGGGACGCAAATGGATGCCGCAGCTGTTTGCGCTCCATCCAAGTTTGATGGGTGATTCGAACCGTAGCGCGCGACCAGAGCCTGCCCGTCGTGGCGGTGGGGCGCCGCCACGCTCCACATGAGCAGCACGCGCGCGGTCTGGATTTTCATCGTCGCGCTGACCGCGATTCGATTGTCACTGCTGGCAACGACTGATTTGGAATTCGACGAGGCGCATTACTGGATGTGGTCGCAGCGGCTCGCTCCGGCATATTTCAGCAAAGGGCCGGCCATTGCTTTTGCCATCCGCGCCAGCACTGCGGTTTTCGGCTCGAATGAATTCGGCGTCCGCTTCTTCAGTCCGCTGTTCGCAGCGGGAACAAGTGTGCTCCTGTTTTACTTCGCCCGCCGTTTGTTCAACGCCACCGCCGGGTTGTGGGCGGTCATCGCGTTGAATGTCACACCGATCTTCAATATCGGTGCGTTCGTGATGACGATTGATGCCTTGTCGGTTTTCTTCTGGCTGGCGGCCATGTTCACGTTTTGGCTGGCGGTAGAAAAAAGCCCGCATTTCTCCTGGTATTGGCCACTTACCGGATTGCTGATTGGGCTCGGTTTTCTTTCCAAATACACAAACGCATTTGAACTGGTGTCAATCGTGTTGGTGCTCGCCCTGGCTCCCCGGCTCAGACGGGAGTTTGCACGCCCGGGTCCATACTCATTACTCGGCGTGTTCGCCCTTTGCACGGTACCCCCGATAGTCTGGAACCAGCAACACGCCTGGATCACATTGGTGCATCTGCGTTCGCGGGGAAGCCTCGAGCATGGATTTGGTTTTCACCCGGCAGAAGTTCTTTCGTTTTTGGGCCAGCATTTTCTCGCCTATTCGCCGTTTCTCTTTCTGGCCCTGGCTTGGGCTGTCATTGCAAGCTGGCGACGCGTCAATCAGCAATTCAAGGTGCTGTTCTTGATGTGGTTTGGGTTACCGGTGTTTCTGTTTTACCTGCTTCTGTCATTGAACAAAGCCGCTGCGCCAAATTGGGATGGGCTCGCTTTTCTGGGCTTCGGACTTTTGGCAGTCTATTTTTGGTGGGAAAAACTCGAAGCTAGCCTCACGTTACGCTTCGTCGCTCTCGTCGCGATACTCGTTGGACTCACGATGAGTGTGATCGCGCTGGATACAGACTTGTTGCGCGCGGCCGGGTATCAGTTCAAGCGAAGCGACCCAAGCGACCGGATGCGGGGATGGAAAAGCGCTACGAACGCGCTGGAAAAAATGCGTAACGATCTGGAAACGAAATTGGGCGAGAAGCTTTTTCTAATTGCGGACGCTCGCGATCGGGCATCAGAGATTTCCTTTTATCTGCGCGACAAACGGGTGGAAGGCCCCAGTCATCCGCCGGTTTATATCCCCGAATCGCAGGACATGGTAAACCAGTTTTCGTTTTGGCCGCGCTACGATGAATTCGTCGAACTAAAGCCCGGCACGCCGCGTCCAGAAGGTGAAACGTACACGGAAGAGAACGGCATCAACCCCTTCGTAGGCCGTGATGCTCTCTTTATTCGGAGCGGCGAGAAGGAACACGTGCCGCATAGTATCCGGGCTGCATTTCAATCAACAGAGCCGGTGGGAACCATCGAAGTGCAGCGCCATGGCAAGGTGTTGCGTACCTGGCAGGTATTTCTTTGTCGAAATTACCGGACGCTCCCGCTATGACGCAGCAACTAAACTCGCCGACCGTTTCGGTGGTCGTTCCTCTTTTCAATGAGGAAGAGAGCATCGTCATCTTGCAATCAGAGCTGAGCGCGGCACTGAAAAGCTTTGATTACGAAATAATTTTTGTCGATGATGGTTCGCATGATCGCACGGTCGAGCGAATCGACGCGGCGCCGAATATTCGAGTGATTCGCTTTGAACAAAATGCGGGGCAAAGCGCGGCGATCTATGCCGGCCTCAAAGCAGCTCGTGGAGCGACTGTTGTTCTCATCGACGGCGATTTGCAAAATGATCCTGCTGATATTCCAAAGCTCCTTGCCGAAATTGTGAGCGGCGCCGATCTCGTTTGTGGCTATCGCGCACAGCGCAGAGACACACTCGCGAAACGGCTGACAAGCTGGATCGCCAACGCCGTTCGTAGCCGTTTCACAAAAGATGGCGTGCGCGATACCGGTTGCACTCTCAAGGCGATGCGGCGCGAATGTGTCGCCGCGCTGGTACCATTTAAGGGAATGCACCGCTTCATTCCGGCGCTGGTCAAAGGCGCGGGCTACCGGCTTGTCGAGATTCCAGTGAACCATCGGCCCCGTCGCTTCGGCCAAAGCAAGTACGGCCTTGGTAACCGCGCTCTCCGCGCGACAATCGATATGTTCGGCGTGCGCTGGCTGCTCTCCCGGCGATTGAACCACAAGATCCGCGAGCCGTAAGCGCTACATGCCAAAATCTGCGAACAAGCTAACCACTGATCAGCTTAGTCGACTCATTTACGAAATCCGCAATCCGCGTTCCGACATTCCTCTTACTTCTCACTTCCCGTCACCAGCACGATCTTCCCGGACGCTCCCGGCTCCATGACCGCGCGATGCGCCTGAGCCGCTTCGGCTAGCGGAAATTCTTTGCCGATGACCGGACGCAACGTCCCGTTTTCCAAACCCGCCACGAGCGCTGCGTGAATGCTTGCCAGGTCTGCCGGTGACGTGTTCGGCATGGCCATTCCGCGAAGATCGGCATCGCGCTGCATCGCGTCACGCGGATTGATCTCAACGCGGCCGCGGCTCCCGATAATCGCTACACGACCGCCCTTCGCGAGAATGGTCAGATCTTTCCCGAGATTCACGTTCGCGAGCAATTCCACGATCACGTCAACACCGCGCCCGCCGGTTGCATTCATGATCTGGATAAAGTGGTCAGGCGCGCGATGATTGAACACTTCGTGCGCGCCTTGTTCGCGCGCGAGCTTGCGTCCTTCGTCACTGCCCGCGGTGCCGAACACGCGCAACCCGCGAGCGCGGGCCAGTTGCACCGCGGCCGTCCCCACGCCACCACTCGCGCCGTGCACTAGCACCGTTTCACCCGGCTTAGCGTCGGCGCGCTGAAACAACCCGCGATACGCCGTCGCGTACGGCGTGCCGATGGCTGCGCCTTGCGCGAAAGAAACATCTGCCGGCAACCGATGCACTTGCTCCGTTTTGCACAACGCAAATTCGGCGTACGTCCCGCTCAATGATCCCGCGGTGTAAACTCGGTCGCCTGGTTTAAATTCATTTACATCCGCGCACACCTGCTCGACTACGCCCGCACCGTCGTTACCCGGCGTGTAAGGTAACGCCGGCTTGTACGCATACGTTCCCGCACGAATGTAAGTCTCGACCGGGTTAACGCCGATCGCGTGCATTCGAACGAGTACCTGACCCGGACCGGGCTGCGGTGTCGGCATTTCTTCGAGCCGAAGAACTTCCGGACCTCCAAATTCATGCACCCGAATCGCTTTCATCAGTCCTCTGTTTTGTACTTCGCAAGTGGCCCCACTTCCGCTTCTTAATTGAAACTCGCTCGCGTCCCCGCTCACTCGCTCCTACCCTCGTCGCTTTACCTTCTCTGTCGCTCCTCCCAGTCGCTCCATTCTTCTTAATTTTTACCTTGTCCTCCCCGCAATCCGCGATGATGCAGGAAAGGTAGAAGGATGAATGAAGAATTAAGGGTCAAGACTTAGGCTTGATCGCTTAGTTTCTTTCCTGTCTTCCTGGCTTCCTGATTAGTTTTTCCTCTTCCGCAATCCGCAATTGTCTTCTTCCTTCTTACTTCACCCTTCTTACTTTTCTCCGCATGACCTCACGTCTTAATTCCTTCTTCTTAGTTCTTACTTTTTCCTTCTCCTTTGCCGTTGCCGCCGCCGATAAGGCAATTTCCATTCCGATGCAGATCACCCATGCCCAGAATTTCGATCCCTTCCCTTCGCCGGACGGCAAAAAGCTCGTCTTCATTTCAATGATCTCGGGCAAGGAACAATTGTTCACCATGGGCGTCGACGGTTCGAATGTCGTCCAGCTTACCCGTGACGATGCCGATCATGAAGATCCTGCGTGGTCACCGGATGGGACGAAGATCGCCTTCGTCCTCATCACCAAGGACCGTCACAGCATCGCAGTCATGCGAAGCGACGGCAGCAACATGGAAGTGCTGACACCACCGGAGCAGAATACCATCCATCCAAACTGGTCCTCCGACGGCAAGCGCGTGATCTATTGTACGAACGACGACCTGGAACCGCCGAAGAAAAACTCCGCTAACATCAACGCCGTCGATCTTGCCACGAAGAAAATCACGCCCCTTATCACGGGCGGGATCAATACCTACGGTTCGTGGTCGCCCGACATGAAACATATCGCGTTCCGCAAAATCATTCGTGACGAGAACTCGGAAGTCTTTCTGGCCGATGGCGACGGCTCAAACCCGCGCAATCTTACCAACAACCCGTTCTTCGACGGCTGGCCGGCATGGTCGCCTGATGGCAGGAAGATTGCGTTCGCCTCGAACCGCCGTGGCCACGGCTACCAGATTTTCGTTATGGACGCGGATGGCGCCAATCCGCGTCTGGTCGCGAACACGGAAGGACGCGGAACAGCGCCACGCTGGTCTACCGATGGCAAAGTGATCTATTTTACAAACTGCGTTGCCAAAGATTACGGATCGGACTGCGAGGTTCTGATGGCACACTTAGAACCGGAGCGGTAGTGGACTGAAGCCTTACGCCTCCGCGGACTGACCGCTGGGAGCTTGGTCGCCCTGGAGACTCTGCAAGAGCGACGGAAGCAAGGCAGCCAAACCTTGCTGGTGGTCCGTCGCGGGGTCCACTTTTCCAGCGGGCGTTAGTTTGTCGACAATCTTTGGCAGGTATTCGGCCAAGAAGTGCGAGGCTTGGGCCGGATCCACTCCCATCTTTGCGGCAAGTGCGTTGACCTGCTCGGAACCAAGCACGTTTTGAATTCCATTGCTGGAAATCGGCTGGTTTTCGCCCATACCAACCCAGGACGAGAAGGTATCACCCTGGCCGCTCTGTGAAAATTTGTTAGCCAGGCCTTGCAGGCCTCCGCTCTGCGCGAGGAGACCACTGAGAACTCCTATGAGCGGAGCTGCTTGGCCAGCACCATCACTTTTCCCACTCATTGCACCGAGTATTGAATCGAGTAATCCCATAGTTTTTTTCCTCCGTTATTATGTTTGGTTTTTCGGACGACGGATTTACGAATGTGCCCGCCGGACGATAAACAAATTATCGAAGCAGACTGCAGGGTGGGCAAGGCAAAAACAGAAAGAAAGACGGCCTCGGCCGAGCCTTTCACGAAAAACGTTTTCGTCAGAGTTTTCGAACGGTTGCGTTAGGCCGTAGAACCTTTTCGACGAGGATAGCGGTTTTAAAGGCCTTCCTCAGCCCGCTAATTTTATCCAAATCAAGAGCAAAATGATCGCGCCGATGATCGACAGGATGAGACCCGCCGGATGAAATGACGAACCTGGTTCCGGCTTGGAAAACAGGCGAGCGATCAGGCCGCCCACGATGGATCCACCGATGCCAAGCAGAGTGGTCATTATGAAACCAAGATGCTGTGCGCCCGGCATGATGGCGCGTGCGATGAGACCGACAATGAAACCGACAATGATGTACCAAATGATGTGCAACATAGTTTTATTTGGGTTGAGTGGCGGATGCTAACACGCCGGTTAATGCAAAGGCGATCCTTTTTCCTCCCTTCATACTTCTCAATTCTTAATTCGTCTTTGGACCCAGCTGTCCCGCATCCTCTGCCCTAACTCCCATCTTGTACCGCTTTCAACCCGCGCCTGTGAAAAAAATCGTGCAGCGGCACCAGGATGATCATCGAGAAATAAACCCAGCCGCTCCATTGGATCTGTTCTGCCGGTAAAGTAAGCGCAAAAACCAGCGACACGATCCCGACGCTTACCGGGACGCTCCAGCCCGTCAGTTCACCGCGCGTCACCAGACTTTCCCGCGCATTCAATCGCAACGGCTCACGCAATTGCCAGGCGCGAAGATTCAGGAGCAGGATTTCAGCGGAAATGGCAACCAAGCCGAGCGCGTAAATCGCAAAGATCGTTCTCGCCTGCGATTCGGTGGTGTGAAGCGAGAACCGCTGGCCGACTTGGCCGCTGCTAATGAGGTACCACATCGCTCCGAAGATTGCCTTCAGCGGGTAGATTAAGATCAGGACCGTAACAATCATCGCCCAGCTGATCAAAATCGAAGCGCCGTCTTCGAGGCCGTAACGCCGGCTCCACAACCAATGGCCCCGCCAAAAGATGCCCAGCACCGCGATGCAGCAGACAAAGGTCGGTACATTCTTGAAAGCCGTCAGGAGCGCCTGGATGTTATCGGGGATCTG
>WNFR01050402.1_pt1 | contig 10783 bp, 9 predicted proteins | sample 5400221 | NCBI WGS metagenome assembly WNFR01 (sample SAMN13153357, study PRJNA577476) | soil metagenome | isolation source: 40 cm soil under Madrone tree | place: USA:California | collected 2016-06-14 | reverse complement strand
CGAAATGGGCGATGCTGGCGCTGACGATACCGAAGGCCGACGAAACCTGGCTGGAAGATTTTGCGCGCGGGTTCTTCGCGCTTGCCGCGGAACACGACGTGGATTTGATCGGCGGTGATACCGCGCGCGGGCCGCGCAACATCTGCGTGCAAATCATGGGGGAAGTTCCGCACGGCCGGGCGTTGCAGCGCGACGGCGCCAAAGTTGGCGATGATGTCTGGGTTTCCGGGCATATCGGAGATGCCGCGGCCGCGGTTGCCCACCTTAAGGGCGATCTCAGGCTGCGCGGCTCGTTACTGTCGCACTGCCTGGCGCGGCTGAATCGGCCGGCGCCGCGTGTGGCGTTGGGACGGCTGCTGGTCGGCGTGGCCAACAGCGCGATCGACATTTCCGACGGACTGGTTGCCGACCTGGGACACATCTGCGAACGCTCCGCGGTCGGTGCGGCGATCGAGTTCGCCGCGGTACCCTGCTCGGCGGAGCTGATGCCGTTGCGGGGACAGGCACTGGTAATACGGGCGATCCTGACCGGCGGCGACGATTACGAGTTGTGCTTCACCGCGGTTGCGGAACGCAGATCCGAGATCGAGGCGTTGTCGGGTCAGGCAGGATTGGCATTGAGCCGCATCGGCAGCATCGTGGCAGGCAAAGGGGTCGAAGTCGTGGACCCGGCCGGAAAACCGATGAGCGTGAAGGATGGAGGCTTCGATCACTTCCGCTGACGCTCACGGGCGCCCGTCGTTGCGATTTCTGGTTTCGCACCCGGCGCATTTCATCGCATTCGGATTCGGTGTCGGCCTGTCCCCGGTCGCGCCCGGGACCCTCGGCACATTGCTGGCGCTGCCCATGTACGCCTGGCTGGCGCCGCGTCTCGACAATCAGGCGTTCCTGCTGCTGCTCGCTGGCATGTTCTTCGTCGGGGCATGGTCGTGCGAGATCAGCGGCAGGAGGCTGGGCGTGCACGACCACGGCGGCATGGTGTGGGACGAAGTCACCGCTTTCCTGGCGGTGCTGTTCTTCACGCCGGCCACACCACTGTGGCAGGTCTCGGCATTTCTGCTGTTCCGGTTGTTCGACATCGTCAAACCGATGCCGATACGCTACTTCGACCGCAATATTCGCAACGGGCTGGGTGTGATGATCGACGATATGCTGGCGGCCTTCTATGCGCTGCTGTGCCTGGCCGGCTGGAAATTTGCGTTCGGATGAACTTAAATACGGCACTTGAACCACGGAGGACACCCACCTCTCCCCATCCCTCTCCCCCCGCAAGCGGGCGGAGAGGGTGTGCAAAACGAGAACCTTACAATTATCTCGCTGACGTTGGCTCCCTCTCCACAAGCTGGAGAGGGCCGGGGAGAGGCGCTCTTTGATCCGTGTCCTCCGTGGTGAATAGCTTTTCATGAGGTGAATGGGATGGACGCTGAGCTTTACGCACTGGCGGGGAAAGTCGGCGATGCGCTGAAGGCGCGCAATCTGATGCTGGCCGCGGCGGAATCCTGCACCGGGGGCTGGGTCGGGCAGGCCGTCACCATGGTGCCGGGCAGCTCGCACTGGTTCGATCGCGGATTCGTTACTTACTCCGACGACGCGAAGCGCGAGATGCTGGGTGTGCGAGCGGAGACACTGAAGAAATTCGGCGCGGTTTCCGAGCAGACGGTGCGCGAGATGATCAAAGGCACGCTCTCGCACAGCAAGGCCCACGTGGCGCTGGCGGTCAGCGGCATCGCCGGTCCGGACGGCGGCTCGCCCGGCAAGCCGGTCGGGACGGTGTGCCTGGCCTGGGGCATGAAAAAGGGGCCGCCGCCGCGCAGCGTCGTGCGCCATTACGCCGGAGACCGTGACGCCGTGCGCAGGCAGTCCGTCATCGCTGCGCTGGAAGGAGTGCTGGCGTTGCTCGAAGAGCCCTGAGTTCCAGGGACAGGTCTCTGAAAACGATGAAGAATTCCGCCTTCGGTCGCCGCGGTGCCTTATGCCATAATGGCCGCTTCAAAAAATGAGGTGAAACGCATGGACGAAAACAGAAGCAAGGCGCTGGCCGCCGCCTTGTCGCAGATCGAAAAACAGTTCGGCAAGGGCTCGATCATGCGCCTTGGCGAGAAGGAAGTGGCCAAGGACCTGGACGTGGTCTCCACCGGCTCGCTGGGCCTGGACCTGGCGCTGGGCATTGGCGGACTGCCGCGCGGGCGCGTGGTCGAAATCTACGGCCCGGAATCCTCGGGCAAGACCACGCTGACGCTATCGGTGATCGCGCAGATGCAGAAGATGGGCGGCACCGCCGCATTCATCGACGCCGAGCATGCACTCGATCCGCAATACGCGCAGAAACTCGGCTGCAACGTTTCCGAACTGCTGATTTCGCAGCCCGACAACGGTGAACAGGCGCTCGAGATCACCGACATGCTGGTGCGTTCCGGTTCGGTGGATGTCGTAGTGGTGGACTCGGTGGCGGCGCTGACGCCGAAGGCCGAAATCGAAGGCGAGATGGGCGAACCGCAGATGGGGCTGCAGGCGCGGCTGATGTCGCAAGCGCTCAGAAAGCTCACCGCCAACATCAAACGCTCCAACACGCTGGTGATTTTCATCAACCAGATCCGCATGAAGATCGGCGTCATGTTCGGCAACCCGGAGACCACCACCGGCGGCAACGCGCTCAAATTCTATGCCTCGGTGCGCATCGACATCCGCCGCACCGGCTCGATCAAGAAGGGCGAAGAGGTGATCGGCAACGAGACCCGCGCCAAAGTGGTCAAGAACAAGGTGGCGCCGCCATTCCGCCAGGCCGAGTTCGACATACTTTATGGCGAAGGCATTTCGCGCGAAGGCGAGATCATCGAGCTGGGTGTGCTCTACAAGCTGATCGAGAAATCCGGCGCCTGGTACAGCTATGGCAAGGACCGCATCGGCCAGGGCAAGGACAACACCCGCGACTTCCTCAAGAGCAATCCCGAAGTGGCGAAGGAGATCGAGGCCAGGATCCGCGCCCATGTCGCCGAAAAGCCGCTGGCCCAGGTGGCCGTCGCCGAGGAGTAACGCGCCAACTTGGCCACTGTCCCCAGCCTGCGCGCCCGGGCACTGAAGGCGCTGGGGCGGCGCGAACACTCGCGTCAGGAACTGCAGGTCAAGCTCCAACCTTTTGCTCAAGATTCCGACGAGCTGGACGCGTTGCTCGACGAACTGGAAAAGCGCGGCTGGCTCTCGGAGGCGCGTTTCGTCGAGCAGTTGACGACCACGCGGCGGCGCAAGTTCGGCGCCGCGCGCATCGTCCACGAGCTGCGCGAAAAGGGCGTGTCGGTCGGCGCGATCTCCGCAGCGCACGCGCAGTTAAAGGCGGGCGAAGTCGAAGCGGCGCGGGCGGTGTGGAAGAAGAAGTTCGGCAGGCTGCCGCGGTCGCTCCAGGAGCGCGGCAAGCAGGCGCGCTTCCTGGCCGGCCGGGGTTTCTCCGCCGAAGTGGTGCACGCAGTACTGAAGAAATCGTGCGAAGATTGAGACCGGGCGTCACCGCAAGGGCACAATGAATGCAAGGAGAAAACATTGAAAATCCTGAACCACGGAGGACACGGAGGACACGGAGAAAAACAAGAAACTGAAATGCAAATCGGGAAAGTGATCAGCGCAGAGAATATTGGTAAGTGGTGGTTTACTGGTGTTTCGTGTGCCCGTTCCGAACCCTGGATGCAGTCACATCGGGCTTACTTCCGAATCGCTTTTCCTCCGTGTCCTCCGCGTCCTTCGTGGTTCAAGGTTAAGAATTTCTTATCGGTTTAACAGCGAATGACAAGCAATGAAATTCGCAGTCGTTTCCTTGACTACTTCAAGCGTCAGGGGCACACCATCGTCCCTTCCAGCCCGCTGGAATGACAAGCAATGAAATTCGCAGTCGTTTCCTTGACTACTTCAAGCGTCAGGGGCACACCATCGTCCCTTCCAGCCCGCTGGTCCCGGGCAACGATCCGACGCTGTTGTTCACCAATTCCGGGATGGTGCAGTTCAAGGACGTGTTCCTCGGCAAGGAAAAGCGGCCCTACGTCCGCGCCGCCACCTCGCAGCGTTGCGTTCGCGCCGGCGGCAAGCACAACGACCTGGAGAATGTCGGCTACACCGCGCGCCATCACACCTTCTTCGAAATGCTGGGCAATTTCAGCTTCGGCGACTATTTCAAGCGCGACGCCATCCGTTTTGCCTGGGAACTGCTGACCAGGGAATTCGGGCTCGATCCCGCCCGCCTATGGGTCACGGTGTATCAGACTGACGACGAGGCTTACGACCTCTGGACCAAGGACATCAAGGTGCCGAAGGAGCGCATCGGGCGCATCGGTGACACGCCCGGCGGAAGCAAGTTCCAGAGCGACAACTTCTGGCAGATGGGCGATACCGGTCCTTGCGGCCCGTGTACTGAAATCTTCTACGACCACGGCCCCGGGATTCCCGGAGGCCCGCCCGGCACCGCGGATGCCGACGGCGACCGCTACATCGAGATCTGGAATCTGGTGTTCATGCAGTTCAACCGCGACGAATCGGGAACGCTGCACCCGCTGCCCAAACCCTCGGTGGACACCGGAATGGGGCTGGAGCGCATCGCCGCAGTGCTGCAGCGCGTGCACAGCAACTACGAGATCGACCTGTTCCGGGACCTGATCGCCGCCGCGGCCAGGGTCACCGGCGCAAAGGATCTCGATTCGAGCTCACTCAAGGTGATCGCCGATCACATCCGAGCGTGCGCGTTCCTGATTATCGACGGGGTGATTCCCGGCAACGAAGGCCGTGGCTACGTGCTGCGCCGGATCATCCGCCGTGCCATCCGTCACGGCTACAAGCTCGGCCAGACCAAGCCGTTCTTCCACAAGCTGGTCGGCGACCTGTCGCGGGTGATGGGCGAGGCCTATCCGGAATTGCCAGCCGCGCAGCACCGGGTGGCCGACGTGCTCAAGCAGGAAGAGGAGCGCTTCGCCGAGACGCTGGAAAACGGCATGAAGGTGCTCGAGAGCGCGTTGCACCGCGAGGACCGGATGCTCGACGGGGAGACCGTGTTCCAGCTTTACGACACCTTCGGTTTCCCGGTCGACCTCACCGCCGACATTGCGCGCGAACGCGGCGTGATGATCGACCACGCCGGCTTCGAAGAGGCGATGGAAAAGCAGCGCGAGCGCGCCCGCGCCGCGTCCAAGTTCACCATGCAGGCGGGGATGGATTACAGCGGACAGGCCACCGAGTTTCACGGCTACGACACGCTGCGCCTGGACGGCAAGATCGTGGCGCTCTACAGGGGTGGCGCGCCGGTGCAGAGGATCGAGGCCGGCGACGCGGCGGTGGTCGTGCTCGACCGCACGCCGTTTTACGCCGAGTCCGGCGGCCAGGTCGGCGACCAGGGCGAGATCGCTTCCGGCAACGGCAGCTTCACGGTCGACGATACGCAGAAGATCCAGGCGGAAGTGTTCGGCCACAAGGGCGTGCTCAAGGCCGGACGTTTGGCGGTCGGCGATGCGGTTACCGCGCAGGTGAATCCGGTGACGCGCACGCGTGCCGCATACAACCATTCGGCCACCCACCTGATGCACGCGGCATTGCGCAAGGTACTCGGTCTGCACGTCATGCAGAAAGGCTCATTGGTGGATGCCAACCGCACCCGCTTCGACTTTTCCCACCACGCGCCGATGACGCCTGAGCAGATCGCCGAGGTCGAGGCACTGGTGAATCGCGAGATCCGCAGTAACCATGCGGTGGAAACCCGGCGCATGAAGTACGACGAGGCGATCAAGGCCGGAGCGATGGCGCTGTTCGGGGAGAAATACGGAGACGAAGTGCGGGTGCTGCGCATGGGCGATTTTTCCACCGAATTGTGCGGCGGCACCCATGTGCGGCGCACCGGCGACATCGGTTTCTTCAAGATCGTTTCCGAATCCGGGGTGGCCGCGGGCATCCGCCGGGTGGAAGCGGTGACTGCGGAGGGCGCGCTCGCCTGGGTGAAGGAGCAGGAAGCCAGGCTGGGTGAAGCGGCTCAAGTACTGAAAGCCCAGCCGCAGGAGATCCTGCAAAAGCTCGGCCAGATACTCGACAACGTAAAATCGCTGGAGAAGGAACTGGCGCGGCTCAAATCCAGGCTCGCCAGTTCGCAGGGCGACGATCTTGCGGAGCAGGCGGTGGCGATCGGGAAGGTGCGGGTGCTGGCGGCGAAGCTCGATGGGGCGGACGTCAGGACGCTGCGCGAAGCCATGGACAAGCTCAAGGACAAACTCAAGTCGGCCGCGATCGTGCTCGGCGCAGTCGAGGGCGACAAGGTCACGCTGATTGCCGGCGTGACCGACGATCTGACCTCCAAGGTCAAGGCGGGCGAACTGGTGAACTATGTGGCTCAGCAGGTCGGCGGCAAAGGCGGCGGCCGGGCGGACATGGCGCAAGCAGGCGGAACGCAACCTGCGAGACTTCCGGATGCGCTGGCCAGCGTCGCCGATTGGGTGAAGCAACGGGTAGCGTAGACGCGGGACACAAAACGGGAGGTGGGCATGAAGAAATTGGTGGCAATGCTGATGGGCTTCACCGTGGCGCTTTGGGCGGAAGGGGCTGCTGCGGACGCCAGGGATCTGGAGATCTTTCACACTATCGCAATCGATGTTCCCGCCGACGAGGTGTGGGCGATGGCGGGCGACTTCGGCGGCATCCAGCGCTGGTCTCCGGGAACGGAATCCAGCCGGTTGATTGTCCGAAATCGCAACGAAACTGGCGCCATCAGGCTACTTCGCCGTCGCGGCGACGGCACCCAGGTTACAGAGAAGCTTCTCGATTATGATCCGGCCAACCGTCGCATGGCGTATACGTACGTGGACGGTGTGGTGAGAGCCGCCGATTATTTCTCTGAGCTGGTGGTGAAAGATGCCGGTAACGGCCGGTCGGTTGTCGAGTGGCGCGGCCGCTTCAAGCGCCTGGCCTACTGGACCGACAATCCGCCCGCGGGCCAGGATGACAAGGCTGCGCTCGATTTCCTCAACGGTGCCTACAAGACCGGACTCGAGAATCTCAAGAAGATCCTCGAAGCGAAAGACCGCTAGTTCCGCCGCTCGCTAGAAGGGGAGTTGCGCGGTCGGCGCGGCTTCGCGCAGCACGCGCCGGAAGTCTGCCTGGATGCGCTTCAACGCGGCTTCGTCCTCGGCTTCGAAGCGCAGTACCACCACCGGGGTGGTGTTCGACGAGCGCGCCAGACCGAAACCGTCCGCGTATTCCACCCGCAGCCCGTCGATGGTGATTACCTCCCGCGCTTCCGGAAAACGCGCGGTCTTCTGCAACTTTTCGATGAGCGCGTAGTTCTCGCCTTCCTTCAGCTTGATCTGCAGCTCCGGCGTATTGACCGAGTCGGGCAGTTCGTCGAGCGCCGCGCCGATGTCGGGCACGCCGCTCAGGTACTCGAGCAGGCGCGCGCCGGCGTAGAGGCCGTCGTCGAAGCCGTACCAGCGTTCCTTGAAGAAAATGTGCCCGCTCATTTCACCGGCGAGCAGCGCGCCGGTCTCCTTCATCTTCGCCTTGATCAGCGAGTGGCCGGTCTTCCACATGGTCGGCCTGCCGCCATGCTCGCGGATCCAGGGCGCCAGATTGCGGGTGCATTTCACGTCGAACAGGATCTCGGCGCCGGGGTTGCGCCTGAGCACATCCGCGGCAAACAGCATCAACTGGCGATCCGGGAAGATCACGTGACCACGCCCAACCGATCGCCGTCGCCGTCGAAAGCGAGACCGATCTCGGCGTTGCCTTTTTTCAGTGCCGCGATCAGGTCCTTCAGATTCTCCGGTTGCGAGGGATCGGGATGGTGGTTGGGGAAGGTGCCGTCCACTTCGCAGAACAGTTCTTCGACCTCGCAGCCGAGCTTGCGGTAAAGCGCCGGGGCGAAGGCGCCGGGTATGCCGTTGCCGCAGTCCACCGCGATACGCATCTTGCGTTTGAGCTTGATATCGCCGGCCACGCGTTGGAGATAAGCATCGCCTACGTCCTGGCTGCGAAGGCTTCCGGCGCCGCGCTTCAGATCCCCGGTCTCGAGCCGCCGGCGCAGTTTCTGGATGTCGTCCCCGGAAAGCGTTTCGCCGGCGAGCATCATTTTCAAGCCATTGTAGTCCGGCGGGTTGTGGCTGCCGGTCACCATGACGCCGCTGCCCGTGCCGAGGTGGTGAGTCGCGAAGTAGAGGATCGGGGTGGTGACACGGCCGATGTCGATCCCGTCCACGCCGCTTTTCTGCAGTCCGCGCGCGAGGCCCTGTGCCAGCGCCGGTCCCGACAGGCGTCCGTCGCGGCCGATGCAGACGGCGCGTTTGCCGCGCGCCTGCGCCTCCGAGCCGATCGCCTGCCCGATCGCCTCGACTGCTTCGACAGTGAGCGTGCGGTCGACGATGCCGCGGATGTCGTAGGCTTTAAAAATCTCGGGCGCTGGCAGGCTCATGCAGGCGAGAATAGCAAAGGTCTGCCGCTAAAGCATCATGCACGCGCGGACCGCGGTCGTGCAGCGTCTTGTTTGCGGCTGTCGATCTGCTCCTCGAAGAAGCGGATCACGCGCGCGGGCATCCAGTCGAGGTTGCCTGGAAACGGCCCCGAGGTGAATCCGACGTGGCCCCCTCCGTCCGGAAACTCCAGGTGCAGGCTTGACGATACCTGCCGCGGCGAGGGCAGGAAGCGCCCGGGCAGGAACGGATCATTGCGCGCGTGGACGATCAGCGTGGGCACGGAAACGTGAGTCAGATCGGGCTTGCTGCTCGCGCGCGTCCAGTAATCGTCGGTATCCCTGAAGCCATGCAATGGCGCCGTGACCAGATTGTCGAACTCGCGCAGCGTGCGCGTGCGCCTCACGGCCTCCCCGTCGTACAGACCGGGAAAGCGCGTCAACTTGGCAAGGCTCTTTTTTTTGAGCCGCGCGAGGAAATGGCTGCCGTAGGCGCGCGACAGCCCGCTGCCCAGGCGGTCGCCGGCGGTCATCAGATCCATTGGCGCCGATACGGTGGCCGCTGCATCCACGATCGCCGCCGCTTCGACGCGTTCGCGGCCGAGCCATTTGAGCAAAGCGTTGCCGCCGAGCGAGACGCCGACGGGCAACAGCGCAATATGTCCGGGAAGGGTGCGCAGCCGCCGCAGGATCCAGTCGATCTCGCTAGCATCGCCGGAATGGTAAGCCCGCGGCAAACGATTGGGCTCGCCGCCGCAGCCGCGGAAATGCACCACCACGCCGCGCCAGCCGCGCCTTGCCACCGCGTGCATTAGTGCCGCCGCATAGTGGCTGGTAGAGCAGCCTTCGAGCCCGTGCAACAGCACCACCAGCGGCACCGGCGGCTGCACGTCCACCCAATCCAGGTCGATGAAGTCGCCATCCGGCGTATTCCAGCGTTCGCGTCGGTAGGGCGGCGGGCGGCCCTTCAGAACGAAATAGGGGTAGATGGTCTGCAGATGGCCGCCGGGCAGCCACCATGGCGCACGGTAGTCGTTCATCAATGCAGCATAGAGGGTGGGTTTTCCTGGGGTGCGGGCTCGTCTGCGAGCGGCGAGCCGTGGTGCATCAACATGCGCCACCCCCGATCGGTGAGCAGGTAAATGTTGGTGGCGAGCACCGGATTCGGCGGCCGCGGGTCACCGGCCACAGAAACGTGTTCGTAAACGCTGTGGATCGAGAGCATGCGGCCGGAGAACACGCGGCTGCCGCTCAGCCGAAAGCGCAGGCGCGGGCCCTGCGCGAAGATCTGCCGCCAGGATTCGCGCACCTCGACGACGCCGTTGCGGCGAGCGCCGCCCGGGTGTACGCAGACGATGTCGTCTTCTTCGGCCCAGACCGCCATCATCGCGGCGAGGTCGGCGCGCTCGAAGGCCTGGTAAAAGGCATGTTCGGCGTCCTGGGCGGTGGTGAAGACCTCGGTGATCACGTCGGGAAATGACGGTGAATTTCGTCGAGCACCCGGCTCGGGGCAAGCTTTATCATACAGTCGAAGTGCTTGAGCGGGCAGACGCGCTGGAAGCAGGGGCTGCACGGAACCGCATGCTTCACCACCTGCGCCCGGCCGGAAAGCGGTGGCGTAAAAGACGGCGAACTCGAGCCGTACAGCGCGATCATCGGGCGATCGAGCGCTGCGGCGACGTGCATCAATCCGGAATCGTTGCTTACTACCAGGTCGGCGCAGGACAGTAACACTACCGCATCGTCGAGCGTGGTGCGTCCGCAAAGATTCACTGCGGCGGAGTAGCTCCCCGCAATGACGTCGCCGATGTCGCGCTCCTTTGCCGATCCCACCAGCCACACGGCGAAACCCTCGGCACCCAGCCTTTGCGCCAATTCGCCAAAATACGGTGCCGGCCAGCGCTTTGCCGGACCGAACTCGGCGCCGGGACAAAAACAGGCGACACGACCGCCCTCTGCCAGACCGAAGCGCCGGCGCAGTTGGGCGCGCTCAGCCTCAGTGACCCGCAGTTGTGGTCTGGGCACCGGTGGCTTCAGGGCGGTATCCGCCGCATCGGCCAGCCAGGCAAAACGCTCCACCATCAACGGCAGCGCCCGTTCGTCGAGCCGGCGCGCGTCCGTAAGAAGCCACTGGCGCACCTCGCCGACGAAACCGATGCGCTCGAAAATGCCGGCGAACAGCGGTACCAGCGCCGACTTGAAAGAGTTTGGCAGCACATAAGCACGGTCATAGCGGTTGGCGCGCAGACTGCGGGCGACTCGCCAGCGTTTGCCAAGCGCCAGTTGTCCGTGAGCAAACGGGCTTTCCAGGGTTTCGTTCACTTCCGGCATGCGGCGGAAGATCGGCAGCGCCCAGCCGGGCGC
>WNFR01021120.1_pt1 | contig 10783 bp, 10 predicted proteins | sample 5400221 | NCBI WGS metagenome assembly WNFR01 (sample SAMN13153357, study PRJNA577476) | soil metagenome | isolation source: 40 cm soil under Madrone tree | place: USA:California | collected 2016-06-14 | reverse complement strand
GATCTACGACCGCCGCACCGCGGAGCTGTTCGCCGGCAACTACCCGCTACCCGAGCCGGGCGATGCGCAGCGGTTTGTGATCACGGGGCCCAACGTCGGCGCGCTCGCCCTCGCTATCCAGGACCGGTTAAATTTGCTGGCCCCGCAGATTGGCCGGACGATCCTCGCGCCGGACTTTTCCGCAACGCTCGCTGCGCAGATCGAATCTTACAGCGCAGATGCGAAAGGAGGTGTTGACAGGCAGTTCCGGCGAGGCAAGTACCCGTACGACACCCAATGGCACTCCCTCGTCAACTCCAAGGCGCGGACGGACACCCATTGGCCCCCAAATCCAGGCCCGAACGTGACGGTCTATCCAATTGACGAGGCGGGCCCGCTCTTCGCAATCATCCTTGGAGCAGGGACGCTCGACACTAACGGTGGACCGGTGATCAACGCGAAGAGCCAGGTCATCGATACGCGGGGCCGGCCCATTCCAGGTCTGTATGGCGCGGGCAATTGCATCGCCTCTCCCGCGGGCCAGGCGTACTGGGGTGCTGGCGGGACGCTGGGTCCCGCGCTAACTTTCGGAACCCTCTGCGGTCAATATGTGAGCGCCGAGCCTGCGAAAGCGGACAATTAGCGAGGCTCGCAATTTCGGACTGAAAGAATAGAGAGGGAGCTAGCGCGCTCCGTAGCAACTTGCGGGAGACTCGAACAATGCACCAATCGAGACAAGACACGGTCAAGATCGCCACCGTGAAGGAGTATTTCCGGCGTGGAGACGCCGGCCGGCGCGACCTGACATTGCGGTAATGGAGGCCGGTCGGTTTCTCATCGGCACCTTGGTCGACGCCTAAAACACGGCGCCCCCACATACGTTCCACTCCCGGCTTTCAGGAAAAGCCACACACTTATTTCCCTGATAAACGCTAAGATACTTGCCGCGCACATTCCAAAGGCGGATCTCTACGTGGTTGACGACAGACATCTATTCCTCCTGACTCAGGCGCGGGAGGTTGCGCCTGTGATAAAGAGATTTCTCGCGCGAGAGGCCTCTTGATCGCTCCAATCGGTGGCCCGCCGGACAGCCGCGATGCCTCGGACGAAGGCCTTTCCAAGGCAGACCAACTGCGGCGCATGCAGCGCTTTGCAACCTCCCTGCTCGGCGCCATGCTGCTGCTCTTGGTGGTGAGCGCAGCATACCAGTCCAACTATTCCTGGCTGCATTGGCTCCGCTCCTTCGCCGAGGGCGGCGCGGTTGGCGCTCTGGCGGACTGGTACGCCGTGACAGCTTTGTTTCGCTATCCACTCGGTCTGGCAATTCCGCACACCGCGATCATCCCCAGCAACAAGGACCGGATCGGGGCGAGCCTCGGCAACTTCGTCGAGCAGAATTTCCTGACGCCCGAAAACATCATCGCCAGGCTGCAGCAACACGACGCGGCGCACGCGCTTGCCGAGTGGCTGGCCGTGCGTGCCAACAGCCTCGCGGTTACAGCAGCTGTCGCGGATTTCGTCCCCGCCATGCTGCGCGGTTTGGAGGACCGAGACGTCCGGGAATTCTTCAATCACGCCGTAACACCGCAGCTGCTAAGCCTGAACGTGTCGCGTCTGGCAGGCCATGCTCTGACGGTGCTGACAGCAGCCGAGCGGCATCAGGCGTTGCTCGATCGGGCTCTGCATGCCTTGGAGCGCTGGCTCGTGGCGAGGCAGGGTCTGATCAAAGCAAAGTTCAGCGAAGCGTCCCGTTATACGCCGCGTCTGTTTGACAACTACGTGGTCAACAAGTTTGTGCATGGAATCGTTGCGCTGCTCCACGAGGTTGCCCAGAATCCGAACCACGAGCTGCGCGGCCAGTTCGATCAGGCCGTGCGCGACCTGATCCATAATTTGATGAGCTCCGAGGAATACCGACAGAAGGGTACCGACCTGTTGCGGACACTGGTCGAGCACCTCCAAACAGAGGAGTACTATCGATTGGTCTGGGACGATGTCAGTCGGCGCGTGCTGGCCGACCTCGCGAGCGAGTCTTCAACGATCAAACAGCATATCGAGGGTGTGCTGGTCGCAGTGGGCGAGCGGCTGCTCGATGAGCCTGCGGTGCGGCAGAAATTGAATGCCTGGTGGCTGGACACGATTCACCGGATGGGGGTACGGTATCGACAACAGATATCCAGCCTGATTACCGATGTGGTGCGGACTTGGGACGCCGAGGAAGTCAGCCGCAAAGTGGAGATGGAGATCGGCAAGGACCTGCAATATATCCGAATCAACGGAACGCTGGTCGGCGGCGCGGTCGGATTGCTGCTCAATGTGGGGATCTATCTCTTTGGCATAGGCAATGCCAGTTGATATCCCACAATGCACCTGCCGGCTTCAACTCTTTAAAGCTGTTAGCACCTCATCTAGCATATTCTTTGCATCGCCGAACAGCATCCGGTTGTTTTCTTTGTAGAACAGGGGATTGTCAACGCCGGCATAACCCGAGGCCATGCTGCGCTTCATGACGATGGTGGTATGCGCCTTCCACACTTCGAGTACCGGCATGCCGGCGATCGGGCTCGACGGATCGTCCTGCGCGCTCGGGTTCACGATGTCGTTGGCACCGATGACCATCGCGACGGCGGTGTCCGGAAAGTCTCCATTGATCTCGTCCATCTCGAGCACGATGTCGTACGGTACTTTCGCCTCCGCAAGCAGCACGTTCATGTGCCCGGGCATGCGCCCCGCCACCGGGTGAATCCCGAAGCGGACATTCTTGCCCTTCTCCCTCAAGTACTTGGTGATCTCATAGACGGTGTGCTGCGCCTGGGCGACGGCCATGCCATAACCCGGAACGATGATGATGCTGCTCGCCTCCTTGAGGAACTCACCCGTTTCCTGGGCGCTGACCGCCACCACCTCGCCCGCGGGCTGCGCCCCGTCCCCGGCCTTTTTGGGGGCCGCATCGCCGCCGCCGAAGCCGCCGGCGATCACGCTGAGGAAATGGCGATTCATGGCACGGCACATGATGTAGGAGAGAATCGCACCGCTCGAGCCCACCAGGGCTCCGGTGACGATCAGGAGGTCGTTCGACAGCATGAATCCGGTGGCGGCCGCCGCCCAGCCGGAATAGCTGTTCAGCATGGACACGACGACCGGCATGTCGGCGCCACCGATCGCCATGACCATGTGCACCCCGAACAACAGCGCGAGCACGGTCATCGCAGCGAGCGGCGTCATGCCACTATCGATCGACGGCGCACTCAGGAACCAATAACCGAAGCCAATGACGGCCAGCAACAAAAGCAGATTCAACCAGTGGCGGGCGGGCAGCAGCAGCGGCTTGCCGCCAATGCGGCCCGACAGCTTGCCGAAGGCAATCACCGATCCCGACAAGGTGACGGCTCCGATTAGCACACCGAGGTAGATCTCGGTGTGATGGATGCCAATCTCGGCCGGGTTCATACCCGCGGTGGCCGTCGGATCGATGTAGCTCGCGTAGCCGACGACGACGGCCACGAGGCCGACAAGACTGTGCATGAATGCCACCAGCTCCGGCATCTGCGTCATCTGCACGGTGCGCGCGAGATAGAGCCCCACAGTGCCGCCGACGACTAGCGCGGCGGCGATCCAGCCGATACCTCCAGCGCTTACGCGCGGCCCCAAGATCGTGGCCAGCACGGCGATCGCCATGCCGATCATGCCGTACAGATTGCCGCGGCGTGAACTCTCCGGATTCGACAGACCGCCGAGACTCAGGATGAAGAGGATGGTCGCCGCGATGTAAGCGACCGAGGTCAGGCTCCCGGACATTCTTCTTCTCCTTACTTGCGGAACATCGACAGCATGCGGCGCGTGACCGCAAAGCCGCCGAACATGTTGACGGCCGTGAGCGCGATGCCGGCGACCGCGAGCCAGCGGATGATGTCGTCCGGCCGCGCGCCGTCGGAGCCGAAGACCGCGGCGGCGATGGGCGGCGCGATCTGCACGAGCGCGCCGATGATGATGATGCTGCTGATCGCGTTTGTGACGCTCATCAAGGGTGTGTGCAGTGAGGGCGTCACGTTCCATACAACCATGTACCCGACGAAGCACGCCAGCACGAACACCGTGAAATGACCGAGAAAAGCCGCCGGCGCGTAGATGCCGATCAGGGCGAACAGCACCGCTGCGGTGCCGAAGATCGCCGCGGTCGCACCCGCCGACATCGGCTCGCCATCACCCCCGTGTCCTCTTTTATCGGGTGTGACGGCCTTCGCCGCGGGCTTAGGTTGCGCCGCGGCCACCGGAGCGGCGGATAGCTTGGGCGTGGGCGGCGGCCATGTAACGACCCCGTCTTTGACCACGGTAGTACCGCGGATGACTTCGTCGTCCATGTTCACGTTGAACTGTCCGTCCTTCGCCTTGCACAGTTCTTCGGAGAGTCGGAACAAGTTCGTCGAATACAGGTTGCTCGCCTGCGTCGGCAAGCGACTCGGCAGATCCGTATAGCCGATGATGATTACGCCGTGTTTAACCGCAACTTTGCCGGGCTCGGTCAGCTCGCAGTTGCCGCCCTGTTCAGAGGCCATGTCGACGATCACGCTGCCCGGCTTCATCGACTGCACCATCTCGGCCGTGATCAGCTTCGGCGCCGGCTTACCGGGAATCAGCGCTGTTGTGATGATGATGTCGACCTCCTTGGCTTGCTTCGCGAACAGTTCGCGCTGCGCCTTCTGAAAGCCCTCGCTCATCACCTTCGCGTAGCCGCCGCCGCCGCTCCCTTCCTCGACGTAATCGACCGGGACGAATTCGGCGCCCAAGGACTTGATCTGGTCACCGACCTCGGCGCGCGTATCGTTGGCGCGGACAATGGCCCCGAGCCCGTTGGCGGCGCCGATCGCCGCAAGACCCGCGACACCGGCACCGATGACGAATACTTTCGCCGGTGGCACCTTGCCGGCCGCGGTGATTTGGCCGGTGAAGAACCGGCCGAATTCGTGAGCGGCCTCGATCACTGCGCGGTAGCCGCCGATGTTGGCCATCGACGAGAGGGCATCGAGCTTCTGGGCGCGTGAGATGCGCGGTACGCTGTCCATCGCGAGGACTGTGGCCTTCTTGGCGGCCATGGCCTGAAGCAACTCGGGATTCTGCGCGGGCCAGATGAAACTCACGAGAGTTGCGCCTTCGCGCATGAGATTCACCTCGTCCCGGCTGGGGGCGCGGACCTTGAAAATGATGTCCGCGCTCGACCAAAGGCTGGCCGCATCGGGAACGATGCTTGCACCGGCGGCGCGGTAGGCTTCGTCGCCGATGCTGGCCGCTTCACCGGCGCCGGATTGCAGGGCCACGGCGAAACCCAGTTTCATGAGCTTCTGGACGACGTCGGGTACCGTCGCCACGCGCCTCTCGCCTGGGAATACTTCCTTTGGAATCCCGATCGACTGCGACATAGTTTTATTCCCCTAGATCAATATCCGGCGACCTTCTCGGAGCAGCTCACAATTTTATGCTTTCTCCGGGCGTCAATGTTTCGTGGTTCTTCTTCCCGATCCTTGCCGCGATGGCTGATATCAATCTCCAGTCTATCGACCGCTACGAAAAATTGAAACGACGACGGGAGGCGGTTCGGCCGTCCGTTGCCCTTCTCAAGTCGAACGCAACCATCAGGTCGAACGCAGCCCAGACGTTGGCAATCGCGGATTGATCAATTTGGCGAACCGCTGCCGCAGCTCGCGCTTCAGAATCTTGCCGCTTGGGTTTTTCGGCAGAGCGTCGACGAATATCACGCCCTTGGGCGCCTTGAAGCGTGCCAAGCGCTCGGCGCAGTGCTCCATCACTTGCGATTCGAGCAATTGCTCCGAGGGTTTGACCACCACCACCGCCACCACGGCTTCGATCCAGCGGGGATGCGGCAGCCCAATGACCGCCACTTCACTCACCTGCGGCATTGAATAGATGACTTCCTCCACTTCGCGGCTTGCGATGTTTTCCCCGCCGCTCTTGATCATATCCTTTATCCGGTCGACGATGGTGATGTAACCCTCCGCGTCGATCCGTGCCAGGTCGCCGCTGTGAAACCAACCACCCGCGAATGCCTGCGCCGTGCGTTCCTCGTCTTTGTAATAGCCCTGCATCAGTTGCGGCGAGCGGTGCACGATCTCGCCGACCTCGCCAGGCTTCACATCGTTCATGGCCTCGTCCAGCACTCGGGTTTCCACATTCAACACCGGACGCCCGGCAGAACCGGATTTGCGAAGCTGGTCTTCGGGTCTGAGCACGGTCGCCAGCGGCGCGATCTCGGTTTGTCCGTAGAAATTCAATTTCCCGCAGCACCTCTACCGGCATGATGGACGCGCCGTAATAACCCTTTCGTAAGGAAGACAGATCGCTACCGTCGAAGTGCGGAGAGCGCAACAGGGAGATCCACACCGTCGGAGGCGCGAAGAACGAAGTGATCTGATGCTCGGCAATCAGCGCCAGCAGATTGTCGGCCATTGGGAGCGCCGTGATGATGCTGGTATTACCAAGGTACACGCTTGGACCCAGAAAACAGTCGAGCTGAGCGCAATGATATAGCGGCAGGGAATGCAACACCCTGTCGTCAGATGACATCTCGCCATTGACAATGCAGCTGACGTATTGGTGAATGATGGCTTCGTGCGTCAGGACCACGCCTTTGGGCAATGACTCGGTGCCGCTGGTGTAGACGATCTGTGCAATATCTCCGCTTCCCAGATCTACCTCAGGCGGTGCATCGCCGCATTGCGCGATTTCGTTGAAATTCAGCATACCGGGTTCGGGCGATGAAAATTGCTCGCTGGGTAACCACAGCGACTGCTCGATAGAAGTGCCTGCGACCGCGCTGCGCGCAATCGATGTCAACTCGCTGTCGGTGGCAAGCAGGCGGGCGCCCGAATGCTGGAGGATATAACGCACCTCCTGCGCGTTGAGCATGAAATTGACGGGAACCAACACCGCGCCCAGACGAGCCACGGCAAATCGCAAGGCGGCAAAGGCATGGGAATTGCGCGCAAGAACTGCAACTCGGTCCGACGGTGCGATGCCGACGGCTGCGAGACCCGCCGCGAGGCGGTCGCAAAGCGCAGAAAACTGTGCATAAGTCCAACACGTCTGCGCGCAGACGATGGCAACGCGATTGGGGTACCGTGCGGCGCTGCGCCTCAACAGGTCCGCGATATTCTGACGCCGAAGTTCGGATGACATGTTTGCCCCGGCTGACAACTACGGTTTATTGCGGCGCAGGCCGAATCTATTCGGCAGCGCGAAGGAATTCCATCACTAAAGGCGCGACTGTATGGGCACTGGTGACAAGAAACAGATGACCGTCGTCCACCAGGCACAGCCGCGCCTTGGGTATCAAGAAGGACAGAATGCGCCCGTTCATCGGTGGTGCCAGCGGATCGTCCCTGCCGGACAAAACCAACGTGCGCTGTGGCAGCAGCGTGAGCCAATGCATGCTGGTCCAGCCCAGGAATGCAAACTGCTGGTACAGATAGCCGATGAACGCGGGTGGATTCATCTGCTCGGCGAAATCGCGCACCAGCTGCGGATTGCGACGGAATTGCCCGCCGTACAAATCCGGCGCGATCTGCCGCATGAATTCTGGATCGGTGAAACGCCGGCCGTTCAACATCAGTCGCAACAATGACAGCTTGCCCGGCACCATCAGGACACCTGCCGTCGTGGCCGCCAATATCAGGCGGCGGCAACGCTTACGGCAGGTAAAGGCGAATTGTTGGGCCGCCGCGCCACCCCACGATACGCCGAGCACATCGACCGGATCCCGATAGCCCAGGGAATCCAGCATCTTGTCGGCGAGTCGTGCCAGTCCCGAGAAGCGATAGGGCAGCCTGGGCGCGGCGGACCCCCCCACGCCGGGAACGTCGAACACGATTACTTCGACATCCTTCAGCGCGTCGACGAACGGGTCAAGCAGTTCGAAGCTGGCCCCGATGCCATTGAAGATCAGGAGCGGCGTTCCGGCGCCGCGCCGGATGCGGATGCGCAACGACTGCCCGTCCACATCGATGGTGCGTTCCTCTGTCACTTCAGGCCCTCACTTTCACATATTCACCGGGCGCGGCGTACAGGGGCGGGTAGCGATCAGTGCCCAAGGCCCTGGGTGCAGCGACTTGGCCGCCGCTCCGCTTCTGTGTCCAATCCGCCCATAATTCCCACCAGGTGCCCACATGCTTGGTCGCGCCCCGCAGCCATTCTTCCGGATCGGGTCCGGGTGTTCCGCCAGTGTAATACGTGGCCTTGGAATTTCCCGGCGGATTGACGAGGCTCGCGATATGTCCCGCATTGCTCAAAATAAAAGTGCTGTTACCGCCGAGCAATTGGGTCGTACGGTAGCACGCCTTCCAGGGCGTAATATGGTCGGTCAGCGCAGCCGTGACAAAAGTGTCGATCTGAATTCGTTTGAAATCGATGTTAGAGCCGAGAATCTTCAAATCGCTCGGCTTGACGAGCACGTTGTGTTCGAAAATGTCCAGAAACTGCGCATGCAAGGCACCGGGAAGGTTCGTCCCATCCACGCTCCAGGCGAGAATGTCGAAGGACGGCGGATCCTTGCCCATCAGATAATTGTTGCACCAGTAGTTCCACACGAGATCATTGGGGCGCATCCATGCGAACACATTGGCGAGATTGCTGGCGGGCAGAATTCCTTTGCTTCCCGAACGCCAGCGTGCCAGCGATAGCAGCGGCTTGGAGTGAAAGGCGGCGATGGGCCCCTCGGCATCGAAGTCCAGCAGCATGACACCGAATGCAGCCGCGTTCACACGGTCGTCGCCCGTCGCTGCCATATGGCTCAGCATCAGCATGGAAATGATGCCGCCGGCGCACAGGCCGAGAATATTGACCTTTTTGCTGCCCGTGACGGCGCATACCGCCTCGACGCACTCCAGACAGCTTTTAACGTAGTCATCAAGCACCCAGTCTCCTTGCTCTGGTCCGGGATTCCGCCAGCTCACGGCGAAGAACGGCACGCCGCGGGAAACAGCGTACTCGACGAAGCTGCGCTTGGGCGCGAGATCCATGAAATAGTACTTGCCGACGGGCGGCACGATCATCAGCGTAGGATACTCGTGCACTTCCGCAGTTGTCGGCTGATACTGCAGCAACTCGACCATATCATTGCGGTGGACAACGGCCCCGGGCGTAATCGCAAGATTGCCGCCCACCTGAAATGCATTCGGATTCACCTGGCTGGGCATGGGCACGCCCTTGTTGCTGACCATATCCGAGAGCATGTTCAGCATGCCGCGAAGCAGGCTCATGCCGCCGGTCTCGAACGCCTCCCGCAGCGCCGTGGGATTGCCCCACAGGGTGTTGGTGGGCGCCATGGCGCTGGTCAGGATACCGGTCAGAAAACGCGTCCTTTCACGAGCGCGCCAGTCAGGGTTCTCGCCGACGATCGAATCGACGGCATCGCAGAAGGTCAGGTAGGACTGCGCCAGACGGTTGTAGGCTGGATTGTTTGTCGCGCCAAACCGGGTCTGCGAATCGCGGGTCCTTGGGCGGTATCTGCTTGTCCGAGGTTCCCCACAGAATCTTCAACCACTCCTCGTAAAGGCGCATGGATTCCCGGGCGATGGATTGCGCCTCAGCTGCGCTGCCGGCATGGGATTCGCTTTTCTGCGGTTTTGGCATTTCGCTGACCATGGCTTTATCCCCCTTCGACGTGGCTCTCAAAGCCGCACTGCCATCACCAGGGTGTTGGCGATGAGAGCCGGTTTCTCGCTGCCTTCGATCTCTAGCGTGTTCTCGGTCGTGATCAGGACGCGTCCCTCTGTCTTCGGCTCGACCGAGAGCAACTTGACGCGGCTGCGAACTCTTGCACCGGACGGGACAGGCGAAAGGAAGCGCACTCGATCGATACCGTAATTCAGTGCTGTGCGGATACCAGCGGGACGGATCCAGACCTCCAGCGCTGCGGGGCCGACCAGCGCGAGCGTGAGGTAGCCGTGCGCGATCGTCGACCCGAACGGGCTTTCGCGCGCCGATCGCTCGACGTCGACATGGATCCACTGATCGTCGCCCGTACAATGCGCGAACTGCGAGATGCGGGCCTGATCGAGCTGCACCCAGCTCGATACGCCCAGTACCTGACCGACAAGCCGGTCCATCGTTTCGAGGGAAAGCGTTTCGTTCATTGCTAAGATTTCGTGTCTGCCGCTCTGGATCGCGGCTGCCAAGCCGCCCCCGAGCCCCTGCGCCCCCTTTGCTCTACCCAGCCCCGCCCGGATCTCACCACGATCGGACGCAATTGTCCACTAAGTATTACGTCCGTAAAGTATCTTTCCGGCCTAATCGAACCATGACCCGCAAAATATCCGCTTTGGCGCCACCTACCTCTCCGTCCGGCGCGCCACCATCACTTCCCGCGGGCAACCACCGGGACAGCGAAAGCCGGGGCGGTGGGCGCCGCAGGACCCGTCGGCCGATCCGCGTGGCGACGAATTATGTCCGCCGTGCAGCGCGCTGACGCCGCAGTCGAGCCGCTCTCAGGTATCCGTCCCGCTCTCAGTATCCGTCGGATCGAGGTATGCGGCTCGACCGGCTTCCCAGTCGCGGCCCTCGAAGGGTGTCACAGATATCGACTCCACGGTATCGCCGTCGATGCAGCGCGCGTTGACGCTGACGCCGTCAGGATGCGAACGCGGAACGTAGAACGATTTCACGCCGCAAGTGGAGCAGAAGTAGTGCTTGGCGACGTGCGTGTTGAACGAATACGTGGTAAGCGCGTCGCGGCCGCTGATGAGCTTGAATCGGTCGGCCGGCACGATCAAGTGCAGGTACCCGGATTTGCTGC
>WNFR01014352.1_pt1 | contig 10785 bp, 13 predicted proteins | sample 5400221 | NCBI WGS metagenome assembly WNFR01 (sample SAMN13153357, study PRJNA577476) | soil metagenome | isolation source: 40 cm soil under Madrone tree | place: USA:California | collected 2016-06-14 | reverse complement strand
CCGGCCGGTGCGGATGTGCTCCTCGATGATCTCGCGAATGAAGTTACTGGGTTTCGCCGCGTCGCTCATGAGGCTCCATCGTAACATCCGCTCCCGGCGCTGGGCACCCGGCCGGGGCCCGAACGTGGCGATTGTGCGACTGTCCCCGCGCCTCGCTGCCAGCACACCGTTTGCCGCTACGGAACGCATCGACCGCAGGTGAAGCGCGCGGCCGGGGACCTGCGCAATCCCGTCAGCCTGTTCGATCAGCGCGTCGAGCTCGTGCTCGGGGCGCCGCCGCGGGCGTGTCCAGGAGTGTTCCGACAAGGGCGATCGGACGGCGCCGGGACTCTGTCCGCCGGACCTGCCGGGGTCGTCGGAATGGTCCATTTTGGACGCTGAAACAAGCCCCGGTGAAAGAGGTCGGTCAGACCAGATAACTATCTAATATATATGCATTAATAGGCTATATCATGAGGGCCAGCCGGCGACATATATTGTAAATATGCGTCGCGCGCCTCGTACTCGTTTCCTGCTTGCCGCCGCCGCCCTGACCGGCCTGTTCTGGCTGGCCGCGACGCCCGTCTGTGCCGGCCCGGCGACTGACCGCCTGCGTGAGTTTTTCGGCACGGTGAACGGGGTGCTCGTCGATCCCGCCATCCAGTCGCAACCGCTGGAGAAAGTCGCGCGTATCAAGCGGCTCGTCACCGACGTCGCGGACGTCCGCGGAGCCGCGGCCGCCGTGCTCGACAGAGAATGGCAGGCGCGGACCCCAGCCGAGCGAGAGGAGTTCACCCGCCTCTTCGCCGAGTTCCTCGAGCGCGGCATGGTCGCGCGGCTCGCCGGCACCGTCAGCCCCGTCAACGGCATGATCATGACGTGGCGCGGCGAGACCCAGGCCGGTGACGAGGCGCGGGTGACGACGATGGTCGAGAGCCGTGATGGGCGCAAGATCCTCGTCGAGTACCGGATGTACGAGCGACGGGGCCGCTGGCTCGTCCGCGACGTCGTCGTCGACGGCATCAGCACGATCGACAACTATCGCGCGCAGTTCCGGCGCGTGCTGCGCCAGGGCTCCTACGCCGCCCTGATCGCCCAGCTCCGCACGAAGCTCCGCGAAGACACGCGGATGTTCGCGCAGCCGTCGCACGTGCCGACGCCGGCCGAGGCGGCGGCGTCACGGCCGAGCCCGGCGCCGCGCGCGGCCGCTCGCGCGCCGTCGTCGGTGCCGGTCGCGAAGGGCGCTGCGCCCGCGATCGCGAAGGCGCCGCCGATCGCCAGCGCGCCGGCGGTCGCGCCGCCGGTCGCCAAGGCCAGCACCCCGGCGGTCGCGAAGGCGAGCACGCCGCCGGCCGCGAGGCCGAGCGCGCCGATGGTCGCGAAGGCCGCCGCGCCGCCGGCGCCCGCCACCCCGCCTCGCACACCGCGCCTCGCGATGGCGCCGGTGGTCCCGCCGCCGGCCGATGTCGTGTCGCCCCTGAGCACGACGGACATGACGGCGGACGTCTTGCCGAGCGCGCTGTTACTGATGCTCGGGTTCGGAGGGGTGGGCGCGGCGGTCTACTTGCGTCGCCGCGCGTCCGGGCACGCGCTAGCGCAGCGCTTCGGCGATCGCCACCAGAATCTCGTACTCCTGCATCCAGTACCGCGTGTCGCGAAAGTTCGGGAAGGCCGGCGGAAAGGACGGGTCGTCCCACCGCCGCGCAATCCATCCCGACATGTAGACGATGCGCATGGCGCGTAGCGGCTCGCACAGCGCGAGCGTGCTGCGGTCGAACTCGCGAAACACCTCGTAGCCTTCGAGCAGGTCGTCGCGCATCTTGCGCGCCTCCTCGGTGTCGCCCCGCGCGAGGAGCCAGAGGTCCTGGACCGGCGGGCCCATCAGGCAGTCGTCGAAGTCCACGAGGATCGGCCCGTCCTTGGCCCAGAGGATGTTGCCCCAGTGCAGGTCGCCGTGGATGCGCTGCGCGCGCGCCGCGGCCAGCGGAGCCCCGATCTTCTCGGCGATGGCGAGCGCCACGTCTCGATAGCGCGGCGCGAGCGAGCCGGGGATGAAATCGCCGGACAGCAGCACGTCGAGCGGCTCCCGAATGGAGCGCTCGATGCTCACCCGCGGCCGGTTCGTGGCAGGGCGCGCGGCGCCGACCGCGTGCAGCCGCCCGATCGTGCGGCCGATCCGGCGCCGGTTCTCCGCGTCGAGCTCGTCCAGCGTCCGTCCGCGGACCTTCGGGAAGGCCGCGTAGAGGATGCCGTCGATCTCGTTCAGCGTCGTGCCGGTGCCCAGATCCATCGGCGCCACCGCGGGGACCTCCGCCGCGGCGAGATCGGCCAGGAAGCGGTGCTCATCCTCGATCGTCGCCCGTGACCAGCGTCCCGGCCGGTAGAACTTCACGACGACGCGCCGCTCGTCGTCCAGCTCGACCTCGTAGACGCGGTTTTCGAACGCGCGCAGCGGCAGGCACCGGCCGGTGGAGCGCAGGCCTCCGGCCTCGACCGCTTCCAGCACGCGATCGGGTGTGAGACCGAAGAACGTCTTGCCGGGCTCGCCCGCCACGCCTGGGATCGTATCAGCAGGCCGCCGTCAGCGGCGCGCGAAGCGCTCGAAGAACTTACACCGGCGCGGCGATCAGCCCCGCGGCTTGACCCACGTTTCCGACCAGGCCAGGCACGCGCTCGACGACTGCCGGTCGCCGCGCATCTCGGCCCACACCTGACCCTTCGGCGTCTTGCCGTTGAGCTCGACCCGCGCCGTCTTCGCGGGGAAGAACGTGCTGAACACGCCGATGGGGCGGTTCATGAAGCCGGGCGGCGCGTTGAGCACGAATGGCGTGATCGTGTCCGCCCACGTCATGACGATGCGATCGTTGCCGGCGACGACCGTCTCGGTCGCGGGCTTGGGCGGCGCGTGGAGTGCGCGAACAGCACGTGACCCGCGCCGTCCGGACACCACAGCACGCGCCAGTGGCTGAAGCGGTCCGTCAGCGTCTTGCCGCCGTCGGTGCTCAGCCGGATGAAGGAATTCTCGCCGGTCATGAGGACTTCGTTGGGATCGACTGGTGGTGTCATGGTTCCTCCTCGCGCCCGTTAATGTACAATGCGTCCGCCATGAAGCGCCCGGGGTTGAAGCGGAAGCCGAGTCGCGCGGTCGAGCGTCTGCGAAAGGCCCTCTCCGCGGCCGCGCACGGCGGCGCGAACGTCACGCCCACCAACGGCGCGGTGCCGAACGGTGCGCTCGTGCGACGGCCCGCGAAGGTCGTCTCGCTGCTCGAGCCGGAATTGGTCCTGGAGCGCGCGGCGCGCCGCTTCCTGCCTCAGCCGATCGATCGCTGCGTGAAGTGCAACAGCACATTCGTCGGGCGCGAGCCCGCGTTCATCCATTGTTTCTACTGCGGCAAGATGGCGCGCATCGCCACCGGCTCGCTGCTGGCGCAGGAGGAATTCGAGATGCGGTCCGGCCTCCGGATCGCCGTCTAGGGCCCTCGCTACGCCGCGGCACGCAGGTCGGTCACCACCTCGTGCCACCACTCCTCGGCGGGCCGCGTCTCCAGCCCCTCCAATTGCTTGCGCGTCTCGCGGAACTTCGGGTCGGCGTGCCACGCCTCCCAGTCAGCGCGCGTCTGCCACGTGCCGATGATCACGCGCTCGTCGAGCGCGTCGACGGGGATCGCGACCTGGCCGGCGATCCAGCCCGCCTGGTTGCGTGCCGCCTCGAGCCGCTCGCGCATGGCGGCGTCCCAGCGCGGCTCGCAGCCTTCCCGAAGCTTCACGCGCGTGACGATGGTCATCATGAGGGCACCTCCCCGCGCGGGCACGTGCAAGTTCAACGCCCGCGAGCGGGGAATGCGGGTCACCAGCGCTCGCGGTGGATGAGCTCCTCGAGCGGCTTGCGCCGGCGGGCGACGGCCTTCGGCGCGGCGGCGCGCGCGGGATCGACGTAGCCGAAGCCGATCACGCGGTTGACGTGAACGTCGGCCGGGATGCCGAGCCGCCGCGCCACGTCGGCCTCGGGCAGGTGCGCGGGACAGGAGCCGATGCCGTCGGCCCACGCCGCGAGCATCATGTTCTGCGCGCAGCGGCCGGCGTCGAACTCGTGCGGCTCGACCTGGGCGATGACGATGACGACCGCCGCATGGGCGAGCCACTTGCCCCACTCGCTCAGCGCGCCGAGCGCGCGCACGCTCTCGCGCTCGCTCACGACGATCAGCCGGTTGGGCTCGCGGTTCTTACTGCTGCCGGTCATTCGCCCGGCCTGCAGGATTCTCCGCAGCGCGTCCGGCGGTATCGGCTTGGGCAGGTACACGCGCTGGTCGCGCTTGTCGACGATCGCGCGATAGGCGTCGATCACAGCCTCCAGCGCGCGGGATCGGGACGGCGGCGATGCCAGTCGGTGACGCGCTCGTAGGCGCGCGCGAGGCGCAGCACGGTCGCGTCGTCGAAGCGGCGGCCGACGATCTGGATGGAAACCGGCAGTCCCTCGCGGCTGAAGCCGCACGGCACGACGGCGGCGGGCAGGCCGAGCAGGTTCCACGGCGCCGTGTAGCGGATCGGCGCGGCCGCGAATCCCGTGGTCGGGAAGTCCTCGAACCTCAGCGCGGGCGCCGCCTGACCGGGAAAGATCAGCGCGTCCACGCGCGAGAGGAGGGCGTCCACCTCGCGCCCGATCCGCGCGCGCAGCCGCTGCGCGCGCTGGACGTCCTGCGCCGTGAACAGCGCGCTCAGGAGCAGGCGCGTGCGCACGCCCTCGCCGAACTTCTCGGGCGTCTTGCGGAGCGTCTCCGCGTGATACTCGTACGCCTCGGACATGATCGGCGCCCACACGGCCATCGCGAGGTCGAGCGACGGCGCGTCCACGTCCTCGATCGTCGCGCCTTCCCGGCAAAGCACGTCGAAGGCCGTGAGCGCCGCCCCGCGCACCTCCTCGTTCAGTCCCGGGCCGTCGACGTAGTAGCGCTTCAGGAGTCCGAGCCTCAGCCCGCGCGCGCCGTCCTCGAGGTGCTGCACGTAGTCCTGGGTGGGGCCCCCGCGCGTGGACGTGTCGTCGGGGTCGGCGCCGGCGATCGCCTGCAGCATCACCGCGCTGTCCCACACGCCGCGCGTCATCGGCCCGACGTGATCGAGCGACCACGAGAGCGCGAGCACGCCGCTGCGGCTGACGAGGCCGTACGTCGGCTTGTGGCCGACGAGCCCCGTCATCGCGGCGGGCCCGCGGATCGAGCCGCCGGTGTCGGAGCCGAGCGCTCCCGCGCACAGCCCGGCCGCCGCCGCGACGGCGGAGCCCGATGACGAGCCCGCCGGCGCGCGCCGCACGTCCCACGGATTGCGCCCGGTGGGAAACGGCCCCTCGGTGACGGGCCGCCCGAACGCCCACTCGTGCATCGCGAGCTTGCCGAGGAGCACGGCGCCCGCGTCCTTCAGCCGCCGCGTGATGAACGCGTCGCGCGCCGGCACGTGATCGGCCAGCACCCGCGAGCCGCTCGTCATCTTCACGCCGGCCACGGCGATGAGGTCCTTGAGCGCGATCGGCACGCCGTGCAGCGGCCCGCGTCGCCGGCCGCGGCCGATCTCCGCGTCGGCCTCCTTCGCCTGGGCGAGCGCCATGTCGCCGGTCACCGTGAGGTAGGCGCGCAGCACGCCGTCGTGCGCCTCGATGCGGCGCAGGTAGGCCTCCGTCGCCTCGACCGACGAGAGCTCGCGCGTGCCGATGCCCTCGCTCACGCCGCGCAGGTCGAGATCGGTGACGCTCACCGCCATGGCTCGTCCTCCGGCGCCGGCACGGCCGCGCGCAGACGATCGCGCTCGGGCAGCCAGTCGAGCCACATGGCGTAGAGGAGCTCGTCGTCGCGGGCGCCGAGCGTGAGGCCCGCCGTGCGGCATTCCGCCTCGAACTGTGCGCGCCGGTCGTCCGGGGTTTTCATGGCGCGAGATTGTAGCAGGAGTTATCCTCCGACCCTGACTCCCCACGAAAGGATCCACATGGCCACGGCAACCCCCCGGCTGATGGGCGCGGAAGTGAAACGCAAGGAAGATCCCCGGCTCGTGACCGGCACCTCCGCGTACGTCGGCGACGTCACGGTGCCCGGACTGCACTATGTCGCGTTCGTGCGGAGCCCGCACGCGCACGCGCGCGTGCGCAAGATCGATGCAAAGGCCGCGCTCAAGCGTCCCGGCGTCGTGCGCGTGGTGACGGGCGAGGATCTGCGCGCCCACGTGCAGCAGATCCCGCTCGGGGGGCCGAGCGCCGAGGGCGGCGGCGGCGCGAAGACCGAGGCCGGGCGCAAGCATTTCCCGCTCTCCATCGGCCGCGTGCGCCACGTCGGCGAGCCGGTGGCCGCGGTCATCGCGACGTCCGAGGCCGCCGCCGTCGACGGCGCGCAGGACGTCGTCGTCGACTGGGACCCGCTGCCCGCGGCCGGCGATCTCGCCTCCGCGATGGCCAAGAGCGCACCGAAGATCCACGACGACGCGCCGGGCAACGTCGAGCACACGACCGAGATCAACAAGGGCGATCCCGACGCCGCCTTCAAGAAAGCCCACAAGGTCGTCAAGCAGCGGATGATCAGCCAGCGCCTGTCCGGCATCCCGATGGAGCCGCGCGCGACGCTGGCGGTGCCCGATCCGCTCGTCGGCGGCGTCACCGTGTGGGCGAGCCACCAGGCGCCGCACGTGCTGCGCAACGACCTCGCGACGGTGCTCGGCGTGCCGCAGACCGCCGTGCGCGTGATCGCGCCGGAGGTCGGCGGCGGCTTCGGCGTGAAGTTCGGCACGTACGCGGAGGACGTCACCCTCGCCGCGTGCGCGCGTCTCTACAAGCTGCCGCTGCGCTGGACGGAGACGCGCATCGAGCACATGGTCGCCACCACCCACGGCCGCGCGCAGGTGACCGATCTGGAAGCGGCCGTGGAGGCCGACGGCACCATCACGGCCGTGCGCATGCACGTGACGGCGGACATCGGTGCCTACCCGGTCTTCACCTTCATCCCCGACCTCACGCTCATGATGGGCGTCGGCGTCTACAAGTTCACCAGCGTCGACCTCAAGTCGACCTGCGTGTTCACGAACTCGACGCCGGTGGCCGCGTACCGCGGCGCGGGCCGGCCCGAGGCCGCCTACTACCTCGAGCGGCTCGTCGACGTCGTCGCGCAGGAGCTCGGCAAGAAGCCCGAGGAGATCCGCCGCAAGAACTTCATCCCCCCCTCGGCCTTTCCGTACACGACGCCCACGGGGCAGCGCTACGACTCCGGCGAGTACGACCGCGCGCTCACCAAGGCGCTGGAGATCGCGGGCGTCGAGAAGCTGCGTGGCGATCAGCAGGCGCGGGTGAGCCGGCGCGAGCGCACGCTGCTCGGCATCGGCATGGCGTGCTACGTCGAGATGTGCGGCTTCGGCCCGTTCGAGAGCGCCGTCGTGCGCGTCGAGCCGGGCGGCTCCGTGGAGGCGTTCACCGGGACGTCCGCGCACGGCCAGGGCCACGAAACGACGTTCGCGCAGATCATCGCCGACCACCTCGGCGTGCCGTTCGACCGGATCGTCGTCCGCCACGGCGACACGCTCAACACGCCGATGGGCAACGGCACCGGCGGCTCGCGCAGCCTCGCCGTCGGCGGCTCGGCCATTCTCGGCGCCACCCTCAAGGTGCAGGACAAGGCGCGGAAGATCGCGGCCACGATGCTGGAGGCCGCCGCGGCCGACGTCGTCTACACCGAGGGGACCTATCACGTGAAGGGCATGCCGGCCAAGGCGCTGACCATCGCCGACATCGCGGCGAAGGCGTACGCCGAGGGCCTGCCCGAGGGCATGGAGTACGGGCTCGAGGCGACGGAGTTCTTCCGGCCGCCGCAGCTCGTCTACCCGTTCGGCGCCCACGTGGCCGTGGTCGAGATCGATCGCGAGACGGGGCGCGTCAGCGTGCGCGACTTCGTCTCCGTCGATGACTGTGGCGTGCGCATCAGCCCCACCCTCGTGGCCGGCCAGGTCCACGGCGGCATCGCTCAGGGCATCGCGCAGGCGCTTCTCGAAGAAGTCGTCTACAGCGCCGACGGCCAGCTCGTCACCGGCTCGCTGATGGACTACGCCATCCCGCACCCCGAGGACTTGCCGTCGTTCAAGACGGACCAGACGGTGACGCCGACGCCCTTCAACCCCATGGGCGCCAAGGGCATCGGCGAGGCGGCGACCATCGGGAGCACGCCCGCCATCGTCAACGCGGTGGTCGACGCCCTCAAGACCTTCGGGGTCAAGCACCTCGACATGCCGCTCAAGCCCGAGCGCGTCTGGGGTGCCCTGAAGGGCGCGAAGTGACGACGAGGCTCGACGTCGCGCGCACGACCGCGCTCGTGCAGAAGACGTGGGACAGCGAGATCCTGCCCACGCTCACCGAGTACGTGAGGATCCCGGCGAAGTCACCGATGTTCGATCCCGACTGGAAGGCGCACGGCCACCTCGACCGCGCGGTGAGCACGATCGAGCAGTGGTCGCGCGCGCGGGCGATCGAGGGACTGCGCGTCGAGGTCCTGCGCCTGCCGGGTCGCACGCCGGTCATCGTCATGGAGGTGCCCGGCCGCGGCGCCGACACCGTGCTGCTCTACGGCCACTGCGACAAGCAGCCGGAGATGGTCGGCTGGAGCGAAGGGCTCGGTCCGTGGACGCCGGTGCGGCGCGGCGACAAGCTCTACGGCCGCGGCGCCGCCGACGACGGCTACGCGGCCTTCGCCGCGCTCACGTCGATCCAGGCGCTCCAGGCGCAGGGAGTGCCGCACGCGCGCTGCGTCGTGCTCATCGAGGCGTGCGAGGAGTCCGGCTCCTATGACCTGCCGCACTACGTCGACGCGCTGGCCGCGCGCATCGGCACGCCGAGTCTCGTCGTCTGCCTCGACTCCGGCTGCTCGGACTACGAGCACCTGTGGACGACGACCTCGCTGCGCGGCGTCGTCAACGGCGTGCTCACGGTCGAGGTGCTCACGGAGGGCGTGCACTCGGGCGCGGCGAGCGGCATCGTGCCCTCCTCGTTCCGAATACTGAGAGCGCTGCTCTCGCGCGTCGAGGACGAGCGCACGGGCGAGATCCTGCTCCGCGACCTCCATGCCGACATCCCGCGCGAGCGCATCGAGCAGGCGCGCGCCGTCTCCGGCATGCTCGCCAAGCGCCTCGCGGAGTTTCCGTTCGTGTCCGGCGTGCGTGCCATGCACGACGATCCGCTGGCGGCGCTGCTGGCCGGGACGTGGCGGCCGGCGCTCTCGATCACCGGTGCGGCCGGGCTGCCGTCGCCCACCGACGGCGGCAACGTGCTGCGCCCGCTGACGGCCGCCAAGCTCTCGTTGCGGCTGCCGCCGACGGTCGGCGCCGCGCACGCGGCGAAGCGGTTGAAGGAGACGCTCGAGGCCGAGCCGCCGTACGGCGCGCGCGTGACCTTCCAGGCGGAGTCGCCGGGCGACGGCTGGGACGCGCCGGCGACCGCGCCGTGGCTCACGGACGCGATGCGGCGCGCGTCGGAAGACTATTTCGGACAGCCCGCGATGTCGCAGGGCACGGGCGGCTCGATTCCGTTCATGGCGATGCTGGGTGCCCGCTACCCGCAGGCGCAGTTCATGATCACGGGCGTGCTCGGTCCCGACAGCAACGCGCACGGGCCGAACGAGTACCTGCACGTGCCGACGGGCGTGCGCGTCACCGCGTGCGTGGCGTCGGTGCTCGCCGACCACGCCGGCGCCGGGCGGCGATAAGGGCGCATCTGCGTCGTTGGCTCGTCAGGCGCTCCCTGCGGCGTATGCGGCATACGCCTCAGTCGCGCCTTCCTCGCCGCCTCGCATCTGCACCCTTCTCGCCGCCCGGCCAGCCGGGATAGCGGCGCATCAGCGGCTAGGCTCGTCAGCGCTTCCTGCGGCGTCAGGCGGAGCGGCGATCGCGGGTCTGCAGGCGGTTGAGGACCTTGCGGACGCCAGGCACGGCGGCGGCGATGTCCTCCGCCAGGCGCCGCGCGGCGCGATGCTCCACCCCGCCCTCGAGCGTGACCTCGCCGTCCTGCACGCGCACGTCGATCTCGCGCGCATCCAGCCGCGGGTCGTCCGACATCCACTGGCAGACGTCCTCGCGGATGAGCTCGTCCGTGCGCTTGCCGTCGTCCGGCCCGCGCTCGGGCGGCGGCCCCGGCGCCAGCGTCGCGTCGCCGGCGCCGCCGACGCCGGGGCCGATCTGCCAGCCGGCCTCGGGTTCGCCGCGCCGGCGTCGGCGCCGCTCCGGCGCACGGTCGTCACCCCCGAAGTAGCGCCGCTCGAGCGGCTCCATGGTCAGGCGCGCCCCTCGATCCGCGCGGAGGCGGCCTGCGCCGTGCGCCGGCCGCGAGCGAAGAGACCGCGGGCCTCGGCCATGTAGCCGTGCGCGAGATTCGACCAGTGGCGCGTCTTGCCGTCGAGCGCCTCGCGCATCCGGTTCGTCGCGGCCACCGCCTTGTCGCGGACCAGCGCCCGGCGGTGGCGGCCGCGCTCGGGATCGAGCATGTAGGCGGCCCCGGCGCCGACGCCGAGACTCACGATCACACCCAGCAGCTTGCTCATCACGCACCTCCCCGGCGCCGCGATGTGCAGTCGGGGTGCCAACGACACCACTGGCGTTCGCGTTGCAGCCGTTCACGACGTGATCGTGCGAGTACACTGATAGCCGTGAGTATTCCTGCCGACGCCCGCCTGCTCGCCCTCGAGGACGTGGCCACCCAGCTGCGCGTGGACAGCGTGCGCGCGACCACCGCCGCCGGCAGCGGCCATCCGACGTCGTGCGCCTCCGCGGCCGACCTCGTCGCGGCGATCTTCTTCG
>WNFR01007905.1_pt1 | contig 10785 bp, 4 predicted proteins | sample 5400221 | NCBI WGS metagenome assembly WNFR01 (sample SAMN13153357, study PRJNA577476) | soil metagenome | isolation source: 40 cm soil under Madrone tree | place: USA:California | collected 2016-06-14 | reverse complement strand
TAGTTCCTTCGGATATAGAAATCCGCCGCAACTTTTTCCGCAAGCCAAAAGAGTGGCTGGGCCGCGCGACGATCAAAGGAACGCTGGAGCTGAAAAACGCGCGACGAGTTGTGATTGAAGGCAATCTAATTGAAAGCGAAATACTGACCACGGCAATCGTGCTAACGGTTCGCAATCAGAGTGGCCGCGCGCCGTGGAGCGCAATAGAGGATGTAGTTGTCGAGAATAATATTGTGCGTCATGCCAGCAGCGGCATAAACATTCTCGGCAACGACAACGAACACCACAGCCAGGAAGCGAAACGCATTCGCATTGCCAACAATCTGCTGGTCGACATCGTTGCCAACACGCCCGATAACATTCCCTACTTCCTGCAAACCAACGGCGGTCAACAGTTCAGCGTCGAGCACAATACCGTTCAGCAGGCAGGAAATGTGATTACCGCCTACGGTGTGCCCAGTCGCAGTTTTGTTTTTCGCGACAATATCGTTCAGCTCAACCAGTACGGCATCGTTTGTCTTACCGGCGGCTCTGAATGTGAGCCCGATAACATGTTTTGTAATTGCTTTCCCGGCAGCGTGTTCAAGGGAAATGTTTTTGCAGACAACCTTGGCATTGCCGCTAACGATCACCTTCCCGAGAAATATCCATCCGGCAATTACTTTGTTGGTTCATACCAGCGAGTTGGCTTTAGTGATTTCGCCAATGGCAACTGGCGCCTGGCGGAGAACAGCCACACGCGCAAAAAAGGAAGCGACGGCAAAGACCCGGGGGTCGATGCAGATGCGTTGATCGCAGCCGGAGTTAATCTCGCGCGCACGGGAGGACGTTTCGAAAAGCGTTAGTGGTGTAAAGCAAATTGTTAGTTTGGGGACGACCGGAGAGCCGCCTTACTGACAACCGCTCAAGAAATCCTATGGCTGATGAATTTGTAAACACGAAGTTAATCGACAAGCTCCGGTGGTCGCTGCCGTGGCTGATGCGATATCCGTTTTGGCGCGCGGGCGAAATCACGCGCCGTCCGAAAACTTCGGATCGGACACATTTGATTTTCGTGATTGCTAATCATTTCGAGCCTGGACTCGGCAACGAGGCCCTGCGACGTTTGGAGAAGTGGTGCGAGTTGGCGCGCGCCACCGGGGATGCAGTTCGCGACCACGATGGTACGCCGTTCCGCCATACAAACTTTTTCCCCGCAGAACAATATGAACGGCCGTTGCTGGACATGCTGGCTGATTTGCAGCGCGACGGATTTGGTGAAGTTGAAGTCCATATTCATCATGGCGTGGACCAGCCGGATACAGCCGCGAACACGAAGTTCATGTTGGAACGCTTCCGGGATGTGCTGGCGTACGAACACAAATGTTTGTCGCGAGAACATGGCAGCGCTTCACCCCAATACGCTTTCGTTCATGGCAATTGGGCATTGGCAAACTCCGCGGGCGGACGGTTTTGCGGTGTTGATGACGAAATGCAAATTCTGGCGGACACGGGCTGTTATGCCGACTTGACGCTTCCTTCCGTCCCTTTTCAATCGCAGGTTCCACGCGTGAATGCGATTTATCAGTGCGGCTATCCACTGAACGAAGCCAAGCCACATCGCGCCGGGCCGTCTGTAAAGGTCGGCGATGAATTGAAACTTCCGGTGATATTCACCGGCCCACTCGTGTTCGACTGGTCGCGGCGTGTGCATGGCGTGCCGCTCCCACGCATCGATGACGGCGCACTGGCGCAAAACTACCCGTTGACGCTTGACCGTTTTCATCGCTGGAGCGGCGCGCGCATCAGTGTCGCGGGCAAGCCGGATTGGATTTTCGTCAAGTTGTTTTCTCATGCCTTCTTCGAAGCGGATCAGGATGCAATGATTGGCGAGCAGATGAAGAGATTCATGAACGAGGTGCTGGATTATACGGATCGAAATAATTCCAAGGTCCACTTTGCGAGTGCGCGCGAAGCTTTCAATATGGTAGCCGCCGCAGTTGCCGGGCAAGCGGGCGAGCCCGGAATGTTTCGCGACTATAAACTTCGTCAGATCATGCAAGAAAAACCTGCCGCCGAATTTTTGAACGAAAGAGAAGCAGAGCTGGTTTTAAGTTAAAAGCAACCATTAAGAAGATGAGAGACGAACTGCAAATCGCTGGAGCAAACGGAGTCGCTGGATTTCTTCGTGCTATGCCCGATAGTGCCGAAGTCGATGCGGTCCTTTCGCGTTTGCAGCAGGACGGCGTCGCAATCTTGCCGGAATTAGTCTCGCCCCAATCATTGGCCGCCATGCAGGAAGCTTTTGCCGCTCGCTTGCAAAGGATTCGTTGGAACAACTTCAGCGGCTATGAGAAGACCGAGCCTTATCGTCATCTGGTTGAGGATGTCTTGACGCTTGATCAGGGATTCGTCGACCTGGCGCTCCATCCGCTGGTAAAGGAAGTCCTGAATCGCTATCTGGGCGAAGAATATGAATTAACAGAGGCCAAAGGATGGAAGTCGTTGCCGACGAAGCGCGATTTTCATGGTTGGCATGGCGATGCCTGGTACGACCAGAGTGCCAGTAAAACAATTCACCGGGAAGTGAAACTGGCTATTTACTTGAGCGATGTGCGCAGCGGCGGTCTTAATTACATCAAAGGCAGCCAGCAAAAACAGCACCCGCGCATAGTGAAGAATAGCGAGCTGAGCGACATCGCGTCGGATCAAATTATTGACTTGACGGGTGCGGCGGGCACCGCAATTTTGTTTGATACGTCCGGCGTTCATCGTCAGGGCGTGCCGATGCTGGAGGAACGTCAGGCGTGCTTTTTCAACTACCACGACCCGAGTATTGCATTGCAACGCGAAGACGTCGATTACTATCGCTATCACCCGCTAATTCTCAACGCCGCGTTTCTCGGCAATCTTTCCGACGATGATCGACGGATACTCGGCTTTGGCAACAAACTAAACTTCCGGTCCGCTTTTGTGCGCGCTGGTCAGCCTTCGATCTTCTATCGTCTGCTTGGCGCCGGTTACAATGCTGAGGTCGCAATAAAACATCTCAAGAGCCGTGTCAGCATGCGGTTGCGACGCATCTTCAGTTAACCTTTACCCACCGGCCACTGCAAAAACGGCAAAACTCGAATCTCGGGAGCAACTATGCAAACGGTAGTTTCGGTCTTCGGAGTCAGGCCATTCCGAATCGGGGGCACCGAAACGTTTGCGCGCGAACTTTCGCAACAGCTTAATGAGCGCGGCTGGCAAAGCGTGCTGTGCTTTCTTGAAAAGCCAACGGCGGAAGTGCGCCAGTTTCTAACTTTGCCTAACATTTCGATCGAGGTGCTGGCGGATTCAACACATTTCAGTCTTGCTGCGACGCAGCACTTGGCGAAAATTATTCGCCGTTACTCGCCGGAGATTTTGCATCTCCATTTCACTGGCTTCCTTGGGTCATACGTCTGGCTGGCGCGACTTTTGGGCGTGAAGAAGATTTTCTTTACCGATCACAGTTCGCGTCCTGCCGCTCATATGCTGCGACGCGCGCCGGTTTGGAAACGAGTGCTCGCTCGCATAATCAATCAACCGCTGACCAAAGTGATTTGCGTTAGCGAGTATGGTCTTCGCTGTCTGATAACGTCAGGCTTATTGCCAAACGAGCGGCACGCGCTGGTTTACAATGCGGTGGATCTTTCGCGCGTCGCCAACGATCCGGCACGCGCGGCCCAGTTTCGCAAGCGCTACAGCATTTCTGACGATCGCGTTGTGATTGTGCAAGTCAGTTGGATGATTCCTGAAAAGGGAATACCCGCGCTGCTCGAGGCGGCGCGCATCTTGGTCGCACAGAACGCCAACGTGCATTTTGTTTTGGTAGGCGAAGGAGCGCAGCGCGAGCAGTTTATGATTGATGCTGCAAAATTGGGACTAAGCGACCACATCACCTGGACCGGTTTAATCGAGGACCCTTTCGGCGCGGGTGTCTACGCTGCCGCCGATATCATTTGCCAGCTGTCGCAGTGGGAAGAGTTGTTCGGGTGGATGATTGCCGAAGGAATGGCAGCTGGCAAACCAATCGTCGCCAGCAGAGTGGGAGGCATACCCGAATTGGTAAGCGACGGTGTGTCGGGATTCCTGGTTAACCGTGAAGACACGGCCGAGGCTGCCCAGAAATTGATGCGACTGGTTCAGGACTCGCAGTTGCGACGTGAGATGGGAGAAGCGGGACGCAACCTGGTTGCGGGTAAATTCGATCTCAGAACTAATGTCAAGCAGCTTGTGCACCTCTACGAAATCTAAACCGCACGACCAGTGAAAGCAAATGAATTTTCCTAACACTGCATTTCTGCTCGATTCAGCTCCGCGCACCTGGAGCAGTTTGGAAGAGCATCATCTGAGACTGTGTCAGGCGTTGCGAGCCCAGGGCAGCCAACCCGTGCTGGTGTTTGCTACCAAGTTGCCAACGCAAATCCAGGATCGGTTTGAGCAGGGCGGAGTTTCTGTTGCCGCGATCAACTATGAAGACGGAGTGGCGCACTATTACAACGAGCTGCGAAAGTTGATCGAAAGGAATTCGATTCAACGAGTACACATCGCCTTCTTCGATTACTTTCGTGCCGTTGCCTGGCTCGCAAGATTACGGGGCATTAAATCCATTGTTTATGAAATGGGGAACGGCGGGCTCTTTAGGGCAAAGTCCTGGAAGAGAGAATTGCTTCACCTTCGCAACCGCGTGATGACTGCGCCAGTTGTTCGCATCATTGCCATATCCGATTACATCAAAGGGCAGTTGGTAGCGGCCGGCGTTCCAGGAGAAAAAATCGTCGTTCGTTATCTCGGCATCGATAACTGTCGCTTCCAACCTGACGCTTCAGCGCGAGAGACCTGGGGCCGGAAACTTTTTATTCCCACAGACGAGTTGATTCTTTCTACGGTCTCGTATCTGCGACCGATCAAGAATCCGCAAATAATCGTCGAGGCTTGCGGCGTGTTGGCCCAGCGCGGTTTGAGGGCGCATCTCATTGTCGCCGGCGACGGCGAGATGCTCGACGAGCTTAAACAACTTAGTCAACAACTAGGCATCGCTGATCGAGTTCACTGGTTAGGCCTGGTGCCGGACCCGGCTAGTTTGCTCCAAGCTTCAGACCTTTTTCTGCTGGCCACAGTCGGTGAAGCTTTTGGCCTGGCGTTAGCGGAAGCTATGGCCTGCGGTGTTCCGATTGTTGGTAGCCGCGCGGGCGCGATTCCAGAAGTCATAGCGGACGGAGAAACGGGTTTGCTCGTCAACCCGATGGATCCGGTGGCGCTTGCCGACGGAATTGAGAAACTTGGGCGTGATCAGGCGTTGAGAAAGCGAATGGCCCAACAGGCAGTCGAACGCGTTGCCAGGCACTTCACTCTGGAGAAGGCCGTCGATGGAACGCTGCAGATCTACAGCGACCTTTGTTGAACAGGTGCACAATTCAAGTCTGAAAGTAGCCCCGCGCCCTAAAGCGCGGGTCTTTTTTTGGCGAAAATCTCCATATTTCGGCCCGTTTTTGTCCATTTATGGCCTCAAGTTTTCCTCAAGGTTTTCTCAAGGCGTTCGAACTAGGGTGTAGCCCTCGATAAATGTTCGGGACGCCGCAAAGGTGCTGATCGGAAGAAAATCTTCGAGGAGAATCACGATGGCTCGCAAAAGAGATCGCAAGGCAAAGGCTTCATCAAAAACTGAACGTACGCTACGGAACGGAATTGTTCTAGCCGCTGCATTCGTCATCATAACAGCGGTTTTGATTGCCACTAGAAATGGTTCTGCTGCCACGCCATCAAATGGCACGATATCCGTCGCGGCGCCAGTGATCTCTTATGATGCTGGTCCATTCACGACGCCTAACCAGTCGCCGCTGGGTTTGGGCCAACTCGATCAGGGTCCGCGTTGTAACGCGAATACATTTCCCTGCGACAGCTATACGCTGACAGTTACGCTGCCGGCCGGTTACGTTGCCTTGCATCCGAATGCGTCGGTGAAAGTCACGATGTACTGGACCGACACTGGCGCGCAGCAATCCGACTACGATCTCTACATGTATCGCGGCATCGTGACCACGCTGAATGGTTCCCAACAAGCTGACTACCAGGCGGCGAGCGGCGCCAATCCGGAAGTCGGCAGCATTTCGCCATTGGCAGATGGCACCAATCAGTACTCGCTGAAGATCGTCCCATACGTTACTACTCTGGAAACAGTGCACGTGCGCATGGAACTGCTGGAAGGTACCGGCGGCGCCGGTTCCACAACTTTCGGTGGGCCGGATCCGACCATCGCGGGCGCGCCGCGTTATCAAACCTACGTTGCGCCTAAAGGTTCGACTGCAGAAGTAGGCAGCGGCGAATTCAATATCGGATTCAACCCGCACACCAAACGCATTATGACTATGAACTCGGGACCGGTTTGGCGATTGACTCCCGCCGATCAGCTGACTCCCGCGAAGCCCGAGTGTTGTGAGGCGCTTTGGGAAGACGTAACCAACCTTTCAACTATTGCCGGCGCGGATCCAATTCTCTGGACCGACCAAAAAACAGGCCGCACGTTCGCTGCTAATTCCACCGCCGGAACTAACGGGCTCTACGGATTCAGCGACAACGATGGCGATCTTTGGACGCCTTTAAGTGCTTCGCCGCCTAATGCGAGTTCAGATCACGAGACGATTGGCTCCGGTCCCTATCCAGCGTCTTTAAGTACACTTGTGAACCCAGTTAACCAGGGTGAAGCTGTGTACTACTGCGCGCAAACATATCCGGTCGGCGCGGCCGCATGTCAACGCAGCGATACGCTCGGCCTTAGTTATGGACCAAGCACCTTGCCTTACACCGGCAATAACGGTGATCCGTGCGGCGGCATTCATGGTCACGTGCACGTTGGACCAGACGGGACAGTTTATCTGCCGGTGCGCGATTGCAGCGGTAACGCCGGTCTGGTGATAAGCAATGACGGCGGTGTTACCTGGATCGAACACATCGTGCCTAACACCAAGACGCAAACACACGGAAGCGATCCGTCGGTCGCCATCGGCGCGAACAATACAGTCTATTTCTCTTACGTTGCCGATCAGATTAGCAGCCCAGCAGATCCTAAAGAAGGTCACATTCACATTCAGGTGAGCACCGATCACGGCGCGACTTGGTCCAAAGATACTGATCTTGGCGCCACGCACGGAATTAAGAACGCGGCGTTTCCTGAAGCGGTAGCCGGCGATGACAATCGCGTTGCCGTTGGATTTGTCGGCACTGATAAGCCGGGCGACTTTGAAGGCGCTTCGTTCCCGGGCATCTGGTATCTGTTTATTGCCACAACCTACGACGCTGGTAACAACTGGACCATCGTTAATGCCACGCCGAACGATCCGGTTCAGGGCGTCGGTGGTATATGGCTCGGTGGCGGCAGCAATACAAATCGCAACCTGCTCGACTTTAACGAGATTACGCTGGACGACAAAGGCCGCGTGCTCTTTGGCTACAGCGATGGCTGTGTGGGCGATTGCGTCGCCGATCCGTCGCACAATTCCTACACGGCGTACATGCGCGTCGCGCGCCAGTTTGGCGGCAAGAGCTTGTTTGCCAGCAAAGACATGACTGAACCGATCGCGCCAAAACCTGCTTGCCTTTCCGGCACGCGCGACGCGGCTGGCTCGCATTTGACGTGGAGAATCCCCGACAACGGCGGCTCTGATATCGTCAATTACGAAATTTATCGCGGTACCTCATCGGGAGCTGAAGTGCTACTCGGTCAAACCGGGAGCGCTAAAAATGCTTTCACCGACACGACGGCTGATCCAAATGTGGCCCATTATTATTATCAGGTGAAAGCCATCAACGGGTCAGGCACCGGCAACTCGAGCAATGAGGTCGACCTGGTTGCAATAGTCCCGCCGCCACCAACACCCACGCCGACGCCCGCACCGTGCGGAAGCGCGACGACTTATCCAAATCTTTCTGGTGTTGAGATCACCGACAACCATGGCGGCGCGCCATATCCTTCACAGATCAACATCTCGGGATTGAGCGGCAATGTGACGAAGGTCACGGTTGGCCTGAACAACATCAATCACACCTATGCGGACGACATCGACATCATGCTCGTCGCACCTGGCGGCAAGAGCGCGGTCATTCTTTCGGACGTTGGTGGAAATCTGCCCGCAAGCGGCGTGACACTAACTCTTGACGACGCTGCCGCAGCGCCCTTGCTCGACAATGGTCCGCTTGTTTCCGGCAATTTCCAACCAACAAATGTTGGTACGGACGATACGTGGCCGGCGCCGGCGCCGGCTTCGAATGGCAGCTCAGCGCTTTCCGTTTTCAATGGCATCAATCCAAATGGAACCTGGAGCTTGTATGTAGTGGACGATACCCCCGGTGACAGCGGCACGATCGATGGCTGGACCGTAAGCATCACTACCGACTGTAACAACGGGACGCCGACTCCAACGGCAACCCCGACACCAACGCCTGCGGATCCATGCGTTGCGTTAACGCAAGTGGCAACCGACCCGGCCGGCGATCAGCAGGATCCAATTCTGCCGCAGCCAGGCGCCACCCAACTCGATATTCGTTCGCTAAACGCTGGCGATGATTATCGCTACATCAACTCCGCGCGACTCACGTTCCGCTTAAAAGTTGACAATCTCAGCACGATTCCTGCAGGAGCAGTTTGGAGAGTTCTTTTTGACTTCACTCCGCCTGGAGGAACGTTGACGACGTACTACGTCGCTATGATGTCCGACAAGAATTCCGGACTCAGTTATGAGTACGGAACGAAGTCTGGAAATTTGCTAACGACATTGGGCGTGCTCGAAGAAGGATCGTATTCAGCGGACGGCACTGTCACTCTGGCGATTGCTATGAACAAGATCGGCGATCCCACCAAGGGGACGCTGAGCGCGGGCTCAATGATCGCAAACGTGATTGGCGAAACGGATCAGGCCACTGACGTCGTTGCCGGCACACTCTTCAGTACCGTTGACGACACCACGCCCGGCACTTACATGGTGGGCGCGATGAGCGCGAGTTGTACTCCAGTTGCTCCACCACTGCCACCCGGAACGGCAAACTACGTCAAGGGTGGCATCGGCTTTAGTCCGAGCGTAGCTTTGCGCGCGCCGGCAGCCAGCCGCGACGGTGAACCAAGTCTGCGCGTTGACAAGTTTGGCAACGCTTACGTGGCAGGAATTCGCGGTGTACCGGCGGGAGTGGATCTCTGGTACTTCGATCTGCAACCAGGCAGCGCGACCTACGATCCATTGATGCGGAATCCGATTTATCGCGGCGAGCCAGATCAATTTTCGCCCGATGAAGCAACGCAAGTCGGCGCAGACGGCGGCGGTGACGTTGATCTCGCAGTCGGTTTCGACGAAGCGAGCCCCGCCAATCCGCCGTATCTGGCGTTCAGCAGTCTGACGGCAGCTAATATTTCTGCTGCGCGTTCAACCGATCGGGGGCAAACATTCACCAAGAACCCGGCGGGCAATGTCACCGGAGGTGTGCCCGCTGATGACCGGCAGTGGATGGAATTCTTCGGCAAGGATTCTGTCTATCTGCTTTATCGCACGCTGAGTCCGGTCGTTGCTTACGTGCAGCGGTCGAACGATGGTGGTCTAACTTATGGACCAGCGCGACCGGTCGGCACAATCGGCCAGGTTGGCGGTCTCAGCGTGGATCAAAATGACGGCACCGTTTACGTCGCCGGCGCTAACGGCGTGGTCGCGGTTGGTATTCCGCAGGCGGCGGGAGTCGAACCGACTACCTACACCGTCTATCAGGTCGTTCCCAGCGGCAACGCGCATATCTTCTTTACGGTTAAGGCCGCGAAAGATGGAACGGTTTACGCCTGCTATTCCGACGGCAAGAACGCAAACATTAAATACTCGAAGGACAAAGGCAAATCGTGGAGCGCGGCGATTCGTGTCAGTGATGGACTAGACACGAGAACCGCGGTCCTTCCATGGATGGAAACTGGTCCGACGCCGGGCTCGATCGGCGTGGTCTGGTATGGCTCCAGTGAACTGTCAAACAATGACAGCGCAAACTGGAAAGTGTTCTTTGCACAAAGTCTTGACGCGACTGCCGCAGTGCCGACGTTCCGCCAGGTCGAAGTCTGCGATCACTTTATTCACGGCAGCAACATTTCCGAAAAAGGACTGCCACTAATTCCGGGTCCGTCGCCGAATCGCAACTTGCTGGATTATTTCCAGATTGGTTTCGATCCCACCGGCGCGGCGGTGATTGCCTACACCGACGATCATAACGACTTTGACGGCCACACCTTCGTGGCACGGCAAACCAGTGGTCCAGGAATCAAAGGCAGCAACGTTCCAGCGCCGGCTCAGGGAAGTGCAGTGCCGGCTCCGACGCCTTACTCAACTGACGGTTCGCAGGTTGTGGATTTCCGTCACGACGTGCGCACCAGCAATGTGGTTTTGGATACGGATGATCCGTTCGACATCCTTTCCATCAAATATGCAACCACCGGAACGCAGGCCGCTCCGGGCATCGCGGTAACAATGAAAGTCTCGAGCCTGCCAGTTGTTCCACCGAACGGAACCTGGCGCATGAACTTTGCGGCCAACACGCCCTATGCGCAGGTCAGTCCCACAGGCGATTACAATTTCGGCATTTCGGATCGAGGCGATCAATTCTTTCTTCGTGCGGATACCGATGCGCTTGGGAACCCGACTTTTGTTTACGGCACCACTGTTCGCGAACATCAGAACGGTGGGGGCCTGACATATACAGACAAGGGTGCGGCGGATTCAGGCGCGATCGATGCCGCGGCTGGCACAATTACCGTCA
>WNFR01029051.1_pt1 | contig 10786 bp, 12 predicted proteins | sample 5400221 | NCBI WGS metagenome assembly WNFR01 (sample SAMN13153357, study PRJNA577476) | soil metagenome | isolation source: 40 cm soil under Madrone tree | place: USA:California | collected 2016-06-14 | reverse complement strand
TCCTCGTCGAGCAGCGACGTCGCGACGCTGTAGAAGCGCGTGCGCATGCTCATCGCAGCACCTCGGCGACGACGCAGCGCGGTTGGCCGTTCGCTGCGACGAAGGCGTCCTCGAGCGCATCGTGGTCGCGGCCGTCGACGCGCACCGTGCTCCACCCTTCGAGCGCGAAGCGGCGCTCGACGCCGCCGGGCCACTTGTAGGTCGACGAGTCGTTGTCCACGACGACCGTCGTCAGGCGGCCGAGTCCGAGGCGGCCGGCGAGCTGCACGGCTTCCCAGTTGCTGCCCTCTTCGAGCTCCGCGTCGCCGACGAGGCAGTAGACGCGCGGGCCGTCGCTGCGCTGCGCCGCGAGTGCGAGCGCGCTGCCGACCGCAATCGGCAGACCGTGGCCGAGCGAGCCGCTCGAGATCTCGGCGCCCGGGACGAGCGCCCGGTCCGGGTGGTAACCGAGCGCGGAGTTGAACGTGCCGAAGCCGGCGAGCGACTCGACCGGGATGAAGCCTTTCGCGGCGAGCACCGCGTAGTAGGCCGCCGGTCCGTGACCCTTCGAGAGCAGGAAGCGGTCTCGTTCCGGATCCTCGGGGCGCGCCGGATCGACCCGTAGCACGCGGTCGTAGAGCACCCAGAGCACGTCGAGGGTGGAGAGCGAGCTCCAGTCGTGCTTCTCGTCCCCCAGGAGCAGCGTCAGCAGGGCGGGCAGGTCGTCGTAGCCGAGGCTCGTCGCGATCGCCATGCCTGCACCGTAGAACCTCAACTAATGTTCAAGTCAAGTGCCACGTGAACTCTCGATCGGCGAGCTCTCGGCCCGCAGCGGCATCGCGGCCTCCGCGCTCCGCTTCTACGAGCGCGAGGGCCTGATCGAGTCGCGACGCACCGACGGCAACCAGCGCCGCTATTCGAGCGTGACCCTTCGGCGCGTCGCGCTCGTGCAGGCCGGGAAGGCGGCCGGCATCCCGCTCGAACGGATCCGGCTCGCGCTCGAGACCCTGCCGGACGGCAAGCAGCCGACGAAGCGGGACTGGGAGCGGTTGTCCCGGAGTTGGGCCGAAGAGGTCGACGCGCGGATCGCGATGCTGGCGGCGATCCGCACGCGGCTCACGACGTGCATCGGCTGCGGCTGCCTCTCCCTCAAGACGTGCGCGCTGCTCAATCCCGGCGACGAGGCCGCAGCGCTCGGCGCGGGTGCGCGGTACTTCCAGCGCGCCGCGACCGACCCCGACTAGAGTCGCCGCCATGGACGAGACATGGCGGAACGAACTCCAGGAATTCATCGCGATCCCGAGCGTGAGCGCAGACCCCGCGCACCGCGAGGACGTGAAGCGCGCAGGCGCGTGGGTCGTCGAGCGCATCCGCAGCATGGGCGGCACCGCAGAGTTGACACCGTTCGGCGAGAAGGAGCTCGCGCTCGGCGAGATCCCCGCGTCGGTGGATCCGGACAATGCACCGACCGTGCTCTGCTACGGGCACTTCGACGTGCAGCCGCCCGCGCCGCTCGATCTCTGGGAGAGCGAGCCGTTCGAGCTTACGATCAAGGACGAGTGGGCCTACGCGCGCGGGATCACCGACGACAAGGGGCAAGTGTTCATCCTCTTGAAGGCGGCGCAGAAGCTCGTCGAGGCGAACGCGCTGCCCGTCAACCTCCGCTTCGCGTGCGACGGCGAGGAGGAGATCGGCGGCACGACGATCGTCGACTGGCTCGAGATCGACGACATCGGCGCGGACGCCGCGATCATCTTCGACGGCGGCATGCTGCGCACCGACCTTCCGGTCTTCGCTCTCGGCACGCGCGGACTGATCGCGTTCGACGTCAAGGTGTCGACGGGCGAGCGCGACCTGCATTCCGGCATGTACGGCGGCGCGGCGCTCAACGCGATCCACGTGCTGCTCGGCTGCTTCCAGTCGGTGCTCGCCGGTCCGGACGGCCGGCTGCCCGAGGTGTTGCGCCAGGGCATCGCGGCTCCGGCCGCGGAGGAGCTCGCGGCGTGGGCGAAGCTGCCGCCCGGCGGTGACGAGATCAAGGGCCAGGGCGCGCGGCCGCTCGACGCGAATGCGGAGGGGGAGTTCTATACGCGCACGTGGGCCGAGCCGTCCGCGGACGTGAACGGGATCATCGGCGGCAAGCCGGGCCTGCGGAACACGACGCTGTCGGTGCACGCGTCGGGCGAATTCACGATCCGGCTCGCGCCGGGCCAGCACGTCGAGACGATCGGCGCCGCGGCGGAGAAGCTCGTGCGTGACGCTGCGCCCGCCGGCGCGGACGTCGACATCAAGTGGAAGGGCGTCCCCGGTGCGCTGTTCCGGCCCGACGCGGCCGCGATCCAGCTCGGCCTCGACGCGTTCGAACACGTGCTCGGCGTGCGGCCGCTGCTCGTCCGCTCGGGCGGCACGCTGCCGATCATGCCGGCGCTCGCCGACAAGGGCATCGCGACGATCCTCACCGGCTTCGGGCTGCCCGAGTCGAACGTGCACTCGCCGAACGAGCGCTTCCTCGCGCGCTACTTCGAGCAGGGCGTCGACACCGCCGCTGAGCTCTACACGCGGCTCGGCGAGCTGCCGGCTTCGTAGCTGGTCAGCTTCCGGGCTGGTGGCCCGGCGGGCAGATCGGCCGCACGGAGCTGACGCTGAAGTTGTCGTAATCGATCTCGACCTGCTTGTCCCAGGGTGGTGCTCCCGGACCGCCCGCGAGCGCGCCGACGCCGATCGACACCGTGCTCAGATCGCGCCCTGACGTGAGGGTGAACCACTTGCCGTTGTGCAGGAAGTAGGCCGTCACGATGCCGTCATGTCGCGCCAGCCGCAGGGTGCCGGTCGTGTCGTTGCCCGGAAGGTTGATCGAGTTGCCTGGACCTGTCGCCGCGGCGTACTGCTCCTGGCCCTGCGAGGAGCTCATGCGCAGGACCTGCATCGGCAGCTGTCCCGAGTCGTAGAAAGCCCAGAGCATCGCGAAGCTCCCGTTCGCCGGTGGCCACTGTGTCAGCGTGAAATTGACGCGCGCGTCGAAGTCGCCGGGGAACTTGCAGACGGTGGCGACGTGGCCGCCGATGTAGCGAAGGCGTCGGAGATCGTCACCGGCTTTGACGGAGGGGTGCTCGCGTTTCGCGACGCTGCCGTCGCCGCCGCGGCGGCGGCGGCCGTATGGGCCGTCGTCGTCGGCTGCGTCCGTGGCGCGCCCACCGGAACTGCGGCAGCCGGCGTCGCTTTCGTCGCCGCAGCTGCGTGGGTTGCGACCTGGGCGCGATGTACATGTGGGCGGACGGTTGCGTGGTGCCGGACGACGGGCTGCGCAGGCGCGGCCACCTTCTCGGTGACGATGCGGATCGTCTGCTTGGCCAGCGCGCGCGGCGTGCCGCCTTGATGCGCGAGCGCGAATGCCCCGGCGCCGGCCGCCGCGGCGACCACGAGGCCGGCTGCGACACGTGGTCCACGGCGATTCGCACTGGCCGTCGCCACGGAGTCGACAGTCGCCGGCGCGTCCGCCTCCGGAGATGGCGCCGGCACGGGCTGCAGCGAGGGATCGTGCCGGAGGATCGCACGCTCGAGCTCGCGCAGCGCCGGGCTCGGCTCGAGCCCGAGCTCCTCGTCGAGCATTCGCCGCGCGTCCTGGTACGCGTCGAGCGCTTCCGCCTGCCGGCCGGAGCGGTAGAGCGCCAGGATGAGGCTGGCGCGGAGCCCCTCCCGCAAGGGGTAACGCGCGGCGAGCGAGGAGAGTTCGGACACGAGCTCTGCTGCTGCCCCGTTCTCGAGCTTTGCCGCCAGGCGTTCTTCGGTCGCACCGAGCCGAAGCTCCTCGAGCGCGGCGCGCTCGGCCTCCGCGAAGGGAACGTCGATGCCTGCGAGCGGTTCGCTCTGCCACAGCGCCTCGGCGGCGTGCAGCAACTGCGCTCGCTCGGCCGGGCTCGTCGCGGCTGCGGCGGCCGCGAGCTGTGAGCGAAACCGGTCGAGGTCGAGCTCTCCTGGCTCGACGTCGATCCGGTAGCCGGAGCCGACCGTCACGAGGCGCTCGCCGACGATGCGCCGCAGCCGCGACACCTGCGACTGCAGCGCTGCGACGCCACCGCTCGGGATCGAGTCCCAGAGCTCATCGAGCAGGCGGTCTGCGGGCACCGCGGCGTTCGCGTGCAAGAGCAGATAGGCGAGCAGTGCGCGCTGCCGCGGCCCTGTGAGCGGCAGGATCCGCCCTCCTGACGACACCTCGACCTGACCGAGGACCCGAAACTCCATTCGCGCCTCCTGAGGCGACCGTACCACCGAATTGTCAGGAAATGGCAGGGCGACAGCGCCGCGAAAGCCCCGTGACAGCGGCGCGCGCGACCGTAGTCGTCATGACCACGCCGGCACAGCCGATCAAGGTCGTGATCGCCGCCCGCACTGCTGTCGGGCGGGCATTCCGCGAGGCCCTCGCTTCCGCCGGCATCGAGGTCGCGGCCGACTGCAGAAGCTCGGCCGAGCTCCTCGAGGCGGTGGGCCGCGAGCGTCCCGACGTCTGCATCCTCGACCGTGAGCTGAGCGGTGGGGGCCTCGTCGCGACCGCCGCGATCGCGGCTCCCCACCGCGCACCACATGTCCTCATCGTCGGCGGCTACGGCTCGGCCGCTGAGCGGCGCGCAGCCCGCCTCGCGGGGGCCGCCGATTGCCTTCCGCTCGACGTCGATGCGGCGCACCTCGCGGCCGCTGTCACAGCCCTCGCCCGAAAGGAGCACACATGAGCACAGGGAGAACAAAGAACTCGGTCGCAGCTCTCGTCCTGGCCACCCTGGCGACCGTCGCGGGGTTCACGGCCGCCGGGTCGCATGCCGCGAAGCTCGCCTTTCCCGGTAGCAACGGCCGCATCGTCTTCAATGACCAGAGCGGCGCGCTCGTGCTCGTCAACCCGGACGGCACCGGCGTCGTGCGGCTCGCGGCTACCGGGTCGTCGGACGTCACGATCGGTGCATCGTGGTCGCCTGACGGGACGCTGGTCGCTTACAGCAAGGTCGTGAACGACGCCGACATCTTCACGATCGCACCCGACGGGAGCGGCGAGCGCCAGATCACGTTCTCTCGCGGCAACGACATCGATCCGACGTGGTCGGGAGACGGCCAGCGAATCGCGTTCGAGACGAATCGGAACGGCAACTCGGACATCTACTCCGTCGCGGCCGACGGTTCCGACGCAAAGCAGCTGACGAGCTCGCCCCTGAACGAGCTCGACCCCTCATGGTCGTCGAGCAACGACAAGATCGCGTTCACGGTCGAGTCGGCGGACAAGTCGACCCGCGAGATCTGGGTCATGAACGCCGATGGATCCGGCAAGACGCAGCTGACGAACGCGGCGAACTTCAGCGCCGATCCGAACTGGTCGCCCGACGGGCAATGGATCGTGTTCGACTCCGACCGGGCAGAGAAGGGGAACTTCGACGTCTACAAGATGCACCCGGACGGGAGCGGTCTCGTCGAGCTGACGAACTCGCCCGCGCTTGACGCCCTGCCGGCGTTCTCACCCGACGGGACAAAGATCGTCTTCGTCAGCGACCGCGCCGCGAAGGACAGCCGCAAGCTCTATGTGATGGCGTCGTTCGGCGGTGCCGCGACGCGGTTGATCAACCTCTCCGGCTCGACGTACCAGATGGTGCCCGACTGGCAGCCGCTGGCAACGAAGGATCCATGCACGATCCGCGGCACGATCAACAACGATCTGCTCGTCGGCACCTCGCACGCCGACGTGATCTGCGGTCTCGGCGGCAACGACCAGATCTACGGTCTCGGCGGCAACGACCGCATCGTAGGCGGCGCCGGTGACGACCTGATCGACGGCGGCGCCGGCAAGGACACGTTGCTCGGCGGCACGGGCGACGACATCCTCAAGGCGCGGGACGGCAGTCGTGACGTCGTGAACGGTGGACCCGGCATCGACACTGCCACGGTCGATCCGAAGCTCGACCAAGTGCTCGGCGTCGAGCGCTACAACAAGAAGTAGGGACGCAGACTCGGCTGACGGGCGCTCGCACCGCGGGCGTCCGCGCCGGGTCAGCTAGAGCGCGTGCGAGTGGTCGTGGTCGCAGTTCAGGTGCGTGTGACCGAACTCGCGCATCGCGTCGATGATCGGCAACAGCGCCTCGCCCTTCTCCGTCAGCTCGTACTCGACGCGGGGAGGCGACTCGGGGTAGCTGCGGCGCTCGACGATGCCCTCGTGCTCGAGGGCGCGTAGCCGCTCGGCGAGCGTCCGCGGCGAGATGCCGCAGCAGGAGCGCTCGAGCTGCGAGAACCGGCGCGCCCCTTCGGAGAGGTCGTGCACGAGCAGGGCGGTCCATTTCGCGCCGATGATCTCGGCGGAGGCGGCCACCCCACAGGCGGTCGACTCGTGGACGGCGTGCATCGTGCGGTTCATAGGCGAATTGTACGCGTCGTTACCAGACGTGGGCGTCCCCCGGGCCGGGCATGTTCGCTTTCAGACCCCGAAGGGCGCCGGGCAGGCGTCGATCTTCGGGATCGAGAAGCGGGCGATCGTCCCGAACCCCGGGGCGGGCTTGCAGGCCTGGGCGACCCCGGCGTCGCAGGCCACCGAGAGGAAGATGAAGGCGTCCTCGACCGAGAAGCCGTGCTGGTCGACGAGCAGCCGGGCGGCCTCTTCGCTCACGAGCTGCAGCGCGTCGGCGAAGTCGGGCGCGGTGGCGTGGGGGAGCCAGCGGTCGGCGAGCTCGGTCACCGGCCAGGTGGCCTGCTTGCCCTTGAGGACGTCGAAGCGGATGTCGACCTCGCCCGCGATCTCGACGCCGGTGAAGCAGATCTCGCCGTCGCCCATCGACGCGTGCATGTCGCCGACCGCGAACATCCCGCCAGGCTGCCGCACGGGAAAGAAGATCTTCGCGCCCTTGCCGTGCAGGTGGTCGTCGAGGTTTCCGCCGTGCCGGCCGGCGAGCCCATTGGAGAGCGTCTCGCCGTCGGTCGCGACGCCGACGACGCCGACCATCGGTCGCGCCGGAAAGACGATGCGCTCGTTCTGGCGAATCATCCCGTCCTTCACCTCGAACAGGCGTGTCAACGGCGCCTGCACCTGTTCGATCAGCTGGCCGAAGCCGGGGATGAGAGTCGCGACGCCCCACTCGATCGGGCGCACGTCGAGGATCTCCGCGACGAGCGAGTCGCCCGGCTCGGCGCCCTTGACCGCGACCGGGCCGGTCGCGCCGTTGATGCGCGACAGGTCGATCGACGTGACGAGATCGGACTCGCTGCGGATCTGGCCCGTGAAGCAGTCGTTCGTCTCGAACGTGACGACGTCGCCGGGCTCGACCTCGAGCACCGGGACGAGGTCGGGGCCGAACGCCCAGACGACCTCGTCCCGGGTCAGGCGATGCGAAGCCACTAGCGCCAGGGCGGTGGGTTGTGTACCCAGCGGCCGCCGACCATCGTCGCGACGACCTCGACCTCCGGCAGCTCGGACGGGTCGAGCGCGAACGGGTCGCGGTCGAGCACGACGAGGTCGGCGAGGCGGCCGGGGAGGAGCGTGCCGCGCACGCGTTCGTCGTGCGAAAGCCACGCGGGAGCGACGCAGGTCGCATGCAGGGCCTGCTCGAGCGTGAGCGCCTCGTCGGGCCGCCACGGCGGGCGGTCGTCGTTCGTGCGCAGGACCCCCGCGACGACGCCGGCCCACGGGTCGAGCTCCTCGATCGGCGCGTCGGAGCCGTTCGCGACGAGCGCGCCCGAGTCGACGAGCGAGCGGAACGCGTACGTGCCGTCGAGCCGGTCGCTCCAGTGGCGCTCCGCGAGGTCGCGGTCGGAGGGCGCATGCGAGAACTGCACCGACACGGCGACGCCGAGCTGCGCGAAGCGGTGGACGTCGGCGAGGTCGAGGCACTGCGCGTGTTCGATGCGCTGGCGCAGTCCGCGCGGCTGCCAGACGTCGCGCGTCTGCTCGAACGCGTCGAGCGCCTCGCGGTTTGCGCGGTCGCCGATCGCGTGCACTGCGACGGGCCAGCCGAGCTCGGCGGCGGCGCGCACGATCTCTGCGAGCTCTTCGCCGCTCGTGATCTGCACGCCGCTGCCGTCGAGCATCCACGCGGTCTGCGAGCCGAGCGTCCCGTCCATGAAGACCTTGAGGTAGCCGACGCGCAGCATCGAGGAGCCAAGTCCGCTGTGCAGCGAGAGCTCGCGCAGCGCGGGCAGCGTGTCGTGCGGCACCGACTGCCAGACGCGCAGCGTCAGCCCGCCGTGCTCGTCGAGCCGCTGCCAGAGTCCGGCCGCGCCGACCCAGCCGTCCTTGTCGTGCACGCACGTCACGCCGCGCGCGTGCGCGAGCTTCACGCCGGTGCGCATCGCGTCGACGTACTCGTTCTCCGGAACCTTCAGGTGGCGCCGCTCGAACTGCCATGCCGCTTCTTCGCGCAGGACGCCTGTGGGTCGCGCGCGCGAGCGCGGCGGAGTTGAGCCAGAGCGAGTGGTAGTCCTTCGCGATCAGCGCCGTCGGGCGCGAACCCGTGACGGCGTCGAGATCCTCCTTCGTCGGGTCGCGGGGGTCGCTCCAGTCACCGCTGCGCCAGCCGTAACCGCGGAGCGTCTCGCCGGTGACAGTCGAGTCGCGCACGCGCGCGAGCGCCTCGTCGAGCGAGCGGCAGCCGTCGAGGGGGACCTCGTGCTGTGCGACCGCCCACGTCGGGAAGTGGACGTGCGAGTCGGTGAAGCCGGGGAGGACGCACCGGCCGCCGAGGTCGACCGTCTCCGGGCTCGCGAGCGCGGTCTCGTGTACGCCGACACCGCCGGCGATCCGCTCGCCCGCGATCGCGAGCGCGCGCGAGAGCGGCAGCGACGGGTCGAGCGTGCGGACGACGCCGTTCTCGAGGATCATGCGGGCGAGCCTAACGAGAGGAGCCCACGGGTGTTCGACCATGTCGGTTTGAACGTGACGGACTACGCAGCGAGTCGTGTCTTCTACGAGCAGGCGCTCGCACCGCTCGGCTGGAAGGTCGTGCTGGCGTTCGATGAGTGGAAGGGGTGCGGGTTCGGCACTGCCGACAAGCCCGAGTTCTGGATCTTCCAGCGGGAGCCGTTCGGCACCGGGACGCACGTCGCGTTTCCCGCACCCGACCGGGCGGCGGTCGATGCGTTCCACGCCGCGGCGGTCGTGGCCGGCGGCCGGGACAACGGCGGTCCGGGCATCCGCGAGCAGTACGCCCCGACGTACTACGGCGCATTCGTCCACGACCCCGACGGCAACAACATCGAGGCCGTCTCCCACGCGCCCAGCTGACCTACAATCGAGCGGTGGCCTGGGACGAGCTGAGCGACGAGCAGCGGGAGATCCGCGACCTCGTCCGGACGATCGCGCGCGAGCGGATCGCGCCGCGCGCCGCGGAGATCGACGAGTCGCACGAGTTCCCGTGGGACGTCGTCGAGCTCTACCGCGAGAACGACATCTTCGGGCTCTTCTTCGACGAGCAGTACGGCGGTCTCGGCACGGGCACGCTGCTCGCGCTGATCGCGATCGAGGAGATCTCGAAGGTCTGCGCGACGAGCGGCTTGATCCTCGCGGTGCAGGAGCTCGGCTCGCTCGGCCTGAAGCTCGCCGGCAGCGACGAGCAGAAGGAGCGGTATCTACCGAAGCTCGCGAGCGGCGAGTGGCTGTGCGCGTACGCGCTGACGGAGGCGGGCTCGGGCTCCGACTCGGCGGCGATGCGCTCGACGGTGCGCCGCGACGGGGACGACTACGTGTTGAACGGGTCGAAGCGATTCATCACGAATGCGGGCGTCGCGAATCTCTACACGGTGTTCGCGAAGACCGATCCGAGCGGCGGGCATGCGGGCATCTCCGCGTTCGTCGTCGAGTCCGATGCGCCGGGCTTCGAGGTGACGCGGCTCGAGCCGAAGATGGGGATCAGCGGCTCGACGACGGGCGAGCTCGCGTTCGAGGACGTGCGCATCCCAGCCGCGAATCTGCTCGGCGCAGAGGGCGAGGGGTTCAAGATCGCGATGCGCATCCTCGACCGTTCGCGTCCGGGAGTCGCCGCGCAGGCGCTCGGGATCGCGCAGGGCGCGACCGACTACGCGCTCGAGTACGCGAAGACGCGCGAGACGATGGGCAAGCCGATCGCGCAGCACCAGCTGATCCAGGCGAAGCTCGCGGACATGGAGACCGAGACGGAGGCCGCGCGCGGATTGCTGTATCGCTTCGGCCGCATGGTCGACGACGGCGCCGACGACGCGGAGCTGACGAAGGCGTCCGCGATGGCGAAGCTGAAGTGCGGTGACGTCGCGATGGCGGTGACCACCGATGCGGTGCAGATCCTCGGCGGCTACGGGTACATCAAGGAGTACCCGGCCGAGCGCTTCATGCGCGACGCCAAGATCACCCAGATCTACGAAGGCACCCAGGAAGTCCAGCGCCTCGTGATCGCCCGCGAGATGCTGAAGGAATCGCGGGCCTTCCTCCTCGCCGGCGTCTGCTAGGGGCACGGCTTCACCCGACACGACCCCGGTGTCAGACACGGTTCGCGTGAGTGTCACGACTTCATCGCAGATTTCCGACGCCGTCTTTGCTAATGTTTGCGCACGCAAGTATCTACCGGAGGACCCACATGAAGCTCGAAGGCATCCACCACGTCACGGCGATCACGGGCGACGCGCCGCAGAACCTCGACTACTACACCGGCACGCTCGGCCTGCGCCTCGTGAAGAAGACCGTCAACCAGGACGACCCGACCGTCTACCACCTCTTCTACGCGGACGAGAATGGGACGCCGGGCTCGGACATCACCTTCTTCGAGTACCCGGGTGCCGCGCCCGGTCGCGCCGGCGCCGGGATGGTGCACACCGT
>WNFR01015411.1_pt1 | contig 10786 bp, 5 predicted proteins | sample 5400221 | NCBI WGS metagenome assembly WNFR01 (sample SAMN13153357, study PRJNA577476) | soil metagenome | isolation source: 40 cm soil under Madrone tree | place: USA:California | collected 2016-06-14 | reverse complement strand
GTCAACCAAGGTGGAGGCGACGCCGAAGCGCGGCAAAAAGTCCTCGCCCACCCAGCGGCAGGAGCCGAACAGCGCCTTGGCGGCGACCACGTGGTCGCCCGCCCGCACCTGGCCGACCAGCGAGGTGGTGACCGCCGCCATGCCGCTCGCGGTCGCGCGCGCGGCTTCGGCGCCCTCGAACTCCACCATGCGGCGCTCGAACATGGCGACCGTCGGATTGGAGAAGCGCGAGTAGAGGTAGCCGGGCTCGGTGCCGACGAAGCGCGCCTCGCATTGCTCGGCGCTGTCGTAGACGAAGCCCTGGGTCAGGAAGAGCGCTTCGGAGGTTTCGCCGAACTCGGAGCGCAGCGTTCCGGAATGGACGAGGCGGGTTTCGGGGCGGTATTGACGGGTCGACGCGGTCATGTGGGGCCTCCCTGGGGCCAACAAAAAACCCGGCCGGGGGAAAAATCCCCAATGCCGGGTCCACGCGTCCCCGGCCTTTTAGCGACTTATTTAACGTGGCTGCAAGCCGGCCGGCTCAAATGACCACGGGATAAGCCGTTGTTTAAGGGCGCGCCGGCTTTCCGTCAAGATGGCGTTCGGATAGATCGGAGGCACGTGAACTCGGGGTCCAGGACGCACCCGGAATGCCTCTCGCCTTCCGCACCGACGACAAGGGCATCCTGCCCGACCGGATGATCGCGGCGCTCGCCCAGGCGGGCGGGATCATCGCGGCGGCCGAGTTCGCACCCGACCAGATCCAGCCCGCGAGTCTCGACCTGCGCCTCGGCGAGGTGGCGTTTCGGGTGCGTGCCAGCTTCCTGCCCGGCCCGGGCGCGACGGTGGCGGAGCGCATCGACGACCTGAAGCTGCACGAGATCGCGCTCGGCGACGGCGCCGTGCTGGAGACCGGCTGCGTCTACATCGTGCCGCTGCAGGAGAGCATGGCGCTGCCCGCCGACGTCGCGGCGGCCGCCAACCCGAAAAGCTCGACGGGGCGGATCGACGTCTTCACCCGCGTGATCGCCGACCAGACGCGCGGCTTCGACCGCATCGAGGCCGGCTACCACGGCCCGCTCTATGCCGAGATCAGCCCGCGCACGTTTCCGGTGCTGGTGCGCGAGGGCTCGCGCCTGTCCCAGATCCGCTTCCGGCGCGGCCACGCTTTGCTCGACGCCCAGGCGCTCGCCGACCTGCACGCGCGCGAGCGGCTGGTCGACGACCAGGCGGCCGACGTGCGCGAAGGCGTGAGCGTCGGCGTCGACCTCGCGGGCTTCGCGGGCCTGGTCGGATACCGCGCCAAGCGGCATACCGGCCTGATCGACGTCGACCGGCGCGCCGGTTACGACGTCGGCGAGTTCTGGGAATCGATGGCGGCGCGGCGCGACAAGAATCTCATCCTCGATCCCGACGAGTTCTACATCCTGGCCTCGAAGGAGGCCGTGCAGGTGCCGCCCGACTACGCGGCCGAGATGGTGCCGTTCGATCCGCTGGTGGGCGAGTTCCGGGTGCATTATGCCGGCTTCTTCGATCCCGGCTTCGGCTATGCGGGCGCCGGCGGGCGCGGCGCGCGCGCGGTGCTCGAGGTGCGCTCGCGCGAGGTGCCCTTCATCCTGGAGCACGGCCAGACGGTCGGCCGCCTGGTCTACGAGAAGATGCTGGGACGGCCCGACCAGCTCTATGGCCAGGGCATCGGCTCGAACTACCAGGCGCAGACCCTGAAGCTGTCCAAGCATTTCCGGACGTGAACGCGCGACGCCGACTGCCGTCATTGCGAGGCGCCGAAGGCGACGAAGCAATCTCGATCAACTGGATGCTGTGGCGAGATTGCTTCGCTTCGCTCGCAATGACGGTGATCATCGCTCGCGCGTGCCGCCACAGCCTGGCGCTCTTGTGCGCTCAGAACCCGCCGAAACTGAAGCCGAGGCGCTGGGTCACGTCGTAGCTCGCCTTGGTGACCGGCACCGCGTAATCGACGCGGAGCGGCCCGAACGGCGATCCCCAGATCAACCCGGCCCCGACCGAGGAGCGGATCGTGGCCGAGTTGCCGAGCACGAAGGATTGCGACAGCGCCGGGACGTTCGCCTGGCTGCCGCTCGCCCACACGCTGCCGGCGTCGGCGAAGACCGCGACCTTCAATCCGAAATCGGACGGCAGATAGGGGATCGTCGCCTGCGCCTCCGCGGTCGTGCCCCAGTAGAGCGTGCCGCCGATGTTGTCCATCGTGCTGCCGGGGGTGAGGTCGCGCGGCCCGAATCCGTTGGGGGCGAAACCGCGCACGAGCTGCGGCCCGCCGAAGAAGCGGTTGATCAGCGGCACGTCCTGGCCGCCCCAGGGCATGAGGTAGCCGCTCTGCAGGCGCGCCATCCCGACCACATCATCCGTGATCGCCCGGTAGGCGCGGACATCCTCGGCGGTCTTGAAAAAATTCACGTCGCCGCCGAGCCCCGCGAGGTCCTGCCGGAACTCGGCCCGCACGCCGTCGGTCGGGCTCTTCTTGTTGTCGAGCGAGTCGTAGGCGAGGGTGTAGCCGATCATCGACACCCAGGCCGGGCCCATCTGGGCGGCCTGCTGGATGGGAAGCGATACCGTGCCGGCCACCGCGCTCGGATCGATCGTGACATTCTGGTTATAGAGCGAATAGCGCAACGCCGCGCTCACCTCCTCGGTCACCGGCATGCCGAGCTGGAATCCGATTCCGTATTTCTCGCTGCCGTAGGACTGGTAGCTGTTGGCCGACGTCTGCTTGCCGAAGAGGTCGACGCCGAGCGACATCCGGGTGTCGAGCCAATAGGGCGTCACGAGGCCGACGTCGAACGAGTTGCTGTATTGGCCGAGCGTGAGCGACGTCTTCACGGCCTGGCCGGAGCCGAGGAAATTGCGGTCGCCGAGGCTGACATTGCCCACCACCCCGTCCACCGTCGAGTAGCCGATGCCGAACGAGAAGTCGCCGGTCTCCTGCTCCTCGAGGTCGACATCGACCACCAGGCGATCGGGCGCCGAGCCCGGCCCGGTCGCGATCTTCACGGTCTTGAAATAGCCGAGCGCCTTGAGGCGCCGTTCGGCGCGGTCGATCAGCGCGCGGTTGAAGGCGTCGCCTTCGGCGATATCGAACTCGCGGCGGATGACATACTCGCGCGTGCGCGCGTTGCCGCGGATGTTGATGCGCTCCACATAGGTGTGGGCGCCCTCCTCCGATGGTCAGATCGTCCACCGTCTTGTCGACCGCCGCCGCATTGTAGGTGTCGCCGACGCGCAGCTTCAGCAGGCCGGCGAGCGCGCGCCCGTCGAGCTGCGCGATGTGCGACTGGATGTCGATGGTGCCGAAGCGGTAGGGCTCGCCTTCCTCGATCGTGAAGGTGACCACGATGCCCTTCTGGGCGGGATCGAGCTGCGCCTGCGCGGCGGAGACACGCGCGTCGGCATAGCCATGCGCCAGATAGAAGCGGCGCAGCAGGTCGCGGTCGGCCTCGACACGGTCGGCGTCATAGAGGTCGCTGCCGGTGAGGAAGCTGAAGATGTTGGTGACCCCGGTCTTGATGACGCTCCTGAGCCGGTAGGCCGCGAAGGCGCGGTCGCCGACGAAATCGACCCGCTTGACCGTCGTCTTGCCGCCTTCCGCGATCTCGAACACCAGATCGACGCGGTCGGCCGTGCGCGCGATGGTTTTTGGCTCGACCCGGACGTCGAAGCGGCCGCTGTGCTTGTAGAGATCGACGATCCGGACCACGTCGGCCTGCACGGTCGCCGCGATGAGCGCGCCGCGCGGCTTCGACTGCAGCTCGGCGGACAGCTGCTCGTCCTTGAGGCCTTTGTTGCCCTCGAATCTGACGCGATCGATGAGCGGGGCTTCGACCACCGTGACGGTCAGGCGGTCGGCGGCGCGCGCGATCTTCACGTCCGTGAACAGGCCGCTGGCGTAAAGCGCCTTGAGACCGGCGTCGACCGCGGCGGCGTCGAGCGGCGCGCCCGCCTGCGGCTTGAAATAACCACGGATGGTGTCGGCCTCGAGGCGCCGGTTGCCCTCGACCGCGATCGACGCGACGGGGCTCTGCGCTGTCGCGAGCCGCGGCCCGAGCGGCAGGAGCGCGACGCCGAACATGATGCCGGCCGAGAGACGCCGGCCCGCCGTGCGATACGCTGCACGCAAACCCATCGCTACACATTCCCCACCCGTCACGGGCAACCTGAGGGGACCGCGCCGGCGGGGCCAAAGCATGACGATTTGCGGCAGAATGCGGGGCGTTGTTCAGGCGGCGCGCCCGCGCAATCGTGGCGGAGCGCGAGGATCTGGCGAGGGCCCATCCCGGTCGCTGCCAAGAACGAAAAAGCGCGTCTTGGCGCCTCGCCCACGCCCTGCCCTGGCCATGAGCCGTCTTGGGCGACCTTTCGACGTCTCAACAAGGAGATGCCGGGGCCCCCTGAATAGCGGCCACGTGCCACCAGGACGGGGCGCAGCGTCGAAAAACCAGCTCTGCCACATGGCCGATTCAGTTTTTGATGAAATCAGAGATGCTAAACAGGCTGATGCTGACAGTGATAATCGCCCACGCCGTCACTTTTGCGGCGAATGTCAGATCCTTGTAGGTCAATCTCAATTTGTACCGCAGGAGCCGAATTCTTTGCTCCCGTGGCTTCCACTGCTCTGCCCCCGGAAGGGCCGCTTTTGGGATTAGAGCACTAATGCTAACGAGCGAAGCCACAGACAATCGCTTCCACCATGGAAAATGGCCCGTGCCGACCGCCGCTCCTGATTCGGCATCAACTCTCTGAAGAGCGTCCGGCACGGTCAACAAAAGGGTGCACACGCCGAGCAAGCCGCCGATCCAGATGATGGGGAAGACCATCTTTACACCATACCCGAACACGTATCGCTCCAGTCTGTCGACAAATGTCTGCAGAAATGTGGAGCTTTTGTCGCCAGAAACTCGCCGCCGATTGTAATAGATATCGTCAGCCACATCCCGCTCGCCTTTGTCGCGGTGTAATTTCTCGAGTTGGGTGTACATCCCACGATCATAATTGTGTTCCAAAATATTCAGTACATAGCCGACAGGCGTTCTCAATTCACGAAAAGTCAGCCCCGAAAAAAGAACCTTCCGCTCTGGAGCGAAATACGCGGACCTCCCATTTCCTCCAAAATCCAGTACACGGTATTCAGCGTCGCTGAACGAAACGTCGTTACAGTCCGGCGTCTTCGTATTGCAAGGCAGAAACTTGGCCTCCCAAAAGAATGCTTCATCAAAATTCGTACGGGTCATTCGCACCTCATTATTGAAAACAACGCCTATGAAATTTGCCTGTCCGCCTATTTTTGTGGCCTTGAAATTAGCGCCCCCATCGAATATTGCCGCCGGCACCTGAGGCGTTTTTCGGAATCGAGCGCTGCCAACAAATTCCGCCCGTTCAAAATCTGCGTTGCCATCGAATTTTACTCCTTCGAAGACACCCTCATAACCAACGAGCGCACCGATAAAATTAGAGCCTTTCCTGAAGTGCGCGCGTGTAAAATACGCTCCATTTTCAATGCGTATGCGGGAAAACGTGGCCCCGCCAAGGAACAGCGTGTCGTCGAACGTCAGACTGCCATTGATTGATGCCGCGTACAGCGAAATGTTGTCTTTAAGCACCGAGTGTACGACGTTTGCCCCATGACTGAAATGTGCACGGTCTCCGCTAAACGGGCCATATACGCATGTCTCGATTAATTTGAAATCGTCTGAAAACACTGCATCCGTAAAGTTCAGTTTTCCCAGAATCAGGGAATTCACGATTATCAAGGGCTGCCGTACTGAACGCTTTGAGAGATTCAGCTCGTCGCCATCGATGACAACATTGCTCAACACCACGGGCGCGTCGTGCGCGACCATTTGTTCAACTTGGGTAGTTGAGATGGGCGTATGCGTAGACTTGCGCAGGCACTTGATCTCCGGATCATGCGCATCCTCCGCAATCGATTGCGTGCAACAAAATAAAATCAGCGCAAGTACAAAGCAACTGCGGCATTTCACCAACTCATTGCCCGCGCCTTCGACGCTGATTCGATGGATCCGCCTCCGAGCAAGAAGTGGAATCCTGATGACCCACTGAATTTCTTCACGCGGCTCCCGCTGCATGATGTGGCCGACATAAGTTTCAAATACGACATCTACGAGTCGGGATTTCAGGTACCGATCCACGGCGAAGCCGAGAAGCGATGCGGTGATCAGCAAGAGGCTTATATCGCTCATCGTACCCACCGGACAGGCACGGAGCAGCGCCAGGCCGAAGACCATGGCTGCGGCCAACCTGAACCATAGGAGCAGGTTATTCCGACTTGGTCGCCAACACATGTCGTCCAGTCCTCGGGTCTGAGCTAGCAACTCGAACAGAGCCCCCGGCTTGCGCTTCGCCTCAGCTGGATTCCGCTCGCGAAGAGCCAGAGAATGGCTTCAACACACGCTGACGTCCTATCGAGGAGCTTTGGCGGTCACAGCGCGCCGCCGGAAGCCCGAATGCGAAGACTATAGTGCCCGGCTGGCGCGCATTCCGCCTTCGCTCCATGCCAGCTACATCGTCTGCCCCACGATGCCGTCGCTGTCGGCATTTCAATTCGGAATATTCACCTGCCCACCCGTGAAGGTGATCAGCGCGCTCGGCGGCGGAGCGGTCGCGATCGGCGGCACGTTGGCGGGCGTGATCGGGGGTGCGCCGGCGCCGCGCGGCGTCGTGTGAACGACCTGGCTCGGCGGCAAGGCGCCGCCGTGGCGCAGATGGTCGTACATCAGATCCATCGCCTGGACAAAATAGCGATGCAGCGGAATGAACATGGCGTTGTAGGTCGCGAATTGATTGAAGCTGTCGAGGTGCTGGGCATTCGTCACCTCGTAATAGCGCAGCGGGCTGCGCGACCCCTCGACCAGGTTGTTGAGGCCGAAATAGGCGCGCGAGGCGAAGTTCGGCGGAAGGATGGCATCGTTCCGGCCGGTGACGAAAATCGCCGGGACGCGATGCAGATTGCCTGACGCGATGATGTCTTCGACCCCCTCGCCGATGCAGTGCGCTTGGGACCCCTGCGTCGCTCCGAGCGGCGCGCCGGTCGCGGCGTCCCGGCCGATGGCGAGCGAGCGCAGGCAGAGCGCGCCGTCGAGGTTTTGATCGGACGTCGAAACACGGTCCTCCTTGGGCCCGCCCGGGGCCGCGTTGTTGATCAGATTGATGCCCGAGGTCGGCGGGATGCCGTTGCTGGTGCCGAAGATCTGCGCTTCGGCTGCGGCCGCGATCGGTCCGGGAACGCCCCCCGTGGTGACGCCGAGACTGTAGTTGCACAGGTTGTCGGCGACGCTGAAGCGGCCATAGGCATTGGCGTAGGTCACGGAGATCGACTGCGACACGTTGGCGAACCAGTAGCCCGGCTGCACCAGGTTCTGCTCCGTCAGGATGCCGAAGTCGTTGATGATCTTCTGCGCCTCGATGGCCTGGTCGGACGTTGTGGTCGACGTGAGGAGCCCCTTGGCATGGAGGCTGGCGCAACGTGCGGGGCTGGGCGCGAAGTTGAGCGGCGCGGACGCATTGGCGGGCGCGAGATCGGCGCAGCCCTGAAACACGTTGACCAGCGTGATGTAGTCCATCAGCGGGCGGCTATGGGCGGCGAGCGGCGGGTATCCGCTCTGCGCGATCGTGAACCGCGAGCTGAATTTCGGATTGACGTTGGGCTCCCCGACCGCGAGGCCGTCGATGAGATGATCCTCGTCCTGCTCCACGGCGCGGACCGAGGCGCCCCCGCCGTTCGACACGCTCGAGGCGATCACGATGGTGTTGCGCTTGCTGATCTCCACGCCGCGGTGCCGGAGCTTGTCGTTGAGCACCTTGAAGGCGAATTTGATCGACCGGAGCACGTTATTGCCCCAGTCCTTTTCCGGATTCTGTTGCGAATGCGCGTGCTTGAAGGCGAACCGATTGGGCGTCGCCGCATTGAACAGCGTGCGCTGGCTGTCGGAGAGCCGGGCCGTGAAATTCGAGTCGTCGCCCGCCTGCGCGGCGTCGGCGCGTTCGCCGCGCATCAGGTTCACGGTGTTGTTCTGGAGATCATGCGCTCCGGTCCCGGTCCCCTTGTCCGTATAGGCGACCGCGCAGCCGTGCTTGAGGCCCCATTCGCCGGCGGTCGCGATGGCGCCGTAGACGCCGCGCGAGCCGGACGAGGGCGCCGTCACGATGCAGCTGTTGGTCGGATCGAAACTATCCGGCACCTGCACCATCATGGTGACGTTGGCGCGCCCGTCGCCGTTCTTCTCGAAGGCCAGATATTCGTCGCCCGCGATGAGCCCCTCGCCGGCGGTCACGGTGCCGTTCGCGGTGACGTTGGGCCCATAGAGCGAGCCGTAGCCGCCGCCCGGCGTGGGATCGACGAGGGCGCGGTAATTGTTGTAGATCGCCAGCCGTCGGAGCTCCTCCGCGGTCGGATGGAGCGGATCGGCGAAGCCCGGCGGAGTCAAACTGCCGAGCCCGGTTCGGCCCAGCCCGGCGGTCAGCAGGTCGTTGGTGATCCCGTCGTAATGGGTATGCACGACGTCGTCGTCGCGGGCAGCAGCCGGTTGGTTGGCCATCACCGCGGTCAGCGCCGCCAATGACACTGAAGCCAGAAGTGCGGTGGAGCGCGAGGCCGTTCCGATCATTTTTATCTCCCTTGGGGCTGCTGCTTCAAGATGCAGCTTGAAACCCAGCTTACGACCGGAACGATCCAAACTTGTGGTAAGGGGCGCCTCCGGGGCAGCGTTGCTGGACGACGACCGCGTCGCCGAAAATTGACAACCGCCGGCAGGTCCGCTATTTTCGTTTGTATCTGCGTTTCTCGGCACTTTCGCTTTTTGCCGCTGCAGATGACACCCGTGGCGATACTGGGCCAGGGCTCGCTACAGCCTCAACGAGGCGAAGAAGAAGCGAAACAGTCCGAACGACGCCGGCGCTGAAATTGTCGACGCCTTGTGGTGGCGGACATGCGTAGTGCGCTTAAACAAAACATCCATCGGCGCGATATCCTGCGCGGCCTGGCGGCTGGAGCCGGGGCGGCAGCCGCTAGCGCGGCGCCAGTCGCCGCCGCGCCGCAGGCCGCGGACACCGCAAAAAAAAGCAGGGCTCGGTACCAGGCGGATTCGCCGGAGGTTCAGACTTTCTATCGCGTCAATCGCTATCCGGCGAAGTGAAGGAGGCCGTCGTGCTGATCAAGAGGGCACAAGGCGAAGCTCGCCGCGGCATCCTTGCTGGGGCACTCCCGGTCCAAGCAGGCGGCGGTCTTGATCGTCGCGCCTTCCTGCGGCGTTCGGGTCTCGCTGCCGGCAGTCTTGCCGCGCTCGGCACTTTGCCGCTCGGTGCCGTCCGCAAAGCCGAGGCCGGCCCGCCGCCGCCTCCCGGCGCGGCGGTTACGGTCCGCAAGAATGTCTGCACGCATTGCTCGGTCGGCTGCTCGGTCATCGCCCATGTGGCCAACGGCGTGTGGATCGGGCAGGAACCGGCTTGGGACAGTCCGATCAATCGCGGCTCGCACTGCGCGAAGGGTGCAGCGGTGCGCGACGACGTGTCGAGCGAACGCCGGCTGCGCTACCCGGTGAAGCTCGTGAACGGCGCGTGGCAGCGAATCTCGTGGGATCAGGCGATTGACGAGATCGGCAACAAGTTGCTCGAGATCCGTGCCAGGTCGGGACCCGAGTCGGTCTATTGGCTCGGCTCTGCCAAGTTCACCAATGAAGCCGCCTATCTCAACCGAAAGTTCGCCGCCTTCTGGGGCACCAACAATTCGGATCACCAGGCGCGCATTTGTCACTCCACCACCGTCGCGGGCGTGGCCAATACCTGGGGCTACGGCGCGATGACCAACAGCTACAACGACATCCGCAACACCAAGACCATCATGATCATGGGCGGCAATCCGGCCGAGGCGCATCCGGTGTCGCTGCAGCACATTCTCGAAGGCAAGGAGCTCAACCGTGCCAACATGATCGTCATCGATCCCCGCTTCACGCGCACGGCCGCCCACGCCACTGAATATGTCCGCGTTCGCCCAGGGGTGCACATTCCGACCATTTACGGAATGCTCTGGCACATTTTCCAGAACGGCTGGGAGGACAAGGAATTCATCCGTCAGCGGGTCTATGGGATGGACGACATCCGCAAGGAGGTCGAGAAGTGGCCGCCCGATGAGGTCGAGCGCGTGACCGGCCTCAAGGAAGCGCAGGTCAAACGCATCGCCGAGATATTCGCGAAACAGCGTCCTTCGACTCTGATCTGGGCGATGGGGCAGACCCAATATTCGTTCGGGACGGCCAATGTTCGCGCCAGCTGCATCTTGGTGCTCGCCACCGGCAATGTGGGCCATATCGGCACCGGCGCCAACATCTTCCGTGGTCATGACAATGTGCAGGGCGCGACCGATCTCGGCCTCGATGTGACGACTTTGCCGCTCTATTACGGCCTCGACGAGGCTGCCTGGAGACACTGGTGCCGCGTGTGGGAGGTCGATTACGACTGGATGCTCTCCCGCTTCTCCAGCAAAGCTCTCATGGGAACACCGGGCGTCACCAGCACGCGCTGGTTCGACGCAACCTTGCTGCCGAAAGAGCAGGTGTCACAGCCGGACACCATGAAAGCCATGTTCGTCATGGGGCATGGTGGCAACACCATTACGCGCATGCCGCAAGCGGCGAAGGGCATCGAAGCGCTCGATCTCCTTGTCGTGTGCGATCCCTATCCGACCACCTGGGCGGTGCTCTCCGAGCGCAAGGACGGCACCTACCTGCTGCCGGCCTGCACCAGCTTCGAGATGAACGGA
>WNFR01007902.1_pt1 | contig 10787 bp, 6 predicted proteins | sample 5400221 | NCBI WGS metagenome assembly WNFR01 (sample SAMN13153357, study PRJNA577476) | soil metagenome | isolation source: 40 cm soil under Madrone tree | place: USA:California | collected 2016-06-14 | reverse complement strand
ACATCACGGAACGTAAGCGCTGCGAAGACCAGATTCGCCACCAAGCCACGCACGATGCGTTAACCGAATTGGCGAATTACCGCGCGTTCGTGGACACCCTGGAGCAGGAAGTACGGCGAGCGGGACGCAGCAGCCATTCCTTTGCCGTCCTGCTACTGGACCTGGACGACTTGAAGCGCGTCAACGACCGCTTCGGGCACCTTGCCGGAAATCGCGCGCTCAAGCGGCTCTCTCAGATCATTAAGCAACACTGCCGCTCGACGGACTTGGCCGCCCGCTACGGCGGCGATGAGTTTGCCGTGGTGCTCCTCGACGCTGACCCGGCCATGGCCCGCGGGATCGCCGAGCGCGTGGAAAACGCCCTGCGAAAAGACCGCGAACGGCCGGCTCTTAGTGCAAGCATTGGCATCAGCGTGTACCCGGCGGACGGGCAGACCGCGCAAGAACTCCTCGAAGCGGCGGACCGGCAACTGTACAAACACAAAAAGGGCGCACGGACATAGGGCGTCACCGCATAACACGGCGGAGGGAACCTTGACGCGTTGACACGGCACGGCGGAAGCGCCATTCTGGCGCGGTTTTTGACCGCCACCTGATGCCGGGAGATGCCCCTGTGAACTCCGCCGACTTAATCCTAGCTGTGCTCGACGAAGCCTACGAAACACGCACTTGGCACGGGCCGAATCTCAAACAATCGATCCGTGGAGTCACCGCGCAGCAAGCGGCTTGGCGTCCCGGCCGCGGGCGTCACAACATTTGGGAGCTGACGCTGCACGCGGCGTATTGGAAATATGCGCTGCGACGCAAGCTGGAGGGCGGCAAGCGGGGTTCGTTTATTCTGAAAGGCAGCATTTTTTTTGCGCGGCCCGAGCCGGGGCAAAACCTCGAAAAACAGTGGGGCGCGGACAAAGAGCTGCTCGAACGGGAGCACCGCGCCTTGCGCGCGTCAACGAAGAAAGTGCTGCAAACTCCGCAAGGCGAGAAGCTGCTGCCGAAGCTTTGGGGCATAGCCTTTCACGATATTTATCATGCCGGGCAGATCCGCTTGCTTCGACGCCTTGCGGAAAAACGCTAGGCAAATTCAAAAAGGGAGGTGCACCACCCAGCGCGGTGGTGCATCTCCCCGACGATACCCCCCTCAAGTACTCGATTGCCGTCAATGGCCAGAAACACGATCCGCAAATCATTATTATGGGCGGCACCTGAACTGCAAGACCGTGCCCTGTTTCAGAGCGAAACTCGGCGAACGCCGTTGGCAAGGCCTGAGAGGTCGTCTGCTTCCTGAAAAAGGCGGATGGCGGCGATGCCTGCGGCGGCGGCTTCCAAACAGGACTTGGCATTCTCCAGCGTAATGCCGCCGATGGCGAGAACTGGAACGGCAGCGGCCCGGCAAACTTGCGCGAGGTGTTCCAGGCCTTGTGGTTCGCCGTACACGGCTTTAGACGGCGTAAGGAATACCGGACCAAAAAAGATGTAATCGGCTCCGCCTGCCGCGGCCGCTTGCGCTGCTTCAACGGAATGGCACGAAACCCCGAGAAGAAAATCTTCAGCAACCGGCGACAAACGCTTCGCTTCAGCGACCGGCAAGCTCTTCTCCCCTAGGTGCGCGCCGCCGGCACCCTCGGCAATGGCGACGTCGATGCGATCGTTGACCAGGATCCGCGCGCGTCTTGATGCCCGGGGCGACGCTTCTCGCGTAATTCGAATCGCTTCTCGCACCAGCCGCGCCAACTCCTTCGCAGACAGGTCCTTTTCGCGAATTTGCACCCAATCTATGCCTGCGCCCGCGACCTGTTCAATTTTTTTGAGGAGCGCTGCCACCGATTTCTCAGGTGTTACGCCCGGCAAGCTGCGCCGGTCCGTGACGTAACAAAGCAGCGGACGTTTGGCCGCGGAGAACAAATTACTGCGTGCGGACATGGGAGGGTGCAGAGGCCTGCGGTTCCGGGCCGATCAAATTGATGGCCAGGAAAATGTCCAGGACCCCGAGTCCGCTGACCGCACCCCGGAACGAAGGATGCAGCAAGACGCGCATCAACGAAGGAAAATGACTGAGAAAATAGTTCTTCTCCCAGACGGAGGTCCACGGAAGATAAAAGAGAATCGCCCCCATGATGCATAGGACCACCACCAGCAGTGCGCTGAACATTCTTTTCATTGGAAAGAGGGCAGATCCTGCAAGCGGACCCGGAACTTCAACGCGTAGGCTTCTGAAGGGCTGCGATGCGCTCACCCACATCGCGATAATCAATGTTCATCGCATAGACCTGGGAAAAGCTCTTCAGAGCTGACGCCGGCTCGCCCGCCGACTCTTGGGCCACACCCAAATCATACCGCAATGCGAGGGCGCTTTCCGGGTCGAGGTCCGGGGTGCGCAGCGCGCGGTCGTACCAAATAGCAGCAACACCAGGCTGCCCCTTTTCCATAAAAGCCAATCCGAGAAGCGTGCAGCACTGCATGGTGTAACGGAATGGCCGGCCGCGCTCGGTGGCCTTGGCCACTTTCTGGAATTCGCTGATGGCTTCTTCAAGCAGTCCCATCTCGCGGAAAGCTGTTCCCAAATTGTAGTGGGTCTCCAGATCTTCGTCTTCCGCGCCCATTTCGCCAAGCTCCGCGCGGAATTCGTCGAAAACTTCCTGGAGCGGCCCCATATCGGCTGCGCTCGTCGTCGGGGGCGCGGGTTTTCCCGAATTCTTTCCGCCTACTACCGGGGTTTTCGCTCGAGGCGGCGCGGCCGGTCGCGCGGGCTCGGCAAGCCCAAGCTGATCGATTTCGTTTGCCAGATCAGCGAGAAACTGATCCGACGCGAATCCAGCCTCTGCCGCAGGGGCCGCGTTCTGAACTACAGGCTCAGGTTTGCGCGGCCGAGCGGGCGGAGGGCTTGGCGGCTTTTGCTCATGAACAGGTTCCAGAGGTTCGGCATCGAGCACCAGTTCGTATTCTTGCTCGACGTCAAATTCTGGCTCCGCGGCTTTTGGTTTTCCCTTCGCGGGCTTTCCCGCATCTTTCGCTGCCGGCGGGTTTGCGCGCAACGGCGGCTCCACGGGTGCCGCGTCTTTTTCAAATATGGAGGCGCGCTCATGAGCCTCGCGGCGAACAGAAATCTCGGGTGGCTCTTCCGCGGCGGAAATTTCGCCGGAAGTCTCCGCGAAGGGATTGGTATTCTCCGCAACCGCAGCTTCCATGGGGACTTCGAACTCGGGAGACGCGTCGGGGCGAGCGCGCGGCATCTTCGCAGCGGGTTCCGCTGGACGGGTGTCACTGAGCATGGAAGCCCATTCGTCCGACAGATCCACTTCGTGAACTTCCTCCGCGGACGCTGGTGCCTCTTCAGAAATGGCGGGCTCCTCGCGCACGGACTCCGCCGCTACTTTTGAAGGCGGCGCTGCGGGTGCCGGAGCTGGCGGAGCCAAATCCTCATCCTTGAGGCCCGCGGCGCGCTGGAAACGTCGGCGAAGCTCGCCAAAACGCTCGGCGCTGCGCGTGTCGCTGCGTTCGGTATGCAGGCGCTCCAGTTGAGCGGCAAGCTCTGCTGTGCGGCGATCATCGCCGGCGCCTAACACGAAATCGAGAAGTTTTTCGAGCGTCGGCGTATGTTGCGGAGCGCGGCGCAGGATCGCCTCGAGCAAACCGATCGCTTTTTGCGTCAGCCCATAGCTGGCAAATAAGTCCACGTCGGTGAGCGACTGCGTGATGAATTTCTGCGCCTCGTCGTCGAGTTGCCCATCCCCGGGCGCCGTCGGTTTGGCCCTCACCTCCGGCGCATCAGGCTCCGAGTCCACCGGCAGTTTCGCCGCGGGCGGCTTGGCCAGTTTAACTTGCAACGATTCGGCTGGTTCTTCGTCACTCTCCTCAACCGGAACAGGCGCAGTGGCCTCCGCCGCCACGTCGTGCCCCAGCTTGCGCAGCACCGCATTCAGCTTGCGCTTGGGAGAATCGCTCTCCGGCTCGCGCACCACAAGCTGCTCAAACACTTCCTTGGCCCGCTGGTACTGCTTGGCGGCGGCCAGCGCATCGCCCAGATGCGCGAGGGCGTCGGGAAGCCGGAAGGAATCATTCGTGCGCGTGTAGAAGTCCACCAGCCACTCAAGCGGCTCGATGCGCTTGGGAAGCCTTGCGGACAAGTCGTTTAGAAGCCGGCCGGCCATTTCGACCTCGCCGGCGTCAACCATCGGAGTCCGTATGCTTTCCACCAGTTCAAAAGCCTGCTCCCCTTCATCTGCGGCCAGCAGCGCTTCCGCGATCTTTTGCGCGGGGCCAAAATTTTTGGGGTCGGCGTCAAAAACCCGCATTGCCAAAGCGGCGGCTTGTTCCCAGTCGGAGTTTTTTAAGTACAGATCAAGCAACAACTCGGTCTGCTCCCCGCCTTTGTCGAGGTCCGCAACCGTCTCCAAGGCCTTGGCGGCCTCCGCCATGTTTCCCTTTGAAGAATGAATGCGCGCTTTGACGATCACCGCCCCTTGGTTCTTGGGATCCAGTTTCAACGCGCGATCCGCAAGCTTCTCGCACTCCGCTTGATCTCCGCGCGCCAGCGCACGTTGCGCGGCGGAAACATAGGCCTCGATGGCGTCGGCGGTCTGTCCCATCGCCGTGTACAGATCGGCAAGCCGAATCTGGATGCGCAGGTTGTCAGGTTCCGCCAAAAGCAGCTTTTTCAGCAGCGCCACGGCCTCCGGCTGGCGGTGACTCTTCAGGTGTATTTCCGCAAGCTGCAGGAACATCGGCCGCGCTTCGCTCATCACCCCCTGCTGGACGTACAGGTCCGCGAGTTTCTCGAGCGGACGGATCTCTTCGGGCGCAAGTTTGGCGATGCGCTTGTAAACCGCGATGGCCTTGGTTAGAAAACCGTCTCCAACAAAGATTTGTGCCAGGCGCTCGAAATAGTCGATAGCCTGGAAAGTCTCCCCCTGGCGGATGTACAGCTCCCCGATGGTCATCAGCGTGACTTGATCCTTGGGTTCGTATTTCAGGATCTGCTGATATTCGGCGATAGCCTGAGGAACTTTCCCCTGATTGAGGAGCTTCTGTGCGGCTTCGACGTATTTGCTTTTGCTATAAGCCATTGGCGAACTCAGACACAGCACCGCCCACGCCTGCTGGAGAGGGTTGGTGCTCCGCGTCCCGAGCGAATACGGCAGGCAGAACTCGTGCTTGATTACGCTAGCAGGCCGGGAAAACGCAAGTCAACGAACCCAGAAATCCTTGTGAGCAGCCAGTTATCCCCGTTGGACTTAGGGAACCCTCCGGCGAAAACCTGGCGAAGCGCTGGATGGCTGTGCGACGGCCTTGCCTGGCTCAGGGCAGCACCGCGTCGGGCAGCAGCGCGATTTGGATGGCCCCGGCGGACCAGCACCCTGCGTCGCGAACCGGGGCGAAGGAGTACCTGTGCAACGGCGTCGGGCCATGCTGGCGCAATGCTTCCAGATGATCCGCGGTGGCATACCCCTTGTGGCGCGCCAGGCCGTATTGCGGATACACCGCGTCCCATTCTTCCATCCGGGCGTCGCGATGCGTCTTCGCCAGAATCGAAGCGGCGGCGATGGAGACGCTGCGGCAATCGCCCTTGATTAGCGGTTTCTGCTCGATAAGCACGTCCAGTTGCATCGCATCAATCAGCAGGTAATCCGGGATGATAGTTAATTGCCGGAGCGCCGCGGTCATGGCTTGCCGGCTGGCCTGGTAAATGTTCCAGGCATCGATGCGCTGGGCGTCAACTTCTGCTACCGCCCAGGCCAAGGCGTGCTCGCGAATCCGCTCGGCGAGTCGCATCCGCCGCTCCGGCGCAAGCTGTTTCGAATCATCCAGGCCAACAATTCGCCGTCTGGGATTGAGGATAACCGCAGCTGCGACCACCGGACCAAACAGCGCTCCTCGTCCGGCCTCATCGAGACCGGCGATGCGTGTCCATCCTAGTTTGCGCGCCGCGCGCTCGAAACGGGAGGAGCAGAGGCGGCTCATTTCGGCCGCGATTCTAGCACGCCAGAGGTCTTGCCTTAACTTCTTTGCTGCTCAATCTCTCTATGTGTCTCTACGCCTCTGTGGCCAAATCTTCTTCATTCGTCACGCAGCGCGACCATTGGGTCCACGCGCATCGCCCGCCGGGCGGGAAGGTAACACGCCAGAATGGCAACGCCAATCAGCACAGCCGAAACGCTTACAAGCGTCGCGGGGTCGTTCGCGCCAACTCCATAGAGGAGGTGCGAGAAGCTCAACAGAAGACGCGTGAGAATTAGCGCGGCCGTCACCCCAATGGCCAGACCGGCAAAAGCCAGGCTAAGGCCTTGCCCCACGACCATGCGAAAAACATCCCGCTTCTCCGCACCAAGCGCCATGCGAATCCCGATCTCGTGCACGCGTTGCGTCACCGAATAGGAGATGACGCCATAAATTCCGATGGACGCCAAAAGCAACGCCAAACTTGCAAAGGTCCCCAGCAGAATCAACGGGAATCGTTGCGGCGACATGGATTGGGAAACAATCTCGGACATGGTTTGCGCATGGTAGACGGTTTGATCGCTCGCCGCTCTGTAGACTGCCTTTCTGATCTCGGGCAGCACTATCGAGGCGTCGAGCGGTGTGCGAACCACGACCCACGTCCATGTATCAATCGTAGTCATCCATCGGTCCTGCACCTGGTAAATAGAAACGTAGGATTGATTTTGCATGAAAGGGCTGGAGAAACCCACTTGCCAGTGCTGCACGTGGCCCACGACGCCGATAATCCGATAGTCGCCGACCTGGGGAAACGTTATTGTCCGACCGATGGGGTCTTTACCCGGGAAATAAGTTCGCGCCAGTTCGGTGTCAATCACCGCGACCAATGGCGAGTTGATGGTGTCCTGTTGATCGATGAACCGGCCTCGGATGAGCGGTATTCGCATAACTTGCAGAAAATCAGGGCCGGTTATAAATCCCAACGTGCGTGGCGCCTCGGCTACGGACGCGGGCCGGTGCGAGTCAACCCAGAAGAGGATGGCGTTCATTTGATGAGTCATCGGCACTTCCGTAGTAATTTCTGCGCCCTGAACGCCTGGTATCTGACGGATGCGGTCCAGCAACTGCTGGTAGGCGGCTCGCACGCCTGCGCCCGTCTTGGTCGCTGAAGGCGAGAGTCCCACTTGAAAGGTTAGAACGTGCTGCGATTCAAAGCCGAGGTCCGCCTTCCACAAATGCTGGATGGTGCGGAACAGCAATCCAGCGCCTGCCAGTAAAACCAGTGTCAGAGCCATCTGAACGATTACGAGACCACGCTGCGTACGGTGGTGCCCGCCTGTTGAGCCGCGACCTCCCTCCCTGAGCGACGGTTGCAGATCCGCCCTTGAACTCCTGAGTGCGGGCGCCAGGCCAAACAGAATACCGACCACAATCGAAACGCCCAGGGCGAAGAGAAGTACAGAAGCATTCACGTGGATGTTGTCGCTGCGAGGCAAATCCGCAGTCAGCGTTGCCAACGCCGCGTTGAGTCCCCATTTTGCTGCCGCCAAACCCAGCACTCCGCCCAAAACCGAAAGAAGGACGCTTTCCGTAACTAGCTGCCGCACGATACGTCCGCGGCTAGCGCCGAGAGCCGCGCGAATCGAAAATTCGCGCGCGCGCGCGGCCGAACGCGCAAGCAGAAGATTAGCCACGTTCGCGCACGCGATCAGCAACACCACGGCGACCGCACCCAGCAAGAGCAAAAGCGTTCCGCGTACATCGCCGATGAGTGGCTCCTTGGCCGGGAGGATTTTGGCTCCCAGCCCCTGCTCGGTCTCGGGATTGAGGCGATCAATATTTTCCTGAATAGCATTCATCTCCGCCTCGGCTTGGGTCACGCTGACTCCGCGTTTCAGGCGGGCAATACACACGACGTCATGAACGGTACGGTCGTTCGCGTCGACCAGTTTTCTCTGCCCGATCGGTATATAAACATCGGCGTAGTCGGTTCCAAAGCGAAAACCCGGCTCGAGTACTCCGACGACCGTGGTTTCTACACCATCCAGGACTATGGACTTGTCGAGTGCCGTTGCGCTGCCGCCGAACCGATCTCGCCAAAGGCCGTTGCTGATGATGGCCACTGGCGCACCGCCGTTGCGGTCTTCTTCGTGCGAAAATTCCCGTCCCAGCGCCAGCCCCACACCGAGCGTACTGAGGAAGTTCGAGGAAATCTCCCTCCCGTTGAGGTGTTCAGGATTTCCGGGGCTCGACAAATCGAAACTGCGCCAAGCGTACGCCGACATTTTCTCGAAGGGTGGGGCACTGCGCTCCCAATCCATAAAATCACGATAAGAGAGATCAGTGGGACTCTTCAGACGAAAATTGTTTAGCAAGACCATGACCAATCGATCAGGCTCGCGGAAAGGCAGGGGCGCCAATAGGACGCCTTGCACCACGCTGAAGATTGCCGCATTTGCGCCAATGCCCAATGCGAGTGTGAGGACGGCAACCGCAGCGAAGCCAGGGTTCTTGCGCAGCACGCGAACAGCGAAGCGTAAGTCTTGCAGTAGCGTGTCGATGAAAGGTAGCCCGCGCTGCTCTCGATACGCTGCCTTCGTTTGCTCGACGCCTCCGAATTCGCGCCGTGCCGCAAACCGCGCTTCCTCAGCGCTCATGCCGCGGCGGATGTTTTCTCGCTCCAGCAGGTCCAAATGCATGCGGAGTTCGGCATCGAGCTCTCTTTCTTCTTTTGATTTTGCGAAAAGACCGCAAAGTCTCCGTGCCATCACTCTAAACATTGTCATGGTCCGGTCCTTTGCGGATTCCAGCGATCATTTTCATGGGTCACTCGCTGCGCAGCACGGTGGTCGGGTCGACTTGCGTCGCCCGTCGCGCGGGAACATAGCTCGCCAGGATCGCCACCGTGACAAGTATTGCAGCGGTGCCGATCAGCGTGACGGGATCCGACGCGCTTACGTCATAAAGAATCGCCTTCATGAGTCGCGTCAACGCAAACGCTGCCAGCAAGCCTAACATCACTCCGCCGAGCGCGAGGTGCGCACCCTCGAAAACAACCAAGCGCAAAATGTCGTAAGGCTTGGCCCCGACCGCCACACGAATCCCGAGTTCCCGGTGGCGCTGTCCTACGGAGTAGGAAAGCGTCGCAAAGAGGCCAGTGCAAGCCAGAAGGAGCGCAATCGCCGACAGAAAGACCAACAGAAACAGGGTCAGGCGCTTCGGTCCAAACGAATCGGCGACCACCTGATCCATCGGGTTCACGTCGTAGATCGGCTGCTCGGCATCCACGGAGCGGATGGCCGTGCGCGCTGAATCCGTGAGCTTTGCCGGATCCATGGTGCTGCGCGCCAGCAAGGTCATGATTCGCGGTGGATTCGTTTGCTGCGCCAGCGCCACATAGAATTCCTGGCGCACCGGAGCGTCGATCACGCGTGTTTGCCGCACGTCGGAAACCACGCCGACGATTGTCAAAGGCTGTTCGTCAGACTGGGCTCCGGCAAAAACGTCGGGACGCCCGTATTGCCTGCCCAGATAAATGCGATGCCCGATGGCTCCCGACGGCCAAAACACACGCGCCATCGTTTGGTTAATGACCGTCACGCGCGGGGCGTCGTGCCCATCGCGCTCCGAGAAATTGCGGCCCTGCAAAATACGGGCGCCCATGGTGCGAAAATAATCCGGACTGATCACGCGAAAATAGGCGTTCGCTGCGGCTTGCGCATCTTCGCTCGGGCGCCCTTCGATCGTAAAATCGCGCGATGCAAGATCGACCGCGCGGTCTCCCATGGGCTGGCCGGAGACCGCTGCGACACTCTCGATCATCGGGGCGGACTCCATTTTCTGCAGCGCACGCTCGAAGAAGTGGGCGATTTGATCTCCGCGCGGATATTTTGTTTCCGGCAGCGAGACACGGAAGCTCAGCAAATGATCCGCGCGAAATCCCAGGTCGATCCCCTCGAGATGGCGGTAGCTCTCTGCCATCAGCGCTGTCCCAGCCAGCACCACCAGCGACAAAGCGATTTCCGTGACGATCAGCGCATTGCGCACCAACCGCCCGAATCGGCTCCCGCCGATCTTCGATCCGGATTCCTTGAGCGATTCAACGAAATCTTGCTTCGAGATCTGCAGCGCTGGCGCTATTCCGAACAGAATCCCGGTGAGCATCGCAATCCCGCAGGCGACCGCGATAGCGCTGTGGTCCACTCGCACGAGTTCAGGCGCCGTGGGCAGGTATTGGCGAGGAATGAGGTGCACCAATAGCGGTAAACATCCGGCGGAAATGCAAACGCCCGCCACGGCTCCAGCAAAGGAAAGCAGCAGGCTCTCCGTCAGCATCTGCCGGATGAGCCGCCCTCGCCGAGCTCCCAGCGCCACTCGCAAGGCAATCTCTTTTAGCCGCGACGTTGCCCGCACCAGCAGTAGCACCGCCACGTTGGCGCACACGATCAAAATCAACAACCCCACCGCGCCGGCAAGCACCAGCAATGCGGGCTTCACCCCGCCAATGACCGCCTCTTTGATGTTCCAAACGCCCAGGTCCCAGTCGCGATATTCCGGCGTCGTGATGCCGTATTGCTGTTCGAGCTGCTTGGAGAGGGCCCGCAAGCGGGCATTCGCCCGGGCCTCGCTAACGTCTCTTCGCAGCACCGCCACGATCCAATTTCGCCGATCGGAGCGATTGTTGTTTGCGAAATCCAGTTGGAGAGGAATCCATAATTCTCCGCCCCATAAATCATAGTAAGGCGGCATCACCCCAATGATCGTGTAGTCCAGATCATCCAGCCGAATCACGGTGCCCAAGACGCTGCGGTCCCCGGAAAAGCGTCTCTGCCACAGCTCGTAGCTGAGCACCG
>WNFR01007900.1_pt1 | contig 10787 bp, 10 predicted proteins | sample 5400221 | NCBI WGS metagenome assembly WNFR01 (sample SAMN13153357, study PRJNA577476) | soil metagenome | isolation source: 40 cm soil under Madrone tree | place: USA:California | collected 2016-06-14 | reverse complement strand
GGGAAAAGACGTCCCTGCCGGGACGATGGCGGTGGTGAGATCGCCCGATTTTTTGCGAGCTCTCAATCAGAGAGACTGCGCTTGCAACATTGATCCACCAGCGTCGTCTTACGCCATCATGCGGAGGGCAGGCCCCTACCGCGGAGAGAACAGTGGGCCCGGCAAGGATGATCGCGGAGAGCTTGACACCGAAACTCGGAATTAGAGAACAAAATCGGCACTTAGCGACGGATCACATTTTGATCGGCGACGGTCGCTTTCGGGGCGAAGCGGACAGCGGCTCGGACCGCAGTGGTCGTTAATGACCCCAACTGAGACATGCGCGGTCGAGGAATGTTGCTCTGCAACCTTGTGCCGACGCTATTTCGCCAGTGTCTTGCAATTGCGCCTCGCCAAGCGGATCGAACAAGCTGTGGTCGAGGATTGGGTGAGGGCGACGCCTGGCCGCCCCCATTTGATCAGGCGAGGGACAATCACGCCGCCACCAGCCGGTTTGTCGCCGGGGTCTCCCGCCGCAGCCGCCACAGAACGAGGCCATGGAGCATCAGGGCCAGCGGAACGGCGAAGGTGGGCACCATGACCAGCGGATAGGATGTGATGAGAAGGTTCGGCGCCTCGAATGCAAGAAGATGCGCCCGTCCGGGAGAGGTCATTGCCCCCATGGTGATTGCCACGACGAGGTCGGCGATTCCAAAAAGGCACCAAGCGTATGTTGCCCTGTGCGCGCCAATTACGTTTCGTGCCAACAGCGCAGCCACGACGACGGCAACGATGCCCGTCGTGACGTCCCCAATCCCCGCCGGCAGCGCGAATTGCCAGGGCAGGCGTCCGTCAGCCCAAAGCACGAGAAAAATGCCGCCCGCGACGCGGTAGACCTGAGCCGCCACGAGCCAATGCAGCGGGATCGCGGAGACCAGCCTTGCGATGCTTTCCGATCGCCACAGGGCAATGGCGGCGACAGCGAGCGGGATCAGCAAACCGAACAATACGGTCGGCATCGCGGGGGGGTTCTCTATGGTTGCGAGATACGCATTTGCCGCGCCGAGATACTGGGCGACAGCCACCCAGCCCATGAGCACCACCGATAGCATGCCCGCAGTAGTGTAACGCGACTTCACGGAGGCCGGCATGCGCGCGGCACCCAACCAGATGAGGCCCAGCGCAATGATCGTCACGAGGGGCCGGACGATCGATTCGAATGACAGGAGGTATCCAGGGATTTGGGGCGTCATGGTACGGCTCCATCGTTTTTACTACATTTTTGATAGTGACTAAAGAAATACTAGTCAACCAATATGGTCATAGTGACAGGATCACATAATAGTGACTTCGGGAATAATTGCGAATGACGCAACGGCTGAATAAAGTTCCATCATGCAGAATCAAGACACCACTGACTCCCCGGTGGCCCGCACGATCAGCGTCATCGGATCGAGTTGGACCTGCCTTATCCTGCGCGACTTTTTCCTGCACGGGCCAAGGCGCTTTCAGCAGTTGCAGGACTCGTTGAAAGGCATTGCCCCGACGACGTTATCGGAGCGTCTGCGGACGCTTGAGGAGAATGGCGTCGTCGAGCGACGCTTCTATTCGATGAGTCCCCCGCGGGCCGAGTACGTCCTCACCGCAAAGGGTCGCGACCTCGGCCCAATCGTCCGTGCCATGCGCGAGTGGGGGCGCAAGTACGCGCGTTGACTCGCCGATGAGGTGATCGAATAGCGCCCTTTCGCTGCGGTGCACTTTGTCTCTTATTGGCACGTCGCGACATCTCACTGCGACGCATCAATTCGGTCGCTATCGGATATACAGCGGACATTTGCGCGCTGACGGAAAGAGCCGCGCGCTTTCCTGTCCCGTTCTGCGAATGAGCTCTCCGACACTTGGCTGGCCAAGTCGGCGGCGCACACCACTCGCCTCCTAGGCGGTCCAGAGGTGGCGAAACTCCATGGCAACGACCCGATCGTAGGGCGCCGTTTTCTGCACCAAGCCGCTTGCCCGAGCAAAGCGGTTGAGGCCGGCGACCGCCGCTTCCGAGATGGTCGGATCGTAGTAGGGCAAATCGCGCGCGACCACGTCCGCGATCAGCACGGCCTCGGTTGGCGGAAACAACGCCTGTCCGACCTTTGTGGCAAGGCCGACATTGCCTTTCAAAGCGCGCTGGACGTTCACCACCGCGCGCACGCCGGCCGCGGCCATGTTCGGGTCGCGCTTGATCACGTGATCGCTCGTTGCCAGGACCGGCATCGTATAGTGGAAAGCAGCCGATGGGCCCAATCCGCGACGGACGTCAAGGATCACTTTGCCGACGCCGCGGCGGACGGCGTTCTCAGCCCCCATGGCGTTGGCCCAAAATCCGTCAAGCTTGCCATCCTCAAGCGCTCTCGCCGCGGCTACTCCGAAAGATACGCCAGGCTCGCTCGCCCCAGGAACGCCGGTGATGCGCACGCCGTCGCGGTCGAGATCGAATCCTGCGTCGATCAAGAGGCGCTTGAGTCCCTGGTCCACCAGCGGCGCCGCTCCGATCGTGCGGCCCTTGACGGCGTTGACGTCACCTGGCGTTGCCGCAAGGTCCGCTCGCATGACCAGGAGCCAGTACATTCCCTGCGCCAGCGCAGCGAGCAGCTTGGCTCCCTCCCATTCCGGGAAGGCGCGAAAGACGGCGTGCGCCGGACCGGCGACGAAATCGATCTTGCCGTCGCGCAGCGCCTCATAGGCCTTGTAGTTCGGAAATATCAGCTCATGGGCAACGTCAAGCCCTTCCCGTGCGAAGAAGCCAAGCTCGATCGCAGCGATCGCCGGAAAGTACGAGTTTGAGACGAGATCTGGCACCGCTATTCGTGCAACACTCACAAGGCCTCCTGCTACCGTCGATACGGACGCAGCAATCGACATCACTTCGATACGAATCCGGGCGCATAGACGTCGTTCACCGCCACCGGCGTCTTGAGCTTGAAGACGCTGTTGACGACGTTAATAGTCTCTTCGATGCGGGCAGGATCGATGAGGCCGAGTTCTCGGCCGTTGACTTGCGCCAGTTCAGCCACTGCTTTGGTTTCTCCCTCGGCAACTGCGACATCGATCGTTGGATGATATTTGTTCATGATCCGACCCGCCTCGTCCGGCCTCGCGAAGGCATCCTTCATGCCGCGAATCGTGGCGGCGACAAGCCGTCGCACAATGTCGGCCTTGGTCGCGATGGTGCTGTCGGTCGCAATGAGACCATTGCCATAAAAGCTCACACCCGCATCGGCAAAGGCAAAACGGACGAGCTTGGTGGGCGCGGCTTGCATGCGCAGAAGTGGCTCACCGACCGTGAACTGACCAACACACGGCACCCGATTGCCGGCGAGCAATCCCGGCAGCAAGTCGCTGCCCGCGACGATCCACTTTACCTTGCTCGCGTCTAAGCCGGCGGCCTTGGCGTAGACCGGGAACATGTCGACGGTTGCTCCACCTGCAGGATTGGCAATCGAGGCTCCTTCCAAATCCTTGGGCTGCTTGATACCGGAATCCTCGCGGCAGAACACCGCCTGCGGCGGCTTGGCATACACGATTGAAACCAGCTTGACCGGAATTTGATCGTTGCCGCGCGCTAGGACGAGCGAACCGGCGTCGGCAAAACCCACGATTGCATTATTAGCGCCGACCTGCCGGATGGCATCGACCGATCCCTGGCCGCGGACAACCTTCACATCCAGATCAGCATCCCTGTAATAGCCCTTTTCAATCGCGACGAAGAAATAGGCGTGGCGACCGTTGTAGCCGAAGTCGGTGATCAGCGTGACGTTGTCCAACGCCCACGTACGCTCAGACAATAGCAGGAGAGCAACAACCGCGATTGCCCGCCAGACAATCGTGCCTTTGTCGAGCGTATGCATGTGAAACCTCTCTGCCCAGCGACGGCATCAGTATACAAGCGCGCGTCTGTTTTGGTAGGCGCACTGCATAGGGTAGCGAGTGGCACTCCGCGTCGATTCACTGCGGTACGAAAATTTTGATGCGATCGGAGCGAAGCGGACATGCCGGCAGCGTCCGGAGCGCGTCGATCTGACGAAAATGACCCAACCCGGACATTTGGGCTTCTGGCGAATTTAGCAATTTGCTACTGTGTCCATCCGGAGCTTACGCGGGGAATTCCGGTGAAAATCATTCATGGCCCGCGCCCGCCGAGAGACTGGAAATGCCAAAAGGTTATTGGATCGCGCGTGTCGACGTGACGAACGACGAAGGCTACAAACCCTACGTGGCTGCCAATCCGGCAATCTTCAAGAAATTTGGCGGACGTTTTTTGATTCGCGGGGGCAAGTTCGAAGCCCCCGAAGGCACCAGCCGCTCGCGCAACATCGTGATTGAATTTCCCGATTATGCCACAGCGGTCGCCTGCTATCGCTCGCCCGAATATCAGGCGAATATCAAGGTACGACAACCGAACGCCGTCGCCGATATCGTCATTGTTGAAGGCTACGACGGTCCGCAGCCATAAACGTTTTCTCAACATACCGAGGCTGCTGCGGACGTAACGGTCAGGACCGTAGACGGCCATGAACCTGCCCTTTTGACCCAACTCCGACATTGGGCGTCGATTTTTGCTGCGCCGCGCGCCATCGACCCGCTCAGACCTGCTATAGTTAGCCTGCGATCCTTGGCCTTGGGGTAAGTCCCATGAGGCGGCGCGACTTCATCACGCTTCTTGGCGGCGCGCGCGCAGAAGGCGGCCATGCCAGTATCAACGGCGCCCTATCCGATGCTACGGAGTGGATGCGCCGCGTGAGCTAAGGCTCCGCCTCATTTAGCCTTGTCTGTTGGCTTCGGTCGCGCCATTTCTGGCAATTGCTGCGGAAACTGCGCTCCGCATCGCCTATTGCCTCTGCTCGGCATGAATCAATTTCTGTAGGATTTGCTTGTATCGCACCGGCCCCACGTCGATCGCGAGAATGACCGGATCGATCTCAGTCGGCGCGGCATCGATCATCTCTTGTTGCGCCTCGATCACCGGCGCGTCTTGCTCTTCGAATGCGAACCGGCGGGTCGTCGATATCTTGTCTTGGATCTGCGCGTTCAACCGGTCATCCGCCGTCAAGACGTTGAATCGCACGGCGGTGAAAAAATAGTGGGTGGTCTTGTCGCTCTCGGGGGTGAGCATATGGATTGCATGATAACCGGTGCCGCTCTCGGGCACCGTCCCGGGCATGCAAATCCCCGTCACGAGGCGCAAAGTGCTGGGCGCCATCCAACGCATGCGGGTGAACTTGTCGACCCGCTCCGGCGTCGACGGCATCAGAATGGCGAATAGTCCCGGCGCGGTCGCATTGTGGGCGTGGCGGCCGACCACGATGTCATCGCCGTCCTGCTCGACGGTGATTTCGGATTCGACCGTATCCGCATTGCCGAGAATTCCGTCGTGCAGATAGGAGGTATGGCTCAAGTCGAGCAGATTATCGATGATCAGCTCGTAATTGGCGCGAATGGTAATTCGGTCTCGTTTCGTCGCGTGCATCTCAGGAACATTATCGAGCACGCTGAAGTCCGGCACTTTTGCAAGCTCGGGTGAGCGTTCGCCCATCCAGATCCAGATCGCCTTGTGCTTCTCCGTCGCCGGATAGCTGCGCACGCGCGCGCGGGGCGGAATGTTTTTCGTTCCATGCGGGTTCAAGACGCAGGCGCCGGACGAATTGAACTCCAATCCGTGGTAGGGGCACTGGACGCGATCGCCATCGATGATCTTTCCCATGTGCAGGGGCGCGAATCTATGCGGGCAGCGGTCTTGCAACGCGGCAACGTTTCCGTCCGATTTTCGGTAGAGAACGATCGGCTCTTTCAAAATGGTGCGGCTGAGCAATTGACCGTCGGCGAGATCATCGGACCAGGCGGCGACATACCACGCGTTGCGGAGATAGGTTCCGCTGATCATCTTCTTTTTGCTCTCGCGAAGCTCGAGGTCCGTTGCGAGCGTCATCGCCCGTCCTCCATTTCTACAACCAATCGAGCAGAGGTGCTTCGACGATCTCGCGATAGCGGGCCTGCGCGCTCGCGAGAGTGCGCCGGATTATCTTTCGGGCCATCCCCGAGGGTCAAGCCGCGCGCTTTGCTGCCGCCAGCGGCGCTGGGCTGCCACGGCGCCCGCTGACGGTGCAATTTACAAACGATCGGCTCCAATCGGCGGGAACCAAACCGCTCGCCGGACGATAATCTTGTGGCGTTCCCGGAAGGCCCCACTGCCCCCCAAGAGCCCACGGGAGCGCTAGGGCCCCGACGAAAACCTCGCCGGGGCCTTCCGACAAACCCTACCGTTTCACCCGATCCATCACGTAGCAGGTCGCGACGATCGATTTGGTCGGGCTGGTCCCGTTGTGGGTGTAGCATTTCTCCATGCGGTCGGGCGAGATGAGGGTGATGCGAAAATAGCCGTCCATGTCCGCTCCGACGATCGTCTTGTTGTCGCTCGCAATCGCCCACGCGAACGGCTCTTTGGTATCGGCGACCGCGGATGAAGAACGGCCCCAAGCAAGCCGGCCCTCTTGGCCCCCCTCCGTTGTACCACGCTTCGAGGTGGCCGTTCTTAATCGGAAATTGGTTGCCGCAGAATCTGCAGCGATCGCGAGCAATCACAATCACGTGTGCTATTAACGTGGGTGCGTGGTCGCTGCTTTGGAATAAAAGCCCACTCCACACGGTCTACAAAAGGCGAAGGACAGCAACTGCAAGGCACGGGCCGTCGGCCTGCCGCTATTGCAGGAACCACGGACAGTCCGTCCGTCAACTCTGGAGAGGTATGATGAAAGCGCTTTTTGCTGCTCTCGCGTTGGTCACGCTGCTTGCCAGCCCGACCTTCGCTCAGACCGCCAACAGTCCGACCTGTGGCGGCTACGGCTGGGGACCAAGCTCTCCCTGCTATGGTGCGAATCCATAACGCGGGTGGTGCGCGGGTGGGTTTCGCGCAACACACACGGTTCCGTCGGAATCGTGCGCACGAAGTAGCCGGGAAGTTCCCGCCGGCCCTGGTGCTGCGCGCCTATAAGGTGATCGAATAGCGATCCTTTTTGCTGCTATGCGTTAGGTCGCTATTGGCACATCGCGTCGATTCAGTGCGCCGCCGAAATTCGAACGCTGTTGGAGGTAAAGCGGACATTCGGCGAAGCCGTCGGTTGCGCTGGTCTGACGCGAATGACCCCAAGCGGTCAAGCGGGGATTGAAATTCCGCAGCGCAGCAGTCTCCTGCGGTGCTGAGGTGTGCTATCCTTTCGCTCGGAGGCGCTGACCGCGCCCACCTCGATTCAGGAACCTCGTGGCAGGCTGCGAGGTGATCCGATGAAACGACGCGATTTCATCACTCTACTCGGCGGCGCCGTAGCTGCATCTTTGCCACGCACAATGAGTGCGCAAAACGCAGCGCGAACGGCGCGGATCGGATACCTGACTCTGCACCCGCCTGGAGACGGGGAGGCTGCGTTGACCGACGGCTTAAATAATCTCGGGTGGACGGAGGGGCAGAACATTACGATCGACCGAAGAATTTGTTCGGGTGATATGCACTGTCTGGAAAAGTCTGCTGTCGAATTAGCCAAACTAAAACTCGATGTGATCGTGGCGGTGTCTACGTCGGGCGTACAAGCGGCCAGGAACGCCACGACCTCGATTCCAATCGTGATGGCAGCGACAGGCGATCCAGTCGGCCAGGGCTTCGTTGCCAGCTTGGCAAGGCCGGGTGGCCGCATCACGGGTACCTCGTTCGATGCCGGCCCGGAGATAACCACCAAGCAGCTTCAACTGATCCTCGACGTCGTCCCCAAGGCCTCGCGCGTCGCAGTGCTGTGGAATTCCGCGGCGCCGTTCATTCGTACCTACTGGAGATATGCGCAAGAGGCGGCGCCGGCCTTGCACGTGAGCCTTCAGTCCGAGGAGGTGGTCGATAGCAAAGATTTCGAACGTGCATTTGACGCGATGGTTCGCGAGCAGGCCGACGCACTCTTCGTGCTTTCGGACTCTCTCATGAGCTCAAATCGAGTAACCCTCGCGCAACTCGCCGCTGACCGTAAAATCCCGGCATTATATGGCCACAACCTCTACACGGAGGCTGGCGGCCTGATGAGTTATGGACCCTCGGTATACTATTTGATCAGGGGCGCGGCCTCCTACGTCGATAAGATACTCAAGGGCGCAAAACCACCGGACCTGCCGGTCCAGCAACCCGTCAAATTTGAACTCATCATCAATCTCAAGACGGCAAAAGCGCTCGGTATCACATTCCCACCCGGCGTGCTCGCCATTGCTGACGAGGTGATCGAGTAACGACCTTCTTTGCTGCACTGCATATGTCTCCTTGTGGCACTCCGCGTCATTTCGCTGCGGTGCCAAAGTTCGGACGCTATCGGAGGTGAAGCGGACATTGCGGGCGCGTCGGCAGCGTGTCGATCTGACGAGAATGACCCACTGCGGTCATAGGCCGGATCGAAATCCCGCAGTGCAGTAGGTCTCCCGCACCCGCGAGGTGTGATATCTTTCGGTTGGAAGCACGGGAGACATTGCCATTGAAAAGGCGCGAGTTCGTCACGCTACTTGGCGGCGCGGCGGCGGCATGGCCGCTCGCGGCGCGCGCGCAGCAGGGCGAGCGCGTGCGGCGCATCGGCGTGCTCGCGACGTTCACGGAGAGCGACCCCGAAGCTCAGTCCTGGATTACCGCGTTAGTGCAACGGGTCCAGGAACTGGGCTGGACGGACGGCCGGAACCTCCGCATCGATTACCGCTGGGAGGCCGCTGAGCGCAGTCGGGCGCAGACGCTCGCGCAAGAACTGGTTAAATTGCAACCCGACATTATCGTTGCTTGTGGCGGTCCCGCCGCCATCGCGGTCGCCCAGGCGACGCGTTCCGTTCCGATCGTGTTCGTGCAGGTTGCCGATCCTGTCGCACTTGGCATTGTCCCGAACTTGGCGCGTCCGGGCGGCAACGTCACCGGGTTTACTCATTTCGAGCTAACGATAGTTGGAAAATGGCTGCAGGCGCTCAAGGACATCGCGCCCGGCGTTGTCCGAGGGTCCGTTATTTTTGATCCGGATAATCCCGCATCGACCGCGTGGTTGCGCGCCATCGAGACCGTCGCCCCGTCGTTCGGGGTGCGATTGACCCAGACGGGCGTGCGCGATGCGGCTGAAATCGAGCGCGCGATCGACATGTTCGCACGCGAACCGAACGGCGCGTTAATCGTGCTGCCGAATCCCGTCACCCAGCTTCACCGCGAACCGACCATCGCTCTCGCGGCGCGCCACCGCATTCCCGCGGTCTATCCATATCGGTTCTACCCGAAAAGCGGTGGCTTGATGTCCTACGGGTTCGACGTACTCGACATGTACCGTCGATCCGCAACCTACGTCGATCGCATCCTGAGGGGCGAGGGTCCGGGCGAGCTGCCCGTGCAGGCGCCGACCAAGTTCGAGCTAGTGATTAATCTCAAGACCGCCAAGGCGCTCGGCCTCACGGTGCCGCTGATCATGCAAATGACCGCCGACGAGGTGATCGAGTGAAACGTCGCGAGTTCATCACGCTGGTCGGCGGCGCGGCGGGATGGCCGCTCGCGGCGCGAGCGCAGCAGCCGGCAACGCCTGTGATCGGGTTTCTCAACCTCGAGTCACCTGACGTGTACGTCGAGCGCCTTCGAGCATTCCGCCAAGGATTAAAGGAGGCCGGCTTTGTTGAGGGCCAGAATGTGGCGATCGAATATCGCTGGGCCGAGGGTCGCAACGACAACCTGCCCGTCCTGGCGGCCGAATTAGTTCGCCGACAGGTCGCCGTGATTGCTGCGGCCGCAGGTCCCGCTGCTGCGTTCGCTGCCAAGGCCGCGACAACGACAATCCCCATCGTCTTCAGCATCGCCGAAGACCCGGTCCGGCTCGGTCTCGTCACTAGCATCGCTCGGCCAGGCGGCAATCTGACGGGTTTCAATATTCTCACTTCCGAGCTGGCGGCAAAACGGATGGAACTCCTGCGTGAGCTGGTGCCCGCAACCAGTCGCGTGGCTGTGCTTGTCAATCCAGTCGATGCTGTCAGTGCCGAAAGCCAGTTGAGAGATATAGAAGCCACTGCACGCGCCATGGGACTGCAAATCCAGGTTCTCAATGCCGGCACCAGCAGCGAGATCAATGCGGCCTTCGCAAGCTTTGTGCGAGAACGGCCCGACGCGCTTTTCGTTGCCAGCCAATCCGTTTTTACCAGTCGGCGTGTCCAATTGGCCCTTTTGACAGCGCACCATTCCATCCCAGCGATCTATGGGGTGCGTGAAATTGTCGAAGTCGGCGGATTGATGAGCTACGGAGCCAACCTTGTGGACAGTTGGCGTCAGATCGGCAGCTATGTCGGTCGCATTTTGAAGGGCGCGAAGCCGACAGACTTACCGGTCGTGCAGACTTCGAAATTCCAACTGGTCATCAATGCGGAGACCGCTCGCATGCTCCGCCTCACCGTGCCGCCCATGCTCCTCGCCCGCGCCGACGAGGTGATCGAGTGAAGCGGCGCGAGTTCATCATGCTTGTCGGCGGCGCGGCTGCGTGGCCGGTGGCTGCGCGCGCGCAGCAGCCGGCGATGCCGGTGATCGGATTTCTCAGCACGCGGGCGCGCGATGAAAGCGCGCATCTCGTAGAGGCGTTCCGTCGGGGGTTGGCTGAGAACGGCTACGCCGAGAGCCGGAACGTAGCCATCGAATACCGCTGGGCCGACGGGCAGTACGACCGGCTGCCTGCGCTTGCGGCGGAACTCGCACGCCGACCGGTGACGGTGCTCGCCGCGACCGGGGGCCAGCC
>WNFR01013720.1_pt1 | contig 10788 bp, 14 predicted proteins | sample 5400221 | NCBI WGS metagenome assembly WNFR01 (sample SAMN13153357, study PRJNA577476) | soil metagenome | isolation source: 40 cm soil under Madrone tree | place: USA:California | collected 2016-06-14 | reverse complement strand
ACTCGGGCCAACGTAGGTGATATCGAGCGATCCGGCGAAGATCGCCTCCATCGCTGAGGGCCCAGCGTTATAGGTGAACCATTGGATCTCAATATTCGGTCCCAACCGTTCTTCGAACCACCCTTTGCCCTGGCGCGAAAGCGCGTGAGCAATTACACCTTGGGCGTGCGTGATATTCGGGAAATGCCCGAAACGAATCACCGTTTTTTCTTCTGCGCGGACGGCTTGCACGAAAAGCGCAAGCGTCCCGATAACCGCTATCAATGTTTTTGTCTTCATAGTTTTGTTTTCAATAGGAAAACGCCATCATGAGATAGGTCAGCTCAGCATCGTCGCCCCGCCCAGCCTCGCTGAGATACGAGCTCGCCTTAATTCGTTCGAACTAAAAGATTACTTGGATGCGCCCGATGACTTCATTCCTCTGCGTTTATATTTTCTCTGTCTCACCGATATAGGTTCTACTGAATTCAATTTTCGACGGCCCCGAAACGCCGGGTTAGCCTTGGTCGACAGCACGGACTGGAGTCCGATTGATGACGGGATAAAAGCGGGCGTAACCTTGTCCCGACGCAGCTTGCGCAAGGTGATTTCTACGATGTCTTTCAGCGTGTAGCGATCGAGGAGCTTCGCGATGGCGTTACGCACATCGAGCATTAGCATCCGCAAGCCGCAGTGCACTTCGTCCGGACAGCTGCACCGCGCGTAATCCGTTTGGCTCACACATCGGATCGGTGCCAGCGGTCCCTCTATGAAACGGATGACCGATCCGAACTTGATCCGCCTCATTGGCTTGGCGATAGAATAGCCGCCCAACTTTCCGCGAGTGCTTTTTACGTACCCACCCAGCTTCAACTGCGCCAAAATCTGCTCCAGAAATTTTACTGGAAGTTTCTCCTTCATCGCCAATTCGCTCGCCTGCAGAATTGGAAAACCAAGCTCTTGCGCGATCCCAAGATCAATTAGCGCTCGGAGTGCATACTCTCCTCGTTTTGAAAGTTTCATATGCTACTCATGAGCGCGAGACGGTCGGGCTACTAAAAATCGGACCATGTCCATTTTCGCCATACGTGGGCGTTGGCCATGCCGAACCGTATCCGAGCGACGTTTGCGCACGCTAGCATAAAATCCATCAGCGTTCTCGCAGCCTTCCGGCGCACGAAGCAGCGCGACTAACATCGCAGCCGACATAGACGTGAGCGCGAACAGACTGAGTACGCTTCCGAGACCCAACACGATCTTGTATTCGACCCATGCCGCGCTCATGCAAAACAAGGCCAAGCATATCGATCCCATTATCAATTTCATTATCTTCATGCGACCTCTCCGGTTCGTTTATTTTAATGTCTACTGAACTGATATGGTTTGATATTCTACTAAATTAGTAGGGATGCAAGAACTTTTTTAAGCCTTCCCACGAGGGATCGAAAACGGGAGGTCTGATGATTTTCGGATGGAACGCGCGTCTCGGGTACTGCTTTCGGCGGGGGCCACCGAAACAGTCTTGCCTGGTTGATTACTCCCTAGAAATTGCCGCCGTACAGAAAATGCGTGATCGCGAAGACGCGATCACCGAACGCGAGACGCGCGCGCTGCCCATAAGGCGAGACCGCGAGCGGCAGCTTGATCCTGCGTCGCTTCTCCTCTGGCTTCTTTGGTGCGATTGAGCAAGTCAGCCAAAGCAACAGGCTCGTCGCTCCGGAAGTAATGCTGCGTTGGACCTATGGCGCGCGCTCCTCGCGCAGACCGTAGCCGAACCGAGGATCGAGCTTGGTCATCGCATCCGCTGCATAAGCTTGATCCTCAACCGAAAGATACTCGCGATAACCCCCTACTTTTCCGCGGCGCACTTTGAACGACTCCGGATCGCGCACATCGCCAGGATGCAGGATTTTAGAATCAAAAGCACCAGCTGCCTCCAATTTTTGCATGTTCTCGAACCGAGAAAAGTCGAGCGCCTCGTGAAAGATCGGCATCTCCGGCGCTGATTCGCCAAGCAGGGCAAGTAGATCCCGGAAATGTTCGGCCGGCGATGCGCGCAGCGATTCATATCGGGTGAGGGTAAAATTGTCGCGACCTGAGAACTCATTGAGCCAATCGTTCATGGTCATTATAATGGCGCGCACGCCGAATCTTCTGTCGCGCAGCACGTCGCTTACAGTCTTTTGCTTGAACTCTGCCGCGGCGTTAGGATCGCGCCTCGTCAACTGCAGATAGAGAGAAACAAAGCAATCGCGCGGATCCCGCACGAGAAGAATGATCTTTGCCCGGCGAAGCTCCCTTCTTGGCACCAGGTATTTGCCCCGCAATCTGTCCCACAGAGCACCTTTCGTCCGGTGCTCGAACAGATCGTGAGAAAATACCAGCCGGGGAATGCCCGGTTCTTCGTAACGTTCCGGCCGGAGAGTGAATTCGAGGCCGAAGCGTTTGCAGAAGTAAGCGCAAAGAAATGCGCGAAGCCAAGTACGCCCGCTTTTTGGCACCGAAAGAATGATGACTTCGCCGCCCGATAGTTCACTGGCACGGCTACTAAAATTTCGGCGCGTCCATTGCAGGTACCGTCGCAAGAATCGAGAGTGTGAGACAGATTTCTCCGGTGCGGGAAACCCCGAAAGTTTTTGAGGCTGGATCGTTTTGCCGGAGGCGATCTCCGCCTGCTGCGTTCCGCCCAAAGACTGAGATGTTATTTCAACTGCCATTCGGATGCGCGTACTGGCTTCGACTCATCGTTGGAAGCGCGGGCGGCATGTCGAGGATGGTTCGTTGGCCTCGTTAAAAACCGGACCAAAAAAATAAACGCAGATCACGAAGATCTAGCTCTCGCGGCTTAATTGACCGTGACGTTTCCGGAGCGACGCCTGCTAGCGTCGGAAACGTGGACAGCAGGCTGGCAAATCGGCGGGGCGGCCGCGTCGGTTTGTGAATCGATTTCGTGGACGCTCGGGAGTCGGCAGTGTGCCGGCGCAACGTTCGGCTCCCTAAAACTAACCACCGGATAAACATGTAGATGTCGACGTGGATAGCGGCGAGGACAGGGGTTCAACTCCCCTCGCCTCCAGCCTTCGCTTTTGGAGCGCAGCGGAAAAAGCGAAGGCTGCCACGCCGGAGCAAGCGTAGGCGGGCTGCTTTTAAAATCTCCTCCCGACGCCCCAAAAGACTACGGCTTGGCAGGGCCAGCAAATGCAACGCTTCTTCCATGTTTATGTTCTCGCTAGTGAGGCCGACGAGACGATTCATTACACAGGCACAACCCAGGAGCTCCAAGCGCGCCTGACTAAACACAATCAAGGATCATGCGCGCATACATCGAAACATCGCCCATGGCGAATTCAAACCGCGATAGCTTTCGATTCCGAAGCTAAGGCCCGTGCATTCGAGAAATATCTAAAGACCGGTTCCGGCCGTGAGTTTGCGCGACGCCACTTTTGATCCCCGAAAGCTTTCGAAGGCTGCCACGCCGGAGTAAGCGTAGGCGGGCTGCTTTTAAAAACTTCCTCCCGACGCTCCAAAAGAGACTACGGCTTGGCACGCAAGCGGCGAATTTTGTCGCCAAATCAAAATAGGGTGTCAGTTCGCATCTGAACGAAGCCACTCGCTCCAAAGCTGCGGCCGACCATTCGGATTAGCGTGAGCGTAGTTATAGAAAGCGCGCACGAAAGCGATGCGATCCTCAACGTATGGCGCTTTCCAGTTCGTGGCAGGAGCAGGACGGAGCACGTCGTAGTTGTACCCGAGTAATTGCTGCCGACGCACAATGTCCTCCATCGGGACGCGAACTGCGTTTCGCAGCATGTCGTAAAGCACCATGAAGGTGGTCGTCCGCCCGAGGCCCGCCTCGCAGTGAAAATGCGCCCACCCATTCTCTGGAAGTGCACGGACCGCGAGAATAAATCCATCGACTTCGTTATCAAGAGGCCGGCAATGATCCGTTACCGTGACACGCACATAAGACGCGTGATTGGGCTTAACAAAATCGCGTTCTGTGCTCGCGTGCTCGACGGTCACATTCTGCGGCGTGCTCAGAGTAACACCCGGTTTTTTTACCCCAGCGCCCGGCCTGACAACGATTTTACTCCCGGGTTTAAGCGACTCCACCCGTGAACTCTCGTCTGCTTCGATTGCGTCTTGACTGCGACCGACATTCGCCCAGTCGCGTGTAGCGTACCAGCTAACGGGCAATCCATTGACAAATATGTGCGTTTCTTGCCGCAAATCGAAGACCGTCACGGGACCACGTGTACGCGCCAACAAAAGCTTGAGACCATCGTCGGTAAACTCGCCGCTGCCAGAAGCATGAAGATCGGCCAGGCCGGTGTCTGAAGGGATTTGGCTCTTGTTCGCTCTAATCGGGTCGTCAGTCGTGCGGAAATTCCGCGGCAAACTCTTGTCCAACTTTGGATCGACGTCCCAAATCAACACCGGCGAGCCTGCATCGGCAGGCGGGGTGGGCGGAGTCTTCTGCACCAGCGTCGCCGAGAAAATCGCCGCAGGAGCGAGAAAGGAGGCTAATACAAGATGGCAGCCCGCAGACCGATGAACGTCTAGATTCATAAAGATCGCGCGGTCATTGGACGCGGATGCTTTCTGGCAGGCAAGGAATTTCTCGCAGTGGTATTGCGAACTCGCAATTGGGCTCTACTGATCCTTAGCGGCATCATGGCAGCAGCCGATTAGCTGGAGGTCACCCAGGAAATGGACCGCTGAGTGGTAATTCCGCCGCGGCGTAAAGAAGACTCGATTCTAACGATCCCGGCCTCTGTGCGCCGGTGCTTTCAAAAATAAGAAAAAAAAGTGCTTGCCTAAGGCCGCGATTCCCGGCATACCTCGCCTCCGTGCGGGGACCGATCTGCTTAACGTTGGCAACTACGTCGCTTCTGGTCATTTCCAGCGCAGCCGCGCACGCGCAGGCGCTAGCCCCTTCAACATTGAATCTTGCGAGTCCCGAGCAGGAGACCAAGAAGGACGTTGTGCAAGCGATCACGAAAGAACCGGCACAAGCGATCGCGAAAGAACCGACACCGGTGATCGCGAAAGAGCCGGCACGACCGACGACGAAAAAATCGATGAGAGCGATCACAAAGGAGCCGATGCAGGCGCTTGCTAAGGAGCCAGTGCAAGCCATCGCCAAAGAACCGGTGCAAGCGATGACTAAAAAGCCGATCAAAGCGATCACGCAAAAGACGGCGCAAGCAATCCCCCAAGATTCGGCACGAACATTTGCCTTAGAGCCGGTGCGACCGATGGAGCAACAAAGCACAAGCACGCCGAGGCGGTCTGCTTTCCATTTCAACTTCAAAAGCTCGGAGGGCAAAAAGGAATCAGCCCCCGTCATCACGCAGTATTATCCGAAGCAAATCGTTTACCCGTTTGGAAAGGTTGATCGACACATCGATCAGAAGCTGATGCAGGCGGCGACGATCGCGCAGGAACGCGCGCATGCACATTCGCGCTCGAGGTGCTGGCATTATGTCAAAGAGGCATTGCTCGCTTCAGGCGTCATCGATTCGCGCCCGAAGAGCGCACTCGCGAAAGACGCCGCCCAGGACCTCGTCAGCAATTACGGCTTCAAAAGATTATTGGTGAGTGATCCATTCTCCGCGCCAGTCGGTTCGGTGCTCGTGTACGGCGCCAACCGCGCCGCCGGTCATGTCGAGATCCGCACCAGGGAGGGTTTCGTCAGCGATTTCCGTTCGAGAACGCCATCACCCCGTCCTCTGCTCGGCGTTTACGCGAAGCTGTAATTTTCCGCCGACTGCCGGCGCACTTCGATTCAATTAAGAGACGCTGGTGTAAATATTTTGTGCGCGACGGTAAGCTGGCGTTCGCTCTCGCGAGCATAAGTCTTGCAGCATACGGGACTCTCGTATTACTGTGCTGTGTAAATGAGCGCATGTTTTGATACGTCCGATGTGTTGGAGTTGTCGCGAGCAACCCTCGACGAGGCAAACCGAAGATTGAGTGAAATACCCGCCGATCTTTGTGCGCCGTTTTACGCTGAAGCAGGTAATTTGGAGCAACAGCTGCTCGGGGTTTACCGGACGGTGGCGTTATGCGTCCGAAAGGAACAGGATCTGGAAAAGATTGCGGCGTGGTGGGAAGCAATGACCAAAGCCTGCGACGAATCTGCAGGGCGTCTCGCGAAACTCTCCGAGGAACATCCCGAGTGTGGTTCTGAATTCTTTTACGATCGCGTCCTGGATCTTTGGAACAAATGTCAGAGACTCCAGGAAATGCACGGCTAGAGGATTCCTTCGAGAGCAAATTCCTCGTCTGGCAGTTCTTTACGCCTGGTCGCCGCACGGCGACTGTGCAATATGACGGCTGAGTCGATCGTCAATCGCAAGGCGCTGCGCGATTATCACGTTCTCGAGCGCTACGAGGCTGGCATCGAGTTGAAGGGTAGCGAGGTTAAGTCCATTCGCGCTGGCAAGGCAAATATCGGCGACGCCTTTGCGCGAATCGAAAATGGCGAAGCCTTTCTCTATAACGCTGATATCCAGCCGTACGCACAGGCGAGTCACGAAATTCCTGCCGCCAAACGTGTGCGCAAACTTTTGTTGCATCGCCAGGAGATCGACAAGCTTTACGGCGAAACGCAAGTGGCAGGTCGTGCATTGGTCGTTCTCAAACTCTATTGGAAAAACGGCAAGCTCAAAGCCGAGCTTGGCGTGGCCCAAGGCAAAGTTGCGCGCGATAAACGCGCGGATTTGAAGAAGCGCGCCGTTGATCGCGAAACGGCACGCGAAGTCGCGCGCTTTAATCGCAAACACGGCTGATACAATCTGCAGCGGCGCACTGTTGAGCGTCGCACTTCTCTTCTGGGATTTTAGGCAACGCTCACGAAGCGCCGCTGCAGTTTTAATCTGTCTTAATCTGCGTAATCTGGAGATCATGCTTCGGGTCCTGCTACTCGCAGTAGTCCTCCTCTTCATCGCATGGTTAGTTCTGCGCCTGGTCCGAACACACCGCTTTTCGTTGCAGGACAGCGTTGTTCTCATCACAGGCGGATCACGCGGACTCGGGCTCGTGCTTGCGCGGCAAATTTGCGCCGCAGGCGGTCAGGTCGCGCTGCTCGCACGGGATGCGGCAGAACTCGCGCGCGCAAAAACTGATCTCTCCCGGCGCGGTGGGACCGTGCTGACCGTCCGATGCGATTTGCTGGATGCCGGACAAGTTCAGCCGGCTATCCGGGAAATCATTGATCGCTTCGGCAAGATTGACGTCTTGATCAACAACGCCGGCATTATCGAGGTCGGCCCGCTCGATCATATGACACGGGAAGATTTTGAGCGGGCAATGCGATTGCATTTTTGGGCGCCCTTCGAATTGATTTCACAGATCGTTCCCGAAATGCGCACATGGGGAGGCGGTCGCATCGTCAACATTTCTTCCATAGGCGGTAAACTCGCAGTGCCGCATCTCGCCCCTTACAGTGCGAGTAAATTTGCGCTCACCGGTCTCTCCGACGCGTTTCGTGCCGAACTCGCACGCGACAATATTCATGTGACAACCGTCGCGCCGGGGATGATGCGCACCGGCTCGCACGTGAACGCAAAATTCAAAGGCAAACACGACTCCGAATTCGCCTGGTTCGGCGCCTCGGCCGGAGCGCCACTGATTTCCATGAATGCAGATCGCGCGGCGCGAAAAATTCTCGCGGCCTGCCGTCGCGGGCAGCCGTCGCTTACGCTCACATTTGCTGCACGCGCGGCGATTCTTGGAAACGCGCTCTTTCCAAATCTCACCGGCTACATGATGAGAGTGGTGAATCGATTTCTTCCCGGAGCTGGCGATGAAGGAGGCAATCAATTACGTGCTGGGTCGCAGCTCCGCCGACTGAATCCGACGTGGGTTACGCGTCTGGCCGATCGCGCGACGATTCGCAACAACGAGGAGCGCCCGGAAGTAAGCAGATAACAGCCGAGCGTTTTAACGCTGGGCAAAGTGTTTTGACCAAGCGCCTTTTCATCGCCATCGATCTGCCGGAATCAACCCGTCGAATTCTTTCCGGTCTCGACCCTGGCATTCGCGGAGTGCGTTGGGTGGATGCCGAACAAATGCACCTCACACTTGGTTTCTTTGCCGACGTCCCGGAAGAGGTCAACCTGGCGTTTCGTGAAAAACTGAGTGGAATTGATTTCGGTGCTTTTTTTTTACCCATTATCGGCGTGGGCGCGTTTCCGCCGAGAGGCTGGCCCAAAGTGATCTGGATCGGCGTTGCTCGTGGGCATCCGCATCTTTTTCAATTGCATAAACGGGTGAGCGACGCTGCAATCGCGTCGGCGCTCGAACCCGATCTTCGCCCCTGGCATCCGCATATCACGATCGCGCGATGTCGCGATGTCTCGCCGCAATCAGTGCGAGAGTTTCTCAAATCGAATGTCGATCTTGATGCGGGAATGATCCGCGTTGATTCGTTTCATCTCTATTCTAGTACGCTGACGCCCGCAGGTCCGATCCACACGCGCGAGCTCAGCGTCGGTTGCCGCGAATAATGCGACGCTCATAGCGTGCCGTTACAGATTCCGGCTCGATAGCGGCGCAGCCACGTCCTCGAGCGATCGCCTTTCGGCTGGCACGCCGATCCATGCTTCGACTAATGCGCCAAAAATCATGAGCGCGGCCGCCACCAGATATCCGATGAACAATGCCGTAATCGACCCAGTACCGATGATCCATCCGAATAACGTCGGCGCGCCCACTCCGCCCGCCAATGTTCCGATCGCGTAGAAGATTGCGATTGCCAGCGCCCGAATTTCCAGTGGAAAAATTTCGCTCACCGTCAAGTAAGCCGAGCTCGCTGCGGCCGAGGCGATAAAGAAAATGATCGTCCAAGCCAGTGTTTGCGTCTGAGCAGTCAATAGTCCCGCGTGAAAGAGCCATCCCGTCAGTGCGAGCAAAATCCCAGCGAGACCATAGGTGGCAGCGATCATTTTCTTGCGACCGATGGTGTCGAAGAGATGCCCGAGCAAGAAGGGACCGAGCATATTTCCCAGCGCGAAGAAGAGCAAATAACCGCCCACATCTTTCGCCGGCACCGAGTAAAACCGGATCAACACAAGGGCATAGGTGAAAAAGATTGCGTTATAAAAGAAGGCTTGTGTCAGCATCAGGACAAGAGCGAGAAATGAACGCCGCCGATGTTCATGCATAATGGCGTCCCAAATTTCGCGCCATGGCGTGTGCGTGCGCGTTCGAATGCGCGTGGGCGGCGCATCGCTGTAGCTGGGATCGATCCCGGCTGCATTTGATCCCACGATCCTTCGTTCGACCTCACCAACGATTGTTTCCGCTTCCTGATTTCTTCCGTGAATCATGAGCCAGCGCGGACTTTCCGGAATCCATCGGCGAAAGAAAATTATGACCAAACCAAGCGTCGCGCCGATCCCAAATGCGCAGCGCCAACCTAGCCAGATCGGTAGGCGGCGCGGATCAAGCAGGAAAATGGTAGCGCCCGCACCCAGCGCCGCGCCGAGCCAGTACGAACCGTTGATCATCAAATCGACGCGGCCGCGCACGCGCGCTGGAATCAATTCGTCGATGGCAGAATTGATCGCTGCGTATTCGCCGCCAATGCCGGCGCCCGTTAGCGCGCGAAAAAAAGCGTAGCTCGCGAAATTCCAGGAAAACGCCGTCAATCCCGTTGCGACGAGATAGACCGCGACTGTGATGAAGAACAATTTCTTTCGGCCTAGCCGGTCGGTGCCGTAGCCGAAAAGCAGCGCGCCGAGCACTGCGCCGGCGAGGTAAAAGGTCGCGCTGGCGCCGACCTGCGTATCGGTTAATCCAAGCGTCTCGCGGCGTGTAAGAATTCCGCCTAACGAACCGGCGAGCGTGACTTCAAGGCCATCAAGAATCCAGGTTGCGCCGAGTGAGACAACGATCAGCCAGTGTCATCGGCTCCACGGCATCCGGTCCAGCCGCGCGGGTACGCGCGATTCAATCGTTTCGCCGTCCTGCATAACGAGCATTCATCTCGCGCAAAGAGAGGCGTGGCGCAAAATGCAACCGAGTGAATGCGACGAAGCCGGCGGCTGGCGTTCGTTTCGCGAAAAGGCTTACTTCTCTTCCAGAAAATTAACGGCACCCGTATCGAGACTGTAATACGCGCCGACCACGCGGACGTCGCCGGAATCAACTTTGGCTTTGAGGATTGGCGTGGATGAACGCAGCGCTTGTACAACATTTTTGACGTTTGCCTCGACGGTTGTTTTGAGGTCGTCTTTGACGGTAGCTTCCACTGCGGGCCGGATCGCTATTACCAGCGATTGGATATGCCCAGGTGCCTTGCCTTTTGCCGCGATTGTTTCCTTTGCCGCTTTAACAGCGCCGCAGTCCTGATGCCCGAGTACCACGATCAGGCGCACGCCTAAATGATCAACCGCGTATTCGATGCTGCCCAGGCTGTGATCGTCGATCACGTTACCTGCCACGCGGCACACAAATAGATCGCCGAGTCCTTGATCAAACACGATCTCGGGCGGAATGCGCGAATCAGCGCAGCCGACAGCGATCGCAAACGGGTGCTGACTCTTGCTCAATTGTGTCCTTTCCTCGCCTGACTGGCGCGGGTGCTGCTGATTGCCGCTGGTGTAGCGTTCATTACCCTCTTTTAGCCTGGACATCGCCTCGGCCGTGGAGACAATCGGCTTGTCGGTAGCGACGGGATCTGCGGCTCCGGCAAATTGGTTCGCGCCAAGCAAACCGGCGGCTACAAAAAACAATATGAAGCGTGTCTTTCTCATGAGCGTTTTTGTGCAGTTTCGATGTTCCAATCAAGCCAAAATTTGG
>WNFR01007898.1_pt1 | contig 10788 bp, 12 predicted proteins | sample 5400221 | NCBI WGS metagenome assembly WNFR01 (sample SAMN13153357, study PRJNA577476) | soil metagenome | isolation source: 40 cm soil under Madrone tree | place: USA:California | collected 2016-06-14 | reverse complement strand
ACTGCGAGCGGTTCGCAGCCATCTGGGTCTTGACGACCTCCAGGGGTTGGCCAAGTGTGGTGACCTGAGACCATAGGGCACGGCTAGTCAGTAGCTGGACTCTGCTGTATCACTACTGGTTGTAAACTTGCCTCCTGTAATCGAAGAGCAGTAAGTTCATAAAAATGAGGAATGGCTTGCCGCAGAACTCACAAACTGATAAACGAAGGGGCCGCGGCGAAATTGTCAGTTCAAAGAAGAAGAAGGAAATATAGGACAGAGTACCATGTTCATGATCGCACCTAATGTGCGCAAACATTATTGAACGTCAGTTAACGTGGAAAAAGCCCACGTACCAACAGCAATGTTCGACCAATTAACGCCTTTTTGACCTGGCTCTTTCTGGATGGCCATGACGACTCGAGTAGGGAACGAGTAGATGGATAGTGGGAGATGAGAAGGTAAGGTAATTTGAGACAATATTGGGTTGGGGTTTGACTGCTTGGGTTCGGCTTTTCTTACCTTTTGGGGCGTCTACACGTATTTGTCAATCACCGGAGGTCCGGTTCTACTCCGATCCGAATAGCTAAAATCACTGGCTAAAATTACCGGTAAAATTAACTGAACATTATGAGCAAGGGTATGCATAGGTACGAATATTGGCAGGGTATGACATGAGGTAGGGCGGAACGAGGTATCTTGCTGTATGGGTTCCACGAAACGTGACGCCTCCTGCACCAACGCAACATGATGTAGAAAGAAATAGAGGTAGACATAGCATTCAAATCGAGAGGCCCAAACATGCCTTCTGAACATCACTTGGCGGTCGACGATAGATGTTCCACGTCTTCCTTCAGCCTGATGTTATGAAAATCATGTGAGTATTTCGAGGAACGAAAACGCCAGGTAAAGTGGTGAAAGACAGAAAATATGCGAAAATCGTTCATAAGCGCAATCGAAGCATCAAAACAGAATAGCCATCTCAATGCCAGCGTCAAAAGCAGAGCGTATCACCCCGCGAAGTCAGAAGGAACGACCACTGATCACCAACAACCCAAATAGGGCACCAATAATATTTTTAAAACCGAATAACTTCACGTACCTTGTGATTTGGTCCTGGCTTTCCTCTTGATCTTGTTCGAGATACCTGATCTCCATCTTCTTTCGTTCTAGATCTTGCTCCATTTCATTCACCTTTGCGACCGCGGCATCCACCTGGTCTTGTAGGATTCGCACAGCCTTGTCATGCTGCGTTTGCAAATCATTGATCTTCAAGTTGTGGGCTTCATGTAGTTGCTGCAGCTCCTCTTTGGTCACCGTCTCAGCAGGCACTGAAGTAGACCCATTCCTTCTGGGTGATGCAGCGGCTTCCGTGGGTGTAGCATACGCGCGTAAGGTTGCCACTTCACCCTCAAGGTCTGAAAGTCTCGTCACGAGTTTCGACTTATCGGCGACTATCGACTGGATCTCCGCATCGTGGGCCGCGCGTAGCTTCGACACTTCTTCGGCGCGCCTCTGGGCAGTTTCCTCTAACTCCATCTGATGGTTTTTACCCATCTCGTGCATGGATTCCTGGGTAATGTGGATGACCTCGTTTAGCCCGTTCAGGTCGTCTTGCGCATTAGAAAGCTCCTTGTTCAGGCGCACAATTTCGGCGTTGTGATCAGCTTCGGCAGTACTCGCAGTAACTTGAGCTGCCTGATGAGCCTCATCAAGTCGGACCTTCAGGGACTCGACTTCTTGAAGTGATGAGTTCAGGGTCGCTTTTGCCTTGGCGAGATCCTCGCTAGTAGCCTTCAGCTCAAGTGCCTGGTTTGACAGCTGCTTTTGGAAGGTCTGGGCTTGAGAGGAAAGCGCAGCCTCATGATCGACTTTGAGGCCCTCAACTGTAGCTTGATGAGAGGTGCGAAGTTCTTCGATGGCACCCTCGGACTTCTCTCTGAGTATTTGCAGATCTTGGCTATGAGCGCCACCAGCCTCACTCTGCGTCATTGAGTGTGTATATCATGACAAGGTGTTGATATAGCGCTCACCTTTGCGCGCTCGAAAGCTTCTCGCAGGCGTTGATCGTGCTCGTCTTTGACTGTCTGAACCTTGGCATTGTACACAGACTCCTGTGCCTAGGCGAATACCATGAGAATCGTTTCAAGAGTATGAGAAATATAGTCAGTTTCGCACCTCGAGTTCGGAAGAGATCCTCCCAATCTCTGCAGTGAGCTCTTCTCGTTGAGCCTGATGTACCTTCTCGATCTCCTCAAGGTTGCGAGTATGCTCCTCGGCGGCGGAGACGGCCGTTGCATTTGCGACTTCGAGATTAATACGGAGTTCATCAATTTCGGCCTGCAAAACACGGAGCTGCTCGGCCAACTTCTTGCTCTCCTCTACGGCAAGTGTTAGCGATTCCGCGTGCTGCTTTCGCACCTCCTCAAGATGCTCAGAAGCGACACTCTCCTTGGCTGCCGCTTCTCGAATTGCATTGTCGGCGTCGTCGGTGGCCTTTGCTACCTCTGCGGATAAAGCATCGATTTGGGCTTTGCGACTGCCAAGCTCTGCCTCCGCGAGTTCCTGTGCCTCCTTGGACTCCAGAATCTCGACTTCGAGTTCCGAAAGTTTATTAGACGTCTTCTCTTTCTCAGCACGAAGAGAAGCAGTGAGCGCCTCCGCAAGCGATACTTGCAGTTCGAGTCTGCTGATCCTCGCGGCTGCATTATCCAATGCTTCATCATGAGCAGTTTTCAGCGTGGCATTCTCTGCTTTGATGACCTCGAGGTCTTCCTTAGTTTTAGCCGAGGCCTGCCTATCGCTCTCGGCAGCTGCAGCGATGTCCGAGTCATTGGTGTGTGCGGCACGAAGGGCTTCCAGCTTTTCCTGGGTTTCGCTAACTTCGTTTTGCGATGTCTTAATCTGGCCCCGCAAAGTTTCGATGAGGGCATCTTGCCCTACACCCATTGTCTTCGCAGCCTCCAGCTACACTTGTTAGTCAATCTTGTAAGCACCATCGGCTGAAGATGCGCCCTTACCTCACCCAAATCTTGCTGCAGCTTGTCTCTATCAGCCTGCATCGTTTCTAAAACTGCCCTTGTCTCTGCAAGTTCTTTGTCTGCGGCAGCTTTGGCAAGTTCGGCGACCTCAGCATTCTGGCGAGTAGCCTCAAGATCTGCAGTGATGCTGTCCAAAGATGCCTTCAAGTCCTCGATCCGAGTCTCGAGCTCCAAAACAGCGGCGGATTTTTTATCAAGGGATGCCGTTGCTTCGCTCAACTGGTACGAGATCAGAATTCTTCGACTTCCGAAAAGAACTATGGTACATAGAGTGTACCTTGTTTTGGATCTCCGCAAGAGTCGCGCTATCCTCTTTGACCTCCTTAAGTGAAGATATCGAACTGGTGCCAGGAGCTCGCGCGGGCCGTACCGAGGCAGATGGCTGTTTTGCGGATGGTGCGAGACCAGCCCTCGGCGCTGCAGCCTTCTTCGGCAAGAGACCATCGGTAACAGAAGCACGTGGTCGGGGGGCTGCAGCTGACTTGGCAGACGTAGCTGAGTCCGGAGATGCAACAGACGAGCGTGGTGGAGCAGCCCGGATGGGTTTGGCGGTAGGGGAAGAGGATGCAGCCGAAGACAACTTGCCGGACGTCGAGGCAGATAATGTGGATGGTCGTGCAGGAGGGACGGTGGACTTCCCGGGAAGCATCGACGTCCTACGCGCGGGTGCGGGGACAGAGGAAGAAGTAGCCGTCGACGACTTGGGGGGCATAGTTAATTTCGAAGCCGGAGCTACGGTGGATTGAGGGGACTTCTTGGCAGCCGAATTAGACGTAACCGCAGGCTTTGGGGAAGTAGAAGCCTGAGCGGTTGTAGTAGACTTGCCACTTACAGCGGGCATATCGGCGGTCTTGGAAGTTGAAAGTGGGACAACCTTGGTGACACCAGTACCAAACTTGCCCGAGTTTATGATCTACAATGTATGACGTGTATGTCAGGTTTGGAGAGTAAAAGCACTATACACGCAGAGAATTAACAGAACACGTTAATACCTTCTTGACCTGGGGCGTCGGTGGGCCAGCAGCAATAACTCCAGTGGCGGTCTGAATTGTCGGAACCGCGCGCTCAGCTGGCGTGGCCTTGGATCGATTCACTGGTTGACTTGCAGCGGCGTCGTCCAAAACAGGTGACACAGCCGATTCTTCGAGCTGTGCTGGGTCGAATTCGGAGACGCCCTGCTCGGAATCATTTCCAGGTTCGACGTGGCCTGGGTGTTCACCGTTGCATATATCCGAGTTGTTCGCTCCCACCTCTGCGTGGTTGATGACGTGACCATTGATGGTGAGAGCCTCCTGTGCGTCTGAACTGGCCATTAAATTGAACCGAAAGAAAGGAAAGAAGGAACACGCTAAATACAATGACGGACACTCGGCCCAATCAAGCATCAACAAATCACTTAATATTGATCACAATCACGTAGTAACACTACACTCATAATACAATCCAAGAAACTTCCTTAACTTCCTTAACTAACACTCCGACGTCGCATTCAAGTTGAGGGCGTTGAGAGACGGCTCTTGCAACGAGTTGTGATTGTAACCCAGAACCGCGATCTAAAAATCGGTATCAGATGGCACGGCAGTCAGTAGAATGGGCCGTGACGGCAACGTACCCCGGCGGGCTCGACATTGAACTTAGTGCCTGGTCAAATTGGTCAGTCCGTCCAACACGTTCTATGGTCAGCGTACATACCCTGAGAGAGAGGTAGGCCGATCCAGCGCGCGATAAGGCAGCGATTGAAGTGCCCATGGGCGATAATTACAACATCTCGCGTCCCCTGACCTTCCTCCTTCCATTTCCTATGATATTCACGAACCTTGGTGAAACGAATTTAACACCATCCACGCAAATGTATCGGGAACGTACATCACCAACAACACAGTCGACGCGAGCGGTCATCTCTTCCACAGATTCGCCATTCGGGCAACTGAAAGGGGAGAAATCGATCCATAAGTACCACACACAGCTGTGTGCAGGACATAAACCAACTAACCCATCCTTCCAGATGGCCCAGCCAGGATGCTTGGCGGTGATCTCGTGGGACTTGAGTCCTTCATAATCTCCATAATCCCACTCACGAACGAGTTCTGTGATCATGTGATTCGGTGATTGAGGTAGGTGATCTGTTAAGTGGTGGAAAGTGTCGTGGGCGCGCTTGCGTGGAGATACCAGGACGATGTGCAGATTGACCGTATCAATGAGTTCTTTAGTGGGCGATCAGATAAACAGCAAGGGCATCTAGTGTCATTATTCCACATACTCCCATCCCCTACGAGAAATGGAGCCTGGGACTTGATCTGCTGTACACCGCGATCAGTGAGGGGAATGTCAGAACGTCCCGTCTGACCAAAGACAGGTATGTATGAGTGGTAAGATAGCGCATTATGAGTGCACATACATGGCGGCTGAATGGGAAATGATCGAAGGAGCGGGGAGAGTCAGTAATAGTCGGCTAATCATGTCGAGGAAGATGTCAGACCCATTGAGAGACCACTCGGTCTCACCTGGGAAGAGTGAAGCGGAATAAGTGCGAGATGGAATAAACATACCATGGCGAACGATGATCAAACGAGGCATCGATCTCGACATCGTGTGGTGTGGGATCAAGTCGGGTCGGGTCGTGGTCCCGTAACCGCCATCGACACGACCTGTCCTTATTTGTCTCAGCGTGCACGCACTGCACCTCACCTCGCCGTACCTCAATAACACCAACACCAACGACGACTGACTCTTCCCTTACACGTCGCGTTTTAAAGGCTTTTCACAGGTGCGCTGATATCTTATCATGGTTTTTTTCTCCCTCTCACAGATTTTCTATCAATGGCATCCGCCCTTCTTGCACCTCCCAACCTGTTCTCCCCTAAGTTACGCTCGGTTTTAAGATCACTTCAAACCTCGCGAACGTGCATATATCTCTTCTCTTTGTTTTGAAATCTTTCCATCATGCAGGCAATTAAGTGTAAGCTCCACCTAACGGCTCGTGTTTCTGCACAGAAAAGTCACCACTGATGATAGGCGTCGTCGTTGGAGACGGTGCCGTTGGAAAGGCAAGTCGCCTACACCTAGCCTATCATCCCAGATCAATTCATTTATCGATGATGGTAGACATGCCTACTCATCTCTTATACCACTAATGCCTTTCCGGTACGGTTCTTCTCTCCTCGCTTCTACTGCTCTATGTACTCAGTCTTGTGGATCACAGGGGGAGTACATTCCAACAGGTAGGCGTCTGGCGCACCCGCACGAGTTGGTGTCCCACTCAAATGTTCCCCAGTCTTTGACAATTACTCGGCCAACGTGATGGTCGATGGCAAGACAATTTCTCTCGGACTCTGGGATACTGCAGGTCAAGAGGACTATGACCGTCTTCGGCCACTGTCGTACCCTCAAACCGACGTCTTCCTTATCTGCTTCTCCCTTGTCAGCCCTCCCAGCTTTGAGAACGTCAAAACAAAGGTATCGTTCTGTTTGCCTTGACCAGAGACTCGCTCGCCTCATCACTCTCTGTGCAGTGGTACCCCGAAATATCTCACCATGCGCCTCAAACGTCGGTGGTTCTCGTCGGCACCAAGCTAGACTTACGCGAGGACCCCGGTACTGTTGAGAAGCTCCGTGATCGGTACGTCCTCAGATCAGGGAATCTTACCTTGCTAAATCTTGTATCGAAGACGCATGGCCCCTATCCAATATACCCAGGGTGCTAGCATGGCGAAAGATATCGGGGCTGTAAAGTATTTAGAATGTTCTGCCTTAACTCAAAAGGGTTTGAAGAACGTGTTCGACGAGGCCATCCGCGCTGTCCGTACGTGTTTTGAAATTTCTTGCAGCTTGGATTATTCGACTTATGATCGAATAAACTAGTGCACCCTCACAAGCCAAAGGAGAAGCAGAAGGGCAGATGCGTCATCGCATGAGCCACTGGCAAACTGTGGACTGCCCTTGAAACATATCATACCATTTACTTCTGTGCTCGAGGTTACGACTTTTTATGGCCTTTTGTTCATCATGATGACCTTTGTCGACCACCGATTACGCATAAACTATGGTGGTCTCTTAGCGCTGTTTTCTAGTTCTGACTTGGATACCGCATAATTGTGGCACATTACCAAGTCGCCCAGTTCTCCTTGGTGTTTATAAGTGATCCCCTTGTCCTTGTTTCCTCGATACGTAGGAGTGTGACGAACACGTAATGCATTGTTTATCTCCACGCAAGTCAGAGTCAATTTCATTTCCCCATCAACCCGACATTGGTTCTCACCGCTTACACTCTTTTTACCCTCTGCACTCATTTATGTTATAGGCACTTTCTTTTTCAATCGTGTGTCCTCTAGTCGTTCAATCAATGTAAACTTTCTCCTGATGTTCTTTCTTCCCAGCCATGTCCCACCCGGAGGATCCACAATCCACCAATGGTCCTTCTTCCCGCCATTGCCAACGTGCTTCTCTCGGCACCAGCGCATCTGGTTTCGCAGACAGCACTATCAGCTTCAATACCTATGCTACAGGTATTACGGAGGGTTCTCTATGTCTTTCTCAATTCCCTCCTCCCCCCGTCGATCTTCCTCTTACCCCCGTCAATGAACGCTTCCTTCCCTCTCCTGCCCGGAGCACTTTTACTATCCCTCCACCTCGACTTGCTACACCCACTGCAGAGAGGTCACCTGCACAAAGTACCTTTACCATCCCTTGCCGTCCATCCATTAGCCCTGTGAGTGCCTGTCCAGTACCCAGCTTGGCGGAGACTCACCACAAAATAGGCCCTTCCCTCCCCTGCACAGAGTACCTTTACCATCGCTGCACCCGCACCTGCGACACTGCGCGGATTCACGACTACCGCTGTTCATCAGCCTTCAGGACTAAATCGCCAAGTTGTTGATGACGGCTTTCCACCTGATCCCAACACTAATCACCCACAGCACCCGGACCCTCGCGCGAGCTTGCGGTACCCCACTTCTCTAGTCGGGGCCGGTAAGTTGTCCCCCTATGACTGGCACGAAGGTTCCTCTATCATATCTGTGGACCCTCATGAAGAGAGGATGCTGTCGACTTCTTATATCACTGGGCTGCTTTCCTCTGCCTCTGCCAATGCCTCACAGGATGTCATGGGTTCCCAGGGTCCTCATCTTTCGTATCAAACTGATACGGGCAGCCTTGTATCTGAAATGTTTTATCCCCCTCCTTCCCAGTATCACGAACCAGGATTTGGATCAAGTCGTTTCCCCCCAAGTTCCTATCCTTCCGTGCCCCTGAGCGACGTGCCTGATTCCCATCACAACGGTGAAAACAACACCTCCACTTCTTGTGAAGGATATGTAGATGTTGTTGAACCCGGGCCAGCCTTCACTAGAAATATTTCTGTCGTGGGCATGGCCCAGGCGACGCTTCGTCGTGTTCCCAGTGCAATCAGCATACCTGAGTCTATCCACTATCAAAGCCAAGCTATGTATAGTAGTACTTCTCCCCTCAGGCCCCATCCGCCGTTTTCGGCTTCGATGGACGGAATGCGACCCGTTGATGTCCATACCGCCGCTGATATTCAACCGCTCATTGGCACTCTCCGACCCTTGACTCCCGATCTCAGAGCTTCCATGAAACTGTCGGCTAAGCGTCAACGACGGCTATCTGCTCTTTCAACAAGGACGACGAAGAGCCATGTTTCTTCACTTATATCCTTGGCTGGCCAACGTACCGCTCGAGCAGCGCGGGGAATGATTGAATGGATGCGAATAAAGCCCTTGCCTCCGGTACCAACCATTCCCGATATCTCATTATACCAAGAGCAGGAGCACCGGAGGATGGAAGGCACTGTACCTTTACCCCTACTTGTCGAAAGAGCAGACCGCGTCAATGCGATGCTTGATTCCAGCCACTTGCCTGACGAAGATATCGGGTCGTTTTCAAAAGTTGCTTCTGAGAAGGTCATACCTTTCCGGGCATACAGCAGTGGCCTCGAACTGGCTTCTGGTGGCCGAAGGCGTCAAAGTATGGCCTTCACGAGCGGGCGTGAACTCGAGAATCCTTATGGTTCAGCAAAGGCTAAATTCCTCAAACGACCGATCAGCCCGAACAAGATCAAAATCCTCGTCGGGGTTTTTGTTTTTGTCCTACTAATCCTTGTCGGAATCGTTGTTGGTGTCACTGTGGGACGTAAGCACAAGCACCCACCGAGATGTCCTGCCAATCGTACAGGGAATGCGTGTAACCTCGGTAGGTAACTGGGCCGGTATTTCGATTCTATTTACTCATTGTCCACCCCAAGATTCGACGTGCGTTTGCACTTCGCCTTCCAATACTCAGTGTGATGTCCTTGCTCAGAGCCTGGTCAATCTTATTCCTATTGTTAATGACCAATTCAACGCCAACATCACTCTGGCGCTTGTTGCAAACGCGATGTCTTCCTCTCAAGCCCCCGCTCTGAGCAGCGACTGTGCTGCACAGGCCCGAGTGGTCGATGTGTCTCCGGCGCTTGATTCTAAGACTGTTCCTAATCGGACAGAGTGGGCTCAGAGTTCCTTGCTCTGGAGTTTTGTGTTGTCTCAGAATATGTCCTCGGTGGGACAGTTGCGCGGTTTTATCACAAAGGCCGACTGGAAGAGTCTTCCGGGAGATGGCCCAGTGGCTGGCCATTCAACAAAATTCTCGACGAGACAGCTGGGCTATGTGTTCGACTTTGCAGCTCAGACAATTTCTGAAACTCCCGTGTCGTTTATATCGGATGGGCAGCCATCAAGTTCCCAGCTCGCGGAGGTGAGCAACACAGCACGCACCACCTTGGATCGCATGTATACATTTGCATCTGGTACGTATTCATTGGATGTACTGTATTTGAATCCGAGCCTGATCGTGTTGCTAACGCCCGCCTTCGACAGCATCTTCGACAATTCGGTCAACGGCTATGCATAACTATTGGCAATTTGTTCTCCAAAAAGATCCGAACGATTACCTTAAATTCGTGTCATTCCTGAAATCTTCCCCCATTCTCCTTCCGTTCGACGCCAATGGGACGGCAGGACATACTTCAATCTCTGCATTGTTGACTAATTCGACCAGCGCACCTTTCCCCCCACCGCTCTCGTGCTACCCGAGTCTTTCAACATCTCAACTTGCGTTGATCACAAATCTTGAAACTTCCGTCTTTGGGTTATCACCTTCCTCTCTCCAGCCGACTTTCAATGATTCTTGCTTCGCGGATCGGCCTGTTTACGGAGTGCTTGATATACTTCATTTACGACTTCCCTTCCGTGATTCTCAGGCCGGCACCGCGAAGCAGGCAGCGATTCTCTCCCGTGATGCGACTCCGCGCGCAATCATTTACAACGGAGAGGCTCTGAGCACCTTACCGAATTCCAATGTTTCCTCCGTTCCGACGACGGACCCCCGGCGATTTGGTACTTTGAATCACCTGAACCACGTTCTCCTCGACTTTTTTGAAGCTATCTCCGACCTCAACGTCGCCGTTCAACTTGTGGACTATGTGCTGTCTTCTGCGGTGGTTCCTCCACCAAGCGATACCCTTCTGGGACAGTCCTTAGATGCAATTCCTACACTAGAAGTAGCAGTCTTTGGGCTAGTCACACCACCGGATGTCAAGGGCGTTGTGTCGTCGTTTGCGACGCCTGGAGGTGCATTGTTCTTCGGCAGCGATAGTTCGCTTGCAATGCGAGATTGGGCGATGGTAGGTACACGGACGGGCGTGACTTGGACGGAGTTTGCCAACTCGCCAGAGATTGTAAGCGACGACTCATTTACGGATAATGCTTTCAATGCG
>WNFR01014706.1_pt1 | contig 10789 bp, 9 predicted proteins | sample 5400221 | NCBI WGS metagenome assembly WNFR01 (sample SAMN13153357, study PRJNA577476) | soil metagenome | isolation source: 40 cm soil under Madrone tree | place: USA:California | collected 2016-06-14 | reverse complement strand
ACTTGTACCTTTGATTGAAATCCCACTCGCTTTTACCTCCAGCTAATGTTTGTAGAATTTCAATATTATACAACTAGCGGGACCGCTAGTCAAGAGTTTTCTTTTAATTTTTTCACACCTTCGGGTGGTTTACCTCCGCCCAACGTTGAATTCGCTCAACATTGCCTGCAATGCAAATCTGTAACTTCTTGTTTTCCTGGTGTGATTTTATCGCCACCAAACGCACACTATTTTGAAATACAATGACTTCAGCAATTCAAAATTCAAAATTCGTAATTCAAAATTTCCCAGCTTGCGGCTCTGCCGCGCTGGGTCCTTCTGCGGCTAAATTTCTTCCCGTGTACCATTCTTCCGAGGCGTGATTTAGACCCGCTATCTTGAAATACTGTGACTTCAGCAATTCAAAATTTCCCACCTTGCAGCCATGCCGCGCTGGGCCCCGTCTCTGTGATAACAAATATTGACAATTTCTGTTATCACACCGATACTTTAGGCGAGATCAAAAAGGAGAATTACCGGCTATGAATGTCTCTCTTACACCTGAGCTCGAGGAACTGGTAAATCAAAAGGTCGAAAGCGGCTTATACCACTCAGCCAGCGAAGTGATTCGTGAAGGATTACGCTTATTAAAGGACCAGGACGACCTGAAGAGAATTCGTTTTGACGAACTGCGCCGTGATATCGGCAAGGGCATTGAGTCCCTTAATCGCGGCAAGGGGAAGCCGGTTGACTTGGAAGGTGTAAAATCCGAGGGTCGGAAGCGCCTCGCTGGAAAGAAGCGGGCATAGCGCAACATGTTAGATCTAACATACTCGCCAGAGGCCGAGAGTGATCTAATCGATGCCTGGGTTTACATCGCAGAGGATAAGGATTCGGAAACCGCCGACAGAGTTCTTTCCTCTTTGTGGAACAAGTGCAACGTTTTAGTTAAACAACCAGAAATGGGACGTCGGCGGGAGGAGCTTTCCACGGGGCTTCGAAGCATTCCACAGGGAAGCTATGTCATCTTTTACCGTCTTGTGGAGGACCGGATTGAAATCGTCAGGGTCCTCCACGGCGCACGTGACATTGAGCAACAACTTGGGTGCTCATAAAATAGTATCCTGACGTAGCATACGCATCCTGACGTGACATGGGCATCTTGCCCATGAACGTTCGCCACCAAAATTGACCAATTAAACCCCTCACCCTCGAACGCTCACATTCTCATCTGCAATGCAAACCTGTAACTTCTTGTTTTCCTGGCGAGATTTTATCAGCAATTCAAAATTCAAAATTCGTAATTCAAAATTTCCCAGCTTGCGGCTCTGCCGCGCTGGGATGTTCTGCGGCTGGTCACAAAGCGACTGGTCTGGTTGCTGCATAGAAATCGAATCCTGATGCTCGGGTCGCTATCAAAGCGATATTACACAAAGGTGACAAGTAAACGGTGACAGGTGACAGGAAAAAGCCCGTTCCAGGTCGATTCTTGTACGAAATCCTGGAAACTGTGGTGAGCTTGTCTTCCGCTTCGGTTCGCTTACTTAATGCGCAGAATTAGCAACAAAACGGCCGTAAGCACACAACTTCTTGTCACCTGTCACTTGTCACCTGTCACGTTTGAGGATATTAGGTAACGATCAGACTACCCGGACAACCCAAACTGGCACTCGGGAATCTACCGTTGGGCAGCAGCGGTTACGATGCGCGCAGTCTATTTGCCTCTCGGAACGATGTTGTCCATACGATCAATTACTGTATTCGGGTGTTGGAGGATGGAATAACGCCTCCGGCAATTACAAAGGCGCAGGCTTTGCGTTTTGTCGTCAGCAGACCTGACAGGTTGACGTGTGGAACGTCGGAGGCCCACCGGAATGGCAAAGAAGTCGGAAACGAAACCCATCGGCGAGGTCGATGCCGTCGACGTGGCGTTTCGAAAGGTCGTAGAAGCCTTTGCCCGTGACAGCCGGGTCACTGTTGACCAGGGTAAAGGCTTCGGTAAAGGCGCGCTAAAGATACACGGAAAGATTTTTGCGATGATTTCGTCGAAACGGGATTTCGTCGTTAAGCTCCCGGCCAAGCGTCAACACAGGAGAAGGCAGCTACTTCGACCCAGGGCACGGAAGAGTGATGAAACAGTGGGTTGTGCTCCCACTGGGAAAGATCTCATGGGTTGAAATTGCTAAAGAAGCCCACCGCTTTGTCGGCGACGAAGGCACGAATTGACCAGCGGCGATCAAAACGGGTCAATTCTTATCCACGTTTCTTTTCCGGTTTAGGCGTGAAACCGCGCCGTTGTGTTGGCGGAGACGAGGACGGTAGATTCTGGGAATTATGTAGTTTTGCCTTTTCCTGGTTAACCTTTTCGACGGCTTCTTTGACTCGTTTTTTCAGTGCCTTGTTCATGAAAGGATTATACAGTAGAACCGCCTTGGGGCTGTAATCTGACCCGAGCGATGCAAGTGAATTTGTTTAGGAAGCGTTTCATCTAATTCTATTGAGGCCATGCTTTTGCCAACATAATCGCATTCTCGACAAAGTTTGGTGCCTCGAACGTTTGAAGAATTACTTTGACTGAAGGAATTTTATGCAGAAAGAAATAAAGAAGATTGCAAGATTGGGGCTTGTGTTCCTGCTTATGGCCGGGCTCCAGGTGGGAGTTTCGGCACAGGGACGCGGTCGCGGCGGTGGCGCTGGCGGTTCAGGCGGAGGTCCGCGGGGCGGTCGTTCAGACACCGGAATGGGTTCCGCACGGTTGCAGCAACAGAATTTGGAACAAGCAGATCAAGAGCTTCGCGACCATCCTGGAATGGCAGCAAATCTGCACACATCGGCCGATGAATTGCGGACCGGTTATCAAGCTGCACTGACAACAAATCCGAATTTGAAGTTCGATCAGTACGTAGTAGCGACTCGGCTTGCGGCAAACCTGGGTGCGACGAATCCGAACATTGCAGCCGGGGGTATCCTTAATGGAATTGCATCACACAAGAGCATTGGTCAGACGCTCCAGGACCTGGGGCTGAGTAAGGAGCAGGCGAAGGATGCCCAAAAGCGAACCGATAAAGAAATAAAAGAGGCAAAGCGGTCTTAGCTAAACGAGTTCAATCAACCATGCGAGCGGTCGGATAAATGATTTGTCTGGCCGCTCTTTCTTGTTTGTTCTTTAGATACGACGAATAGATTGCAGATCGCGAACTCGGCGGCCCGAACAATCCGAAGGATACCTGCTTCCCAAAGGTGATTAGGGAAGGCCTCTCGCCTCAGAAAGGAATTCCCCTCATCTTAAGTCAAACCAAGTCTCATGTTATGAACGCTGGCGATACTTGCAGCTTTGGCCCGCACCAGCGAAGAAAGAAACGTTTCGTCTATTTCTATTTAGGCAAAGCTTTTGTTATAGTAATCGCTCTCCCGACACAATTTGGTGCCCCGGACGTTTGAAGAATTACTTTGACGGAGGAAGTGTATGCAAAAAACAATAAAGACGATTGTAAAATTTGGGCTTGTGTTCCTGCTTATGGTCGGGCTCCAGGTGGTGGTTTCGGCACAGGGACGCGGTCATGGCGCGGGCGGTGGTTCATCCGCAGGCAGTCCAGGAGGGGGTCCGCCGAGCGGAGTGGGCGTCGATCGAGGTATCGGCAACTCTTCGGCCAGTTCCAACGGTCGCGCGGATACGGGTCGCGGCACGGCGTCGGACCGATCGAACGGTCGTTCAGACGCGGGACTGGATCGCGCACGTTTGCAGCAACAGAATTCCCAACAAGCAAATAATGAGCTTCGCGACCATCCTGGGATGGCAGCAAGTCTGCACACAACGGCCAATGATCTGCGGAGCGGTTATCAGGCTGCATTGGCAACAAATCCGAATTTGAAGTTCGGTCAATACGTGGCAGCCACCCGGCTCGGGGCAAATTTGGGTGCGAAGAATCCGAATATTACAACCAGCGCAATCCTTGCTGGACTTGCATCAGGCAAGAGCATTGGTCAAACGCTTCAAAACCTGGGGCTCAGCAAGGACCAGGCGAAGGATGCCCAAAAGCAAACTGATAAAGAAATAAAAGATGCAAAGCGGTCTTAGCTAAACGACTCAAAAGTGACGGGTGACAGGTGACAAGAAAGAGAGTGCTAACGGCCGCTAAGTTGCTTAATCAGCGCATTAGGTAAGCAAACGGCGAGGAAACCAAGCTCGCCTCAATTCCCAGGTTTTCATGCAAGACTTAGAACGCGCTTTTTCCTGTCACCTGGTCACCATTTACTTGTCACTTTTGTGTAAACGAGTTGAATCATCTATGCAAGCGGTCGGATAAACGATTTGTCCGGCCGCTCTTGCTAGTTTGTACTTAGGAAACTAAGCAAAAGTAGCGGATCGCGAATTCGGCGGCCCCCGCAACCCGAGGGCTAAGTGGTCTGCAAAAAGTTCTTCGACAACCCTTTATTCCGCTCTCTTTTTCTTGGGATAATCTCCTACTTGAACTTCAGCGATTTCAAAAACCGCTGAACACGCTCGTCTGACTCGTTGGCGCCGTTAATGTCAATCGTATAGTAGTGCGTCTTGCTAGCCTGAGTCATCATCACATTTTCTTTACGCACGGAACAGGATGCCAAGACGTAAGAGTAAACCTTGCGGGGTTGGCCGTTGACGTCCTCTTTTCTGAGAAGCTTTATTTCAAAGTTCGTTCCGGGAGAACCCAACCAGGATCTGCTCCGAAAACCCGCAAAGGTTCGTGCCAGGTTATTCAAGACCCCCTCAACTACAATCGGTGGCAGGGGGATTGGCGGACGAGCCATAGGCACTATAATGTACATCACGCCATCACTGGCCGCGATGTAGCCATGGTCACTCCTACATACGTTGTCCGGTAAATCGACGACAATGTCTTGATCAGGAGAGAACGTTTTCCACTCGCGCTTTTCCTCCACCTGTGCTGGTCCATCAATCTCTCTAAAACATCCGGCCTGCGGACTTGGTTCAGGGTTCTTATCTCCCGGAGGAACGGCTTGTGGTTTCATTTCTGCTGTACTTTTCTCTTCAGGTATTGGAATCGGCGCCACCAAAGAAGACAACTCAACATCCCAACCAAGGAAAGTAACTTTGACCGCATCGGCTAATGAAGTTTCTGCTCGATATTCTGTCAGCTCTTTGGATATCTGGTCTGAGTCGTCTGGTTGATTGGTTGGCCATTTACCGTTCAAGTCCTCTTGCTCTGTCGCCGATTGTTCCTGCCTTACTGCGACGTGTTTTGCGCGGACTTCTTTCCCATGCCTTAGCACCTCGTCGTACTGGTTTTTATAAGCGACTCTCTGAGTTTGATCGCCCTTCAGTCCGGCCAGCGCAACAGCCTCTCTTAGTATGTCTGCCTTGTAGCTCCAGGCCTGTTCGTTCTCTCCATCAAGGGTTATCGCCTGGTTAACAAAATCCCGGCCTCTCGCTATGCACTCCTCGGCTTTTTCAATTTCTGACTTCCCCAAGCCCCTCTTCAACGAAGTTATTTCAAAGGAGCACGCCCAGGACATGGAGGCTAGAATTGCGTATCCATTGGCGCGCTCTTTTGGCGTCCGGTTTGAATCCGAAGCGCGTCTCTGCAATTCGTTGTTCAGCTCTTCGCCGCCAAGCTGTCGATAGAGAGTTACCAGGTAAGTATCAATCTTAACTTTTTCTTCCGAGGTAAACTGTGGATTTTTCATTGCCTGACTATGGCCCTCGATGCCTTTCCTAATCTGCACAATGTTTTCCGGGGAGTTATCGCCAGGCTTGATCCGTCGTTCCAGGATACAAAGGAAGACTTTTCGCGCGTAGAAGTTCTCGGGGTCCGACTTGAGAACTGCCTCTATTTTCTTTTGCGCGTTGATGGGATCGCCCTTCTCCAGATCGCACAGCGCCGCCCAAATTTGTTGTTCGGTGGAAATCTTCGGCGCATTTTGCGCCTGGTGCCGAGCGCAGGCATGGACACATATCAAAATCAGTGTCAGGGTGGATAGAGTTGCTCTCATTTCGAATTGAGTTGTTTTATTGACCATCACAATGCTTCCTCCAAAGCTTTAGCTGCGCCGACATACAGACTAACTGCATAACTTAATGTTTGTGAACTGGACCACTTCCTGGGAGCCAACAGAAGCGTGCACCGTAGTAGATTCGTTGAGCAAGTGGAGTGGCGACTTTCAAATACGCGCTCGACAGGAAGAATGACCCGACAGGAATGTACTACGTGCGTGGCCAGACCAGCACGAATGGGATGGCGGGAAATGGAAAATTTGAACTTCATGGTGAAGTAACCATGATCGTGGTGTGTAAATCAATTGAAAGCTTGATCGTGAGTTACATTGAAAAAGGGGGCTCGGGTGCAAACCGCGCCCCCTTTTGGAAATAGCAGTTTTGAGAATCTCCCGCTGGTTGGAACCACCGGGAGAATTCATCATCGTTGGAACGTGATACGTTACGGACAGCCCGAACAAATCTGAACGGACTTGTTGTTGTTGTACTGATCGAGCGCCGTCGCCAGGCAGTTGGCCTGCGTAGTCTGCGCGGCCGTTAACTTGTCATAGGTGTTCCCATTGAAGTGGATTGCAGTCAACAGTAAATGCGCGCAATTAACTGCCTTCGTGGAGTCTATACTCTGGCCGGCACCTGCCAATCCGTTAAGATCGGCAGCAACAAGCTGTGCGACCATATTAAATATGGGATCGCTGGCCATCTTCTTGCCCGTCAGAGTTGACTTGTTTAGAAGATTGACCACGTATTGACAAGTGCTCGCGACTTCCGTATTCGGGTTGGTGTCGTGCAGTACAAGACTGCCGAGCGTGATGTCGCCCTTTTGCAGCGTCCGGTCGGTTACGGGCTTCTGTCCTCCGTTTGAGTTCGCGCAGGATGCCCAGTTCTTCCAGAACCCTATGGTTAGACCCATTCCGCCAGGAGGAGGCCTGTTGTCGATGTTGAAGGCCCTCGTTTCGCCTGCATTAACCGTGAAGGTTGTGCATACGACACTGTTGTCGCCGCTTGGATTGAACACCGAGTAGAGCGGCGGTCCAAGAGTTGTCAACCAACCTGGCTGCATCTGTTCGCAGAGCTGGTATGGCGATCCGGGCACCAGCAAAGTGGAGAAGTTGATTGTATTAGTGATGCCGGTTGCCGTGCCTGATTCGACAATCGAACCGGCGGACGAAGCCGAAGCGCCCGTCCGCAGCTGGAACGTGAACGAGTTGGATCCGAGCGCCCCTCCATTGAAGGTCTTGATGACTTGCGCTTTGCCTCGTTTCGTATTCGTAATGGTGCAGGTGGTTATTTGACCCGCCAGCACCACAATGGCCGAGGCCGGGCCATGATCGCAGCTGAATGATCCTGCATCCCAGCCTGTCTTTGCTAGTTCGCTGATGCTGTAGCTGCCGCCGGCGACCAGGTTGTTGACCGTCTGGCTCATGGTGTTAGAAACCGTAGTCAGCGCACTTACCCCAAAGTTACTGTTAAAGTTGAACGTGTCGTTGCCACCCACCGTGTTCTTCACGATCTGGATCGATCCACGCTTGGTGTTGGTGATCGTGCAGATCGTCGTCTGACCCGCCGCCACCACAATGGCCGAGGCCGAGGCCGAGCCATGGTCGCAGCTGAACGTCCCTGCATCCCAGCCTGCCTTCGTCGTTTCGCTGATGTGGTAGTCGTTGCCGGCGCTCAGGTTGTCGGCCGTCTGGCTCATGGTGTTAGAAACCGTAGTCAGCGCGCTAACCCCGAAGTTACTGGTAAAATTGAACGTGCCGTCGCCGCCCACCGTGTTCTTCACGATCTTGATCGATCCCCGCTTGGTGTTGGTGAACGTGCAAGTGACAGTCTCTCCTGCCTGGACGCTTATGGTGTTGATTGGGCTATCGTCAGAGCATGTCGCGCTCGTCAAGTCCCAACCCGCTGGTACATTTTCCGACACCGAGTAATTGCCGGGAATGATGAAGCCGCTGTTGTTCGATTGACCGTTCTTGAGACTGAAGCTGCCACCACCATAACTGGAGGTGAAACCAAATGAGGTATCACTCGGATCTGGACTCGGACTAGTCACTTTCTTGACGATAATGCTCCCGCGCGTGTGCACAAAGTTTTCAGTATTTGTGTAAGTACAAGTGATAAACTCGCCTTCCTTCGGGTTGATGGTAACCGTTCGACCACTGATTGATGGTGTGCTGGTACCCAATCCACCATCAGTCTCCTGACAACTCAAACTCGTAAAATCGAACTCAGGCGCTGGGTCAGCCTCAGTGACGGATCTGGTTGTTGTATCAAAGAGGCTGAAGTTCTGACTGACGGTCGTTACACCATCCGGAGGTGTCAGGTTGAAATTAGCAAGGCCATTTCCGGTCGTCGTGTAGGTGAAAGTCTTCTGCTTGGCCTCATCGGGATCCGTATTCTTAGCGATAGTTAGCGAGCCCGGGAAGAAAACGGCATCTGCTGAGAGTTGATGATCCTGGCTTCCGACGTGGCAGCCTTCAGTCGGGTCCGCACAGGAAAAACTGTTAAGCGCCATGTGGTATGGAGAACCGGGTATTGCAATTGCCGATTTGAGGACTCCCCAATTAAGCCGAGTTGAGATATGTCCACCCCACGCGAGCACAACCGTAGCGGTAGTCGCGTGAAATGTTACATCTATTGAGGTCGTACTGGTGTCCGCATATGTTCCAGTCAAAGCATAGGCACTCGATGAATCTAATGTACCATTGTATAGACTGAAAACGCCGGGAACTTGTGTGATGTCATCCGACGTCGTAAGTATTCCGTCTGGCCCCGCCGTGACGTTCGGGTCTGGCGGAATGGGCATCGTGGAAAATACGGTCGGGTCGCAGATGTTGAGGATCGATCCTCCTGACTTAAGCGTGCAGGGATTGTCGCCGGGTTTTGACTCGGTTCTATCAAAACTTGTCAGGTAGTCCGTCGCATGGTTCCCGCTTTTCGTTGTGTCGTACTGGAGAGTTACCGTGTAGCTGTTACCAGGTATGAGACCATCAAACCGGGCACGATAGGGAACGGATTGTCCTTCCAGGTAGTGTGATTTGCTGCCATTCAAATCGCCGTTTAACCAGTTCGCACCAGTACAAAGCAGTGGGGAGCTGGCGGTCCCATTGGCGCACTGGTCCAGATTAAGGTTACTTGCGTCCGTAAATGTTGTCTGGGCAGTCTGACCTGAAGAGAGTCCGGTGGCGGTTAATATGAACGAGACACCTAAATCGTGTGTCTGAATTACAAAGCTATCGCTGTAAATGTTTCCCAGGTTATCTGCTGTCACAGACGCATGCCATGGCGTGTCATTATCGCTCTCCACAATTGTAAGCGCGACAGCCTCGCCTTGCAGCCAACCATCTCCGCCGATAACTACAGTGTCGCCCGGATAATAGTCTGACCTGTCGGTCCAAACTGTGGCGTCGAAGGCATTAAGCGTCAGTTGTGTCGGAACTTGCTTACTCGCCCCACGAGCTGCCCGTAAAGAAAGAGTATCTTCCAGCGTCTTTTTCTTCGATACTGGCTTCGGCTTGGCCGGCCCACGCACCGAATCCGCGATCCTGGCAAATAGGCGCTTGCCGAGGGACCGGGCAGACGTCGATGAAGCAGCTACCGCACAGCCCAGCGCAATCACGCTAAGTAATGCAATCAACCGTCTCCGGCGGTTAACAATGTTTATGAGTTTGTTGAGAGGTATAGCGTTAGAAACGGATGTTGCAATTGCCGCGGCGGTTTATCGAATCGCAGACAGACTGACTTATGGCTCAAATGCCAAAGAGTGAAATCTAAAATTGGACGTTTGGTACAATCCTTGTGAGTTGTTAAGAGGTTTAGCCCTTCGTTTACTTTTGTGATTTTTCAGCTCGCCTTTAAACTGCCGCATACCTTGTCAGTCCGCTTTCCGGACTGACAAGGTATGCTGATCTCGCTCGTCGATACGTGATCCAGAGTTTAAATAATTTACAAAAAACTTACATGGGTGACTCGTGCCCTTTTGCGGGGCAGTATTCTGCCAATTTTTGTAGGAAAATGCTGGCAGATTACTGCCGTTGGCGGACGTTGGGTTGCTTAAGGTTCAAGCCTGAAGAATCGCAACAGTAGGCGATCGCGGCGTTCTGGTCAGTCTCTTGGGCGAACGCGTAGAGGCATGGGTGAAAGGTCAGGGGCGTTTCGCCCTAATCAACATCGGGCTAAATAAAAAGGCAGCACCAGAAAACCGGTACTGCCTTTATGTGCGTTCCGAACGTCAGGAAGGGGAAGAGCTAGAGGAGCAAGTACCCCTCGCAGTTAATGAACTTAAGGGCAATGGCCTGGACCCGTCTTGCCTTCGTTATAGTTCATTAAGCTGGTTACCAACCCACTGGTAACTGACGGCGCCAACGAACCGCTTCCGACAGGCGGGATAACGAGTCCACTGATCAATCCATCCGCGGCGGCAATATCAGCCGCAACAGCAACGCTTTCCTGCGCACATGAGAAAGGCTTTAGCCGGAGCGGAAGATTTCTCCTCTGCTCCGGCCTTTCGCCTCATGATCAGACAATGCCTTCAGTGCATGTCGTAATGTCAGGCCCGCTGGCCATCATGATTCCTAACATCCAGGCCCCGAAATGATCACTTCGTCTTGAAGAAGGCAATCAGTGACGTGCCATCTTTCGCTGTCATGGCAACCTTGTAACACCTTCCTGGCGTTTTCGGTGTCTGCCAGTTTTGGATAAATTGTCCGTCCAAACCTGGTGTACCGGAATACCGCAACACCGTTCCTCCGGACGTGAGCAGGGTCAAATCCACCGGATCGTCAATTCCTGCCGAGATGCAACCAACTTCGGCATAGAGGA
>WNFR01007893.1_pt1 | contig 10793 bp, 8 predicted proteins | sample 5400221 | NCBI WGS metagenome assembly WNFR01 (sample SAMN13153357, study PRJNA577476) | soil metagenome | isolation source: 40 cm soil under Madrone tree | place: USA:California | collected 2016-06-14 | reverse complement strand
AGCATGTGAGATCGCGGGGCAACTCGAGGAAGGTTTGTCCTTGTTGGACGAGGCCTTGCCGATAATGGATAGGACAGGAGAGCGCTGGTTCGCGGCGGAGCTATACCGGCACAAAGGCCAGCTGCTGCTGCGGCAAGGGCATTCCGAGGCCGCCGAGGAACTCTATCGCAAGGCCCTGAGCATCGCCCGCGAGCAGCAGGCCAAGCTCTGGGAATTGCGCGCCGCCGCGAGCCTCGCCCGGCTGCGCCGCGACCAGGGCCGCCGCGCCGAAGCCCGCGACCTTCTGGCGCCGGTCTACGGCTGGTTCACCGAAGGCTTCGACACACCCGACCTCAAAGAGGCAACGGCGCTGCTCGACGAGCTGGGGGGCGGTTGATGGACGTAGCGGCATGGCTGCGGGGCCTTGGTCTCGAGCGATACGAGGCGGCGTTCCGCGACAACGAGATTGATTGCGAGGCTCTGCCCAAGCTCACGGCGGAGGACCTCAAGGATCTCGGCGTGGTGCTCGGAGGACATCGCCGCAAGCTGCTCGAGGCGATCGCCGGACTGCGGAGTGAGAGTGGCCCGCAGCGCCCGGCTGCGGACCAAGTTGCGCCGACGGCCGAGCGACGCCAGCTGACGGTGATGTTCTGTGATCTGGTCGGCTCGACGGCACTGTCGGCGCGGCTCGATCCCGAAGATTTGCGCGAGGTGATCGGGGCTTGTCATGCTGCGGTTGCCGAGGTGATCGCGAGGTTCGACGGCTTTGTCGCCAAGTACATGGGTGACGGCGTGCTGGCCTATTTCGGGTATCCGCAAGCGCACGAGGACGATGCCGAGCGGGCCGTGCGGGCCGGCCTCGCCGTGGTCGGGGTGGTGCGTCGATTGCCAACGCCGATGCCGCTGCAAATGCGCGTCGGTCTTGCTACCGGGCTCGCGGTGGTCGGCGATCTGATCGGATCGGGTGCTGCCCGGGAAGAGGCTGTGGTCGGCGAGACGCCGAACCTGGCCGCGCGGCTGCAAGCGATTGCCGAGCCCGACGCCGTTGTCATTGGCGACAGCACACGGCGGCTGGTCGGCAACCTGTTCGAGTATCAGAGCCTCGGCGAGGTCGAGCTCAAAGGGTTGCCGGCGCCGGTCCCAGCCTTCCGGGTGGTCGGTGAAAGCAGGGTCGGCAGCCGGTTCGAGGCGCTGCGCTCGGGCGAAACGCCGCTCGTCGGCCGCGACGAGGAGCTCGAATTGCTGCGGCGTCGTTGGGAGCAGGCGAAATCGGGCACCGGGCGCGTCGTGCTGGTCTCGGCCGAGCCGGGGATCGGGAAATCGCGACTGACCGAGGCGTTCCGAGAGAGCATCGCAGGCGAGCCGCACACCCGGTTACGGTATTTCTGCTCACCGCATCGTCAAGACAGCGCCTTGTTTCCGTTCATCGCGCAACTTGAACGAGCCGCCGGTTTCGAGCGAGACGACAGGCCTGCGGCGAGGCTCGACAAACTGGAGGCGCTCGTTGCAGCAAACGCGCCGGCGGAGGGCGACGTGCAATCGCTGGCCGAACTGCTGGCCGTGCCGCTGGACAACCGCTACCCGGCTCTCGAGCTCACGCCGCAGCGCAAGAAGGACAAGACATTCGAGGCGATGTTGCGACAGGTCGCCGGTTTGGCCGAGCGCCAGCCCGTGCTGATGATTTTCGAGGATTTGCATTGGGCGGACCCGAGCTCACGGGAGCTCCTCGATCTGACCGTCCAACAGATCGAGCGTATGCGCGTGCTGCTGATCGCGACCTTCCGTCCCGAATTTCAAGCGCCCTGGGCGGATCGGCCACACGTCACGACGCTGTCTCTGCGTCGGCTGGGACGGGACGAAAGCGACCGGCTCATTCGCGGCCTCATCGGCGACGCGGTAAATCTGTCGGGCGGAGTGGTGGACGAAATCATCGAGCGGACCGATGGTGTGCCGCTCTTCCTCGAAGAACTGACCAAGGCGGTGCTCGAAAATGCGGCGGTCGGGACCATTCCGGCGACATCGCTGGCGGTGCCGGCGACGCTCCACGCTTCGCTGATGGCGCGGCTCGACCGGCTCGGCCCGATCGCCAAGGAGATCGCGCAGGTCGGCGCGGCAATCGGGCGCGGCTTCTCTTACGAGCTGCTAGCCGCCGCCGCGCAACGAAGTGCCGCCGAGCTGCGAGATGGGCTGCGTCGACTGGTCGACGCGGAGCTGGTGTTTCAGCGCGGGGTACCGCCAGAGGCTACTTTCCTCTTCAAGCACGCACTGGTACAGGACACCGCCTACAGCATGCTATTGCGCGGCCCGCGCCAGGCATTGCACGCGCGGATCGCGCAGGCGCTCGATACTCAATCCCCCGAGCTGATGAACACTCAGCCCGAGCTCCTCGCGCACCATTACGCGGAAGCCGGCCTCGCCGAAAGATCCGCCGTGTACTGGGGCAGGGCCGGTCACGCGTCCGCCGCGCGCTCGGCGATGGCGGAGGCGGCGGCGCAATTCCAAAGAGGGCTGGACCAGCTGGCGCTATTGCCGGAAACCCCTGAACGCCAGCGCCAGGAGCTCGAATTTTGCAGTTCCCTGGGCGCGGCGTTGCGCTTTGTCAAAGGCCAGGGCGCGCCGGAAGTCGGTCATGCCTTTGCCCGCGCACGAGAGTTGTGGGAGCGGCAGGGTTCTCCCTCGGAGTTTCTTCACGTTCCCTATGGGCAGTCCCGCTATCACGTGTACCGAGGCGAAACCGATTTGGCGTTGCGCCTGGATGAGGATTTGCTGCGTGTGAGCCGGCAACGGAACGATTCCCGCGGGCTCGTTCTAAGTCACCAATCCTGCGGTACAGGCTACATGATGCGCGGTCGGTTTGCTTTATCCCGGTCGTTTCTGGAAACGGTTCTTTCACTTTACGATCCAAATTCCCACCACTCACTTGGGCATCAGACCGGAAGCCACCCCCAGGTGGTAGCACAGGGGTGTTTGGGGATCGTCCTTCTCTGTCTAGGCTTTCCGGACCAGGCATCGGCACGGAGCAGAGCAGCAATTGCTGAGGCTCGGAGGCTGGCTCATCCGCCGTCTTTGGCTTCGATCTTGGCAGTCGGCGCCGTACCGCTTACGCTCGTCGGAGAGGACGCAGTCCTCGGCGAGTGGGTAGACGAGCTGGTTGCAGTGGCGATCGAGCAGCCATTCTGGATCGCGGTGGGAACGATCTATCGCGGCTGGCTCAAGGCCAAGAATGGCGATGTGGCGGAGGGGATATCGCTTCTCCGCAGCGGTTCGGCGGCTTACCACGCCACCGGGGCCGAGTTGTGGATGCCCCCCTTTATCACCCTCCTTGCCAGGGCGTGTGAGATCGCAGGGCAAGTTGAAGAGGCCGTAACCCTGTCGGACGGTGCGTTGCAGACCGTTGAAAGGACAGGAGAGCGCTGGCTGGAAGCGGAGCTCTATCGGCACAAAGGCCAGCTGCTGTTGCAGCAAGGACATTCCGAGGCCGCGGAGGAACTGTATCGCAAGGCTCTCGGCATCGCGCGGGAGCAAGAGGCCAAGCTCTGGGAATTGCGCGCCGCCGCGAGCCTCGCCCGGCTGCGCCGCGACGAGGGCCGCCGTGCCGAAGCCCGCGATCTTCTGGCACCGGTCTACGGCTGGTTCACCGAAGGCTTCGGCACCCCCGATCTCGAAGAGGCGAAGGCGCTGCTCGACGAGCTGCAATGATGGAGATCTGAAGAAATGCCTGAGGATTTCACCGGCAAAGTTGCCCTTGTCACTGGCGGCGGGAGCGGGATCGGAGCGGCGACGTGCCGCGCCTTCGCCGCTGCCGGTGCGCAGGTCGCGATTCTCGACCGCAATGCCGCGGCGGCCGAGGCGGTTGCGGCCGAGATTACCCGCGGGAACGGCCATGCCGCGGCGTATGCGCTCGATGTCGTGGATCGTGACGCCCTCGCCCGCTTGACCGAGGCCGTAACCGAGGGCTGGGGCGGCATCGACATTCTCGTCAACGGCGCCGGCACGACAGTGCGGCGGATGATCGGTGAGATGGGTGCCGAGGATTGGGAGCGCGTCATCGCCGTTAACCTCACCGGTGCCTTCAATGGCATCCAGGCGGTATTGCCGCACATGCGGGCGCGCGGCGGCGGAGCCATTGTCAACATCGCCTCGATCGCCGGGCAGCGCATCTCCTTTGGCGGCACCGCGAATTATTCGGCGTCGAAGGCCGGCCTTCTCGGATTGACGCGTCACGCCGCCTACGAGCTCGCCCCCGATGGTATCCGCGTCAACGCCGTCTGCCCGGGCCCGACGGCGACGGGGTTCGGCGGGGCGATGCCGACCGCGGAGGCGAAGGCGGCACGGGCGCTCAAGATCCCGCTCGGCCGCATGTGCGAGCCCGAGGACATCGCCGACCCGATCCTGTTTCTCGCGGGTCCTGCGGCGCGCATGATCACCGGCGTGGCATTGACCGTCGATGGCGGCGTTCTGGTCAAGAACGACACCCCTTATGAGGAATATTTTCGCCGCCGATAGTCGGCTCCTCGAGCCATCAGGCGCAATCGCTTGGCTGAGGAGTCCGCCCAGGACAGTCGCAGCCCTGATATTGGGCACGTTTCTGGCCAGGCTGGTGTTTGCCGCCTCGCTCGGTCTCGGCGTCGACGAGAGCTACATGGTCGCGGCCGGCCGCAAATTGCAGTTGAGCTACTTCGACCACCCGCCAATCGCCTGGTGGATCGCGTGGGGGATGGCACACCTGACCGGCAGCGAGAGTGCGTTCGTCGTGCGGCTGCCGTTTGTGGCGCTCTTCGCGCTGACGACGTGGCTGATGTATCGCGTGACCTCCACGCTCTTCGATCCACATGCCGGCCTCTGGGCGGCGGTCGTGCTGAATTTAGCCCCGGTCCTCGGGGTCACCGCCGGCACCTGGGTGCTGCCCGACGGCCCGCTCTTCGCAGCCCTGCTCGGAACTTTGGCTTGCCTGATTGCGGCATTGGGTTCCGACGGCCGCACCGCCTGGGGTTGGTGGCTCGCCGCCGGCCTGTGCGCGGGTCTGGCGCTCGGCTCCAAATATTCGGCGGTGCTGACCCTGGCGGGCATTGTCCTGTTCCTGACGACCGAACCGGGAAGCCGTCGCTGGCTCCTGCAGCCGCATCCCTACGTCGCCGGTGGCGTGGCGTTGGGGGTCTTCCTGCCGGTGCTGATGTGGAATGCCGAGCACGGCTGGGTCTCGTTGCTGTTCCAAGGGGGACGGGCCGGCGGGTCGTTCCGCCCCTTCGGGCCGCTGTTGGCGATCGGCGGGCAAGCCGCGTTTCTCCTGCCCTGGATATGGTTGCCGCTGGTGTGGTGCGGCGTCGTCGCGGCGCGCCGTGGTCCGTCCGACCGGGAACGCTGGTTGCTGTTCTGCCTCGCAGCGCCGCCAATTCTGCTGTTCACGGTAGCCGCACTGTGGAGCAACGCGCTCTTTCATTGGGCAGCACCGGGCTATCTGATGTTGCTGCCCCTGCTCGGGGAAGCCGTCGCCCGCCGTCGGCAAGCCGGCCGGCTGGTGCGGATCTGGCTCGCGGCCACGGCGGCGTTCGTCATCTTCGGCGTGGTGCTTGTCGCGAGCGAGGTCCGCTTCAACTGGCTCTCCGCGCTGATAGCGGATTTCCCGCTCGGCAAGAACCCGAACATCGACGCGGTGGATTGGACCTCGCTGCAGATCGAGCTCGAGAGCCGGGGCCTCCTCGATAAACCCGGATTGGTGGTCGCGGCATTGAAATGGCACGAAGCCGGCAAGATCGATTATGCGCTCGGCGGGCGGATCCCGGTCCTCTGCCTCTGCGGGGATGCCCGGCAGTATGGTCTCATCACAAACCCTGACAACTACGCCGGCGCCGACGTCCTTATCGCGGCCCCGCGTCGCTCCTTCGCCCAGATCAATGGCCAATTCGGGTCTTTGTTCGAAGCGATCGAACCGATTGCGCCGGCCACGATAACCCATGCAGGGCGTCCCCTGATGACGCTGCCGTTGTTCATCGGCCATCGGCTGCGCGTTAGGGCCGATCCCGCTGGTAGCCCTTGAAGTCGCGCGCGAGGTAGAGCCGGTAGCCGCGCGAGGCGCCGGGCCCGAGTTGGATGACGATCGCGTGGAGCGGGTCGATCGCGGCAAAGCTCGGCTGCATTTCGCCGATCAGCTGGTGCTCCGCCACCAGCAGAAAATTTTCGCCAAGGTGCTTCGCCAGATCGTTGGTCAGATCCCACTGGTCCTTGGCGAGGCCGCTCTTGAGCTTCCACTTGACCGCACCGAAGGGATGCGGGTGAACATAATAGACGAGTGCCGCGAGCGTCTCGCGATCGTCGGTGAAGAGCCTTGAGCCCGGGTGAGCCGCGAGTTCCGCGCTGACGATCGAGCCGAGAGCGCGCCAGCCTCGTAGCCGGCCGAGCGCATCATACTTCGCCGGCAGCTCGACGCCGATGGCAGCGAGTGTTTCGCGGCCCGCGAACAACAGGGCCACGACGACGAGATGGAGTGCCACCGAAAATATGACGAGTTTGCGCCAGCCGCGAGACAACGCCCAGGCAACGACCAGTACCGTCGCTGAGACAGAGGCGGGTGCCGCCCAGTTGGGTTGGGCACGCGACAGGAAGCTGACCGCCAGCATCATCGCCAATACCGGCAACGCAAAGGAGGCGAGTAGGCGGGCGCGCGGCTCGGCGAGGGTGCGCGGCGATGCCGTGAGTACGAGCAGGCCGGCAAAGAACAGCGGGCCGAAGACCGCGAATTGCGAGCCGAAGAATTCGAGAAAGGCCTCGGGGTGAATGAGCGGCTCGCTCATTCCGGCATTGTCCCGGACATGGACATAGCTGACGAAGCCGTTCTGCCAATTCCACCAGAAATTCGGCGAATAGACGAGGAGGGCGAGAGCGGCGGCGGCGAGCAGCGGGCGCAGGTGGCGACGCTCGGCTGGGACCAACAGGGCATAGCCGAGTGCCGAGAAGAGCCAATAGGCCATTGCGTATTTCGCCAGAAGGCCCAGTCCGCAGGCGAGCCCGACGGCCACCCACCAGCCGGTTCTGCCGCCTTCCCGCGCTCTGATGAAGGCGTAGAGTGCCGTGGCCCAGAACAAGACCAGCGGCGCATCGGTTGAGATGATGAAGCCGGAGACCGACGCTCCCGGTAGGCTGGCATAGGCGAGAGCCGACCACAGCCCGACGCGGCGGTCGTAGAGCCGGGCGGCGATCGCATAGACGAAGATTGCGGTGCCGGCATGCAGCAAGGGTGCCGCGAGCCGGATCGCAAACTCGCTCTCGCCGAAGAGCCCGGTCGTCAGCGCGATCAGCCAGGCGACGAGCGGCGGCTTCGAATAATAGCCGAGTGCCAGGTGCTGCGCCCAAAACCAGTATTGCGCCTCGTCCGGGTAGAGATCGGCCGGTTGAAGGACGAGCCAGAGCAGCCGCAGACCGGTGATCGCGAGCACCCCGGCGAGCATCAGAATTACCGGGGAATGGTGCCATCCTCCCTCGCCCCGCTTGCGGGGAGAGGGCCGGGGTGAGGGGTGGCTGCAACGCGCAGCACCGGCAGGTCCGAGAGGAGGCTCGCCCCTCACCCGGAACCCGCGCGACGCGCGGTTTCCGACCTCTCCCCGCAGGCGGGGCGAGGTGATCAGATGCGTGACCAATTACCGGTTGGACCAGCTTATCGGGGCGTAATGACCGTTCTTGCCGGAATTGTCCCAGCGCATCCCGTGATCGGTATAGGTGCTGCCCGCGCTGCCGACAGCGAGCGCCAGCTTGTCGGGTGCGATCGGATGACCCGAGGACGCCCACATTTCGCCGTCTTCCCGCAGCGTCGGCAGCGGCTCGACCGACATGTGCATGATCCCGGGAATTTCGGTCGAGCGTGCCTTGCCGGTCACCCGGTAAGTTATCGGCACCTTCTTGACGCCCAGATTCGTGGCGATCAGCGGGGCGAAGGCCGCCATCGGCCCGCCTTCCCCACCGCCAAAGATCGCCCCCAGCACCTCGGCCTGTTGATCGCTGGCGCGGTCGTCGACATAGACAGCGGCCGTCCAGTTGCCGTCGGCCATCGGCCCCGGGGTGTGGGCGATCAGCGCCAGGTTGAGCCCGTCGAGTGCCACTGCACCATAGCTGCCCCGATCGATGTGAAACGCCAGCGCCACGTCGCACACCCCCTGGGTCGGCCGCGAGGTCAATGGCGGCGCCGGCGAAATCAAGCACGGACAGACGACATTGCAGTTGCAGTTCTCGAAATAGTCGCCCGAAAGCTGCCAATTTGTGGCCATACGCGCTCCCAAGGTGAGGTTAAGCCTGGCAGATAAGGTAGATGCCGAACCCCAGCATCGCAACACCGCTGATCCGGGCGATCCACTGCCCGCCCGGAAACAGCTTTTCGACAAAGACGAAGACGGTGATCGCCGCCATCCATAGGAGGCTCATGATCCCGGCGGCAAACAACAGCGCCATCAAGAACCAGCAGCAGCCGAGACAATAGAGCCCGTGCTCCATCCCCATCCGTAATGCGCCCGCGGTGCCCGCCCGCCAATGATTGAGGACGAAGTCGAAGGGCGAGCGGCAATGCGTCAGACATACGGATTTCAATGGCGTGAGCTGATAGATGCCGGCGGCAGTAACGACGACGGCGCCCAAAATCGGCGTGAGCCTTCCGGTCAGCGGCGAGATCAGGGCCGCGCGCTCCAACCCCCGGTCCGCGAGCGTCGCAAAAATGCCAAATACGCCCCAGGCGATCAGATAGCCCGAGGTAAACACGATTGTCGGAACAAAGGGCTGGCCGCGCCCGCGCTTGTGCCGGTTGATCGTAGCAAAGATCAGGATCATCGGCGCCGCACTGGGCAGCATCATGCCCGGCATCATCGCCCACCAGATCGCCATGTTGAGGCCGAAATCGGCGGCGGTCCAGGGTACGTAGGCGGCAGGCATGGCGATGTCCGCCATTCCCTCCATCGCGCCCATCTGCCGATAGACGTAGAGCCAGGAGAGTGTGGTTACGACGGCGAGGGCCAACCAAATGGCGAGGCGATCACGCAGCAACAGCGCCGTGAGGCGGCTGCTGCGAGTCGCCGACAGGTCCGTGGACGAGCCGGTCAGCGCCTAGGCTGCCCAGGCAAACGGTGCGAAATGTCCGTTATTGCCCTTGCCGACGATGTCGAGGTCAAGGCCGAAGCCGTGCACATGCATCTCCTTGGCACGTGCCAGAGCGAGGCGGCGCCCCGCCGGGTGCGACGTGTTGTCGATATAGAATGGCTCGCCGCTGCGGTTGCGCGAGGCCACACCTTCGATCTCGAAGGAGAGGACATCGGGGATAACGGTTGAGCGCCTAAGCCCGTCGAGATTGAACTCGATCGGCTTGAACTCGACGCCGCGGAAATCGCTGACCAAGTTTTCGCGGATAAAGGCGGGCGGTCCGCCCGCTTGCCCGCCGAGGATGGCGGCGAGAGCCTGGCGCTGCGCATGGTCGGCGCGCTCGTCGACCACGCCGGCGAAGACCCAGTTGCCGTCGGCCATAACCTTGCCGGAACGAATGACCAGCGCGAAGCTCAGACCGTCCAGCTTCGTGTCGCCGTAGCTGCCCGCATCGATCCGGAACGCCAGCGCCGCGGTGCAGTGATCGTAGGTCACCGGGCCCTGCGGGTTCGTGTAGATGCACGGACAGAGGTAGTCGCAGTTGCAGCTCTCCATGTATTCGCCGCGCATTGTCCATGTCTGCTGTGCCATGGTTCAACCCCTTTCGGCCTTATCGCCTAGCCTCGTGCATGCAGCACCCTGCCGCCGACCTCGACCGGCTTGGCCGCGATCAGCACGAAGGCGATGACGCAAGGTACCGTTCCTCGGTTGACCCAATTGTGGATCGTTCCGCGCTGGACCAGCACGTCGCCGGCCTTTAGATGAACCGTCGTGTCGTCGAGCTCCATGTCGATCTCGCCCGCCATCACCACGGCGTAATCGATCGAGTCGGTGCGATGATTGCGCGGGCTCGACCCGGGAGCGAGCTCGAGGACGCGAAAGACGGTGCCGTTGTCGAGCGTCGTGCCGGTCGGGCGCCGCCCCTGATCCTCATTGCCGGTGTTGTCGACCGGAAACCCTTGGGTCGTCCAAACGACGCCGGCGGTGGCGCCCGGCCGCGACGAGACAAGGTTCTGCGATATCTCGTCGATTTTGACGACGGCACGCCCGGTCTCGTCGTGACCGGTGACAACCCGGCGAAATTGCAGCGCCATGATGGACCTCCTCGGCTGATCTGGTCGATCGCTCCGGCAGCATACAAAAGCTTTTGTCTATTTCGGAAAATTCGGGCAGACCCGTCGGATGCAATTGCGCGTCCGTTCGATCGCCTATCTCGCCGAAGCTATCCACGGGCTCGAGCTCGTCGATCCGCGTGGGCGCGACCTGCCCCGTTTTGCTGCCGGTGCCCATATCGACCTGCGGGCAGGTGGGTTCTTGCGCCAGTATTCGCTGTGGAACGACCCCGCCGAGCGGCGGCATTATTGCATCGCGGTGCTGCGCGAAGACGAGAGCCGCGGCGGCTCGCGCCATCTGCACGAGGCTGCCCGGGTCGGGGATCTGGTCGAGGTCTCGCTGCCGCGCAACAACTTCCCCCTCGCCGCCGCGGCCGAGCGGCACTTGCTGATCGCCGGCGGGATCGGCATCGCCCCGCTGATGTCGATGATCGCCGAATTGCAGCGGCGCCAGGCCGACTTTCAGCTCCATTATTGCACGCGCTCGCCCGGGCGGACGGCGTTTCGCGACGCGCTGGCGCCGCTCGCCGGCGGCGGACCGGTGCGCTTCCATCACGACGGCGGCGACCCGACACGCGGCCTCGA
>WNFR01007891.1_pt1 | contig 10793 bp, 10 predicted proteins | sample 5400221 | NCBI WGS metagenome assembly WNFR01 (sample SAMN13153357, study PRJNA577476) | soil metagenome | isolation source: 40 cm soil under Madrone tree | place: USA:California | collected 2016-06-14 | reverse complement strand
ATGGGCTGGCCTTGTGAGTCCTTGCACACGCCTTTGACGCTACCCAAACCCGATGTCTGTGAAACCGCCGGATTCGTACAAATAATTGTGACGAGGGCAACCAGCGCGACAAAAGCAATTCTTAGTTTCATTTGCATTCTCCTGGGCCGCAGCGTTGATAACTTGATGCGCGGCCGAATCAGACTGCCGGGACCGCAATCGCATAGGAAAGCGGATCAGCAGCGCCCGCTTCCTGAAATGCCCGCAGCCGCAACACGCAACTATCACAAACTCCGCAGGCGCGGTCCTGGCGGCTGTAACAAGACCAAGTTAAATCGAACGGCGCATTCAGTTCAAGGCCAAGACGCACAATCTCAGCCTTCCGCATGGCGATCAGCGGAGTCACCACTTCGATGCTGCCTTCCTTCGTCCCGGCCCTGATGACCTCATTAAAGGCTTGATAGTATGCCGGACGACAGTCGGGATATCCTGAACTGTCCTGTTCTACCGCGCCAATGTAAATCTTAGATGCGCCAATCACCTCAGCCCAACTCACCGCCACCGAAAGGAAATGCGCATTGCGGAAGGGCACGTAAGTAGTTGGAATCTCTCGCCCAATGTGCTGTGACTCAGGAACCTCGATAGCGCTGTTGGTCAATGCCGATCCCCCAATCAGCTTCAAAGCCTCATTGCGAACAATCAGCCGGTCTCGAATTCCCAACCGGTCGCAAATCGCTTGAAATGAATCCTGCTCGCGCTTCTCCGTCCGCTGCCCATAGCTGATGTGCAGGGCTGCGGCATCGTAATCACGCACTGCCAGCGCCGCACACACACACGAATCCATTCCTCCACTGAGGAGAACCACGGCCCGCAATTTGTTATGAGTCGAGATCATCGGCCCTGAATTTTAGATTGGAGACTTTAGATTCTAGATTAAAATTCTTATGCATCACGAGGTGTGCCATTCAATCTGAAATCTTAAATCCTCAATCTGCAATCCTCCTACACTCCTTTCATCGCAGGATCCCAAATCAGCTTATGAATCTGCAATCCCAGCCGGGCGTTAACATTGTCCTCCAGCATCCATTCCGCCAGTTCTTGCGGATTGAGCAAGCAATTGGATGCGTCCCGCCCGCCGGAAGCATCTTTCCTGAATGCTGGAGAAAAAAGGACTGCATTGACACGTCGCGGCAGATCGTGACGGGCAGCGAAGTCGCGGGCAAACTCGTAATCTCCACGGCTGCTGATCACGAACTTGATCTCGTCATGCGTCGTCAACGTCTCTAAGTTCTCGATTTGAAATGTGTCGCCCTCTCCGGAATCAGGACACTTTACGTCGACAATTTTCACCACGCCTGCCGGCACGCGCTGCAATGGACGCTCCCCACTGGTCTCGAGCAATACCTTGAAACCAGAATCGAGCATCCGCTGCATCAGCGGAACCAGTTCCCGTTCCTGAAGCATCGGCTCCCCTCCGGTTATTTCGACCAATCCGCCTGCCGGGCTCAAGCGCTCCACTTCATTGAACACCTGCTCAGGAGCCATTTTCTTTCCACCGTAAAAGCTGTATTCCGTATCGCACCACGAGCACCGCAGATTGCATCCCGTCAACCGCAGGAACACGCACGGCAGTCCGGCGTAGGTGGACTCTCCCTGAAGCGACTTGTAGATTTCAGTGATTTGCATAATGGCACTTGGCACTTAGCAGTTGGCACAAGTGATCCAAGTCCTTTTGTGAGTGGCAATCCCGTTCAGGGGCTAAGTGCTAAATGCCAAGTGCTAAGTGCCGCCCCTTACTCGCTGTATTTTGCCGTGGTGCTGTCGGTCTCAAAGACGGTCACGTCCTTCACCTGCACGCGTCCGTTCGTCACCTGCCGGAGCCGACCGTTGCTCTCTTCATAGAAATACTTGGCAAGGTTCTCCGCCGATGGATTCACTTCAGTAAAAGGCGCTATGTCATTAATCATCTGATGATCCAGGCGATCAATTACATGTCTCATCACTTCCCGCAAGTCCTTAAAATCCAGCAGCAAACCGGCCTTATCGAGTTCTTTCCCCGCCAGGGTCACCCGGATTTTGTAATTGTGCCCGTGCGGGTTCTCACACTTGCCCTTGTAATTGCGCAGGTAGTGCCCCGCGGCAAACGAATCTTCGACAGTGACTTCGAACATGAAACTCCTCAGCCCCCAAGCCGTAGGCCTGCGCTGGCATTATGCACCATGAACTTATTATTTTACCCCTTGAAGGATGTATGCACCCATCAGCGGGCGAGGGCCCTGAAAAGAGCTATTGGAGCCAGGACTCCGACTCCGATTCCGTACCAAAGATCCGCCCAAAAAAAGCGCGCGAAGTTAAGGACGTACAGGATCGCAACCAAAGGCAAGCTTAGTATCGCGAGGACGTTCCCGCGCTTCGCTTTCTCGGGAGCCAGCTCCCACATGTTGGAGAGGTCGGCGGTAGAAGGAAACGCATGCATTCCGATCGAAAGCCCCAGCCAATAAAAAAAATAGGCCAGTGGATCTGTCACCTTTAGCTCCCAAACCGGAAGAAAGGCAGCGGTACAGAACACTACACACAGCAGTGTGTTGGCAAAGAACGGTCCCATGCTGACGAAGAATAGCGCCCGGAAGTTGTCCGTCTTTTCGTGGATCACATAGCCTGCAGGGTTGCCGAAACGAAAGAAACAGACGTCGTAGACCTGGAGCTTGAATAGCCGGCAGAAAAACAGATGCCCTGTCTCATGAATGATAACGCCCGGGAAAGTGAGTGCGGCGATGACAAACCCTGGTATGAAGAACACTTTGTTTCCCTACCCTTTCCCTGCCAGGTTGTTGCGGAATCTCCGGTTGTATTCCGGCGTACTAATGATTTGTCTGCTTTTTAAGCGATACTCAATCCGTTCCGAATATTCTTCGAAACGCGTTTCCGCCTCGGGGTTCCCGGCGACGAGTTCATGGGATCTCCCCAGCATTTCATTTGCCTGCACCCGGTATTGCGCGTCGCCCGTGACCGCGTATTTGCATGCCAGCGCACTGGCCACCGCGGCAGCCGTTTCCGACCCGGGATGCTGCTTCCATTCCTTCATGGTAATTGCCAGGAATGTGTCGTAATCCTTTTGCTCGAAGGCGGTCCCCTCGTCAAAGACTTCCGCGGCAGCTGCAAGGCCTGGCATCTCCGGATAGGCGGCCACAGCCTCGTGCATAAGCCGCGCGGCTTCGGCGGCTTTACCGTCCTCATTCGCAATTTTGGAAGCTTTGTCGATCTTCTCTAAGGCATTTATGGCGCGCGTCCAGAGGGCATCCACCTCACGAAAACTCTCGCTGTCAGCATTCTCGAAATGGCCGCCGCCGTGACCTTGCAGTGCCTGTTGGGCGATTGCGACAATACCTGTAAGAAGAGCAGCCTTGCTCAGTAAGAGCACCGCCTTGTCGGAACCTGGCGCGATTCGGAGTGTCTCCTGCAAGTAGGGCAAAGCGTTGGTGTAGTCACCTTGCTGGACCAGTCGCTCGCCCTTGTACATAGCTCTTCCGGCACGGAAATATTTGCGGCCGTGAACAAGGGCCACTAGGAGGAGAACAAGCAGACAAGCCAGTGATACCTTCAGCCACTTCGGATAAGGCCAGTTCGTGATTAGCTCACCGCAGCTATAGCAGAAGGGTTTATCGCCGACCAATGGAAAATCGCTAGCACCATTGTCCTTGCCACACCGCAGGCAAATCGTATTGTCTTTGAGCGACACATACTCCGACGCTTGTCCGCTCTCCATTGCCTCGCGCGAAGCCTTCCATACGCAGGGCTCACAGTACGTTTTGCCATTCACCCTGTAGAAAGATCGAATGGAGGTGGTCAGGCCACATTCGCAGCACGTTCCTTGCCGCATGGCTGCCGATTATGTAACAGAGCTGGATTTTTGTGAAGTAAAAACTGAGGAACAGACAGGATTGCTCTAGGAAAAGAACTCCTCCACTTTCGACATTTCCGTAGTTCGTCGATAATTCGGCAGGCTTTCCACGAACACCCGCCCATAGGCCTTCTTCAAAATGCGATTGTCGAGCAATGCCAGCAACCCGCGATCATGTAGCGACCGAATCAGCCGCCCAAAACCCTGCTTCAGCGTGATCACCGCGGCGGGGACTTGATACTGAAAGAACGCATTCCCACCTTCGGCATCAATGGCTCTCACCCGCGCCGCCACAACAGGGTCAAACGGCACTGAAAACGGCAGCCGGTCAATAATCACGCAACTGAGTTGCTCGCCTTGTACGTCCACACCCTGCCAGAACGATGACGTCGCAAACAGCACGCAATTCGGGGTCAGACGGAATTCTTCCAGCAGCGCATTCTTTGGCGCATCGCCCTGCAGTAGCATGGGAAATTCAACTTCACCCAGCAGTCGCTGATAGATGTCTCTCATTTGCGCGTAGCTGGTGAACAGCACAAACGCCCGCCCGCGCGTGATCTCGAGCAACTTCCGGATCCGGTCGGCTGCCTTCGCCGCAAATTGCGGGGTACGCGGGTCCGGCAAATCAGGCGGCACATACAACAGTGCCTGGTTCTGATAGTCAAAATGTGACGGCAACACCAATTCGCGCGCGTGCTCCACGCCTAGCCTTTGGCGGATGTAATCGAAGCCTCCGCCGACCGCGAGCGTCGCCGAAGTCAGCACCGAAGTTTCCAGCTTCGACCACAAAGCCTCGCGCAGGACGGGTCCGACATCAATCGGCGTGGCTTGGATGGAGACGTTCGACTTCTCCCGCCCGGCGCGCCTTCGCTCAATCCAGAAGACGGTGTTCTTGTCCTCATTCTCCATCAGGAATCCAAGCTGCACGTGAAGCTCTTGCGCGCGGCGCGTAAATGCAAAGACTTCTTCCGGCTTGGATGGCAGGCCTTCAATTTCGGAGTTGAGCCGCACTAAGGACTGCTGCAAGCCAACGAATTCGTCGCCATTCTCCTCGAGAAATTCACGCCGGTTCTCGAATGCAAACCGGCCTTCTCCTTCGGGCAGGAGGGAAAAGAAAAAACCCGAGCGCTCGCGCAGACTTTTCAACGCCCCGGACAGTCCGGACGTGTACATGCGGTTTCTCTGCAAGGAAGCCTCAACGTCCCGGCAAAGTTCTTCCAGCCGCGCCGCGCTTACCGAAATCCCAAAGTAGTTTCCGGCTACATCTTCCAGTTCGTGCGCTTCATCGAAGATCACCGCGCCTGCCTCGGGCAGAATGCCGGCATCGGGTGCGCCGTCGGCCTGTTGCTTGATCGCGAGATCGGCAAAAAATAAATGATGGTTGACGATGATGATGTCGCTCTCTGTCGCCCGCCGGTGCATTTCGGTAATGAAGCACTTGTCCCAGGAACTGCACTTCTGTCCCAGGCACGTGTCGGCGCGCGCATCCAGTTTGTGCCATAGGGCACTCGCCTCTGGCAGCGACGCCAGCTCCGCCCGGTCGCCGCTCGCGGTCGTCTGCTCCCATGCAGCAATCGCGCGATACTGCTCGATTTCGTCCAGGCCGCTGAGCACCGGCTGACCTGTGAGGTCGTAGAGCTTTTTGCGGCACAGATAGTTGTTGCGTCCCTTCATGTAGCAGACGCTGAGCTTCCGATTGCCCTCGGGAAACAGCGCCTGCTCAAGAAACGGGATATCTTTGTGAAAAAGCTGCTCCTGCAAATTCTTCGTACCAGTCGAGATAATGACCCGCTTGCCGGAACGAATCACCGGCATCAAGTACGCCAACGTTTTTCCGGTGCCCGTGCCCGCTTCGACAATGAGGTGCCGCCGTTCCTCCAGCGCTTGCTCGACCGCCTGCGCCATCTGAAGTTGTCCACGGCGAAATTCGTAAGCCGGATGCGTGCGCGAGAGCAAGCCTCCGGGGCCAAAGAATTGATGCAAAGAAGGCCCGGATTTTGAGACGGCAGAAGCGGGCTGGGAAGCGGCAGGCACGGAGTCTCTATAATAACTGGACTATTCAACGAGAGGACCTTGTCGAGCCTTGCTCGACCGGACGGGCGAGGGCGCCCGTCCCCACATGGCCGGTGCAAATTCAATCTCATGGAAAAAACTCCTCTCATCGCCATCGTCGGCCGCCCCAATGTCGGCAAGTCTACGCTCTTCAATCATCTCGTCGGGTCCCGCCGCGCCATCGTCGGCGATGAACCCGGCATCACCCGCGACCGGCTCTACGGAGAAGCCAACTGGCGCGGTCACGACCTGCGCGTGGTTGATACCGGCGGAATCATTCCCGAGGACAAAGAGTTCATCCCTTCAGAAATTTTCCGTCAAGCTCGCGTCGCATTCACTGAGGCCGCCGCCATCGTGATGGTCGTGGATGCACGCAGCGAACTTGCCGCTCCCGACCTCGAACTGGCACGCCTGCTCCAGCGAACCGGCAAGCCTTTGTTTCTCGCCGCGAATAAAATTGACTCGCAAAAACAGGAAGGGCTTGCCGACGACCTGCATCGCCTTGGTATCCGCAATTTGTTCCCAGTCTCCGCCGAACACGGCCGCGGGATAGATGATCTGCTTGACGCGTTAATCGAGGTCCTTCCACAACAAGAAGCGAAAACCACAGAGGGCACCCTTCAACTTCGCTCAGGGCCGGCTACGCACACAGAGGAGCGCGCTAACCGGGTACCGCGTCGTTCGCGTTCATCGCGACGGAAGGGGCCTCCGGCCAACGACCAACGACCAACGACCAACGACGGCCCGACCAACGACGAACAACCAACCCCCGACGAACAATCGCCCGCCGAAACTAAAGTCGCCATCATCGGCCACCCCAACGTCGGCAAGTCCACGCTGTTGAACCGGCTCACCGGAGCGGATCGCTCCATCGTCTCTGCGATTCCCGGGACCACCCGCGATGCTGTGGATGAAGTCGTGGAGCGCGACGGCCAAAGTTTTCGCTTCATTGACACCGCCGGAATCCGGCGCAAAGGCAAGACTCACCTCATGGCCGAGAAGCTCTCCGTAGTGATGGCGCGCAAGCATCTTGAAGCCGCCGACATCGCGCTGCTCGTGATCGATGCCACTGAAGGCGTGAGCGCGCTCGACGCTTCGATCGCCGGCTACGCCCATGAAAGCGGACGTTCCGTCATCGTTGTCGTTAACAAATGGGACTTGGTTGCAGGTGGCAAAGACGCCGCCGAGCATAAGCCCCGCACCCGCGCCGCCCGATTGCAGGATTCAAAGCGAATCGGTGACCGCGACGCATATGAGCAACGTCTCCGCGATGAGCTGAAGTTTCTGAGCTACTCTCCAGTGCTCTTCATCTCCGCCGACAGCGGCAAGGGTACCGAGAAAATTTTCCCAACCCTCGAGAAGGTCGCCAGCGAACGTCGCAAGCGCATCACCACAGGAGAAATGAACCGCTTCCTCAAGCATGTCGATTTCGACCGTGCGTCAGTCCCCATACGCCAACGGGTAAAAATTCTATATCTGACGCAAGCCGCAGTCTCCCCGCCGACCTTCGTGCTCTTCACCGACCGCCAGGTGAAGCTGCACTTCTCCTACCAGCGTTTTTTGGAAAACCAGATACGTCGCACCTTCGGATTTGTGGGAACGCCGATCTGGATCAAAGTCAGGGCGCGGTGAGGCGCTCGGAACTTGATGAGAATGTCTCACGTAGTGAGTACTGAACCTGGGGGGAACCGTTTCATTGCGGCACTCGATTCTCCGGCGCGCTTTACTTCTTCTCGCGGCCTTATACACCGTCGGCCCAGTCTTCGGGGGCATCGGCCTGGGTTGGATCGCTCTGCATCCCGGCCGACGCCCACTGACGGTTAAGGACGAGCAAAAGGCCGAAGCTACTGCTCAAGCCGAAAAAGCCGAATTTAGCAAGGTGGAGATTGCAGCCTCCGACGGCGTCATCTTGCGTGCCTGGTTCATTCGACCGGCGTCCGACAACGGGAGCGCTGTGATCCTGCTTCATGGTGTGAGCGACAACCGTCTCGGCATGTACGGCTACGGCGATTGGCTTGTGAAGAACCATTACAGCGTTCTTCTGCCCGATGCGCGCGCGCACGGCCTCAGCGACGGAGAACTGGCGACTTACGGGGTTAAGGAGTCCGATGACATTCACGAATGGGTGACATGGCTGAAGGAGAGCGGTCATGCACGGTGCGTCTTCGGCCTTGGCGAATCCATGGGGGCTGCGCAGTTGCTGGAATCGCTCTCTAAGGGGCCTCGCTTCTGTGCGCTACTCGCAGAATCGCCATTCGCTAGTTTTCGCGAAGTCGCCTACGCCCGTTTTGGTCAGCCCTTCCACATCGGCCCATGGCTTGGCAGGACGTTTTTTCGTCCCACGGTTGAGGTTGCGTTTTTCTATGTCCGCCTTCGATACGGCTTGAATATGGATGCGGCTTCTCCTGAGCGGGCGGTCGTTGGCTCAAGAGTGCCGGTGCTGCTTATTCACGGTCTCAGAGATCGCAACATACCTCCTTACCACTCCGATCTAATTCAGGCACGTAACCGATCTAGCATTGTGCTCTGGAATCCTAGCGAAGCGGGCCATACTGGCGCCCATCAAGCCGACCCGCAAGAATTTGAACGCAAGGTTCTCGGCTGGTTTTCAGCACACGATTGCAAAAACTGATGTGTCACGGGCTCTCGGGCCCAGTTCTCGTCAACAACCCTATCTTGTCCACACCCGACTGCCGCGCGATGGATATCGCGTCGGCAACGTACTCGAAATCCACATCATCATCGCCCTTCACGAAGGCAACTTTTTCTGCACGCTGCTTGAAAATATCGAACAGGCGGTCGTGCAGGTTCTCCCATCTCACATCTTCGTCATTGATTTTGACAGAAGGCGGCTGTTTATCGCCAGTCCACGCAATCTGAATCACGATGGTGCGAGTGATCGGCTGAGGCTCAGCACTGTTTGCGGGCTGTGGAATCTTCGCATCCAACCCCTTTTCTTTTGACATCGAAACTACCCCCATGAACACGATTATCAGTACCAGAAGCACATCGATCATCGGCGTGATGTTGATCTCTGCCCTGAGCGGACCACCGCCTGCTGTCGAGAATGCCATGTGAAGCTCCTCTCAAGCACGCGCGTGTCTGGAGAATTGGACAATGCCCGCTTCGCATAAGTTCCATCGCGGCCGAAATGCTTCTGTGTACTCCACGTCTGCTAAACTTTTTGTTGTGCGTACCCGTACTCGCCTCTCGATACGTCACATCGCACTTTTGTTATTACCTGCCCCTGCGTTGTTATTTGCTCAAACTGGAAATCAATCGAGCCCGCGTTTGGACACCGGCGAGCACATCTTCAAGTCAGCTTGCATAGCCTGCCACGGTCCTGATGGCAAAGGCACACCGAAAACGATCGCCGGATTTGAGCCGCCGGACTCATTCCCAGACTTCACACGCTGCGACCAGACGACGGCGGAGCCTAACACCGCATGGCAGGACGTGATCACGCATGGCGGGCCTTCTCGCGGATTCTCACAAATCATGCCCGCATTCGGGGACGCGCTGACTCTTGAGCAGATCAGTAAGGTGATCAAGTACATGCGAGGTTTCTGTCGCGAGAAGGGCTGGGCGCGCGGAGAGTTGAATCTGCCCAGAGCGCTTGTGACCGAAAAAGCATATCCCGAGGACGAAGTTGTAATCTCGAGCGCCGTCAATGTCCGGGGAGCGCCGGGCGTCTCCAATGACGTGATTCACGAGCAGCGCTTCGGCGTGAAAAACCAGATTGAGATCGACGTTCCCATCAACTTTGTAGATCAGAACCACGTCTGGCACGGAGGCGTCGGCGATACCGTGCTTGGCGTTAAGCGAGTAATGTTCTCCAGCCTGCGTTCCGGATCGATTTTGAGTCTGCAGGGAGAGGTCATCGTGCCGACTGGGAACAAGGCCCACGGCTTGGGGACTGGCACGACGACATTCGAGACGTTCGCGGCTTTTGACCAGCTTTTTCCGACGAATACTTTTGTTCAATTTCAAACCGGCACGGATTTACCACGACACACCGACATATCTCCTCAATCGGTGTTCTGGCGAACTGCCTTAGGCCAAAGTTTCGCGGCGAATCACGGCCTGGGACGGGTATGGACGCCGATGGTCGAGTTTTTAGGCGACAAAGAGCTTATTACCGGAGGCCGTACAAATTGGGACGTGCTGCCGCAAATGCAAGTGACGATCAGCCGGCGGCAGCATATCAAAGCAGACTTGGGCGTTCGCACGCCGGTGAGCAATACGTCTGGACGACCAGTCCAACTGATGTTTTACATTCTGTGGGACTGGCAGGACGGCAAGTTGACTGAAGGTTGGTGATGCCAAAGCGCGTGTGGTGCTTATTCCTTCTGGCAGGCCTCTTAATTACGGCGCCCACACTGATGAGTGGCGCGCTGCATCCCGCACTGGACCGGAAATTTCAAACCTCGGACCGTTGCCTGGCATGTCACAACGGCATGTCAACATCTTCAGGAGAAGATGTCTCCATCGGAATCGACTGGCGCTCCGGTATGATGGCGAATTCTTCGCGCGACCCATATTGGCAAGGAAGTGTTCGGCGGGAATCGATCGACCATCCGGAATCGCGCGCCGATATCGAAGATGTCTGCTCCACTTGCCACATGCCCATGTCTCACTACGAGGCAAAATGGCAAGGCCGCAAGGCCGAGGTCTTCTCCCATTTGCCCTTTGAGGCGGACCCACAGAAATCGGCTTCGGCTGAAGATGGCGTCTCCTGTTCGGTGTGTCACCAGATCGGCAAGGAGAAGTTAGGAACTCCAGAGAGTTTCAACGGTGGCTTTGTTGTCGATCCCCCGGCTGCTCCAGGGAATCATCCGGAATACGGTCCCTTTGCGATTCA
>WNFR01007888.1_pt1 | contig 10798 bp, 8 predicted proteins | sample 5400221 | NCBI WGS metagenome assembly WNFR01 (sample SAMN13153357, study PRJNA577476) | soil metagenome | isolation source: 40 cm soil under Madrone tree | place: USA:California | collected 2016-06-14 | reverse complement strand
CCAGGATTGAATTGAATCTCCTTCGAATAAATCCGGTGAAATTTGACTGATAGATCGTACAATCAAGTGCTGATAGTAAAAACAGGCTTATTAGTATTCGCACCTGACTCTACGAAACCAAAACTGTTCCAGCGACGTAGACTTTGCCTCTTATCGTGCCCGTGCGTTTTGCGCCACATGTGATGGACAAAATACAGATTTGGATCAATGCCGGCGAGAGCGGGACGATTTACGAAAGAAATCTCGCCACTTCCGATAATCCCGACCAACCGTTATCCAAATCGCTTCAGATCCAGACGGAGTGGTTCTAGCACGTCCCCATTCCGCATCGCATGCGCTCTGACACATTTTGTTCTGCTTGACTCGGCACATGGCCTAAGATTAATTGCTACGGGAGCATCAAAGTAGCGAGTACTTGACTCATTTCGGCGGAATTATGGGCAAGCCACAATTATCAATTGGTGTCGACGTCGGAGGGACCTTCACGGATTTCTTTTTTTATGATTTTTCTTCTGGGCGAGTCGAGACAGAGAAGCTCTTAACCAGTGCCTCAGAACCAGAGAAAAGTATCGTCGAAGGCATTCGCAATGGACTGAACCGTCTACGTTCAACCGGTGAGGATATTCAGTCCATCATTCATGGAACCACACTGATTGTTAATGCGATCATTGAGAGAAAAGGAGCACGAACGGGGCTTATAACCACGAAAGGCTTTCGCGACATTATCGAGGCACGAAAGGAAAAGCGTTACGACCTCTACGATTTAGGCCTGGAACTTCCCGCGCCCTTGGTGCCCCGTCGCTATCGAATTGGTGTGACGGAACGCATGGATGAGAAGGGAGAGATCCTTACGCCGTTGGACGAAAGCGAGGTTAATGCAGCAGTCGAGCATCTCAAATCGATTGGTGTTGAGAGCCTCGCCGTATGCTTTTTACATTCCTACCGAAGTCCGATTCATGAAAAGAGGGTGGCTGAACTCATTGGCAACCGATTTCCTTCACTCGCGGTTTGTCTTTCATCAGAGGTCGTCCCTGAGATTCGTGAATACGAGCGATTTTCAACGACCGTTGCCAACGCGTACACTTTGCCGATTATTTCGAAATATCTAAATTCGCTTGCGCTGCGGCTAAAAGAGATCAATTACGATCGCGAGATCCTGGTCATGCTATCTCATGGTGGTATCTCTACTCAGGAGATCGGTCGAAGATATCCGATAAGGCTCGTGGAATCGGGCCCTGTCGGCGGGGTGTTCGGCTCTATCAAAATAGCTCGGGAAAATGGGATCGAAAATATCCTGTGCTTTGATATGGGCGGTACTACCGCAAAACTGTGTGTGGTGAATGATCTGCAACCTTCAATTACGACGGAATACGAGGTCGCCAGAGTTCACCGGTTTAAAAGAGGCAGTGGAATAAGTCTGCGTTTGCCGGCGATTGACCTGCTGGAGATCGGGGCGGGCGGCGGGAGCATCGCGAAGCTCAATTCGTTGGGATTTATCGAAGTAGGGCCCGAGAGTTCTGGCAGCATGCCGGGGCCTTCATGCTATGGGTTCGGTGGAATTGACCCCACTGTTACCGATGCTGATCTCATCTTGGGCTATCTGAGGCCAGATTACTTTTTAGGAGGTAAGCAATCCATAGATCCGACGGCTGCAAAGCGATCGGTAGACGAAAAAATAGCCAAGCCCCTGGGCGTAAACACGCTCGCAGCGTCGATGGCGATTTATCAAACGGTGAATGAAAACATGGCGAATGCAGCTCGTATTTATCTGTCCGAAAAAGGCGAAAACGCCGAGCGATACACGCTCGTGGCTTTCGGCGGCGCAGGTCCTGTCCATGTTGGTTCATTAGCGCGAGCGCTGAGCATCCGTCATATTCTCGTACCTCGTTTCGCGGGCATAGCATCAGCTCTCGGATTTCTTGTAGCGCCAAAATCTTTTGAGACCGTCCGCACCTATATTTGTCGCCTTGAAAGTTTTGCCTCGGCGGAAATAACTGCCCTGATAGAAGAAATGATAGAGGAGGGGAGAAAAGTCCTTCAAAGAGCAGAAATACCTGACGACCAAATTGAATTTCAAATAAAAGCCGATATGCGTTACGTCGGCCAAAAACACGAAATAACAGTTCCGATCAATCTGACGGTAAAGCCTGAATCCCTTAATGCTGTTTATCTTCTCCAATGTTTTGAAGCGGAGTATCGCCGGATTTTTGGACGGATTTACCCAGACATTCCGATCGAAGCGTTAAGCTGGCGGGTAGTAAGCACCGCGCCGCCATCTACTCCAAGATTCATAAGCTCGTCATCCCAGAACACCAATTATCGGGATCAGCCATCAGCCTGGCGTGACGTCGTGGAATCGACCGGGTCAACTACCGCCAAGTGGCCGGTCTTCCGCTGGGATCAACTTCCGGTGGCAAAGAGACTCATCGGACCAGCGCTTATTGAGGATCCTTACACGACAGTCGTAATTTCTTCCTTTTTTGACTTCGAAATGGATGAAAGACTCAGTATCCATCTGTGGGATAGGGAAACTACCAATGACGACCAACGATAGCCTTTTCACCCAGGTTCGATGGAGTCGGCTGATTGCGATCTGCGAGGAACAGGCGCGTTCTTTACTTCGCGCATCGTTTTCCAGCATGGCAGGAGAAGCTGAGGATTTTGGCAGTGCCATTTTCGATCGCTCGGGACGGCTAATTGCGCAAGCTGAAAGTACGGGTACGGTGTCGATTCTCTACGGACTGGTCCGAGGGGTTAAGCACATGCTGAATAAATTCCCTTCAGAGAGTCTCAAGCCCGGTGATGTTCTAATCGGTAACGACCCCTGGTTGTTTTCCGGCCACAAGTACGACGTCACTGTTGCCGCCCCGATTTTTTTCAAAGAACGGATGATTGGGATGACCGCAACGTGTCTTCACGTACCGGATGTTGGAGGTCTGGGTTTCGGACCGAGCGCAAAAGACAGTTATGAGGAAGGAATCCTGATCCCCATCGTGAAATTCATATCTCAGGGGAAGCTTAATCAAGAGTTGATTGATTTTCTCAGCGTAAACGTGCGCTCGTCGGATCAGGTCATCGGTGATCTAATGGCGCAGGTTACGGCTAACGAGATAGCAGGACGTAAAGTAGTAAGCAGTGTAGAGGAGTTTCAGGAACAGGATCTCGAGCGCATTTCAAAAGAGATCCGTCAACGGACCGAGACGGCGCTGACCGAGAGATTGAAACAGCTTCCAGGAGGCACATCCGAGTACGAAGCTCGGGCGGACATACTCGGAAAAGAAATAACCGTACATTGCAGGCTTACTCTGGAAAAAAATAAAGTCCGAATCGATTTTGCTGGAACCTCTCCGCAGGTAGACAAAGGTGTTAACTGCACGCTCAACGTGACCACCGCGTTCGTTGTGCACGCCCTTAAGTGCTCGCTGTTGCCGGACGTGCCCAACAACGACGGTTTTTTTGTTCCGGTTGAAGTCACTGCGCCGAAGGGCTGCATCCTGAATGCCCGCTGGCCGGCGGCAGTTGCGGCGCGCCATATGATAACGACTTTCGTATCGTCTTGCGTCTTCGGCGCGTTAGGCAGGCTTAATGTGGAATCCGTGATCGCTGAAAGCGCAGGCAGGGTAATCATTGTCTCACGGGGCGTGCGTCCAACTGGCGACGAGTTTGTTTACACGTATCCGACCCGTTGCGGTATGGGAGCGCGACCTAACAGCGATGGATTGTCGGGGCATATGTTTCCCGGAGCCGTTGGTACGATACCGGTTGAGATCGTGGAAAATAATTCGCCGATTTTTGTTTTCCGTAAAGAATTTCTCTGCGATTCCGGCGGACCGGGTCGCCACCGTGGCGGTTGTGATCAAGTGGTCGAATTTAAAATTCAATGCCGCGGTGAAGCCAGTTTGGCTTGCATGTCTGAGCGGGCTCAGTTTCCTGCTCGTGGCGTCCAGGGAGGCCTTCCCGGAGCCCGAAGCCAATTTGTAGTCAACGGAGAACTCTTTGTTGATCCAAAAAAAACGATCGCCGTAACTGATCGTGACATCATCACGTGCTCGGGTGGCGGAGGTGGGGGATTCTATCCTTCACACTCGCGCGACCCCGAAAAGGTGTTAGCCGATGTTTGCGATGGCGTTGTGTCCCTGGAAGCAGCGAGGGAAGTATACAGAGTTGCGATCACCTCCGACAAACTGGAGATTGATTGGACTGAAACAAAACGTTGGCGCGATAACGCAGAGGAAGAAAACCCACGTGACCTCACGGATTAATATGCGAATTGTCATTCATGCTTCTGTTGCGCTTCTAGTAGTTATTTCCATTGCCTTTCCCATTGAGCGAGTTAAAGCGGCAACAGCAGCACGCAAGGTCCGGATGAGCTTTGCTGCAATAAGCGGGGCTGTCGCTCCAATTTGGATCGCCAAGGATCTAGGGGTTTTTGAGAAAAACGGATTGGACGTAGATCCCGTGTTGATTCAGAGCGGTCCCCGCTCGGTTTCGGCTCTATTAAGCGGCGAAATGCCTATTATCAATACAGGGGCAAATTCCGCCATCGCGGCAAATCTAGGTGGCACAAAAGAGCCGATTGTGATTGCGACTTTTTACAACACCCTGGTCTTTTCAGTGGTGGGCCGGCCGGACATTACCAACATTACCAGACTCAAAGGAAAGGTTCTCGGAGTCACACAGTCGGGAAGTCTTTCCGATTTCACCGCGCGTCTTTTACTGGCTCAAGCCGGTCTCGTTCCACAGCGCGATGTCACCTTACTATCAACTGGGGACTATAACGGGATGGTCGTCTCTATGTCCAAGGGACTGATCGACGCGGGCATTCTATCGCCGCCCTCTACGCTCAAAGCAAGAAAATTGGGTTTTCGAGAGATCTTGGATGTCGGAGCTACAGGAATCGAATATGCGGGCACGAGCATAGCCACAACGCGCACTCTTGCACGAGAATCGCCCGAAATTCCAAGGCGTGTGGTAAGAGCGCTAGTCGAGGCGATCCATCTATTCAAAACTGACAAAGCGGCAAGCGTCCGAGTCTTGGGACGTTGGACAAAAACTCAGGACCGCGAGGTGCTCGATGAGCTTTACGATATGTATTCGGGAAAGTATCTGCTCAGAATTCCTGCGCCTTCCGAGAAGGGAATTAGGGCAGTCCTCGATAGTTTATCCGACAGATTGCCCGGAGCGAAAACCGCCAATCCCAGAGATTTTTTTGATGACGGCTTCGTCCGCGAGTTGGTGGAAAGCGGCTTTTTGAAAAGCTTGTATCAATAGAATGCATAAGTAGGTGGGAATCGACTTCCGCCGATTTACGGTCGGACAAATTTTGTCGAGAGCGGTGGCTAGATGTCTTACAGACCCGACGTGGCAGGACGCCGATCTGCCAGTCGAGCAACCGACGAAGTTTGAATTCACCATCAACTTGAAAACTGCAAAGCAAGATCGGCCGGCAGCTCGTCACGCAAGGAAGAGAACCCTATTACAGCGAGAATGGACAGACCGATTTTCGTGCTGAAAGTTTTCATTCCAAGGCGAGTATGATTGAGATGGGATTTGATTGACGCGTCGTTCAGTTCAATCTCAGGCTATAAATCTAGCCGCCCAATCGGTGAATACTCGTCGACTTCCGTCGTAAATCTCACTTTTCTCTTCTACCGCTACCGTCCGCGTGATACATGTCTGTGCAATGAGAAAAGCTCGTGTCTTATCCATCCTGTTTGTCGTGGTGCTGCTTGCTGTCGCAGTCATAGTAGGTGCGCAGCAGCCAACGAAAGTGCCGCGCATAGGATTTCAGTTCGACTCGCCTTTGTCTGCCGTTGCGGCACGCGTGGAGGGATTCCGCCAAGGGCTGCGGGAACTCGGCTACGTCGAGGGCAAGAACATTATCATCGAGTGGCGCTCTGCCGAAGGAAAACCAGAGCGCCGCAATGAAATCGCCGCCGATTGGGCGCGCCTCAAGGTCGACATCATCGTCACGGGTGGTCCGACAACCACCTCTGCTGCCAAGGAAGCAACTACTACGATTCCCATTGTCATGGCGTTTGACAATGACCCTGTTGGAAACGGCTTCGTCGCCAGTCTGGCGCGCCCTGGAGGAAATATCACTGGATTGGCAACCCTTTCCCCGGAGCTAAGCGGAAAACGACTGGAGCTTTTAAAAGAAATTCTTCCCAAACTCTCCCGCGTGGCGGTCCTCAGGACTTCGACCACCCCGGGCACTGCACAAGAGTTAAAAGAGGCCGAACTCGCCGCTGGGGCGTTCGGGGTGAAGCTTCAATACCTAGACGTACGAGATCCCAAGGATATTGAGACTGCATTCCGGGCCGCAGGCAAGGGACGTGCTGATTCCGTCCTGGTGCTGACGAGCCCTGTCATCAATCCTTATCGAAAAGAGATTGCAGAGCTCGCGGTAAAGAGCCGGCTTCCAGCGATATATAATTCGCCAGAATTTGTCGAAGCTGGTGGGCTTGTGAGCTATGCAGCAAACTCTAACGACTCGTTCCGGCGCGCGGCTACGTATGTGGACAAAATCCTCAAGGGCGCCAAGCCCGCTGATCTCCCAGTGGAGCAGCCAAAGAAGTTCGAGTTGATCATCAATCTGAAAGCAGCGAAGCAGATCGGCCTGACGATTCCGCCGAATGTGTTGGCGAGAGCGGACCGGGTGATCCAATAGCAGGGAGCATGGAGCAAAGGGCAAGGAGCAGGGAACGGCAAGAACACAGGAATAGATTGATGAGAAGAAAATTCTTTGGTCTTGTGCTTAGCACTTTGCTCTTAGCGCTTTGCTTTCCCGCCCAAGCGCAGCAGACCAAGGTCTATCGCGTGGGAGTTGTCCACCAAGGCGGACCGTATAAAGCTGTGGCGGATGGATTGCGGGACGGACTCAAGCAGTCGGGGCTCGAAGAGGGGAAACACTTCCTCCTCAATATCCGGGATTCCAAGGGAGATGTGAAAGCAGTCGAGGCGGCCGCCAAGGATTTTGAACGGGACCGCGTCAATTTGATCTTTTCGGTGACTACGTCTGCAACCACGGCGGTGAAGAACGTTACCTCTGAGATCCCGATTGTCTTCTCCGTGGGCAGCGACCCGGTCGGCAGCGGATTTGTGCAGAGCTTCGCGAAACCCGGCGGAAGATTTACGGGCGTTCAATATTCGACGACAGATCTCACGGGAAAGCGGCTGGAGATACTAAAGGAATTGCTGCCGAAACTTAGTCGGGTGGTAATCATCTACAACCCAAACAACCGCGTCGCCGTAGAGGCCGCCGCGTTGGCCCGGCAGGTAGGAAAGCAGTTCGGCGTCCAGTTGGTCGAACGGCACGCCAGTTCGGTAGAGGAACTGCGGCAGCGCGTTGGCGCGCTCAAGGCCAAGGAAGCGGACGCCTTTTTCTACACCTCGGATGCGATGGTAATCAGTCAGGCGCAACTTCTCATCGACACAGCAACGTCAAAAAAGCTGCCGACGATGTTCTCGGAGCAAAGTCTCGTTGCCATGGGTGCTCTTGCTAGCTACGGTGAGAATTTTTACGAGGTAGGTTGGCTGTCGGCCAAGTATGTTCAGAAAATTATGGCAGGCGCGCAACCGGGGGATCTGCGGATTGAAACGGTCGATAAGTTCGAGCTGGTCATCAACCTCAAGACGGCCAAGAAAATCGGTCTGACGATTCCGCCGAATGTGCTGGCCCGGGCGGATAAGGTGATCAAGTGACAAAGGTCAGAGATCAGAAGTCAGACGTCAGGGATCGGAAAAGCCGGACGGACAGCAATGACTAAAAAAATCATTTTCGTTGCTCTATGCTCCCTGCTCCTTGCTCCATGCTCCGCAGCCGAGGCGCAGCAGGCCGGGAAAATCTTCCGTATAGGTTTCCTGGATGTAAGCACTGCTTCTGGTATGGCAGGGCTCTTGGAGGCGTTCCGACAAGAGATGCGCAAGCTTGGATGGATCGAGGGAAAGAATATCACCATCGAGTACCGGTTCGCGGAGGGGAAAAATGACCGCTTACCTGACCTTGCCGCAGACCTGGTTCGCCTTCATGTTGATCTAATTCTAGTCTCAGGCGCACAGCCGGCGTCAGCGGCCAAGAGCGCCACCACTACCATCCCCATTGTGATGGCAAACGCTGGGGACCCCGTGGGTGCCGGTTTGGTTGCCAGTCTGGCGCGGCCGGGAGGCAACATAACCGGGTTCTCAGGTTTGGCGCCCGAGCTAAACACCAAAAGGCTAGAGATACTCAAGGACGCAGTCCCCAAGCTCGCCCGGGTCGGACTTCTGCGGCTGCCGGGAGCCAACATAGAAGGGGATCTCCAACTTAAAGAGATCAGGCCTGCGGCTATGCCACTGAAGCTAAAATTGGAAGAGATCGAAACTGAACCAGACGCCAAAGGTTTGGAGCGCGCGTTTCAAGCCGCAAAGCAGAAGCAGGTGGGCGCGATCATGACGGCCACCAGTCGCATTTTTTTCGCCGAAAGAAAGCGGATCGTCGAGCTTGCCGGCAGGTACCGTTTGCCGGCCATTTACTTCCAGAAAGAGTTCGTCGATGAAGGCGGCCTTATGTCCTACGGGGCGGACTTCGATGACCTGTATCGGCGCGCGGCTGGTTACGTGGACAAGATCTTGAAAGGCGCCAAACCGGCCGATTTGCCAGTGCAGCGGGCAACGAAGTTTGAATTCGTCATCAATCTTAAAGCGGCAAAACAGATTGATCTGACAATTCCAGTCCGGGTGCTCGAGCGGGCCAATAAAGTCATCAAGTAACAGTTGCCAGTGGTCGGTGATCAGTTGTCAGTAAAAAACAGGAGCGAAGCCTGTGAAGTCAAAATCTCTTTTATGGTTACTGACAACTGTCTTGCTGACAACTGCCCCCATCGCGGAGGCACAGCAGCTAACGAAAATCCCGCGAATAGGGTACCTAGTTAGTTCCACCACTTCGACCCGCCAAGAGGCATTCCATCGGGGTCTGCGCGAGCTTGGGTATATGCCTGGGAAAAATATTGTCATCGAGCGGCGAGACGCAGAGGGTAAACTCGATCGCCTTCCCTCCCTTGCGGCCGAACTAGTTCATCTCCAAGTAGAAGTCATCGTTACAGCAGGCGGCATAACAACCCGTGCTGCCAAAGAAGCGACGAACACGATTCCTATCGTTATGGCGCAGGATACCGATCCTGTTGGTAATGGGTTCGTAGCCAGCCTGGGACGGCCTGGTGGAAATATTACTGGATTGGCAACGCTTGCCCCGGAGATTAGTGGTAAACGATTGGAGCTTTTGAAAGAGACCGTTCCGAAGCTCGCCCATATAATTGTCCTGGGAACTTCGACCAACCCGGGCAACCCACAAGCGTTAAAAGAGACCGAAGTCGCCGCAGGTGCATTCAAGGTACAGCTTCAATACTTGGACATACTAAGTCCCAAGGATATCGAGCCAGCATTCCGCACCGCGAGCAAAAGTCACGCTGATGCAGTACTCGTGTTAAACAGTCCCGTCGCGATTTCTTACCGAAAACAGCTTGCAGACCTCGCGGTAAAGGGACGGCTTCCGGCAATTTACCCGCAGAGCGAATACGTGGAAGACGGAGGGCTCATGGTTTACGGCGTGAGCTATACCGAGTTGTCGCGCCGCGCCGCTACTTATGTGGATAAGATTTTGAAAGGTGTTAAGCCTGCCGATCTTCCTGTCGAGCAGCCGAAGAAGTTCGATTTCATCATCAATCTGAAAGCCGCGAAGCAAATCGGCCTGACAATTCCGCCGAATGTGCTGGCGAGAGCGGATAGGGTGATTCGATAATGTCGGGAAGACAAACTGCGCCCGGGATTAAACTGATTTCTCCTTCGACTCAATCTCGTCTGAAATCACGTCGAAGCATCGTTCAGTTCAATTTTACCGCCTCCCGCGCCTGCAATTTCGCGCTTTTCCGCAGCGTGATTATTTCGAAGCTTTGGAGATAAAACACCACCTGTTGCCAGTGTAAAGAAGCAATTCCTCTCATGAATTGATCTATCGGGAGATCAAGAAAACCATGAAAGTGCTCTTTGTTTGTTATGCCAATGTTGGGAGAAGTCAGGTCGCTCAAACATATTTCGCTACACTCTCGAAGCATGAATCCGATAGCGCGGGCATCGCAGTCAATGAGAGAATCGCGGCAATGAAGCTTCCCAGTAGAAAACTCAAAGACAATTTAAACCAGAGATCCGTCGAATACGTCAAACGAGAGTTCAGTGTGGACATGGCTGAAAAAGAAAGGCAACAACTCACCCCTGAGATGATTAAGACGAGCGATCTTGTCATCGTCATTGCGGAGAAAGAAAGGTGGCCAGATTACTTGAAGGAAGGTGACAAGGTCCTGTTCTGGGACATTCAGGACCCGGCTGGGATGGCTGATGATTTTGCCGACGACATATATCGACAAGTGCGACGTAGGGTTGAGCAATTGGTCGCCGAAATCGGGTGACCGATTGGGTAACATTGTTCGCTGTTCATCCCGCTGCGGGCAAATAAAATGAATCAGGTGAGTGACGGAACCAAGGTGACGATGGTACGATTGAGCTGTATTCTCCTACGACGCTATTTCGCGTGAGATCAAATTGAAGCGTCGTTCAGTTCAATCTCAGGCCGAATTTAGCCGATTATTCCTCGACAAATCCGGTTTCCCTTCTGCCGTAAATAACACTTTTCTCAGCTTCAGTATCCGTGATAAAAAAGTCGCAAGAACGAGGTGCGCAATGAAGAAAGCTGCGGCGTCATCATTGCTGATAGCAGTGGCGCTGGTTGCATTTGCCGTCATAGCCGAGGCGCAGCAGCCGAAGA
>WNFR01007887.1_pt1 | contig 10798 bp, 12 predicted proteins | sample 5400221 | NCBI WGS metagenome assembly WNFR01 (sample SAMN13153357, study PRJNA577476) | soil metagenome | isolation source: 40 cm soil under Madrone tree | place: USA:California | collected 2016-06-14 | reverse complement strand
CAAACGGAAATGTGGCTCAAAGAGTACAACGAAGAACGACCACATGACTCTCTGGGAGACATGACACCCAGAGAATATCTATTAACCCAAAACCCGGAAATCTCTACTTGTGCGTGGACATAAACCCGGGATACTTACATATTTAATCTCCCAATTACATATCGCACTAGTGGTCTTAGAAATCATTTGCAAGAACTCTTTATATTGCACCTCCACGGTTATGTTGGAGATCCTGATACTATCATCATTTCACTGGACGGCTACGATCACATCAATTTTCAGGAGCCAGTCGTACAAGATTTTCTGACGGCGGTGTTCGCCACAAAGACTGTTCTCTTCATTGGCTTTGGATTCGCGGATCAACACATTGAGCATTTACTCGGCCGGTTACGTGCAAATCAAGTAATTGGACACTCTACAGTATTCGCGCTGGTTCCTTCTTCAGAGCCTCCGAATGAGGTGCGAAATCGAAAGTTCCAAGATCAACTTATCAATCCAGTATATATGCATGATTCAGGCGATTACGGGGTCGGGGCGATCACCGAGTGGCTATCGTCGCTCCACGACGCGCTGAACCAAATTGCTCTATCGCGCAAGTCGCCACTGGCTGAGGAAAAGCCCTATCTAGTCGATGGACTCCGCAATCTTTTCTTATCGGACAATTGGCCTAGTTTGTTGACAGATACTTTAGCGCTACTCCCAGATCGCCCCGACTTAAGGAAAATGGTTCGAACTGGTTTAAGGTCGCATGACATAAGCACTCTATTTGACATTCTGAGTAGTGGCGAGGTCAGACAAATTTTGATTCACCTTAACGAGCTGAAGCGTAGTTCGGTGATTGAGGACGCGCTGTCTTGCTTGCCACCAATTTGACGGAAACTGCAATCGGATCTGAACAGCGAACGCCTCATATTCGTGGTCCCAATGCCAAGGAGCCAGGGCTACGATTGCAGTTGGCTGTCTTCGCAGCTGGGCTACTCAAATGTGTTCGCAAATTCCCGGTGCCAAACCGTTGCCAAAATTTATCAAAATGGGTATCTGAAGGTCGTGTTTCGTCGGAGTCGATTTCTTGTTCGCGGCTGCGTTTTTGTTAAGGTTTTTGGCAAACAGTGCCGATTTTCAAAGCCGAAAAAGTGATCCATGAAAATCGCTTTTTTGCCGTTCGCAATGCGGAGGTCAGGGGTTCGATCCCCCTCTGCTCCACCAATAACGCTCAATCCTTCAACCACTTACAATCCCAACTCCTAAAGGCCCGGTTTACCCAAGTGGCCAATGTATGCGTCAACCTAATAGCATCGGACACTTAATAATGGGGATAGAATCTCCGCGTTCGGTCGTCTAACGCTCGATTCGCGCCCAACTAACCGGCAAGTAATGAAATATAAATCCGCTGTGATAGATTAGTGTTGGTTTCTGTCGTGTGGCTGCTACTGGTCCTCGGTTGCGCTTCTTCCGTACCCACTAACCGCAATCTAACGACCGGTAAGGATGATCGCCTGGCCCCAATATCAGCAAGTCAGAAAGCAGATGTTCTGGGATGATCTCTCCCTACTGGTGGGGATGCATGGAACAAGATTCCGTGCACGCGAGAAAGACTCAGGTTTCGTTTTCGCTGTCGTCGCGGTCTAACTGATTCTCGAAATGCTCCTTCAGTAAAAACCAATTGACCGTTGAGTCGAACGCCGAGAGAGCTTCCTCACAGGCAGATACATATTCGGAGGGCAGTGTGTACTCCGAGAAAAGGCCAATAGAGGGATATGAGCCGAGATCGTGATCGTTGGACATGATTGACAGCTCAACCCCGGGCGGAGGGTCCCCACAGACTAACCTTATGTAGCGCAATGCCAGCTCTTGGCAGAATTCTATCCATGAATCATCGAAGGGACTCGAACCCGTACTGACGCTACCGATGTTTTCCTGCGGCATGATTGCTCAACTCGTAAAATCCGAGCCTTTCATTGTGTTATGATCAGTCCAATATGAACCGGGCGGCTTCACCTGAAGAGTGATGTGCTGCGTCTGGAATTCAAGACCTGAATTCCAGCGCAATTTACAAACCACCCCAAATGTACGCCTAAATAGGCGTGAACGTAAAGAGCGTAAAGATCGAGGGCGAGCCTTTGAAAGTGAGGGCCTCCTCTAATGGGACGTGCTCGGCGACCACGTCCCAAGCGCTTGGGTAAGAAGCTCTTGGCGGTTCGCCGGAGGTTTGAGGTATCTCAGGCTGAGATGTGCGATCGGCTTGGTTTTAAGCAGATTCACCCGGCCCATATTTCAGCGTATGAACGCGGACTGCGCGAGCCCCCGCTTCCGGTGATTTTGAAATATGCGAGGTTAGCTGGATTCTCAACTGATTTCTTGATAGACGACAATCTGGTCCTTCCAGACGACAGCTGAGTGGAGCACGCTTACGAAATAGAGTCGTTCCAGCGACCCTGCTTGAACGGGCTTCACCCAACGTAGTGACTATACTCCCAGCTAGCCTCTCGCAGCGAATCGCGGGCACTGAATCTTGGTAACGCTATGGTAACGGTCTGTCATACAAATCAGTCCAAACCGCACCCAACAGGTACAAAGGGAACGCTGGGTGCAAACCATTGATAGAAAGGAATATTTGCCAATCAGTACCAATTGAGACGAGTTGGTACAAAACGCGGGATTCGCCCTCTCAAGGCAGAGATCAGGTCTTCGATGAGTAGAAAGGACTGCGAAGGCGGAATCTGAACGCTCAAAGCACCCTCTCTATGCGTCTCTCGTTGTTTACTTGTTGGCTAGATCTTAGGTACGATTTATCTAATCACAGAGCTACAGTGTTTTAGGTTTAGCGCTGAAAACGGAAAATTAGAATGCCAACTTCTATCGTTTCGTGTATGATACTTACCCTCGGCGATGAAATCATTGGTGTCAACAAGTTCGATGTCGAGTCCATCCTTTCAATTCGAAAGAGGGGTTGGTCCCAGGGACTCGCGATTGGTGGCTCGGGCTTTATTCCTAAAAGCAATTCCTGAGATTGCACCTCACGTTATTGACGATCTGTGGCCGACATTTTGGGACTTCGTCTTTGTAGTCTGTAAGCACTTCAAGAAGGATTTGGGTGTTCAACAGGGCGGGCGCGGCGGCGGCGAGCCCTTTCAACAAGTCTTGGCACGTGTTAGTCAGGAGAATTGGATTGCAATCACGAACTCAGATCGGGAGGTGTGGATTTGGCGTGGTCTCTTCTGGGTTCTTGCAGAAATACACAAACTCGATCCAGGGAAAGTCAGAACAGCTTTCTCTCATTGGAGCTTACTAAGTCAGGGACATCTTCGGCAGAGCCTTTGCAAATGGTCCGAAAGGTGGAACCTCAATGAGGACTGGTGTCGCGAGCACGCGTTAGTCGTGTTGCGGCGCTGGCTCTTTAATAAGGGCCTCCAGGAATCGTTCCTCCATCCACACAACCCGAAGTCGAATCCCTTCGTACACCCACCGAAAGCGGACCTTTAAATGGCACCAAGATGGCCAGCCAAGCGCAGGAAAGCCGAATAATTGGTTGAAGACAATATGGGATTCAACTTCCTTGGAAGCATTGAAAGAGCCTTGGAACAACGAATACTTGCGTGAGAATTGGTATTCAAATGTCACCGTATCGCGAGAAATTCTAAAGACCTCGACTCTTACCAAATTTGAGCGTCAGAAGTTTGTATTCAAGGAGTTTAGTCTGAACGGCTGGGATTTCCTCGATGAGAGCGCCTTACAGTTTCGCAGAAGGGTGGGACTGGCGTTCAGGCAACACCTTGCAAGGAGTGAGAACGCTAAGCTTAAGGCATTCGAAAGACGGGCAGCGCTGTCAGAATACCGCAACAGTAGTGCGGAATTCATTACTAATCTAGCGTGGCGAGATCAAACGCTTAGACAGTTTGACAAAAGTCTCAATCAGTATCTGGCGACGATGAATCGCCGCAAAACAGCTATCGTTGCAAAACATGATCTGCTCGAGATGCGTGAGAAGCCTAAACTTAATGAACATTTAGGACATACGGTTCGATATCAAATTCCGGATAGGAAACTGAACGCTTTGACCCTAACAAAAATCGCAAAGCGAGCCTGGTTAAGGGAGTCGGCTATATCAAAAGCAATAAATGAGTGCTTGAGCCTCATCGGACTCGACAAACGACCTGACACAAGGGGAGGTCGCAGACTCGGGAGCAAAAATAGCTACACAAGCCATATATTAAACAGCCTTGCACGCTAGGCTCACCTTCACTTCACCCTCCTAAAGATTTTTTGCAAGTGAAAATTCAGACTTGGCCGCGTTGTGGTTTAGTGCGGTTGAAATGAATTCTATATCAGATAATCCAGGCAAGAACACCGCTCAAAACCGAGGCCTTCCAGTTTACCTGACGCTGAAAGAGGTGGCCGGCCTGCTCAAGGTCAAGCCGCGTACGATCTACGCCTGGGTAAGTGATCGGCGCATCCCTTTTGAACGAAAAGGTGGATTGCTGCGCTTTCGCCTTGATTCAATTCTGGCTTGGAATGAACTATCGCGGTCAGTAAATCGGTAGAAAATTGCCAGCGGCTTTGCTATTCTCCCTGCCGCTCCTGTGATGGCTGCAACCGGAAAGGAGCACGATGTCAGTTTACAAGCGAAGAGGAAGTTGGTTCTGTGACATCACGATCGACGGCAGGCGCGTTCAAAGGGTTCTCAAGAAGGCCCGAACGAAACCGCAAGCAATCAAAGCGACGACCGTGATCGAGAACAAGCTCTTTGAAAACAGATACAAAATTGAGAGGAAGCCTGAAGTTCGCTTTGACAAATTCGTCAAGGATTACTTCTTGCCTTACTCAAAGCTACACAAGAAGTCGTACGCTGATGACGTAATAGTCTGCGACATGCTTTTCGAGACTTTTGGGCGCTTGAGTCTTTCGGAAATCAGTCCCCCGATTATCGAGAAGTTTAAGCAGAAGAGACTTGAGGGAAAAACGATGTACAAGCGCAAGCGCAATCCGGCGACCGTTAACCGGGAGCTTTCCGTTCTGTCAAAGATTTTCTCTCTCGCTTTCGATGCCGAGCTGATTGAAAGCAATCCTTGCCGTCGGGTGCGGAAGTTTCGTTCTGATTCGAGACGGACGCGCCACCTCACTTTTGACGAGGAAAAGCGTCTATTGGAGAAGCTTGAAGGTCACGAATGGATCCAGCGAATCGTCACTATGGCGATTCACACCGGAATGAGACAGGGAGAGATTTTCAATCTCACCTGGTTCGACGTGGATTTCCCTCGGAAGACTATTCACATCCGCGTTTCGAAAAACGGCAAAGATCGATTTGTTCCATTAAATCAAACCGTTCTCGAAATGCTTGAAAGGCAACCGCGGATCAGCGAATACGTCTTTCCCAGTCCGAAGACAAAGGAACGCCTTGTCGACATTAAGTTTCGGTTCGATAAGGCTAGAAGCGACGCGGGTATCAAGGACTTTCGCTTTCACGACTTGCGTCATACGGCAGCCACTCGGATGGCTGACTACGGAGCGGATGCTTTCACACTTGCTGCGATCTTCGGCTGGTCTGACGTTCGAATGGCTCTGCGCTACACCCACGCAACGGATGAGGTGAAGCGCCGAGCAGTTGAAAATTTGGTCCGTCCCGTTGGACCAAGTGACGAATCGGTGACAAATGAAAAAGGCAAGATCGCTGCCCTGCCTTAAGTCATTGATTCTATTGGTGGAGCAGAGGGGGATCGAACCCCTGACCTCCGCATTGCGAACGCGGCTCCGTCAGTTGTTCTAACTAACTGACACTAAAAGAGGTTGCAGCCAAGGAGGTATTTCGTGAATTCTTTATGTTTCTATATCAAGCTATACGGAATCTCCACGCACTTATATCTCCTCACGTCACAAGTGCGTCACAACAAAGAGCTGTAAGGAATCTACACGCCCTCATATCTCCTCACGTCACAAGTGCGTCGTCACAACAAAGACCGTTTGTAAACACAAAAATGATTTTGGAATCCTCCAGACGTCTGGAGCTCTCGCGGCTTCCCGCTCCGTTTCTCCAGTCGCCGGATCGCCGGATTAGTTCTGCTCCAACCCCTCACCTGAATCGGTAAGTCTACTATTGCGGAAGCCGCCTCAGACGCCAAGAACGAAGAATACTCTCAAAGACCTTCCTGTCAGGAAAGTGAAGTTCAGTGTTCAGGAAAGTGAAGTTCACCCAATACACCCATCGCGGCACCTGCCACCTAATTCGCCGACAACCTAACTTAACCTAACTTAAGGAAAATACCTAAAACCACAACTATTCCCAGCAGCCACAACTACTTACCCGGGTCGCGGCACCTGCCACCTAATTCAGCGTCAACCTGACTTACGGAATGAGCCAAACACGACGATATCCCCTGCGCCAAGCTGGTCAGGAAGGTTTTTGAAGAAGTCTCGAAGCTAAAGACCTTCCTGTCATTCTGATATCGTTGCTCCGGTCGGTCTCGTAAACGGCATCAGCGCAAGCGCTGGCTTTGCCCCTCGCCCCGCCTGGTGACTGATTTGATAGAACTGACTTGCGTCGTCCTTGCCCTTTGGGGGTGCGCCAAGCGGAATCACATTCTCGACCTTCAGAGACTGGCCGAATACATCCACCAGACCCGGCACAGTGATCACCGGCTTCTCAGACCTGATGGTGACGTCATGCTGAAGTATTACGCTTGCCTTACCTAACGCCCGAGCCTCAGCGCTGGGTACAGGTCGCACATTCGCATCCAAGCGTTTTGGTTCAGCGCTATCGTTTTTTTCGGGCTTCTCATAGATCTGCTGTACGGTAGCCTGACTAATCGCTACGTCGGACGTTACGCTGAATTTTCGACCAGCATCCAAAGCTGCAGGTGATGCAGCGACGGTGCCTTTGGCCTCAGTTGAGAGTGTAACAATCAAATCCGCCATGTCGTCCGGGCTTGCGTCAGATTTGAGCACGAAGAGATATCTCTTTTGTGGCGCTAACGAGGGTTCCACGTTCAGCGCCAGAATGTTGTTGGGCAGAATTGATACTGAGATTCGCTGAGCGGGGACCCGGTATGCTCGCCCCGAAGATCTCCGGTTCAATCCAAGCTTGGTTTGATGGGGGAGTCCGCTACGTAGCGGTTAGGGTTAGGTTACGGAATAGTCGGTATTTTGATCTCGGAAATCTCTCGGTTTTCCTCGTGAATCTACGTAGCGGTTATGGAAAGGTTATGGAAGAGTCGGTTTCGCCCACATGAACGATTGCCGCGAAATATGTACTAAAAAAGGCAAAAGAGTTTGAGGTGATCATCCAAAACTTGCTGGATGATGATGAGCTTTCTCCGGCCCATGACATGTTGGACCAGGTGAAGAGGGTATTACGTTCAAGTGCCGACGAGGTATTAAAGAAAATGGAGATCGTTGGCAAGACCGCATTCGAGAAAGATCTGAAGTCCGACACTCAGTTTTGGACTGAATTGGGAAACGAAAATGGAATCGGCTATCGCGACAGCATCGCCGCGACGAGCGGGAAATGGTTCAAGATTAGTGAACGTGCATCCAAGCATGCATTTTTGTTAAGGACAAGATCATCGAGAGCTGGAAAGAAATTATCGCTGCGCTCGATGAACTAATTGGCTCCGCTTTGAGCGATTAGGGCAACGCCTTCCAGCGAATCCGATGTTACTTTGATAGCGCCTTGTAAAGAAGAAAGCCCACAATTCCGATTCCAGCGGTGATAGCCACGCTATTAAAGGTAGCGTTGTAGTTCGTAATGAGTGCCGAGATTCTAGACACGACCTGATCTGCGCTTGGACGCTCGCTTGGAGTCCAACTCGTCATCTCCGACAATAGCTGCGTTACATCGTTGTTTATCCAAATTGTCTTGATCGACTCACGCTTGCGTGAACCCGTTATTAGTTCTATTCCGGTTATGCCTAACGAGTACACATCACACGCCTGGGTAAACTTTGCATTTGGTGCGTACAGTTCCGGCGCCATGTAATCAGGAGTGCCACAGGCGTGTTGGGTCATCGTTCCGCTGGTGAATGGCTGAGGAACACGTCCTAACCCGAAGTCACCGAGCCGAGCGAAGTGCTTTCCATCGGCATTCCGATCGAGAAACAGATTAGACGGTTTCGCATCGCGGTGAATGCCACCGATTCTGTGAACAGCCCTAAGACCAATCGCTCCGTGCTGCACATATAACGCTGAGTCGTACCAGTTGCGATTGCCCACGTGCTTTTCGAGCGTTCCCTCTTCGTAATACGGAATGATCAGATACGGATTTGAGTAATCGAATCGGTAGTCTAACAAATCGATCACATACGGCTCATTTTGAAGTTGTATGTACATCTCACCTTCACGGATAAGTCGTTGACAGTTTTCGTGCGTTGGATTGATGAGAGACTTTTGAACGACCTTACGACGCAGTTCATTGTCGTAGAAGAGCGTTATCTTTCCAAAACCGCCTCTACCTATCCGTTCGATAAACTGGTATCGCTCACTCATGGTAATCCTCCTAGACAGGACAATAATAACACGCGGATCGGCGTGTCATTCATAGCCAAGACGAGATGCAGGGAGGTCGGGTTTCACCCAGTCAACCTCCTCTCGCGTGGTCGCTTTGACCATTGGCGGCTGATAGCTACCTTCGTAGCCAACGATCTTGAAGATGATCCTAATTAAGATGTCGAGGAGGTGGTCATTGATTCTGAGTACATCGTCAAAGTCGTGTTTCTTTCCCGATATCTCGTAGTGCCCCCGATGCATCGTTGTTCCGCGATAATGTGAAATCACCCCACTCCAAGTCTCAATGCCATCAGCCCTTGGTGCGTTCTGGTAATGCGTGTCAAGTATGTCGGCATCCGCGAGGTCAAATCGTTTTAGCAGGCTCGCCACCGCCAGGCCGAAGTCAACATCCTTATTGGCCGCGTTGGACCGAACTCGTTCCGCTATTCGTTCCATGGCACGACTCTGATCAAGTAGGCCCTCTTTTCGTGCGTTGCGGGCGGCAGTGCGGATTTTTTGTTTTGCGGCGACTAGTATGTCTGTGATTTCTTTCTCCTTCACAATGTCCAATTCTTTTAATAGATTCTGAGACTTGAAGCCGTAACGATCGCAAAGGCCATCAAGCGCTCGACAAAGATAGACAGTTGTATCTTCAATGCTGCCACCGTAGCTTCCACCTTGAATCACGTGCTTAAGGGCGACGCTCAAGAACGCTTGTCCACGATCCGCGCACTTTTGATATCGCGTGAGCAAATATCCGGAACCGGAATGAACTAGTTCATCAATTGTTTGGTGGCCTCGCGAGAATGGCTCAAGTTCATAGTTTCGATGAATCCGCCGTACCAGCTTGCCAGCCTTAGTTCGCAATTCAATCCAAGGGGAGCCAACGGTCGTTCCAGTAGCGAAGGAAAGCAGCCGCAAAAAATCAAAGGGCAACCAATCATACGGTTTGTCACCAGCGGTTTCGTTTGATCCAATCTCGCCAATCATCAGAGCAGTAATGCAATGACGTTCACGACCCTCTTTTAGATTGCTTTCACGCTCTTCGTAGTCCGGCAGCGGTTCAATGAATCCGAACCCATCACCGAACTCAAATAGAATTGCCGGTTGCGTCGTAGCAGATCCTCGGTTGTCCCGGCCAGCAAATCGTAAGACATGCGCGTCGACCGCCGGATGTCGCGAAATGAATCTTGAGATGAAATTCGACAGTGGCATTACCCAAAAGCATGGCTCGCCAGAATTGGACGCATTGAACTCAGCGCCAAGAGGGTGAAATGTAAGTTGATTTGAATTATCGCCACGCGTCCCAAGACTATAGCCATAATGAAGGCCTTGGCTTGCTGAAAACTCGCCCTTATCTGAAGAGACGGTCAGTTTGGTGCATGCATTCTGTAAACCACCAATCGGAAGACTCAGTCCCTGTTCACTCTTAACCGGCTTAGATCCGCTGAAGAGTTCCATTAGCCCCATTTGAAGCGGCTGCTCAGTAATAACCTCGTCAATGGTCATCTCAATCCGTGACTGACCGAATTCGTCGAACCTAACATGAGCAGGTCCTTTCACTCTTCCTGCAGGATCATGAAATTCAGCGCAGCCCTCGCCGTCATACGACATTGTGGTTGAAAACCAACCGAAGTTATTTGTAATTCCATTCGCCGTCATCTTGCTTGCCCGCGAGTGATGTCAAAGGACAAGAGATCATAACTCATAAAGGCTCCATCTCACTTCGTTCAATTCCGGCCCGACGAAGCTGTTCTATTTAAGTATTCCCCCTCTTCGCTTCGATTCTTCACGACAGCCCATTCGGACAACTCTGCGCTTCGCTCCAAGTGCTCCACTTCGTTACGCCCCTGCGGGTGATGCGAATGAGCGCCCAGTCGTTTCGATCTTCTTCGCTGCGAGGGGGAACACCTTCTCAAAACCAAAACACAGATCGAAAAAGGAGCAAAGAAGATGCAGAACAAATCCCAGACAGTCGACATCCCGAAATGGTCAGCGTTACTAGTGGAAGCAGTCAACAAGCCCGGCCTGATCATGAAGGCGTACTCGAACTTTCATTCCTATTCGCTAGGACCTAATTCGCCTCAGTCTCCGGCGTTGCCATGCGGTAAACAGGCAAAGGAGGAGGAAGGTACCTGCGGAGATCCACAAACCGAGTCTATCGAACCAGCGACGGCCATAAACGATGCTTGCCGACTGGTCGATAAAAGTGAGCATATAGAATGGAGTAGCGGCATAAATGGATTTACCGTCGGTTCGTTGCCAGTTAGGATGAAAAGTGTTCGCGATTAGCACCGGCAAAGCGCCGGGCGGTTGATTCGAG
>WNFR01007885.1_pt1 | contig 10799 bp, 8 predicted proteins | sample 5400221 | NCBI WGS metagenome assembly WNFR01 (sample SAMN13153357, study PRJNA577476) | soil metagenome | isolation source: 40 cm soil under Madrone tree | place: USA:California | collected 2016-06-14 | reverse complement strand
GTCCCCCGGGCCTCGTTGATGTTCTAGACCGGATTCTTGATAAAGGTCTGGTGATAGCCGGCGACATTAAGGTGTCGTTGGCCAATGTCGAATTACTAACTTTGCAAATTCGTTTACTGATCTGCTCGATCGATAAAGCCGAGCAGATCGGTTTGAATTGGTGGCGCTACGATACAAATCTGACGACTCGCGCTGCTCGGGCCGAGGCCGAAAACGCAGAACTGCGCGAGCGTCTGAGTGAACTCGAACGTGACATCAAAAAGCTTGGGGCTTCCGGGGCGCCGTCGGTAAAGTCGACAACAATCAACCGCCGCGCAACAAAGGCCACCATTTCGCAGAAAGCCAAAGGAAAACGTAGAACTTGATGAGATGCCCAGCGCCTTGGTCTTAGTTATATGGCGCGCACTGGCGTACCGTCTCGGGTTTTCAAACTTCTAAAAAAAGGAACCGAAGCAAATGGCTGTCGAAAGAGCACCAGGCGGCACTAGTTTAATCGACGTTCTCGATCGCGTGCTTGACAAGGGCATCGTAATTGATGCGTGGGTGCGTATCTCACTGGTTGGTATTGACCTGATTACTATCGAAGCTCGAGTTGTGGTAGCTTCAATCGATACCTATCTAAAATATGCGGAAGCGGTTGGCTTGACTCCCGCTGTCTCGAGGCCTGCATTAAACCCGGGAGCCGAGCCGTTGGAGACTGAAAGCCGGCGCCGGGTCGCGGTAGAGGTTGAGAAGAAGGTTGAGAAGAAGGTTGAAAGAGGTTGAAAGAAGGTTAAGAAATAGCGGAAACTAAAAAATAGATAAATTGAAACAGGAGCTAGTAGCGGCACTCAAGCTCCTCGTTGATTTAGCGATTGATTTATGGGGGAAACAGAGCTCGTCTTTCCAACTGCTCCAGCCATCCCGGATCCTGAGGGCTTTAACTCGTATCTGCGTCAGTACGATGTCTTCATCGAGACTACGACGCAGATGCTTGTTACACCCAAGCTGCAAGAGCGTTTGCTGCTTGCACTCGAAGCCATAGCTAACGTCCTCGGCTACGCACAAACGGCAATTGCAATTATAAGCGAACGAGATGCAGCTTTGCGCATACGCGCTGCTGTGGGATTCGAAGGTGAACCATCGGCAACTCGAGTGGAAATGCCTTTGGATTCGAGTGCTGACTGCGTGCGTGTAATCCATGACGCTCATCCGCTATGGATCTCGATGCGGGCCGACTCCGCTTCCTGTGCCCTCTTCGACAAAATGCACTGGAAACACGACGTCCTTGCGATCCCTCTCTTTGGCTTGCCGGAGATGTCGCCAAAGGGGAGCAGGGAATCGGGTAGCACAACACCAGTTACCGATTACTGGACCTTTGAGCCCGGCTCGCGGCTTGGTGTGCTCTATGTCGGTGCGCGTCAAGATGCGGTTAATGACCGCTCGCTTAGTCTCTTGAAGCGTTTTGCTGATCGGATTGGTGTTGTTGCGTCTCTGGCCGCACAACAGGAACGCCTGGTTTCCAGCGTTACCAAACTACAGCGTGAACGTCAGTGGATCGAGTCGATCATGAAGTCGGTGGCAGATCCGATCGTGCTTACGGATCTCGATAATGAAATTCTTCTGCAAAATCGTCGTGCTGAAGAATTGTTTAGCGGTTCAGCAAATGCAGGGGAGGGGAAGCGCAGGGCGCTGAAGATGAACGATCTGCTGTTCTCCGCCTACCTTTCGAGTGCCACCGTTTCCTCGTCAGAAATGATCCAGCGCGATATCACTCTAGTCGATCCGATCGAAGGTTCCGACATTCACTTTGAAGTGATCTCCACTCCTGCTGTGAACGCCCGCGGTGAACCGCTCGGGCTGGTCTCGATCTTTCGCGACGTCACGGATTTGCGTGAAGCAAACGAAGAACTGGCCCGTAACTTTGGCAAACTTCAGCAGGCCGAAACGGAATCACGGCGCGAACGCGATCGACTCGATCTGATTATTGAGAATGTCGGTCACCCAATTGTAGTGTGCGACGCCTCCGGCAATTTTATTCTTTTTAATCGGCGTGCGGAATTGCTTTTCCAGCGAGATGAGCCCTTCAGAACGCGTGCCGCATCGGCGGTGCGCACGAACGCCGTTAAGCTGACATCTTTTATTTCCGGTCTCGCCTCTGCTTCTGAAACCGGCAGGCAGGCTGAGATTGAACTCATTGATCCGGAAGCGGGTCGCTCGCTTCCGATGGAGATAACTGCCAGAGAGATTTTGGATGTAACCGGTCAAGTGACGGCCGTAGTTTCGATTCTCCACGATCTGACGGAGATCCGGGAACTGGAGCGGCGTCGCGTTGAACAGCAATTATTCGAATCTGAGAAGCTCGCGGCCGTTGGACGGCTCGCTGCCTCCATTGCGCACGAAGTCAATAATCCACTGGAGGCGATTAAGAACTCGCTGTACTTGATGCAGTCGAGCTTCGAGGGAGACAAGAATGCGCGTTTCCTGGAGATTGCGAGAAAAGAGACGGAGCGCGTCTCACATATCATTCGCCAGATGCTAGGTTTCGCGCGTCGCTCTGGAGAAGTCGATTGGGTTGATGTCAATCAATTGCTCGAAGAGACCATGGTCTTGCTCGAAAAGAAATTGCGCCAGTCGCGCATTCGGGTAGTGCGAACATTTGAAGTCCCTCTTCCGCTCGTGCGTGCACGTGCCGATCAGTTACGACAAGTATTTCTCAACTTGATCATCAATGCCCAGCAGGCAATACAGGGCGAAGGCGAGATAGCAATAGTTACGTCGCGTTACGAGCCAGCCTTGCAGCCTTCAATCCTGATTCAGATTAGGGACACGGGAGTTGGTATTGCCGAAGATGATCTAATGCGCATCTTTGAGCCCTTCTTTTCGACAGGAAAAAAAGGTACTGGCCTTGGGCTGTGGGTTACCCAGGACATTGTGCGGCAGCATGGCGGTCGCATCGAGGTCAGCAGTGAGAAGGATCAAGGGACGACATTCAGTATTATTCTTCAGGTAGATTCGCAAGTCCTTGAAGAGCAGGAAGAAAAATAGCGACTGCAATGAATCACTCAATCGACCAAAATGGAAGCGGTTTACCCCCAGGGGGAAGCGGGTCTGCTTTACAGTTTTCAGGCGAGGCGCGGCTGCTGGTCGTTGATGACGAAGAGAGCCTGCGTATTACCACGGCCGCCATCCTGGAGAACGAAGGTTATATTGTCGACACGGCCTCCAGCGGGGACGAGGCCCTGTCGCTTTTTGAGAGTGCCGAATACGATCTTGTGCTTACTGACTTACACATGGAAGGTGGCGACGGACTCTCCGTGCTTGGAGAGATCCGGCGTCGCTCCCCGCTTACTATCTCGGTCGTCCTAACCGGGTTCGCTTCCGTTGAATCGGCAATCGCCGCTTTGCAGGAGGGGGCTTACGACTATCTGGTCAAACCTTGCGACATCGATAACATGAGACACACGATTCGCAGGGGCGTTGAACACCGAAGGTTAATGTTGGCCGAGCAGAAAGCGCGTACTGATCTGGAGGCGTTGAATCGCGATCTTGAATTACGGATCGCCGAGCGAACAGGCGAGCTTACAAGGCTAAACGAGGATTTGGCTGAGGCGAATCAGGCCAAGGATGTCTTCCTTGCGACACTTTCGCACGAACTGCGTACTCCCCTGACGCCTGTAGTTGGTTGGGTCAAGTTGCTGCGCAGCGGCAACCTCGACAATAGTGGAGTGGGCCAGGCCCTCGATGCCATTGAACGCAACGCCTGGCTGCAGTCGCGTCTGATCGATGATCTATTAGACACTTCTCGTATCGCCACAGGTAAGCTGCACTTTGAGCCTCAACCCACCGACCTAAACGCAGCAGTCAGGGCGGCGGTCGATACCGTAAGAGCATCAGCGGCATCGCGAAAGATCGATCTTCAGACTAATTTGTCTCCAACGCCATTGGTGATCATGGGCGAACCCGTACGTTTGCAACAGATTGCCTGGAATTTAATTTCCAATGCTATTAAGTTTACCGAGAGCGGTGGCAGCGTCAGAGTCGTAACTGAGCGCGATGACTCTAGCGCTCGACTGACAGTTGAAGACACGGGCGTTGGCATAGCGGCCGATTTCCTGCCGCACGTGTTCGATCGGTTTCGCCAGGCGGACGGTTCGACTTCAAGGGTGCATGGCGGGCTCGGTCTTGGACTGGCCATTGCGAATGCGCTGGCAAAAATGCACGGTGGCCGCCTCGAGGTGAAATCAGATGGAGTTGGTCACGGCTCGCGATTCACTCTTAGTGTTGGAATCGCGCGAGAAGTAGTCATCCCGGTCGAACCGGTAAACGAACAAGCTCATTCGTTGTTGGGACTTGATGTTTTGATCGTTGAAGACTCTCCCGATACATTGGCCTTATTGAGTACTATTTTTACGAATGAGGGCGCCAACGTCATCGCCGCATCGTCTGCCAACGATGCTCTTAACGCAGTTGCAAGTAACAAACCTGGCCTGATCATTTCAGACATAGGAATGCCCGGCACTGACGGCTATCAGTTTCTGGAGGAGATTAGGCGTCTACCGAAGATGAGCCAAATTCCCGCAATCGCGATTTCCGGGTACGCGAGCCAGGACGATCGGCAGCGCGCACTCAAGGTAGGTTACGCGGCATTGATCGCGAAGCCGATCGACGTTGATGCCTTGTTTGCGCTTATTCAGGACCTCAGGCTTGGGGCGGTTCCCCAAGCCAGTAGCGAACTTGCTTGAACAGTTCTGGGCTCAGGCCTCGATTTTGACCGGTTTTCCAGTTTTTCGGGCGCTGCCCCGGCTCCGCCCGTCTTAAATCATCGGTTCCCGGCTAAAACTGCGCCCAGGATTTGACAAAATCAAAACTGTAACTATAATTGTTACAAAAAGGCGCTCCCCCCAGGTTTCGGGACTGTATATTCTATGTCGACCAACAGCCGGTTTGCCGTCGCGGTTCACGTCCTAACGTTAATGGCGTGGTCTGGTGACGAACCGCTCAAGTCCGAACAGGTGGCGGAGAGCGTAAATACAAATCCAGTCGTAATCAGGCGTATGTTGTGTGAACTGGCAGAAGCGGGACTGGTAATCTCGCAGACTGGTTCAATGGGCGGGTCACGGTTGGCCAGCAACCCTGCCGAAATGACTTTGCTTGATGTCTATCAGGCTTTGGAATACCGGGGTGTCTTTTCATTGCATCGGCAGCCTCCGAGCCGCGACTGTCCCGTGGGAGTGAATATCGAAACTGTTCTGGGCCAGGTCCTGGAAGAGGTTGATTCAGCAGTAGAACACGTGCTCGCGAAGATTACTATAAATGATGTGGTGCAACGTTTGAGGCCTTGCGTCAGCACCGCGGAAAACAAAAGAAGCCATTACAGCAGAGAGTCTATAGCTTTGCCCCATTTGCGCGCTGGAGCAAAGAGCCGGAGGGTAAAGGCTCTCCGGACTACTTAACACACGCGAGAAAGGACTATCGCATTTTGTCTAGGATTGAAAAAGATCAAAGTGGTATTGAGCTAATGAATTCGGGTAAAGGTGAATTTGTCAACCTGAGTGAAGAACTCACCGACGATGCCGTTTCGATAGAAGACATCGACGAGGTTTTGCAAACACTCGAACGGGCAAATACCGTCGAAGCGGAAACAGAAGAACCCCTTATCGAAGAAACATCGTCGTCTGTTGAAACCGAAGAAGGTTTAGGCGAAGAAGTAGAGCTCGATCTTTCGGCCGGGGAGATGGACAAGACTTCAGATCCTATTCGCGTTTATATGCGCGAGATGGGTGTCGTTCCGCTGCTCACACGCGAGCAGGAAGTTTCGATTGCCAAGCGAATCGAGCGCGGACAGAAGCGCGCTGAAAAGGCGATCGCTCGTTCTCCGATAGCCGTAGTGGAGTTGTTCAGGATTGGCGACGAGCTTGCGGCAGGGACTCTTAACATTCGCGACGTCGTAGCTTTCTCGGATCAGATGGAAACCGAGGAGCATGAAGATCGCAGCGAGGAGTACCTCCAGTGGACGATCGAAGGGCTCCAGAACATACGTTTACTCTACAAACGCGGTTTGAAAGAGTTGGAGCGCTACGTTGCCGAACATAAGATCGCGCGCGGAAAACGCTCGAAGAAGTTGCTGCGATACAGACGTAAACTGGGAAGAACAAGACTGGAAATTGCCCAGGAGATCAAAGGACTTCATCTCAAGGAAGCGGCGCGCCAGCGTCTAATCGCGTCGATTGCGGCCGTGCACAAAGAGACGCGCACGCTCGAGCGTGAGATAGAGGGCTTTTCCGAAAAACTACGCCGTAAAGGTACTAAGGCAGAAAAGCAGAAAGAATTTCGGAAGCAAATCGCTGTTGCCAAGCGACGCCTCAAAGATATCGAGGCCGAACATCACATGGCCTCTTTGGAAGTCAAACGTTCCCATCAGATGATTGTGGTTAGCGAAGCACAGACAGCCCAGGCCAAACACGAGTTGACGGAAGCCAACCTGCGCTTGGTCGTATCCATTGCGAAGAAGTACCAGAATCGCGGGCTACAGTTTCTCGATCTGATCCAGGAAGGAAACCTGGGATTGATGAAGGGTGTGGATAAATTTGACTGGCGCCGTGGGTATAAGTTTTCAACCTACGCGACGTGGTGGATTCGCCAGGCGATTACGCGAGCAATTGCCGATCAGGCGCGCACAATTCGTATCCCCGTCCATATGATCGAAGTGATAAACAAGCTCAAGAACACTTCTCGTGAGCTGGTGCGCGAACTCGGTCGTGAGCCCACAACTGAAGAGATTGCCAAAAAAATGGACACTTCCGTGGAGAAGGTGCGCAAAGCCCGGAAGCTGATGCAGGATCCCATTTCTTTGGAAACGCCGATTGGCGAGAATGGTGATTCTCAACTGGGCGATTTGATCGAAGACAAGTCGAGTGAGAGTCCGGCGGCGCGGGTCATTACTTCCAATCTGCGAGAGATCGCCGGCGACGTGCTACAAACTTTGAGCCCGCGCGAGGAGAGAGTAATACGCCTGCGTTTTGGTCTGGACAATGGTGGTCATGAAAGAACGCTGGAAGAAGTAGGCCAGAACTTTAATGTCACGCGCGAGCGTATCCGCCAGATAGAAGCGAAAGCGCTGAGGAAACTGCGACATCCGTCTCGAGCGCGTCTCCTCAAGAATTTCCTCGAAGGCGAGCAATAAACTTTAGAAGATAACTAACGAACCAGGAGCAACAAGATGAGTGAATTGGTCAGGGAAGTGAGCGATAGCTCTTTTGAAAAAGACGTTTTACAAGCCGGCAAACCGGTGCTTGTGGATTTTTGGGCCGAATGGTGTGCGCCCTGTCGCATGCTCGCGCCAACTGTTACAGCGGTGGCGGAACAGTACGGCGAAAACGCCGGCGTCGTAAAACTAAATGTCGATGACAATCCGTCCACGGCCCAGCGCTACGGCATCAAGGGAATTCCCACTCTGATTTTATTCAGAGAAGGTAAGGAAGTTGAGCGCGTAGTCGGAGCCACCAGCAAAGAGTCAATCTCACGTATGATTGATAAGTATGTAAGCGTCGCGAAGGCGTAGGCTAAACCTCCCAGTAGCGAAGGCTATTAACCTCTATCGAAGGCCGAGTGTGAAATACGCTCGGCCTTTTTATTTTTCATTTTTATATCACCACTAAGTACCTCTTTGCGACTGGCTTTAGGTGTTTTCACACAGTCTCTACCACGCGGTGGTACTGACCTCATGGGAGAGTGCCAAGAGTGAGTGCTAAGTTGGACCGCCCAGCTACCGCGAGATGGTGCGGACCTTCTCCAACGCATTGCATCTGAGGCCACAGTCCGCGAAAATACGGGTGTTCGACACGTAGATAGCAGTACGCTAACTTCTCTGAAAAGGCTTGCCTTATGCATGAGACAAAACCAACGCGGCTGGTAGTCGGTATCACAGGTGCTACTGGAACCATCTTCGGTGTCCGTCTGCTCCAGATGTTGCATGGCTCCGGAGTCGAAACGCATCTGGTGATGAGCAAATGGGCGGCACGCACCCTGACGCATGAAACAGAACACACAGTTAAGGAAGTTCAGGGCCTGGCCACTCACAACCATCAACTTGGCGATCAGGGTGCGGCTATCTCCAGCGGATCCTTTATAACGCTGGGCATGGTGATCGCGCCTTGTAGCATGCGCACGCTGGCAGCCATAGCGCACGGTCTCGGAGACAATCTGATTCATCGCGCCGCCGACGTGATTCTGAAGGAACGGCGCAAGTTGGTTCTGGTAGTTCGTGAATCTCCGTTCAATGAGATACACCTGGAAAACATGTTGAAGCTATCGCGAATGGGAGTTGTCATCCTGCCCCCCTTGCCTGCGTTTTATAATCACCCGCAAAATCTAGACGATATAGTCAATCACATCACGATGCGGATCATTGATCAGTTTGATATCCATCTCGACGTGATGAACCGTTGGGATGGCGTGCTCTCAAACGAAAGACAAGCCCGAAATGAAGAAGGCTAGAATCTCGAGACTGATTCAGCGAAACTAGTTGGCAAAGGCTGGCTGCAAGGCAGCTGTTCTGGCTGCCGGAGAATCCAGGAGGTTCATCGTGGGAAATATGGTGGAGCTTTCAAGTAATGGTGGACGAGCAAGCGGCTACCTGGCAGTGCCGGACAAAGGAAAGGGACCAGGCGTAGTGGTGATCCAGGAATGGTGGGGACTGGTAGATCACATCAAGGACGTCTGCGATCGTTTCGCCGCGGCTGGCTATGTCGCTTTGGCCCCCGATCTCTATCATGGCAAAACCGCCAAGTCGCCGGATGAAGCAGGGAAGTTAATGATGGCGCTCCGGATTGATGAGGCGGAAAAAGATCTACGCGGAGCCATCCAGTTCCTAGTCGATCATGAAGCAACAACTGGAAGCAAAGTGGGCATAATAGGATTCTGTATGGGTGGCGCTCTATCGCTTTACGCGGCCACCAAAAACCCTCACGTCGGAGCCTGTGTGGTCTTTTATGGCGGACATCCAAACGTCAAACCCGATTTGCCAAACCTGCAAGCTCCATTGCTCGGCATCTACGCTGAGCGCGACAGATCCGTTCCGCCAGAGTCAGTGCGGGAGTTGGAGCGACAGTTGAAGGCACTTGGTAAGTCGGTCGAAGTGCACATCTATCCGGGCACCGATCACGCCTTCTTCAACGATGCTCGTCCCGAGGTTTACAACGAGAAGGCCGCCGCGGATGCCTGGCAACGCGTCCTCGAATTCTTCGCCAAGCAGCTATGAGCATAGTTCATGCCCACTACCAAGTCTTTCCGGGACTTTGCCCGCGCATCAAACTAATGTTAGTTTAGGCGTCCATTAGTTTTCAGTTTCTCTTGATTTCCGAAACAACGTAAGTCGTAAGTGACCCTGTGGGGCCGGTTCTACGGGCTCGTCTCTTAGCACGCTCCTGTCATGCTCATCTATCAAACGCGCCTTGACGCCAACCAGAAGGAACTATCTCCAATGTCTGTCTTCATATCCTTGAAAGCAACTCGTCTCTTCCCACTAATCGCCATAAGCGCCATCTTGCTGTCTGCTCCGTTTTCCGTTTTCGCTCAGGAAGAGAGGGCTGCGGAGAAGGCGGCTGTGCAAAAGGCCAAAGAGGAAACAGCAAAACAACAACCGTCTCCCGCGACCGTGGCTCCGGCAGACACACCAAAAAAAGCCGAGGACGAGAAGAAACCTGAAGAGGAAAGCAAACCGAAGGATCCAATGTCGTCGCCTACTTTCAGCGGTCTGAAGTTTCGCTCGCTGGGGCCGGCTTTCACTTCCGGACGAGTCAGCGGGTTTGCGGTTGATCCGAGCAATCCGTCGCACTATTTCGTGGCAGCCGCTTCTGGTGGCGTTTGGAAGACCGTCAACAACGGCACCACCTGGACGCCAGTCTTCGATAGCGAGGGCTCCTATTCCATTGGTGCGATAGTGCTGGACCCTAAGAATCCGCTGACCGTTTGGGTCGGCACCGGCGAGAACAACAGTCAACGCAGCGTTTCATATGGTAATGGTGTTTATCGATCAGATGATGGCGGCAAGACATGGAAGAACGCCGGTCTGAAAACTTCTGAGCATATCGGCAGAATAGCCATCGATCCGAAGGATTCAAACACGGTCTATGTCGCGGCGCAGGGGCCGTTGTGGGGACCCGGTGGCGAGCGTGGACTGTTCAAGACAACCGATGGAGGCAAGACTTGGAAAAACATTCTTTCCATCAGTGAAAACACGGGCGTCACTGACATCGTCATCGACCTGCAAAATCCGGAGACGCTTTACGCAGCCGCTTATCAACGGCGGCGCCACATGTGGACTCTCATCGATGGTGGTCCGGAGAGCGCTCTTTACAAATCAACTGATGCCGGCGCGAGCTGGAATAAGTTGAAGGCAGGCTTGCCGACCACGGAGATGGGACGTATCGGGTTGGCAGTCTCGCCAGTAGATTCGAATGTTATCTACGCCACTGTTGAAGCTGCGGACCGCAAGGGCGGAATCTTTCGTTCCAGTGATCGCGGCGGCAGTTGGGAACGGCGTAATGAGTTTGATGTTGGAGCAATGTACTACGCTCGGATAGTTGCCGACCCCAAAGACGTCGACCGGATCTACTTGATGAACGTTTTTCTAATGGTTTCAGATGATGGGGGTCGGACCATTCGACGTCTGGGTGAGAAATCAAAACACGTTGACAATCACGATATCTGGATCGATCCCAATAATACTGATCACTACCTTGTCGGTTGTGACGGAGGCGTCTATGAGAGCCATGACCGCGGCGCAAACTGGGACTTCAAACGCAACCTGCCTGTCA
>WNFR01007884.1_pt1 | contig 10799 bp, 12 predicted proteins | sample 5400221 | NCBI WGS metagenome assembly WNFR01 (sample SAMN13153357, study PRJNA577476) | soil metagenome | isolation source: 40 cm soil under Madrone tree | place: USA:California | collected 2016-06-14 | reverse complement strand
CTCCCATCGCCGTCAATCATCAAGGTCAGTTTCCGGCGGTGACACTGTCGTTCAATCTCGCGCCCGGCATGGCCCTCAGCGATGCGGTCAAAACCATTCATGGAATGGAACAAAACATTGGAATGCCGGGAAGAATTCACGGGAGCTTTTCCGGAACCCTTCAGGCCTTCCAGGCATCGCTGGCCAGCGAACCGTTCCTCATTCTTGCGGCCCTGGCGGCGGTTTATATTGTGCTGGGCATCCTCTACGAGAGTTATGTCCATCCTATCACCATTCTATCGACGCTTCCCTCGGCCGGGGTCGGCGCGGTGCTCGCGCTGATGCTCTTTCGGACGGACTTAAGCATCATGGCGCTCATCGGGATTCTGCTGCTCATCGGCATCGTGAAAAAGAACGCGATCATGATGATTGACTTCGCGCTCGCGGCCGAGCGGGACGAGGGCAAAAGTTCGCGGGACGCCATCTTCCAAGCCTGCCTGCTCCGATTCCGGCCTATTCTGATGACCACTCTGGCGGCGATGTTTGGCGCTCTGCCGCTGGTATTGAGCACCAGCACGGGTTCGGAACTCAGGCGTCCGCTCGGCATCACGATTGTGGGCGGCTTGATAATGAGTCAGATGCTCACGCTCTATACCACACCGGTGGTTTACCTGGAGCTCGATCGCCTTAGGCATTGGTGGGCGCGATCTTGCAAAGGAGCAACCATTGTCGGCGAACCCCAACCAGCATTATGAAAGCTCCAAGTTCCAAGCTTAAAGCTCCAGAGGAACTCCAAATCACAAGGACCAACGGTCATCGCACCCGGTTTGGGATTTGGAGCTTGGGGCTTCTCTGGAGCTTGGCGCTTGGAATTTGGTGCTTTTTCACAGGTTGCAGCTTCGCTCCGAAGTATCAGCGGCCTGCGGTGGAAACTCCCCCCGCTTTCAAGGAACTCACGCCACAAACTCCGGAAGCTACCAACCTTTGGAAGACAGCTAAGCCCAGTGACGACGCCCTTCGCGGTAAATGGTGGGAAATGTTCACCAATTCCCAACTGAATACGCTCGAAGAGCAAGTCGCCGTTTCGAACCAAAACGTCGCCGCCGCGTTCGCCAATTTCCTTTCGGCGCGCGCTTTGGTCAAGGAAGCACGAGCCCAGTTATTCCCAACCCTCACCGCAAGCCCGGCCGTCTCCCGCTCCCGGCAGCCATCCGTGGGGAGCAGTTCCAGTTCCTCGTTCGGTGGCGGAACGAGGACCGATTATTCGCTGCCGCTGGACGCCTCCTGGCAACCCGATTTCTGGGGCCGGATTCGCAACACCGTGAAAGGCAACGCCTTTGAAGCCCAGGCCACCGCCGCCGATCTCCAGAACACACGCCTTATGGCCCAGGCGGAACTCGCCGCGGATTTTTTCCAACTGCGCGCTCAGGATGCATTGAAACAATTATTTGATGATGCAACCCGCGCCTACCGAGAATCACTGGACTTGACCAGGGTCCGCTTTCAGACCGGCATCGCTTCGGACCAGGACGTCGCGCAAGCCGAGATCCAGCTTCAAACCGCCGAAGCGCAAGCCACGAATCTCGGCATTCTGCGTGCCCAACTTGAACATGCGATTGCCCTCTTGATTGGCAAACCGGCCAGCACTTTTTCCATCACTGTCGAGCCGCTTAGCGCCAGCCCGCCGGCGGCTCCGGTGAGTGTTCCCTCCGAGCTTCTCGAACGGCGCCCGGATATTGCCGCTGCCGAGCGCCGCGTGGCCGAGGCGAATGCGCGCATCGGCGTCGCCAAGGCCGCATACTATCCGAATGTCACCTTGAGCGCTTCTGGCGCATTCGAAAGTGCCTCGATTTCGAGTTTGGTGAATTGGTCCAGCCGGGCTTGGTCGGTCGGCGCCGGTTTGGCTGAAACTATTTTTGACGCCGGCCTGCGCAAAGCGACCGTGGAGCAATTCCGGGCGGACTACGACAATACGGTGGCGAAATACCGCCAGACCGTTTTGACCGCCTTCCAACAGGTTGAAGACAACCTGGCAACTCTGAGGTTACTTGCACACCAAGTGGAACAACAAGAAACCGTCGTCAAATCCTCCGAGCGATACTTAACTTTGGCCACGGATCGATACAAACTCGGGATTGACAGCTACCTCAACGTAATCACGGCTCAAACGACTTACTTGGTCAATCGGCAAACACTTGTAAATCTTCGGACCCAACAGATGACCGCCAGCGTCCAACTGGTTGAGGCGGTTGGGGGTGGCTGGGATGCCTCTCAGTTGCCCTCGCCGAAACAACTCCTTACCCGCAATCCAAACGGGGAGGCCAAATGAAAACGATTATTCTGCTCGTCATCACCCGGCGACACTGGGTTGTAGTCCCATGGAGGAACCATCGGCTTGCGTCGGGAGCTTCCCTGGCTGTATCCCTTCTGCATGACCATAATCCCTGAAGACCCATACCATCTTCGTACGCCTCTCGCAGGCTTCGCAAATCTTCCGCGCAAAATCCTGATTGACTCTCCGTAACAGCCCAAAATAGCCTTCCGCCCCTTCATGAACCCCCAATCTCTCTTTTTTATTGGAGCTTTCCTCGTCTGGCTCTTCCCCTCCTGGTCGATTGCCGAAACATTCCGGGTCGCGACTTACAATGTGGAAAATTACCTGGATGAACCCACTCAGAACCGAGTCGCCAAACCGGCCAACGCCAAAGCCAAGGTTCGCGACAGCATCTTGGCCTTGAAACCGGACGTGATTGCCCTCCAGGAAATCGGCGCGCTCAGCGCTCTTCAGGAACTCCGTGACTCGCTCAAGAGCGGCGGCTTGGATTTCCCCTATTGGGAGCATGTGGCGGGCGCTGACACAAATGTGCATGTGGCCATCGTTAGCAAGTTCCCATTCACCGCCAGGCGTCCGCGCACGAACGACAATTTTCTTCTCGGCGGACGCAGGTTCCGGGTCAGCCGTGGCTTTGGAGAAGTGGACATTCAAGTGTCGCCGAATTATTCCTTCACACTAATTACCGCCCACCTCAAATCCAAACGCCCGGTCCCTCAGGCCGATGAGAGCGAGCTGCGCCTCGAAGAGGCCAGGCTGCTGCGCGAAGAGATCGACGCACGGTTCGAAGCCAATCCGAACGTCAACCTGGTTGTGCTTGGTGATTTCAATGACACCAAGGATTCCGCCTCGACGAAAATGGTCATCGGTCGCGGCCGGCGCAAGTTGGTGGACACGCGGCCAGCAGAGCGCGAGGGCGACAATGCCGCGGATGCTTCTCCGGAAGCGCGAAAGATCACCTGGACGCATTACTTCAACAAAGAAGACACTTACAGCCGCATTGATTACATCCTGCTCAGCCCCGGCATGGCACGCGAATGGGTCGCGAATGGCACCTACGTTTTGAAGATCGCTGATTGGGGTGTGGCGTCCGACCACCGTCCGTTAGTTGCAACTTTTGAAACGAAGGACAAGTAGGTTGCCGATATGAGGATTTGTTCATTTCGATGGGTGCTCTCGGTCGTGCTCGCGATGTCGCGGTTCGTCTCTCATGCTGCCGCCTCGGAAGAACTTGTCACTGCAGTGGAATGTCGGGAACGAGGTGGACTGCCGAATGTTCTCTCCAAATTGAAAGCCGGCGCGGACGTGCGCATCGCTTACCTGGGCGGAAGCATCACCGCCCAGGATGGCTGGCGGCCAAAGACCCTCAACTGGTTTCGCCAGCAGTTCCCCAAAGCCCGGGTGAGCGAGATAAATGCAGCCATTGGTGGAACCGGCTCGGATCTTGGCGTGTTTCGTCTCCAGCATGACGTTTTGGAGCATCAGCCCGATCTCCTGTTTATCGAATTCGCAGTAAACGACGGCGGATCATCATCGCAACAGATCTATCGCTGCATGGAGGGAATTGTCCGCCAGACCTGGAGGCACGATTCGACCACCGATATTTGTTTCGTTTACACTCTCGCGGGCGACATGCTGGAGACGCTGCAACGCGAGCAATTCCCCGCATCTGCCAGTGCGATGGAGAAAATAGCGGACCACTACGCTATCCCCTCCGTCCACATGGGTGTGGAGGTGGCGCGATTGGAGAAGGCTGGCAAACTCATTTTCAAAGGCGAGAAACCAAAGACTGAAATTCAGAAGGCAGCCTTGGGTGACAAGATCCTGTTTTCCCCGGACGGAGTGCACCCGTACACCGACTCAGGCCATCAACTCTATTTAGAAGCAGTGGTCCGCTCCCTGGCCAGGATCGAAAAGGCCGGCACCCCGGGGCCGCATCTGTTGCCGACGCCCCTCGTTGCTGACAATTGGGAGGCAGCAAAGATGATCCCGTTGAGCCAGGCCAAGCTGAGCCCGGGTTGGCGTCGCTTACATGGTCCGACCAATTCACTGGCCAGGTCCTTCGGGAATCGTCTTCCGGAGGTGTGGGAGGCCAAAGAGCCAGGCGCGTTCGTCTCGTTCAAGTTCCGGGGCACGACTGCGCGGATTTACGATTTAGTCGGTCCCGATTGTGGCCAATTGACCATCGCGGTGGATGACCGTCCGCCAGTTGTGACGCCGCGATTTGACGCTTATTGCACATATCACCGGCTATCCACGTTCTCGGTCGCAGAGGGACTGCCAGACGGCGTGCACTCGGTCAAGATTACCATTCACCCGGAGCAACCTAACAAAGCCACGATCCTTGGCCAACGACACGAGAAAATGGATAATCCCAAGCGATTTGATGGCACCACTTGGTATGCGGGGGCCATTTTGCTGCTTGGCGAACCGCTTTGAGGTTCGGAGTCCCGCCTTTAGGCGGTCCGGCCCCAGTTACAGTGGCCCGCAGTTTCATCAAGCCAGCACACCCAGTTCGTCCAGATAATTGTGAAGCTCCGCGGTATCTCGAAACACGCGAAACGCTCCGGCACGAATTAACTCATCGTCGCCGTAGCCGCCGCTGAGCAAACCAACGCTGAGCATTCCCGCCCGCCGCGCTGCCAATAAATCCCAAACGGCATCCCCTACGACGTAACAATCCTCCACCTTCACACCCATCCGTTCCTGGCATTCAAGAAAGAGGTCCGGTTCAGGCTTTGCGCGTTTTACGTCGCCCCGTTCCACAACTACCGTTTTCTCCCCGACTCCGAGGGCTCGCAGCGAGGGGTTGATGTGTGGACGCTGGTTGGAAGTAGCGATGCCGTGGGTCACTTCTTTCCGTCGCAGGAACCTGAGCAATTCGACAGCCCCGGGCAACGGACGAGGCTTGGGTAGAAATCGATGGAACAGTTCGCCATGACGCTGTCCAGCATCTCCAGGCGCGGCAGCGAAATGGTTCGTCCCAACTCGCGCATCACCGCCCGCTTGAATAACCCGCCGCTCATACCCATGCGCCGGTGCAACCGCCAACCGTCGATAGGCATCCCGGCCTCGGCGAAAGCCAATTGCCACGCGAGAACATGTGCATAGACCGTGTCCACCAGCGTTCCGTCCAGATCGAAAATAAGCGCCTTCATGGCCACTAACCTTACCTGAATGCTGGTGGCCGTGCTAAATGATTCCACCGCCTTGGCACCGGCTTAACGTGTCAAGACAGATTGTGCTTTAACACCTGGCTGCAAACAGATGCTATGCAGTAGTCACCGCTGCGGCCGCCGCCGATTCCTCATCGCGCCGCCGTTTTTCGGCCATCGCCGTCTTCGACCCACTTCCGATGTTTTCAAACGTCGCGATTGTCGCCAGCCCAATGCCATAGCCTTTGAGCTTATTATGCCAAAGCACGTCGCCCGTGACCGGATCAAGGCAGAAGATCTCGCCGTAGGTAGTGGCAAAAACACGTTCGTTTTCCACAACGACATTGACGAAATCCGTGCTCACGAGGCGTTGTGCCCAGACCTGCTCACCAGTCTCGCGATTCAGTGCGACAACCGACCCTTTGATACCAACAAAGACTAATTCCAAGGTTTTCATTTTGATTCCGTTCCGCTTCCTCCACTCTGCCCCATCCCCCAGTCCAATCCATTACAATTCCCCATGCGTTTTCGAATCGCTCAGATCGAGTAAACCACAGCTCCAAGCTTGCGGCCCTTGAAAACCATTTTAAAGTCACAGCATGCTTCAACAGCCCTTCGGTTTTCAGCCCAGACAGCCACAATTCCTCCTGTCATTGCTTGTCATAACACTGACTTTGGTGAACGCCGTAATCGCCGCAGAATCGGCCAGCGACGATTTGTTGACCCGGGCGAAAGCATCGTATGCCGGCGGCAACATTGATGCGGCGATCTCACTGGCAACCAAAGCCATTGAGGCAAAGCCCTCGGATGCCCGCTCGTATCTTGTTCGCGCGCAATTTTATGAGCACAGCCAAGAACTGCCAAAGGCCTTGGCCGATTACAACGAGGCTCTAAAACTCGATCCGAAACTGGCGCAGGTCTGGCAACTTCGCGGCCTGGTTCATTTCAAACTCGCTCACATTAATGAATCCATCGCCGACTTCGACAAGTTTATTGAATTGATGCCCGATCAGGCCCCTTACCACTGGCAGCGCGGAATTTCTTATTACTATGCAGGGCGCTTTGAAGATGGCCGCAAACAATTCGAGATGCACCAAAAAGTTAACCCAAACGACGTCGAGAATGCTGCCTGGCATTTCCTGTGCGTGGCCCGTTCGGCCGGGGTGGAAAAGGCTCGGGCATCGCTAATCCAAGTCAAAGAGGATGGGCGGGTGCCAATGCTCCAAATCCACGCGCTTTTCGCGGGAAAGACCGAACCGGAAGATGTGCTCCGGGCTGCTCAGGCAGGCGAACTACCCGCCTCGGAGCTGCATCGGCGGCTTTTCTATGCTCATTTGTATCTCGGTTTATATTTTGAAGCCATCGGTAATTCGACAACAGCTTTCGAGCACATCAGCAAAGCTTCGCGCCAATATGGAGCCGATGATTATATGAGCCACGTCGCGCGCGTTCATCTCATATTGCGGGAGAAATCCAAAAGCCAAAGTGCAAAATAAAATCGAAAGAGGTGGATCCTGGGCACTACCGCCATCCTTTCAGGATGCATTCTTTGCGGATGGTGGCAGGGGCAGGGTGTATCCGTTCAAGATCGAACCATGCAAGAAAGCCGGGCGTTTGAAGAGCACAGAGCACTTGGCTTAGAAGACGGCGATGCGATAAAAGCGGCAGGCATTTGTCGCGAAGGGATCGATCACGACGACGTTGGTCGTTGTGCTTTGAGGAAGTAGGTTCGTGATCGTCAGCCAATTCCCAGCGTCGAGTGAATCGCGAAATTGCACAGAGTAGAGTTGCCCTGCAGAAGCGAGAAAGCTGAGTTGTATTTCACTGCCGGACGTTTTTATTATCTGAAGCGTTGGCGCAGTTGGCAGAGTGAAATCCAAATTTAGTAATGGGGCGTTGGTAATGCTCTCGCGTGTGCCGATGCGTCGAATAGTGAATGCGACGTCCTCGGATTCGCTCATCAGAATCCAGCCAAAATTTGTTGCCGGGTTTTGCAACCACTTTTGAACATCGGAAACCAGATTGGAGGTTGAATTGAACGTATAGGTTCCCACGTCTGGGAGAAGCAATGAGGCGCCGACTGCTTCTGAGAAATCATTTGAGATGGATCCACCGGGGACAGTCCATAGGCTGGAAGGATAGAAGCGCGCGTTCCAAGTAGCCTCGCCAGGGTTGGCTGCAGTTCCGGCGTTATTAGTGCCTGCGCCTTCCCCCCAATCCACCAAAAGACGGCGCAAATCGAACGTCGAAGCCTGGCCTCCATCGGAAGGGACTATGACGACAGTAAGAGTTAAGGAAACCGATTGGATGATGGCGTTGGAGGGAATTGAGCCGGCAATATCGAAACGAAAAACTGCCCGGCCGCGAAGGAGGCTGCCGTTGGCGCCGGCCACCATGTTTTCGTTCGCACCAAGATTGTTGTTTGGGAAAGCCTCAAAGAGGCTGGTGTCGGCGCTTGGCTGCAGGATCACCGAATCTGCATGCGCCGACACGCTCGCCATCAGGCAGAGAACGGAGAACAGCACCGCACGTCCAGCCACTCCTTTGGCTGCCTTGATTGAATTCTGTCTCAAATTGGGTTTCATCACTCAACCTCTATTCACTCGCCACTGTCGCACGTCATAGGAACGTTATATCCTGGAAAAGATAACGCATCAAGCCAACCTACGATTGATCAATCAACGCGGGATCAGATGAACGTGCGGGGCCTTCACCAGAGCAACAACACGGTCCCCGTCTTTTAGGGCCATCTCTTCGCAAGCTTGTTTCGTCAAAAGCACAGAGAGAGCGAATCCGCAGTTCACCTCAACCCGCATCAGCGCCCCGTCCTGGGTCAAAGATCGGACGGTTGCCGCCAAATGATTGCGCGCACTGCTGGCGCCGCCAACTCCCTTGACTAGAATGACATCCTCTGCACGAATGCAGACCCAAACATTTTTCGTGTTCACGGCAAGATTTTCCTCCACAGCCGTCAGCATGGCTGGTCCGACCGCCACCGTCACGAGGTCGTTCTCCCTTTTTGTGATCCGCCCCGACTGGACCGTTTCGATGGCAAGAAGATCCGCCATTGCGCCCCCCGGTGGACGATTGAAGACCTCCTGGACAGAACCAGTTTGTGCGATTTTACCCTTCACCAGGACAATAATTTCATCGGCCAGAGCGAGCGTCTCGAACCGGTCATGGGTCACATAGAGCATCGGCAAGCAAAACTCGTCTCGGATGCGGGCGAGGTAAGGAATGATGCGCGTCTTCAGCTTCAGGTCGAGGCTGGCCAGTGGTTCGTCAAACAAGAGCAGGCGTGGTGACGCGAGCAACGCGCGGGCAAGGGCCACGCGTTGTTTCTCCCCGCCAGAAAGCTCAGTAACGCCACGGTGCATGAGCGCTTGGATCTCCAGCACTTCGACGACGTGCTCGAAACTGAACAAGTGGCCGGTATCCGCGCTGGATTTTTGACCGTACAGAAGATTTGCGCGCACCGACAGATGCGGGAACAGCGCCAGGTCCTGCGGGACGTAGCCAATGCCACGTTGGCGGGTCGGAACGAATACGCCAAGGGAAGTGTCGGTCAGCACTTGGTCATTGAGTTGAATGAAGGCGGATCGGGCGCGGCGCAGGCCGGCCAGGAGGTCGAGCAACGAAGTCTTGCCCGCGCCGGAAGGGCCAAAGATGACAGTGATGCGGCCTTGAATTTCTACGTCCACCTCAAGCGTGAAAGGGGCGAGCGGCAGGGAGATGTTTTTGAGCAGCAGGCTCACGTCTGTTTTCTGCGCCGGATTAACCATTCGCTGCTCCACACTGCCGCAAAAGCCAGCACCACTGATACCCCGAGCAGGCGAAAGGCGTTGGCATCGTGGCCGAGTTGCACGGATTGGAAAATCGCCAGCGAGAGCGTCGAAGTCTTTCCGGGTATGTTGCCGGCGACCATGATCGTCGCGCCGAATTCCCCCAGAGCCCTCGCAAAGGCCAGAAGCATCCCACCCGCCAGGCCACCCGATGCCAGCGGCAACGTGATCGTGCAAAACACGCGAAAATTTCCCGCGCCGAGCGTTCGGGCGATTTGTTCAAACCGTGGATTGATTTCTTCCAGCGCCACACGCGCCGAGCGCACGAACAATGGAAAAGACATTACCCCTAATGCCACCAAAACGCCCCGCCAGGTGAACACGATATCAAAGTCGAAATGATCGTGGAGAAATCCGCCGACTGGTCCGCGTCGTCCAAGGAGTTTCAGCAAGATCAGTCCGGTTGCGACCGGCGGCATCACCAGCGGCAGGGAGATGAGAGTCTCGACGAGAGATTTGCCCGGCCAATGATAACGCGCCAGCAACCACGCAACTCCCAGTCCAAACGGCATAATGATGAGCGTGCTGAGAGCCGAAACCCAGGCAGTGAACCAGACGATCTGCCATTCTTCGACGCTCATACTACCTGCGAATGATGAAGCCGAACTTCTGAAAAATCTTCGCAGCGTCGTCCGAATTGAGATATTGCAGAAGCCTCTTCGCGGCCTCCGGTTGCTTCGCTTCTTTCAACATGGCCATCGGATAGCTGATGTTTGGATTGTCAGCGCTGGTGACCTCATACGCAACCTTGACCTTTTTGGATATGGCCGCATCGGTCCTGTAAACCATTCCGGCTTCCACATTTCCCGCCTCCACCGCCGCGAGCGCCGCACGGACGTTCTCTGTCGGAATGACTTTGCCTTCGACGGCGGACCAAAGGTTTTGTTTCTGGAGATATTCTTTGGCATAGACTCCGGCGGGAACGATTCCTGGCTCGGCCAGCGCCAGCCGCTTCACTTTATCCGTGGTGAGGTCCTTGGGGCCTCGAATCGCCGCGCCTCCTTTGGCAGCAACGACAATGACAAGCACGTTCGACAGGCGGCTTTTGCGGGTATCCTTGACAATCAACCCCTTCGACTCCACAGCGTCCATCCGGGCTTCGTCGGCAGAGAAGAAAATGTCGGCCGGCGCGCCTTCCTCAATCTGCCGCGCCAGCATGCTGGAAGCCCCGAAGTTGAACAGTATCCGGTCGCCGCTCTGCTTTTCGTAAGCCGAAGCGATTACCTTCAAGCTATCAGTCAGGCTGGCGGCGGCAAAGACCGTGATTTCGACCGCGCGCAAGCTCAGGCTGGCGAAAATGGCCACGCCGGCAACCAGAGTTCTAAGTGAACGAAGATTCATGATGACGTTATATTCTGTAAACTATAACGCATGAAGACAACTCGGAACCACTGTTTGTCATCCTCCTAATCCCGCGCTGCCGAAATACCTGCCTTTTTCGAGATCCCGCGTCGCCGCTCCACTGGCCACACATAGCGCCTCTTGCCTCCA
>WNFR01012082.1_pt1 | contig 10802 bp, 10 predicted proteins | sample 5400221 | NCBI WGS metagenome assembly WNFR01 (sample SAMN13153357, study PRJNA577476) | soil metagenome | isolation source: 40 cm soil under Madrone tree | place: USA:California | collected 2016-06-14 | reverse complement strand
AACTCGGTGACGAAAGCTTTCGTCTTAAGAAATCTCTAGAGACGGCGAGCAAGATAGGCGCGAAATATGCTTTGATCGCCGGAGAAAACGAAGTCAGTACGGGGGTGTTTTCGCTCAAGAATCTGGGCACGGGCGAGCAAATTTCCGTGCCGCGACCCGATTTGGCTATACACATTCTCGGATCCTGATCGGAGAAATCATGAAGAACCTCCTCAGCATTTTGTTCGGGATTGCATTCTGCGCGGCCGGACTCGCGCAAACTGCTTCGCAACCAGGAACTCCTGACCCGCTCGCGGAGGTGCTGATTGCAAAATCCAAAGCCGTTCCCCAAGCGGTGCATGCGAAAGATGTGAAGGCCCTGAACGAATTGCTGGCTGCTGATTTTAAAATCGTCGGCAGTGAAGGCAGGCTTCACGATCGAGGCGAACTGCTCGGCGCCGCGCAAGAAGGCGCGTTGCACGATTTCATGTTTTACAACCCACAACTCATTAAAATTGGAGACGACTCAGCAGTCGTAACCTACAACCTGATTGTCACCATGCCGGAGGGCGACGACCTGTTTGCCCCGCGTTATCAACGAATCTCGGATCTCTGGGTGAGGCAAGGCGACGGCATCAGTAACGACTGGCGGCTCAAATTCGAGCAAGCAACTCCTCTGCGCTCAATCGATTAACTCTGGATTGACTAACCTGCATCGCCGGGCCTAGTATTTGCGCGCCGGGGATATTCACGGAAAACAGGAGATCTTATGAGTCGCGCCTTAGTCGCAGTGTGTAGTGGTTTGTTGGCGCTTGTGACGGCAGTGTCGGCCCATGCCCAAATGGGACCCACGCCCGCTCCCGAACTAAAGAAGCTCGATTTCATGGCAGGGAACTGGACAACCGAGGGCACGATGAACCCAGGACCGGGAATGCCGGGCGGCAAATTCACCTCCATGGCGCATGCCGAATGGATGGAAGGCAATTTCTTCCTGGTCGAGCACAGCGACCTCGACATGACCGGAATGGGCAAGATGAAAGAGCTCGCGGTCCTTGGCTATGATTCCGACCGTAAGGTTTATACCTATCATGCATTCAACAGCATGGGCGAGGCGGAGTCCGCAACCGGCACGGTGGACGGCGATACCTGGACGTGGAACAGCGATGAGCACATGGGCGGCATGACCATGAAAGGCCGCTTTACGATGAAGGTGCTGTCGCCCACTTCATACACCATGAAGTTTGAACTGTCACAAGACGGCACCAAGTGGATGACGGGGATGGAAGGCAAAGCAACGAAGAAATGAAGTTCGTGTAGGGGCGGACGTCCTCGTCCGCCCAAGGCTCACTGAAGGGCTGCCCAGACCGAGGTTTAATTGCGGAACTTTGCGCAGTCGGGTCTCGTATCTGCATACGGGTTGGACGAGTACCATGCGAATCTTCTTATTGACCTTGCTTATTTCCACCGTTTTGTCCATCGTGTTATGGAACTTCGGCTTGGCCCATAGAATCTGGCCCGCCCACCCTGTGCTTGCAACCGCTATCGTCGCTGCCGTCGGCGCCGCAGCATTTCAGTTAATGCTGACTCGCGACCGGTCCAATGATTCCGCAAGAAAATAGCCCGGTACCAACCCGTGGCATGAACCTGCCCCACCTTGCCGTTTATAATCTTTGATTCGGCCTCCCGCCGCATTCCTTTCTGAAAGGCAAAGTTTGCTCGACTTTTTAGGCGACTTAAAACGCACTCACATGTGCGGCGCTCTCCGTCTATCTGACGCAGGCAAGAAGGCCGTGCTCATGGGATGGGTGAACCGCCGGCGCGATCTCGGCAGCATTATCTTTATCGATCTGCGCGACCGCACTGGCATCACCCAAGTTGTTTTAAATCGCGAACTCAATGCGGCCGCCCATGACAAAGCCGAGCAGCTGCGCAATGAATATGTGGTCGCTGTGATCGGCACGGTCAAGCAGCGCGACCGCGACACGGTCAACAAGAACATCCCCACCGGCGAAGTCGAGTTGGTGGTGGAAGAATTGCGCCTGCTGAATGAGTCTAAGGCTTTGCCATTTCTTCCTGGAGAAATAGTCCTGCCGAACGAAGAGATGCGCCTGAAGTATCGCTACATTGACCTGCGTCGCGATGCCATGCAGTTCAACATCGAAATGCGGCACAAGGTCTCAAAGGCGATCCGCGATTATCTTTCCGGCGAAGGCTTCTTCGAAATAGAGACGCCGATCATGACGCGCTCCACTCCCGAAGGTGCGCGGGATTATCTTGTCCCCAGCCGTGTGCAGCCGGGGAGCTTCTATGCGCTTCCGCAGTCGCCACAGCTTTTCAAGCAGATCTTGATGATCTCGGGATTCGATAGGTACTTCCAGATCGTGCGCTGCTTCCGCGACGAAGATCTGCGCGCCGACCGCCAGCCCGAGTTCACCCAGATCGATCTCGAGATGTCGTACCCGCAGACAGAGTCGGTTTGGGCGGTAGTTGAGGGGTTTCTCACGGCGGCGTTCAAGGCTGCGGGACACGAGATCAAGACGCCGTTTCCGCGAATGAGCTACGACGACGCGATCCGCCATTATGGGAACGACAAGCCCGATATGCGGCTGCCCGCGATGGTTGACGTTCGCGAAGCGATGACGCCAGATGAACTGGCAGACTTTGCGGCAAAGTTCAAAGTCAGGAAAGAATTACCCATTCAACTCATCCGCATACCGAACGCGGGAGACATTTCCGGCACCGAGCGCCGGACGATCGGCACCTACGGCGCATATCCGCATGTGCAAGGGCCATCGTTCGTACAGTTGATGACTGATCCGAAGCGCTTCGCCAAAGATTGTCCCGGGCTGTCAGAAAAAGTTGTGAAATTTGCGAACGTGGAAGCCGACGACCTTTGGCTTCTGGCCGCTGCGCGTTCTGAAAGTGCTGATCAAAGCGTGCAGCATTTCTGTGAGAAGTGTGGTTTCCTGCGGTTGGATCTCGCGCAGAAGTATGCCGCTAAACACAAGGCATTTGAGAAGAGCGGCGATCCTGAGAAGGATTTTCAGTTTTTGTGGGTATCAGATTTTCCCATGTTCGAGTGGGATAATACGGAAAAGCGCTGGAACCCGGCGCACCATCCGTTTACTTCGCTGCATGAAGAAGACATGGCAAAGCTCGAGGCGAACATTGAATCGGCGCACGACCCCAAGTCTCCGCTTGGAGAAATTCGCGCGCTCGCCTACGACGTCGTGCTGAACGGGACAGAACTGGGCTCAGGCTCGATCCGTATTCATCGCCAGGACATTCAACGCAAGATTTTCCAGGCCTTGGGGATGAGCGACGACGAAGCCCGCGCCCGCTTCGGATTCTTTCTGGAGGCGCTCGAGTATGGCACGCCTCCGCATGGCGGCATTGCGCTGGGCTTGGACCGCATTGTGATGATCTTGGCTGGAGCAGACAGCCTGCGCGAGGTGATTCCATTTCCAAAGACTGCGCGTGCAGTGGATCTGATGGTGGATGCGCCTACCCCTGTTAGCGACGCCCAGTTGAAGGACTTGGGGATTAAGGTTGTGCTGCGGGATTGATGTGAATGCCCTGGCTCTTGTTGTCATTCCGAACCGGCTAGCCGGTGAGGAACCTGCTGCTCACCGGCAGCGCCACTAAGGTAAAAGGAAGCAGGTTCCTCACGCCTGCGGCGTGCGGAATGACAGGGCTTAAATTTTTACGACCAGGATTTACTCTTGTGACTAAGGCTGAGAACTTCGACTATGTTCCCGCGATCGCTTCCATCGCCCGCGAGGCCGGCGCCTTGCTGATGGAGTACTTTGATCAGAACATCAAGATCGAATACAAGGGCGAAGCCGATCTGGTCACGGCCGCCGACCGCAAATCAGAGGCGCTGATCCGCGAGCGCATTCGCAGCCTTTGGCCCGAGCATGACGTTATGGGCGAAGAAGAAGGCTTGCGCGATACTGGCAGCGAATATCGCTGGTACGTGGATCCCCTCGATGGCACCACGAACTTCGCCCATGGATTTCCTGTGTTTTGCGTTTCGATGGCGCTCGAGCACAAAGGCAAAATGATCGCCGGGGTCTGCTATGACCCGACACGCGACGAGTTGTTCTCCGCCGAACTGGGCAAGGGAGCGCATTTGAATGACCAGCTGATTCATGTGTCAAAGATTTCAAAGCTCTCGGAGTCGCTGTTAGCGACGGGCTTTCCCAGTCACAAGCGTCACAAAAACCCCAATATTTTCTTCTATCATCAGATTACGTTGCGCACGCACGGGGTGCGGCGTGCGGGATCGGCGGCGCTGGATTTGTGCTGCGTCGCCTGCGGACGCTTCGACGGCTTCTGGGAGTTCAATCTGAATCCCTGGGATACTGCCGCAGGAGTGCTGATCGTCGAAGAAGCCGGCGGCCGGGTGACCGACTTCCACGGCGGCCGGTTTCAGTTGAACAGCCGCGAGACTCTCGCTTCAAATGGATTGATTCACGATGCGCTGCTGCATGAGTTCGAGCAGATTTTTTCCGGGCGTGGACTGGAACCGTTGCCCGACCCGAGAGAGTACGCCAAGAAGTAAGGAATCTAAAATGACGCGCCTGAGAAAAATATTTGTTCTTGCGATCGCGCTGATCGCGACTCTCTCTGCCGCCGAGCAAGTGCCTGACGCCGCCTATCTTCAGTCGTTTGAAAAATGGAAAGCCGAACTGATCGATGATCTCAAGCAAAACTGGCTGGTCCTCGCTGGATTGTTCTGGCTCAAGCCGGGCGCGAATACCTTTGGCAGTGCCAGCGACAATGCCATCGTTCTTCCCTCCGGGCCGGCCCACGCCGGAGCTTTTCAATTACAAGGCAATGACGTCTCGGTTGAGCTTCAACAAGGAACCGAAGCGAAAATTGGCGGCAAGTCCGAAGTAAAGGCCAAGCTTGACGCAGATGTAACCGGACATCCGACTGTGATTGAGCTGGGCAGCTTGCGCATGCACGTCATCAAGCGCGGAGAGCGGGTAGGAATTCGGGTTAAAGATCTTAACAGCGCCGCCGCCCGCAACTATGCAGGGCCGATATTCTTTCCTCTCGATATGACCTATCGTGTCACCGCGACGTTTGTGCCGTCTGACGGAAAAAAGACGGTGGACGTTCCCAACGTGCTAGGCGATGTGACGCCAACTCCGATCAGCGGCGAAGTTCACTTCAAACTGAACGGCCAGGATTTAACGCTGACGGCCCTCGGCGGAGAACCGGCGAAGGGGCTGACCTTCGTCCTTAACGACCTCACAAGCAAGACCGACACGTATCCTGGTGGAAGGTTCCTCGATACGGATCCCGTGGTCGATGGCAAGGTCGTCATTGATTTCAACCGGGCTTACAATCCGCCGTGCGCTGTGTCGCCGTATGCGACGTGTCCGCTGGCGCCTAAGGAAAACCGGCTGGCAGTCGCGGTTCCCGCTGGCGAGAGGTACGACAGGAAGCACGCGCATCAATGAGAAGCATTCAGCATTCAGCATTCAGCACTCAGCACTCAGCGCTAAGCAAAGTCCTCCCGCCCCCCAATCCTTTCCCGCAGCGTAGAATAAAGGCTGTACAAGGCGAATTTCGTGATCGACGCCCTGCTCAATAGAAAGATCGAAAAACGGCCAGAGACGGTGCGCGTGCCAGGGCGCATTTTGTTTCTCACGGAAGACCCTGAACTAATCAAGCGCCAGCTCGCCGGCGAGGACCTTCCCTGGGATACCAAGAATCCGGAGAACAATCCCAAGCTGCGCGATGATATTTCCACCGACGAAATTACTCCAGCCCACATCTGTTTCTTCTTTGACGAAACTCTCGGCGAATTTCCCTACACTGGCCTGAAATGCGGCACCGAGTTGCCGATCCAGCGTGGCGACGTGAAACGCGGAGGCTTCGTCGCGGCGGTCAGTGGCAAGCGGCGCGGCAAAGGCTCCAGCCGCGAGCAGTCTCCCTATGCCGAGCTGTGTGCGGGCATAAAGCTGGTGATCGCCGAGAATATTGAACGGATTTACAAGCAGAATTGCCAGAACCTTGGAGTCCTGACCTCAACGGATTTTTCAATGATCGAAAAGATCCGCGCTGGAGAAGAAATCCCACTTTCAGAGTTCACCGCCGGAGAAGACGAGATCACCCGGCAGATCATTGAGTACGGCGGCCTGTTTCAATTCAATGTGGCGCGCCTGCAGGGGGAAGCCTTCCTGCTACCCATCGAGACCAAGCCGCGCCCCATGACTCTGGCCGAGAAAATATTTGCGCGTCACATGATCCGGTCACGTGTGGGGACGGGCACTCCAGCCCGTCCATCCGAGCGCAGCTCGGACGGTGTTGACGCCGTAAAGCCCGGCGATGCAGGCTTCGCGCGCACCGACCTGCGTTTCAGCCACGAATACGTCACGCCCATGGCCGCCATCTTCTTCGATCAGCTCGTTGGCCGCGACGCTCCGGTGAATGATCCGCGTTCCGTACTTTGTTTCCGGGATCATCTGACCTTCCTGGACGAAGTCCTGTCGGAGCAGAAGCGCAAGATGGGCCTGCTCGATCTGGCGACGCAGCTCAAGCTGAAGCAAGGAGATTTTGCGTCACGAAAGGGAATCCGTCTGCATGGCGAGTTGACCGACCGGAAAGGCTCTGAGGGTATCTGTCATTCGGTTGTGCTTGAAAGCTATGCGCTGCCTGGTCAACTGATTGTTGGCTCGGATTCGCACACGCCGCACTCAGGCGCGATCGGATGCGTGGCCTTCGGGATCGGCACGACCGACGTTTTTAATTCCTGGATCACCAAAGACGTGCGGGTGCGCGTTCCGGAGTCGGTCAAGATCAACATTCGCGGGAAAAAGCATCCCAATGTTTCCGCGAAGGATCTCATCCTGAAAATTCTGAGTTTAGACTACGTTCGCAGCGGCAAGGCGCTGGCCAAAGTCATTGAATATTCTGGCGAGGCAATCGAAGAGCTCAGCGTGGACGAGCGCGCGACCATGACGAACATGGCAGCTGAAATCGGAGGCTTCACTGGTATCGTCGCTCCCGACCGCAAGGTGGTCGAATTTCTTGTTGAGCGGCGCGGAATGGATCGCGGCAAAGCCGAGAAGATGATCGAAGGCCTGCATAGCGATTCCAATGCCGAATACGCGCAAGTAATTGAACTTGATGCCAGCGAACTTACGCCGATGGTTGCCACGCCCGGCGATCCAGGGAATGGCAAGTTCATTCGCGAGCTAAACACGCCTGTCCCTGTCGAACTCGCGTACGGCGGCACCTGCACGGCGGGCAAAAACGAAGACATGGATATGTACGCGCGCGTATTGGCAGATGCGCTCCGGCAAGGGAAGCGCGTTGCTGATTCAACCCAGTTCTATATCCAGTTCGGCTCGCAGGAGACGCGGGACTACTGCATCAGGCGCGGATATCTGGAGATTTTCGAGCGCGCTGGGGCACATATCGTCGAGCCGAGTTGCGGAGCCTGCATCAATGCAGGCCCGGGAGTCTCCACCCGTCCGGACCAGATCGTAATCAGCGCGCAGAACCGAAATTTTCCTGGACGCAGCGGCCCCGGGCAGATGTACCTGGCGAGCCCACTAACTGTCGCGGCCAGCGCAGTGGCAGGATACATAATCGAGTACCACCCAAGCGAAGAGCGCGAACTAATTACAGCGTAGGCTCTTGGATTACTTTGCTCCGACTACTTTTGCTTCGCGGCTCAGAGTCGCGTCCGAACTCCAGGATGCGTCCTCGGTTTCAAGATGGAGCTGAACCTGGTCAGCCGTCGTTTTACCCTTCGCGACAATCCTGAGAGGACTGCCTTCCCATTGGATATCAACTGCGAAGGCAAGATTCTCCCCGTCCGACTTCACATCTTGCAAGGGGTATTCGGTTTTGCCGTCGGCGCCCAGCAGTGTTCCGGAGACTTGAGGGCCATCCGACTTGAGAGTGATCACCACGTCGTGACCATCTCCCGTCTTTCCAATCCATTTGCCGGTAAGGTCAAGTCCAAACGCCAGCGATGCGAGGACCAAGATTACTAGAGCGTATCCACAAAAACGGCTCGGCCGCATGTCTTCTCCTGAGTGAAGCGTCCGACGAGAGTAGCACAACCCAAATCGCCGGACGAAGTCAGGCGCTATACCGCTTTGCTCAATTCTTGTTAAAATTGATTTTCCGTAGCCTCGAAGGGTTTTCAGGAGAAACAGACTCATGGCCTATGTCATTGCAGAGCCGTGCATCGGCACGAAAGACGCCGCTTGTGTAGATGCCTGCCCGGTGGATTGCATTCATCCGAAGAAGGAAGATCCGAAGTTCGCGACCGAAGAGATGCTCTACATCGATCCCGTCGAGTGCATCGACTGTGGCGCGTGCGTCCCGGTTTGCCCGGTGTCGGCGATCTTCGCATTGCGCGGGGTGGCTCGCGCCGCCAAGAAATCGCGGCGACGCTTTGGCGGGGCGCTGGAACCACTGACCTATATCAAGGTCGCCTATGAAGATCGCGAGCGGCAGGAGTTGGCTCGGTTGGATGCCTGCGAAGTTTTGGAATCGCCTCTGACGTCCGAGGTCTCATATCCGCGTGCGGTGGCGCTGGGCCACGTGGCCGAATTATTGGACGAACTGCTTCCCGACCGCGAGGCCAATGACGCGGTTTTTCGCCTGGCGCTGTCGGTTCTCGCGCAATTGCGAGGTCAGGAGTTCTGGCTGCCGGTCACCTATTTCGACCTGTGGATGGCCCGTCTCATGGGCTATCTGCCGGAACTTTCCGAATGCCTCGCCTGCGGTCGCGCGCTGAACGGCAGCCGCGCATTCTTTCACGCTCTCGCCGATGGCCTTATGTGTCCCGAGCACAAACGCCTGGCGTCGTCCGAAATATCGGCAGAATCGCGGAAGCTGGCAGCGCAGATGCTGCGCTCGCCACTGTCGAGTGTGGAAGCCGCGGGCTCGCACAAATCAGGTGCGGATTTAAGAAAATTCGTGCTGCAAACTCTCGAGCGGCATATCGAGAAAAGGTTAGTCACTAGAGGGATGTTGGAGCGAATCAGCTAACTTACGGCTCAGCGCATGACGCCTGCCGTCCCCTTCCATTACAATCGGGGATTACCTGCCCGGCTCCCATGGCACTCTAAGGCTGTTTCTAGCTGCTAAAGACTCGCTTCTAGCAAACGGTTCTATGCTGCTCAGGGCCAGCAGTTAGCACCTTCAACTCATGAATCCGTCCAACCTCAATCCGCCGACCTTTCAAGAGCTTATCCTCCGGCTGCAGACGTTCTGGGCAGATCGCGGATGCGTTTTGCAGCAGCCTTATGACGTCGAAGTTGGCGCGGGAACCATGGCTCCGGAGACTTTTCTGCGGGTGCTGGGGCCGAAACCCTACAAAGTTGCTTACGTGCAACCATCGCGCCGGCCCGCGGATGGGCGCTACGGCGAGAATCCGAACCGGCTTTACGAGCACATGCAGTTGCAGGTGATCCTGAAGCCTCCGCCCGAAAACGTGCAGGAGCTTTATCTTGAATCGCTTGGCGCCATGGGCATCGACCTGCGCAAGCACGACATCAAGTTCGAAGAGGACAACTGGGAATCGCCGACGCTGGGCGCGTGGGGCATCGGCTGGCAGGTCATGCTCGATGGTCTGGAGATCACGCAGTTCACTTATTTCCAGCAGTGCGGTGGCGTGGACCTCGATCCGATTTCAGCCGAGCTGACTTATGGCCTGGAGCGAATCGCCGCGTTCCTGCAAGACGTAGATTCGATTTACGAGATCGTGTGGGCACGCGATCCGGAGACAGGTCACGAGACGGAATACTGTGATGTGCGGCTGGCTGATGAGTTGCAGCTTTCCGTGTACAACTTTGAGATGGCGGACGTCGAGAAGACCTGGAAACACTTTGAATTGTATGAAGCGGAGTGTAAGGCGCTGCTCGATCAGTACGCTGAATTGAGCAAGAAGAAAGCCCCGATCATTGAGAAGAAGCGCTTCCCACTGTTAGCCGCTTACGAGTTGTGCCTGAAATGTTCGCACCTGTTCAACATTCTGGATGCTCGCGGCGCCATCTCTGTCACCGAGCGCGTCGGAGTGATCGCGCGGGTGCGGGCGCTGGCGGTGGGAATAGCGAAAGCCTGGGTGGATCAGCAAAGGGACGAGCCAGAATCGGCGAAAGAAGAAAGTGAGCCTGCGACGGAATTAGCAGCGCAAAGAGCGTAAAAGAAATGCCAGACTTCCTACTCGAAATCGGTACAGAAGAAATTCCCGCGCGGATGATTGCGGGGGCGCAGGAGGAATTGCTTCGTCGAGTGGGGGATTTATTGAACCGGGAACGGCTCGCGGCTTCGGATAAATTGAGCTCGATTGATACTCCACGGCGGTTGGCCATTGTCGCGGCGGGAATCCCTGCCGCGCAGCCGGATGTCACAGAGCAGGTGAACGGACCGGCTGCAAGTGTTGCGTTCAAAGACGGCCAGCCCACTCCCGCAGCGCACGCATTCGCCAAGAAAGCGGGCGTTGACGTTGGGGCACTAGAGAGGGTAACGACCGCGAAGGGCGAGTACCTGTCCGCGAAAATCACGAAGCGGGGCCGCAGTGCAGCGGAGATCTTGGCTGAGTCCCTTCCGAAAGAGATTGCCTCGATCTATTGGCCGAAGAATATGTATTGGCGCAGGCCGAGTGAGCGGTTTGTGCGTCCGGTGCGCTGGCTGGTGGCCATGCTGGACGATCAAGTCATTCCGGTCGAGTTCGGAGGAGTCCGGGCAGGAAATCAGTCGCGGGGACACCGAATTCTGTCCCCTGGTAGCGTGAGCATTCCTCGCGCCGGTTCGGCTTACCTCGAAACCCTGCGTGCGGCCAAGGT
>WNFR01007878.1_pt1 | contig 10803 bp, 4 predicted proteins | sample 5400221 | NCBI WGS metagenome assembly WNFR01 (sample SAMN13153357, study PRJNA577476) | soil metagenome | isolation source: 40 cm soil under Madrone tree | place: USA:California | collected 2016-06-14 | reverse complement strand
TCAGCTTCATCAACCGAAGCAAGAACCTGCATGCTGGTAAGGTCGTTGGCGATGGTAAACAGGGTGGGCGCGGATAAGCTGGCGCTGACCGTCTGTCCAACGTCAACGCTCCGTGACACAACCACACCGTCGATGGGCGAAGCGATGGTCGCATGCTCGAGATTTACATTGGCCTGGTCGAGTTGTGCCTGTGCAAGTTGCACGGAAGCCTGTGCCTGCTGAACCTTGGCCTTGGAACCCTGAACCCCAGCCTGCGATTGTCCAATCTGTGCGGTCGCCTGGTTGTAGCGGGCCGCCGCCACCCTTGCCTGAGCTTGTGACGACTGAATTTCCCGGTCCGGAATTATTCCGCGAAGTTGTTCGTTCTGTTTTGCCAACGCAATCGCATCGTCACGCGCTGCTTTATTCGCGAGCTCGTTTGCCACTGTTGCGGTGACGTTTGCATCCTGATTGGTTACGTCGGTCCCAGCTCCCTTTACGGCAGCTTGAGCATTCGCCAGGTTAGCTTTGGCAATTTCAACCTGTGCCTGAAAGAGAGCCGGATCAAGCTTTGCAATAACCTGTCCCTTCTTCACAACAGATTTAAAGTCCGCGCCGAGCCACGACACCGTGCCCGATACCTGCGTACCGACTTGAACGGTGGTGACGGCCTGGACCGTACCGGTCGCAGAAACCTCGACCTGAACTGCATTCCGGGCCACTTTTCCAGTCGTATACTCCGCGGCGTCGTCTTTGGTCCTCCACCACATCGAGCCTGCAACGGCCGCAGCCGCAATGATAAGAACGAGTATTGCCGACTTCCAGCGCGCTTTGACGAAGGCTCTGACTCGCCCGACTGCATCGTTAGAAGGCACAATTGTTTCGCTGACCGTACTCATAATGATTCCAACCCCAATTAGTTCAATGAAATGGTAAAGCTTTCCAACGGAGAGAGAGCATTTTTGCTGCCCATCTATACAGACACCGGCTAAACCACCGTGGTTACGTCTTATTAATTTTGTGTTTATCTTTCAGGGGGTTGAGTGTTTAATAGAAAAGCGCAGCCAGGCTTCCCTGACTGCGCTTTAATCCATGCAACGGCCTTGAGTCCCAACCCGGGTCTCTGACCGGTAATTATTTGGTGCGTGGTCGAATCGTCATAAAGATCGTCTGACCATTTCTGTTGACGAGGGCCAGCGCTGGTCTGGTCCCGGATTTCTGTAATGCGCTCTGCAAATCGGCAGCGGATCTAACGCTCTGCTGATTTAACTTAGTGATTACATCCCCTTCCTGGATTCCAGCCTCTGCCGCCGGACCGCTCGGATCAACCTGGCCTACCACAAGGCCCTGAGTTCCTGCTGGAAGCCCGAGCTGCTGCGCAAGCTCGGGTGTGGCAGGCTGTACACCGATACCGAGTTTCCCGGTTCCCAAAGTTTTGTCCGTTCCGGTACCGCTGTCCGAATCATCGCCGTTCTCTTTAGCAGGTGAAAACTCGCCGAGATTCGCACGCAACTGCTGTTTTTGCCCGTCGCGGAGTATGTCCAGGCTTACCGAAGCGCCCGGCTGAGAGCCGGCAATATGGTTTCTGAAAGTGTTCGGGTCATCAACTTCGACACCGTTCAGCGCCGTGATAACATCGCCCTGCTTGATTCCTGCACGTTCCGCGGCAGTACCCGCCTGTACCTGGCTGACGATAACGCCACGCGATTCCTTCAGGTTAAGACTCGAAGCAATGTCCGAGCTTACTTTCTGAACCACTATCCCAAGCTGCCCACGGTGAACTTTACCGGATTTGATCAACTGATCCATGACCGTTTTCGCCATATTCGAAGGGATAGCGAATCCGATGCCGATACTTCCGCCGGACTGCGAAAGAATTTGTGAATTAATGCCGACCAATTGACCGCTGGTGTTGACCAGCGCACCGCCGGAGTTACCCTGGTTAATCGGCGCATCCGTTTGCAGAAAGTCTTCGAAACTGCCGTTGCTTAGGCCTGTTTGACGACCTTTGGCACTGATAATACCCATTGTTACCGTTTTGCCGACGCCCAGAGGATTGCCGACTGCGAGTACAACATCGCCCACTCGGACAACATCGGAATTTCCAAGGGGAAGAACCGGCAAGCCCGTAGCATCAACCTTCAAAACCGCCAGATCGCTGGGCGCATCAACGCCGACAACCTTTGCATCGACCGTACGATTGTCCGTGATATCGACTTTGACCTGTTCTGCACCATCCACCACGTGGTGGTTCGTCAGAATATAACCGTCGGAACTGACAATCACCCCTGATCCCAACGCGTGCGCCATATGCTCACTCGGCTGTTGTGGCTGACGCTGTCCCTTACGCTGGCCAAATAATTGATTCAGCATCTGGTCATCCAGGAAAGGAAACTGTTGTGCATTACGTTCACGCATTGCCGAATGAACTGTAACTACGGCCGGTGAAACGCGGCTAACAACGTCAGCATACGAAAAACCTGCCGCCGGGGTGACCTGAGGCTGCTGTTGACTCTCCGAAGTAGCTGTCGCAGCTGCAACGACCGAGCCGTGTAAATTGTGTTCCACCATTGAAACACCCGCTGTGATCATCAACGCGATGGTAAACAAAACCAGTAATCGCTTGATGTATGCGACACTCCCGTCGCCATTAAAATTCGATAATTTAGAGCTCATATTCCTTTTATATCCCTCGCGCTGTTGTTGCTTTGCCAGTATTTGACACTCCTCCTCGATCTGTTCGGAGTTAGCCAGGATCATAATTCCCACCTCAGGCCCAATATGCTCAAAACTAAGGCACTACCTGCCAAAAGCGCTATCTCTCATAAAAATAGACACCTCAAAGGCATCGGCGGTTACATCCACGGCGAAAACTTGGATGCATAAATTTTTGAATGGGACGTCCGTCAGACCTGCGCAGGCGAATGTCACCAGAAAAAAGTTCACAAATATAAGCAAATATAAGCAAAGCAAAAGTCGAAAGATGAGGTTTCGACTATTGCATTGCTCCACCTTTCTCCGTCTTGCCGATTACGGCGTTTTGGACCGCGGTTGAAAAGTTGTTTGTGGAATGTCGATGTCAAACCTGAATTCCTTCACCTGAATCACTGCTCGCCCTTGTGCCTCGGTCACTTGAACGACCTTGAAAGGCGCGACGACGCCGTCCATTGCTTTAAATTCGCTGAAATAATCGGTCGACTGTCCACCTGTGGCTGAAATGCTCAAAAGCTTCCTGGGAAGAAACGTGCTCTTTGAAACATATTCAGTTCTGGTCATGCCTTTTGCCGGTTTGAATTCCACGACATAGCAATCCTCTCCGTCGACCTTCTCGGTTCCCGTAATTGAAACACCCTCGTATAGCGTTTTCCAATCGAGAAGTTCATAGAAGTCGGAGCTGACGCGAGCTGCCCTTAATGCCGAGCCTGTCAATGGCGTCGAAACAGCAAAACTCGGCTCCGATCCGCCTGATGTACCATCAAAGTATTCGCGTACCGTGGCAATCTTCTTTCCGAGAGCACTGTAAGTCAGTTCCTGAGCCGAACTGCCGGGCGCAAGTCTATATCCCTTACCTTCAACAGTTACGCCTTGATTTTCCAGATCAATCGTAAACGAGGATACCGAGGACTTATGCTTTCGCAGGTTAGCCTCGCCCCCGGCGGCGGCGATCATCTTTTTGTTGAGCTCCTCAACGCTTATGTCAGCGGCGGGTGCGCTGCTTTCGTCCACCCGGGTAAATTCAAAATCCCCATTGGGTTGACGCATCACCAGGCCGCTAATTACACCTTTTTCGTTGCGCTTCAGGAGAGCACTGTAAGTGTCAGGCAACGCGCTGGAACCAAGGACATCCTTTTCGCGGACGACGAGCGGATACGGCGGCTGACCCGTTGCGATCAGAGATATCTTGTCTTCAACCGCTTTGATCTCAAGTTTTCCAGCCTTCTCGCTCTTATAGACTCCGATAGCATCTTTTGGTACCTCGGCGGTCAAAGGTGCTGCTTCAGGTCCCTTTTCTTTTACCTTCGGGAGGACAAAATCCCCCTGCGGTGACTCCAGATATGCCTCGGTCTCTTCCTCATGCCCTTTAACCGGTTGAAAAGTAATAAAGAAACCTTCCATAGGAGGGCTGGCGATCTTGTATTTGCGCCCACCGATGTTTTCGAGTGTGTAAACGGGCTGTCCCGGAGCGACGGCTGTCAGCTTGCCGTCCTTGATTGAGATATCGACATCAAAACCTGCCGCAGAAAGATTGTACTTACCCACTTCGCGCTGCATATTTCCCTCGGCAGCAGGTGCGGGTGCGGGCTTGTCCAGACCTTTAAAAACGGCGTCCGTAACTGTCAGGCCAATCAGCGAGCTCGAAACGTTGGTAAGCAGCACAAAGCCGAGGTGCTTGTCCGGCATCAGGGTCACGAGGGAGTTAAAGCCGTCAATCCCACCGCTGTGGGTTGCAATCTTGTGCCCCTTGTAGTCAACCAGGGCCCAGCCCAGGCCATACTCTTGAGCACCCATTTTGATCTGAGGGGTCCATAACTCTTTAAATGCGGCTTCTGAAACCAGGCGTTTGCAGTCGAACAGTCCACCACCAAGCATCAGTCTTGTCCACTGTGCCATCTCGTTCGCGCTGGAATTGATGGCGCCGGCCGGAGCGATGTTGGTAATATCGCGAATCGGGAGCTCGCGCACGGTTTTGGATTCGCCGGGCGAGTCATACCCGAGCGAATAGTCACTAGCTTTTTTCATTTCACGCACGTTCAAAGTCGACGTTTTCATTCCCAGCGGCAGTAGTATGCGTTTGGAAATGACTTCCTCCCACGTCGACTGCTGGGCATGCGCGATCACTTCGCCGGCTGCGCTGTACATAACGTTCTGATATTGAAATTTCTCGCCAAGTTTCGCAGTCGGTTTTGCGGTGCCCACGGCCCTGATCGCCTCTTCGCGATTCAGTACGCCGGTGTACCAGACAAGATCCGTCCCGGCGAGTCCGGAGCGATGCGAGAGCAGATCGCGCACAGTGATTTTTTCATCGATCGCCGGGTCACTAATCTTGAAATAAGGAAGGTATTTCTTTGGCGAATCCTCGAGTGAGAGTTTCTTTTCATCAACGCTGATCATCGCCGCAAAAGCTGTAAATGCTTTGGTGCAGGAACCAATCGCAAACAGGGTATCAGGTGTTACAGGTGTGTTGTGCGCTACATCCCTAACCCCAAAACCCTTTGAAAAGATAACTTTGTCATCTTTCACAATCGCGAGGGAAAGTCCCGGAATTCCAAGTTCTTTGCGCTTTGCTTCTACAGTAGCTTCCAATTCCGCCAGGTTTAACGCCTGGTCAGTTGCAGCGGGTGCCGGCGCATCCGCCGGTTTCGTTTGGGCAATCAGAACGGAGGTTTGCGCATGCAAATTCGATGCGACAAGCAGTCCTGTCAACAACAACTTTAAGAACGATTTGTTTTTCATCCAATTGGTTCTCCAGGAAGAGGATATTACTATTTCAGCAAACTCTGTTATTTTTGAGAAAAGCTCGCGTGATTTTTTTTAAGGCGATTCGTTGTTTACTTCGGTAGTTATACGCGTCGCCCGCCCCTGAGGTTCTGATCGAATAATGTCCAAAGCAAGCCGAGTCCCTATTGCACCCGTTCGTGTCGGGGTCGATACGGGCGGAACATTCACCGATTTCGTCTTCTTTGCAGAGGGAAAACTTAGACTTTTCAAATTACCCTCAACCCCCGCGGATCCATCTGTCGCGATTCTTGCCGGTTTACAACGCATCTCAGAGCAGACTGGCGTTGACTTTTCGAATCTGGAAGTAATCCACGGCACCACAGTCGGCACAAATGCGATCCTGGAGGGACGCGGGGCCAGAACCGCACTGGTTACGACCTCCGGGTTCGAGGATGTCATAGAGATTGGGCGACAGGCCCGGCCCGCACTCTATGACCTCAATGCGCAGAAACCTCCGATGATTGTTCCACGCGCACTTCGGTTCGGGTTAAAAGAGCGAATCGCGGCGAACGGAGAAATAATTCAGCCACTTGATTTAAACGCTCTTCAATCATTAGCGGTGCGCTTGAAGAGGTCCGGAGCAGAGTCGATCGCTTTGTGTTTGTTGTTCTCCTTCGTCGATCCGAGGCACGAGCAGAGTGCAGCATTGGCCTTTAAAGATTTGGGTATACCGCTATCGATCTCTCACCTGCTGTTGCCTGAATACCGCGAGTACGAGCGCACCTCAACCGTCGTTATCAACGCGTGTTTGCAGCCGCTGATGGGATCTTATCTGGGCCGGCTTCAAAGCGCCGTTCCATCGCTTCGCGTCATGCAGTCATCCGGTGGAAGTATCTCAGCCCCTGTCGCGGGAAACGAACCCGTTCGCACGATACTCTCCGGGCCGGCTGGCGGGGTTGCGGGGGCGATCAGAGTTGCTACGACCACCGGAGTCGAGCGGATTATAACATTTGATATGGGCGGCACATCGACCGATGTCGCGTTATGCGAGTCCGGCGGCGTCAGAATGACAAACGAGTCATTGGTAGCCGGCATGCCAGTGGCAGTTTCGATGATGGACATTCACACCGTAGGTGCGGGTGGGGGTTCGATTGCGAAGGTGGATCAGGCTGGTTCGCTTAGAGTTGGACCTGAATCGTCAGGAGCAGATCCGGGCCCGGCGTGTTATGGGCGTGGAGAACTGCCGACAGTGACCGACGCGAACCTGATCCTTGGGCGATTGGGAAGCGGCGGACTGTTGGGTGGTGAATTCAAGCTGGATAAGTCCCGGTCACACGCTGTTCTCAACCGGTTAGCCGAAGACCTGAGCCGGTATGCCGGGCGCCGGGTTTCAGTCAGAAGTGCCGCGATGGGTATCATCCAGGTCGTAAATGTAAATATGGAAAGAGCGCTGCGACAAATCTCCGTCGAACGGGGTTACGATCCGCGTGACTTTACTTTGATTCCGTTCGGCGGCGCAGGAGGATTACATGCCGTCGAACTTGCCCGAGCATGCAGGATACCCAAGGTCGTCGCGCCAACATCGGCCGGCGCGCTTTCGGCGCTGGGAGCACTCTGTTCCGATGTCTTGAAGGAATCAAGCAGGACATTGATGCTTGAGGCAACGGCAAAGAATATGCAGCACGTGCGCGGTGCATTCGTTGAGATGCTTCGCGAGGGGAAGCTACTGTTAAAGCGCGAGGGATTCGGGCCGGGCGTTCAGCGCCACGATCGGTTCCTGTCTGCGCGGTATCGAGGACAATCCTTCGAACTGGAGATTCCATTCGACGGGCAAAACGACATCGTGGAAGGTTTCCACCTCGCGCATAAACGGCGTTATGGGTATGTGCAGCCTGACAATGCAGTGGAACTGGTCAGCGCACGATTGCGATCGCGCGGACTGGTCGATCAGGTTCGTAATAACCGGACGAGATTCAAAAAACGGACGTCTGCAAAAGCAACCTCAATCGCTACCGTGGTGTTTGCCGACGGCGCACTTAAGACCTCGATTTTCTCGCGTGATGAATTGCGCCCCGGAATGACATTGTCGTCACCAGCGGTGGTCACGGAATACTCTTCGACGACCCTGATTCCGCCAAATGCCCGGGCCTCAGTTGACGAACTCGGGAACATTGTCATTGACCTGGCCTGAATTTAGTCTGGAGAAAAAATGACGGCAAAGAAATTTGATCCGACAACGCTTGAGATATATCGCGCGCTTTATACCTCTGTGGCCGAGGAAATGGGCATCGCATTGCGCCGCACAGCATTCTCTCCAAACATTAAAGAGCGCCGCGACTATTCATGTGCGGTGTTCGACGCCGAGGGCCGTGTTATCGCACAGGGCGATCATATGCCAGTTCATTTGGGGTCAATGCCCATGGCTGTTGCCGCCGCGTTACGCGAAGTGCAACCTGGGCCCGGCGATGTCGTCGCCCTCAACGATCCGTTTGCCGGGGGGACGCATTTGCCAGATGTGACGCTTGTGACAGGCGTGTTTTCAGAGACCCCTGGAAACAGCAGGGGAAAATCCCCTCGCAACAATACTTCCCCTAAACCGATCTTTTTCGTGGCCAACCGTGCGCATCATGCTGACATTGGCGGCGCAACACCCGGCTCGATGGGAATGGCTACTGATGTTTATGGTGAAGGGCTAAGGATACCGCCTGTCCGAATCGTAAAAGCGGGTGTGGCCGACCCGGACATCATGCGACTGCTACTCGCGAATGTTCGGGGAACTGAAGAACGGCGTGCTGATTTTGAAGCACAGATTGGATCGTTGAAGACAGGCGCCACAAGATTACTGGAAATCGTCGACCGCAAGGATGCAAAGGAGGCTGCCGTCTACGCTGCGCATCTTATCGATTACTCGGACCGCATGATGCGTGCGGCCATTCGTCAGATTCCGGATGGCACATACGAGGCAGCGGATGTACTTGATGACGACGGTATAACTGATGGCGAGGTGATCATCCGCGCAAGTATTCGAATCGAGAAGGACCATGCCACGGTTGACTTCGCCGGGAGCGCTGCACAGGTGGCAGGAGCCATTAACGCCGTTGAAGCCATAACGGTTTCCGCTGTTTCTTATGTGTTTCGCTGTCTGGTCGGTGCCGATGTTCCCGCAAGCGCCGGGTTAATGCAACCGATATCAGTGATCGCTCCCACTGGAACAGTTGTCAATGCATCCCATCCCGCTTCTGTCGCAGGCGGGAATGTCGAAACGTCGCAGCGAATTGTGGACGTGTTGTTTATGGCCCTGGCAAAAGCCCTGCCCGGAAGAATTCCCGCGGCAAGCCAGGGAACAATGAACAACCTTACGATTGGTGGTATTGACCCTCGGACGGGACGCGAGTTTTCGTATTATGAGACCGTCGCCGGAGGCATGGGGGCACGCCCGGGTTCGGATGGACTCTCTGCTGTTCACACACATATGACCAACAGTCTGAACACGCCGGCGGAAGCCCTGGAATATGCATATCCACTGAGGGTCCGAAGCTACTCAATCAGAACAGGCTCTGGTGGCAACGGGTTTCATAAAGGTGGCGATGGGGTTGTGCGCGAGGTCGAAACACTGGCGCCTGCACGTATGTCACTGCTCGCAGACAGACGAAAGCGCGCTCCTTACGGACTTGACGGAGGGGGCCCCGGCGCCCTCGGACAGGACTACATCATACGAAACGGTCGGCGAAATACGATCCAATCGAAAGGCAGCCGCCACCTTGAGGCCGGTGACATCGTACGAATCGAGACTCCGGGTGGCGGCGGTTTTGGGAAACAGTAATTCCCACACGACTTTGAATCGACTACTCCCATCTGGTAGCTGTACAAAGCAGCTGCGCCATATATAGCGGGTGATGAATTGCAAGGCTGGGATTGTCTGCAACAAATACGACCCGGCACTTAAAACTTGTGCATAAGCAATCGGTGATCTCGGTGTATCGTGTTCGCAAGTATGAATCGATCTGGATACCGCAGCTGAACATCGCGAAGGAAACGAAAATTCGGTAAATGAGAAGTCGCATGTTGCCCCCCTGGAGTCAGACTTTCAATTGCATTAGACATCCTTTGAATGTAAATGTTCCATGATTTTCACAGAACTGCATAAATCAGCAACTCGACGGCATTCTTCAGCGAGTAACTCTTCACTGTAATAATAAGAAGCCAGCAAATTCGCACGTTTCAATTGTCCAAAATGCTATTGCGTGCCTCTTGGCAAACACTACGGTTTGCCGCGGCCAAGCCTGCGTTCCCTCATCGCCTCCTGCAAATCCGCGGGACAAACACTTCCGCGTACGAGAGATTCTATAAACCAGAAATTAGGTGAAGAAGCGGCGTTTGTCTTAGCGGTAAGTGGGCCAAGCCCGATGAAGTTTAAGAGCGGACCGAAGTCAGCAGGAGGCAGTTGCAAAGTGCCGGTCGCATGAATATTCCAGTAAGTGTTGTAGGCTCCTGAGTGCGCGCCACGATTACCTGACCCGCCGCTGTCGAATGGTCGCGTGCCTGCGCCGCAGTCCAGATTGCTAAACAAGCTTGAATAGTTTGCCTCGCGATGGTGATCCATATTCAGGTCATTGCCGCGTCCATTTGAAAATACAGAGTGCAATGCGTACCACTCGACGCTGATATCGTGCACGAGTTTAGTTTGAACGTCAAAGTTCGTAACAAGATTCTCAGTGCCATGAGAGACGTCGATTCCGTGGTGACCGTTCGCACCGTGCGCCTCTTCACCAACGGCTCTGCTTTTGCTCGTAGTCAGCGTTACATTCGTAACCGTGCAGAAGTCGGTTGAAGTTAAGTCGACACCAAAGTCACTGTTTTGAATCTCGACATCCCTCACCCAGCACTGCGACACGTGCTCAAGGAATAGACCGTTATACCCCTTCTCTTTAAAGTGACCGGGATATGGCGACCATGGAAAATGGATAGAAAGATGTTCGATTCCCAACTCTTGAATCGTCGGGACAAAGCGATGAATCTCCGGCGTCCATTCCGGACGCACGTCGTAGGGCAGTGGTCTTTCAAGTTCAATCTGCTTTCCGGAAACTGACTTAACCCTGGATAAAAAACGTACCACTGAAGGGGTTCCGATAAGACCCGGCCCCGGAGGCATCAGATCACCGTAGAGATAGTGGATCAGTGATCCAGTCGCCTCGGTATTTTTTGGCGGATCACTCTCGACCAGACGAATCCACTCTCCCTTCTTAATCGATAAGGGAGCTGAGTTACTCAAGGTGCGATCCCCGCGCTTTGCAGCGGCAGTGACTGAGGCCATTCGGGTTTCAGCCGTAATTGGATCTTCGCCCGTCACGTTGATAAGCCCCGGACGGAACGCCCATTGTGACT
>WNFR01007877.1_pt1 | contig 10804 bp, 4 predicted proteins | sample 5400221 | NCBI WGS metagenome assembly WNFR01 (sample SAMN13153357, study PRJNA577476) | soil metagenome | isolation source: 40 cm soil under Madrone tree | place: USA:California | collected 2016-06-14 | reverse complement strand
ATTCCGGCCGCGTGAGCCTTTGCTAAACCTTCCGCCGCATGCTGCAAGAAACGCAGCAGCTTCGCCAGCTCAGTCCGGCCACCATGAATCAATGCACGCAGCGTCTGCCCATCAATGAATTCCATCGCGATAAAGTGCGTGTTTTCGCTTTCGCCGATCTCGTAGATGTGCGCGATGTTGGGATGATTAAGCGCCGCGGCAGCCTTCGCCTCCTGAACAAAGCGCCGCATGCGGTCCTGATCAGAGGCCAGCTTGGAAGGTAGGATTTTGATTGCAACTTTGCGATTGAGCTTCGTGTCTTCTGCGAGGTAGACCTCACCCATCCCGCCCTCGCCGATCTTTGAGCGGATTTCGTAACGGCCGAGTCTTGTGCCGTTCAGGAGTACCACTATTTGATCTCGGTGATCAGGATGGCGTCGCTGGTTTCGGTGCCGCGCGAACATCCCAACCAGTGTCCATCGCGCGACCAGGCAAAGCTGGTAATGGTCGCGTCTTTGAAGTCCGTAACCTGTTTTGGTTCGCCGCCATCAATCGGTTGGTTCCAGATGTTCACTACGTTATTGGTAATAGTGTTGTAAAGCACGGCTCGCCCATCCGGCGTCCATTGCAGCCGTGAGTAGGTGGCGTCTAATCGACCTCCTCTTAGCGGAAAAGTTATCAGCGGAGCGCCGCCTTCGAAAGGCAGGATGGTTAAGTTGTAAACCGTCTCCGTCGATGCCTCGTTGTTTGAATTGGAGTAGAAGCAAGCCAGCCATTTGCCATCTGGCGAAACGACGGGTCGATAAGCAGGACGATCGGTCACTGGCACAGGTGGCCCGCCATCGACCGGCGTCTTCCAGATTTTCCATTCAGGATAAGTTACGAACAATACCCACTTGCCATCGGGTGACCAGGATGGTTGCCATGTCAACAACCCTTTAGTTAATGGCCGCGGATTGCCGCCGTCGATGTCGATCAGCCAGACGTCACCCCGACCTGTCCGCGTAGAGAAGAAAGCAATGTGACTTCCGTCCGGTGAAACTGAAGGCTCGAAGTTCTGGCCGGCACTGCTCGTCAACTGTTTTCGAGCACTCCCATCGGCGTTCATAATCCAGATGTCGCTGCGGCCACTCATCGACGTGTCGTAAACGATGCGGCCGTCAGGGGTCCAACTCAGACCGCCACGTCTGCTTACCGGCGCTATTTGTCGCGCGCGTGAAGCATCTCCTTCAGGCGCAGTCCAGATACCATAGAGGCCACTAAATGAGATGGTCACCAGCTTGCTGCCGTCAGAGGTGACGCTCAGCGATCGATAGTTACCGAAATCATTCGTTATTCGTCTGGTCGCGCCGTCGGGATAAGAAAGGTACCAGACTTGTCCCGGAAATGTTCCCAAGAACTGTTCGGTCCCCACGAGCACCAGGCCGCGCATGTCGGCGAGCCATTCGCGACCTACCTCAGCGAAATTCTTCGACATGATTTGCTTTTCTACGCCGTCTTTGACCCTGAAGGTGAATACATTGCCTGCGCGTCCGTTAGAGGCGTCTGCGATCGCGCAGGCGATGAGTTCGCCGTCAGGCGACCACGATGGTCCAGTCCAGTTACCTATCGGATAGAAAAACTGCGGGGCGCGCCGCGCCGCCAAAATTCTTTCCTGGCCGCCTTCTGAATCTGCGATCAGCAGTGCACTCTGGTCCGCGGTCGGATACTTTCCGCGGACAAAGGCCATGGTTTTGCCGTCAGGCGAGAACGTAACGGGGCTGTCCACGTTTGAAATCAGTTTCTGTGGCGTACCTCCAAGCACCTGGATCCGGGAAAGCACGCTCACACCATTGCGATCGCGAGTAATGTAGTAGAGCGAGACCGTATCGCGGGTGAAAGTAATTCCTTCGTAACTCACGAGCGCCGGCGCAATTATCTGAAGATCATTCGCGGCGTTTGCCTGTCTCAACCAGAGGCTTTCATTCTCGTTGTCTTTGACCGCATAGGCGAGGTACTTTCCGTCCGGCGAGAGCGCTGCCTGGGTTAGGTTCCGCGAGGTTGTCAGTTGAGTAATCTCCGTCCGTTGAAAAGCGCCGCCGGAACCGGTTCGCCTTAACGCCCGGATCCCAAACGTTAGACCTAACGCGGCCCCGAGGATCGCAACACCCGCTGTCACCACCAGCAGCGGGCGTCGGAATGCGGCCGACTTACGTTCCGAAGCCTGACTCCTGCTGGTCAGCTCTGTTGTCAGGTCAATGTTGGCATCCTTCGTTGACTCTCTGCTTGCCTCTGCTGAATCGGACAGACCGGCGTTGGCCGCGACGAAACGTTCGGACTCACTCTCCAGATCCAGCTCGCGTCGCAGGTTCTTCAGATCAATCAGCAAATCACGAGCGGTTTGATAACGATCTTCGCGATCCTTCGCCAGTGCCTTGCGGACGATCCGTTGTACCTCGGCGGGAATGTTCGGAGCGTAAGAGCGTAGCGACGGCGGCTCCTTTTCCAGAATTGAAACACCAACGTGACTCGATGTCTCTCCGCTGAATGGCGCGCGCCCGGTCACCATTTCATAAAGTATCACGCCCATGCTCCAGATGTCGGTGCGGGCATCAGCTTCGATCCCTCGCACTTGTTCAGGCGACATATATCCAAGCGTCCCCATCACCCGTCCCGGCTCTGTATGGATCTGTGGTCTGGTTGCGCCTTCGGGATCTATCGTAGACGGGTTTGTTTGAGTCAGTTTAGCCAACCCGAAATCCAGGACTTTTACGATGCCGTCGCCACGGATCATGACGTTTTCAGGTTTGATGTCGCGATGAACTATGCCGGCCGCGTGCGCCGTTGTCAGTGCATTCATTAATTGCTGAGCGATGTCGATGCCTTCGCTTAGCTTCATGACTCCGCTGCTCAGACGCCCGCGCAAAGTCACTCCATCAATTAACTCAGTAGCGATAAAAGAAACGGCATCGATGGTGTCGATCTCGTAGATGGTTATGATATTTGGATGGTTGAGCGCGGAAGCAGACTTTGCCTCCTGCACAAAACGCTTCATGCGCTCCTGATTAGCAGCGAGTTCGGCCGGTAAAACCTTGAGCGCGACTTTGCGACCCAGTTTCGTGTCCTGCGCTAGATAGACCTCGCCCATCCCGCCCGCGCCAATCTTCGAGCGGATTTCATAGCGGCCGAGTTTGGTGCCCACCGTTAGAGTCATTCTTAACGTTTCAAATCATTCGTCCAGTTGAGCGCGACAGTCATCGGCGTAGGATTATTCGCTTCGGCGGTCACGTTATGAGGAACCGGGCGCCATCGGCGTGACGGCGTAGGGGTGGCCGGGAGTTATACCGCCCTAGCCAATCTTCGAGCGAATTTCATGGCGCCGAGTTTTGTGCCTGTCGTAAGAGACGGCGCCTTGATCGTGACCATGTCCGCCATGGACGGACGACGTCTCAGCGGCGGAGCAGAATCAATATGCCCGCAACGATGGCGAGCACGGCCAGGCCCGTTGCGACCGTAGAAGAGATTTTAAAATTGATTAACGGCAGGAGCCCGGTGAGAATCAACCACAGACCGAGCAAAAGCATTCCTAGACTTCTACCACCTGCACTTATTAATGACATTCTTTGCCTCCTGTTTGCTGTTTGCGTTTCGTGGAGTCTTGTGTGGTTTAGTGGATCGTCCTCCACGCACCTATAGGGCGATCCAAGAAATCACACGAAACGGCCACGACGAGAACTCACTGTAAAGTCAATTCAGAGACACACTAAGTCAGCACCCTGCCTCTTATTTGAGCTTCGCGTATTCGTCCTTGGCCTGCTGCACGACTGGAAGATCAGCATCAGCGTCTTTCCAGACGGCCAGAAAATCCTGATATTCCTTCCGCGCTCTGGCGCTGTCGCCGCTTAAGACTGAAGCCCGCGCAAGTCCAAGATGGGCGAGAGGGTACAAGAGCGAAGAAGGTTCTATGCCTCGATGATCGAGAATTTTTTGAAAGTCCGCGGCGGCTTCATTGCCTGCCTTCTGACGGAGATAAATCTGACCGCGGACATAAGTCAACCAGATGCCCGCAACATTGCCAAACTCGAAGCGACCAGCGGGCCGCAGTATTTCGATCGCCGCGGCGGCGTTACCGCGATTCATTTCCATGGTTGCGCGCACCATCGGGATCAGCACACTTATCGTCGGCGTATCCTTTGGAAAGCGCTTCTGTAACTCATCGACAAATGACTGGGCCTGGCCCAACTCGTTGCAATACGCGAGAGCCATCGCCGCGGAAGCTAAGCTAATTCGGTCCCGCGAAAGTGCAACGCCCCGAGCAGCCGCTTCTTTGGATTGCTGGCACCTACCCAGGACCGCCTCAAAAAATGAATTGAGAGTTTCAGCCTGTCCGGCGTTTTCCTTCCGATCCTGGCTCAACATCATTTCGATGGAACGACGACTAAAATCCCGAGACTTCTGCCATTGTCCATAAAATGCGGAGGAGCCTGCCTGATAATCCAGCGCGTCAGTTTCCGTGGGCCGTTTACTCCACCAGTCCAGCTCTCGTTTCAAGGTATCTTGATCGCCCCGGATAAATGCCAACTGGGAGCTATAGAAGCGATAGATGGGCCGATCGGGATTTTGCCCCAGCGTTTGCTCGAGAACTTGTCGAGCTTCGTCGAAACGGTTCAGCTTGATGAAGTTTTCTACATAGTTGCCCTGGGCGGTGGTGTTGTTCGGGCTGAGGCGAATGGCTTCCCGGCTCTCTTTCAGTGCGTCTTCATATTGACCAAACAAACTGTAATTCACCGCCAGATTGTTGTGAGGTATGTAATCGTTCGGATAACTTTGCGCCCAGGCCTTCAAGACTTTGACGGCTTCTTCGCGGTCGCCGGTGACATAGCTGGTATATTTTTCCGAAATATAGAAACGTTCCCGCTCGCTCACTCGGTCGCGGAGGTCATACGCCTTTTGCGAATACTGAGCCGCCAGCTCAGTCTGGAATTGGTTGCTGTAAGCCACCGCCAGCCTGGCGTAAGCGAGCGCAAAGTTCGGATCCAACTCGACTGCGCGTTTGTAAAAAGGGATGGATTCAGCCAGATTTCCCGTGGTTCGCTGTTCGTTTCCCTGCGAGAAAGCCTTCAGGGCTTCAAGCGAAGAGGTCGTCGCCTGTTCAATCGGCGCGTCGAACTTCTTGATCGAACTCAAAGACTCGCCCAACTTTTCTCTGAGCTGAGAAGTGGCTTTGCCCAGCGCTTTGAGGACTTGCTCTTTATTTTCGGCTTCGGCTTGCTCGCGCGCTATTGCGTCGCCGGCCTGCGCGTTGATGGCTTCGATGGTGACGACGTAATGACTCCCGAGACCAGCGATCGAACCGACGATCATCGCTTTGATGCCCTGGCGCACGCAAATTTCCTTCGCCACATCTTTAGTGATCCGTTCATTCGGCGCCTTCCCCATGAACCGCAGAGTTTCGTTCACCCGCTCATCGGGAAAAATGTTCAAGAATGGTGACTGGCCAAGTTGCACCGCCAGGGCCTGCTTCAAAGTGCCGTCGAATACCGGTTCGCCGGTGGTGTTCACAAAGTCAGCCAGCAGCACCGTGTCCTTTTCCGTGAGCGCTGATTTCTTATGCGAAAAGTAGAAAAACCCAGCGAGGGCCAAAGCGACAATAAGGAGGGCTGTGATTATGCCCACGCCTTTCTTATGCTGGCGAATTTCGCTGACGATATATTCTGCGCTCGAGGCGTGCGGCGTGCTGGCCACCGATGTCGCCGCCACCACACCAGACGCGGTCGGCGAGCCAGCCGGAGCAGCGCCCGTTGATACCGCAGCGCGTAACTCAGGCGGCACAGTGCGATCGATTTCCGCGTCAACTTCCAGCTTGCGTTTCAAATGGCGCAGGTCGATCAGCATGTCCTTGGCTGTCTGATAGCGCTCTTCGCGATCTTTTGTCAGGGCTTTGGTAGCAATGCGCTCGAGTTCGTCCGGCACTTCATTCGCATAACGAACCAACGGCGCGGGTTCCTTTTGCAGAATCAGGGAAATAGTTTCAGTCGGAGTCTGGCCGGCAAACGGCACGTGGCCGGTGACCATTTCGTAGAGCACGGCGCCCAGGCTCCATAAATCGCTGCGCTCGTCGATGTGCGTACCCTTCGCTTGTTCCGGTGACATGTAATTCGCCGTCCCCATCACAGTGCCGGCGCCCGTGTTGACCATCGCTTTGGTCGGGGCTTCAGTGTCGGTCGTCGAACCTTTTGGCTCGGTAAGTTTCGCCAGACCAAAATCGAGCACCTTGATGTAACCATCGCGTCGCACCATGATGTTTTCGGGCTTAATGTCACGATGAACTATGCCCGCGGCATGAGCGGCCGCCAGCGCGCCGCATGATTGGATCGCGATCTCGAGCACCTCCGCCAGTTTCATGCCCGCGCCGATGTGCGGACGCAGAGTGTCTCCGTCTATGAACTCGGTAGCAATGAAACGCGATTTTCCGGTGACGCCAATCTCATAGATGGTAAGAATGTGCGGATGATTCAAGGCCGACGCTGCTCTCGCTTCCTGAACGAACCGCTGGAGGCGCTGCGCGTCGGCAGCCAGGGCCGCGGGAAGAATCTTGATCGCGACCGTACGATCCAGCTCCGTATCAATCGCCAGGTAGACTTCACCCATGCCGCCCGCGCCGATCTTTGAGCGAATTTCGTAGTGGCCTAGTTTGGTGCCTGGCTTCATGGACGAACTCATGGGAAATTCCCGCTACGCAAAAACCTTAATGTCACATTGTCGGGGGATTCTATCCGAGTTCGCAGATGGGAGCCAGCGATAGGTGTGTTCGGTTGGCTCTGAGGCTGTTCGGTATCTGCTCAGTAATGAGGTCAGAACCGGGAGCGGTAGCGACCGGGTCTCAACGCTCCATAGGTCGGGATCGCGAGGACAAGACCCGGTCGCTACCGCTCCCGGTTCTGACCTCAGCCGGCTGATGCCACTACGCCCGGCCGGCGACTTCGCCCGTCTGCGTGTTGACCCGGACCACTTCGCCTTCTTTGATAAAGAGCGGCACACGCACCGCCAGGCCGGTCTCGAGGGTCGCTTGTTTGCTGGCCCCTCCGGCGGCTGTGTCGCCGCGCATACCCAGTTCCGTAGCAGCTACGGCCAGCTCGACATATTGAGGGAGTTGCAAAGACACAGGCGTGCCGTTGTATTTCAAGACCTGCAGGGACACTCCTTCTTTCAGATAACCGCGATCTGGCTCAACATCTTCGGCGCTAAACGTGAACTGCTCGTAACTTTTCTCATCCATAAAATGAAAGCCGTGAGCGTCGCTGTAAAGAAACGACGCGGGCACCAGCTCGACATCGGGCTCGGCAAACTTCTCGGTCGCGCGGAAACTCTTTTCCAATACGGCGCCGGTCAGCAATTGCCGGAGCTTTGTGCGCACCATCGTGGCCGCGCCGCGCGCCGTGGGCGACGCAAAAAAGACTTCCAGGACTACATAGGGTTGTCCGTCAACCCCAATCAGCAACTTTCGTTTTAATTCGTTGGCTGAAATCAGCGCCATCGCAATTCATTCCTTTCCGAGTGCGAATAGGATAAGACAGTTTGAGTCGAAAACATGAAGCGTCGCGCGCGGCCAAATTTCATGGCTTCAGTCCCATGCGGTGAATCAGGTCGGCATAACGGGCGTCGCCGCGCAAAGCGTCAAACCACGTCCAGTAAGCCACTGAGGGCAGGACAGCTCCGTGCCGCTGAAAGTCCTTTTCGAGCCATGCGAACGCTTGATCTTTTTCACCCAGTCCCACGCAGGCCATGGCCAGATAGATCCCGGGCGATTGCTTCTCGTCGTATCGGTGCTCGAGTTCTCTTAATATAGCGCGTGATTCGTCTTGTTTCCCGGTCACGGCATAGATATAAGCCTGCTCGCCCAGACTCACACTCGATCTGTTTGAGACTGCTACGGCTTTGTCGATCTCCGTAATGGCCTCGCGATTCATTTCTTTTTTCAGATACGCCGCCGACAGATCCTGGTGCGCGACGGCGAAGTTGGGATCGAGATCAATCACTCTCTGATATTCCCTGATGGCGGTATCATTTTCACCCTTGAGAAAGTATACCTGGGCGACATTCTGACCGATGATTGGCGAAAGCGGATCAATTTCCTGGGCCCGCTTACTCTCTCTGAGGGAGTCATCGAAACGCCGCTCGACCTTGAGATGCGCGCCGTACCACTGATGCGCGGTCGGATAATTAGGATTCAGCTTGATGGCTGCTTCGTATTCCTTAGCCGCTTCCTCCCAACGCCAGGAGTACTGGTTTATCAGACCGAGGGACGTGTGCGCTTCAGCGAGCGAATTGTCTATTTGCAACGCGCGCTCGGCGGCGGTCCTGGCCAGTGGCAGGTTCTCGGCCGCAGGAGTGCCCGCATAAAACTCCATGAGCGCGTAACTGTCGGCTATACCTACATAGGCAAGGGCGTAATTCGGATCTTTGTCGGTCGCCGCTCTGAACTGCTCAATCGCCTTCTTCAAATTCTCTGCCGTGCGCCGGTTCCAATAAAAGCGTCCCCGCAAGTAAAGCTGATAGGCTTCAGTGTTCTCGGTGTAGTTTTTCGCCAGCTTCTGTTCGTCCGCTCCTGATAATTTCAGTTGCAACTTCTGGGAAACGTCACGGGCAATTTCGGCCGGCAACGAAACCAGACTGGTCATCGAACGGTTGTAGTCCTGGCTCCACAGGGCCGTCTCCGTTTTCACGTTCACCAACTCGATATGCAACGTCAAATCGCTGCCGTGCAGGGTGACCCGCCCGGTCACGATCGCCTGAACATTTAGTTCTGTTCCGATCTGTTGCGGTGTTGAATCTTTTCCTTTATAGCGAAACACCGAACTCCGTGCCTTCACCGAGAGCTTCGGCAACTGTGAGAGGCTGGTAATGAGAGATTCAGTCATGCCCTCTGATAGATATTCGACGTCGTTGTTGCCGCTGCTGTTGACGAATGGCATGACTGCGATGGATTCGATAGCAGTCCCGGTATCGCGCTTCTGAAAGTACCAAACACTCAGCGATCCCACGGCGAGCAGCAACATAGCGGCCAGAGCCGTTATCCGGTACCGAATTGATCCTTCTCCCTGACTGGAAGCGCCGGACGTAGGTTGCTGAGGGGCAAGACTCGTCGCCTGTTCGGATAAATCAACGGTTGTCCCAACACTTGGCTTGAGTTCATGCGCCGCAGAATCAGCAACGCCCGGGGTGGAAGAACGTCGCATCTCTGATTGAAAATCGAGATCTCTGCGCAAGTTCTTCAGATCGATCATTAAGTCGCGCGCAGTTTGATAACGACTGTCGGGATCCTTGGTCAGAGCCTTGCGGACGATGCGTTGCAGTTCGGCCGGCGTCTCTGGCGCGAGGGTGTTCAGCGGCGGCGGCTCGGTTTCCAGAATGGCAACTACGGTGTGGCTGTTTGTCTCGCCGCGAAATGGCGGCCGTCCGGCCAGCATCTCGTAAAGCACAACACCCAGACTCCAGATATCAGTGCGCGCGTCGAGATCAAGGTTCCGAGCCTGCTCAGGCGACATGTATGCGGGAGTGCCGAGTACTCTGCCGGGATCAGTCAGCACCAGCGAGCGGGTGTCGGCTTCCGGATCGATCATCTCGCGAGCGTGGTCTTCAATCAGTTTCGCCAAACCGAAATCGAGCACTTTCACGATGCCGTCGTGACGCACCATGATGTTTTCCGGTTTGATGTCGCGATGCAAAATCCCCGCGCCGTGGGCCGCGGTCAGCGCAAACGCGGCCTGCTGCGCCACATCCAGAGCTTCATCGATCTTCAGGCGCCCGCGCTTGATACGCGCGCGCAGAGTTTCGCCATCAATGTACTCGGCGGCAATGAAGTGGGCGCCGGCCTCTGCGCCGATTTCATGAATGGTGAGCAGGTTGGGATGATTCAGAGCTGAGGCGGCCCGCGCCTCGTGCTGCAACCGACGCAAGCGCTCTTTGTCGTTGGTGAACTCAGCGGGCAGCGTTTTGAGCGCAACTTTGCGACCGAGCTTCGTGTCTTCAGCGAGGTAAACCTCGCCCATACCGCCGACTCCGAGAAAAGAGATTATCGCATAGCGTTCCGGCAGATCGGTGCGCTCTAGATCGGGTTTGGCCGGCTGGCTCGAGGCTGAAGTCTGAGTCAGCGCAGAAGTATCTTCAGTTCCCAGAAAGCGGCGCACCTCTTTTACAAACAAGCCCCAGGATCGATCGCCTTCCAGCAGCAAGTGATTACGGCCATCGATGGGACAGAAACGCGCACCCGGAATCGCACCTGCGAGTTTGCGGCCTTCTTCAAACGGAACCCCCGCGTCGTCGCGGCAGTGCAGAACCAGCGTGGGGACTTTCACCTGTGGCAACAGATCGACCACGTGGACGTTGCCCATGATCTTCATAAGCTTAACTGCATTATCCGGTGACGTGGAGATTCGCTGAAGGTCGTTGAAGGATCGAGCTTGTTCGGGCGTCGCGTCCGGCGCGTAGAGCGTCGTCCACAATTGCCGGAACGCGGGATTGTCTTTGCCCCATCCCAGCTTGACCAGGGTCAACTGAGCCTCACGTTGCTCGATCTCTTCCGCCGAGTTGCGCCTGGCCCAACCGCGCGCATATGCCCCATACAGAATCAGGTGCGACACTTTCTCGGGATGGCGGACGGCATAAGCGATGGCCACCGCACCGCCCTGAGAGATGCCAAGTAACGGAAACCGATGAACGCCCGCCGCCTTTACCACAGACTCGAGATCTTCGACCCAGGCGTCGAATGAGAGATCCCCCACGTTCCAATCAGAGAGGCCGTTTCCCCGTTCGTCATAGCGGATGAAGGTATGGTCACGCGCAA
>WNFR01007873.1_pt1 | contig 10805 bp, 16 predicted proteins | sample 5400221 | NCBI WGS metagenome assembly WNFR01 (sample SAMN13153357, study PRJNA577476) | soil metagenome | isolation source: 40 cm soil under Madrone tree | place: USA:California | collected 2016-06-14 | reverse complement strand
GTTGTTCCGGCCGGCATTTCCGCGAAAATCCTTGAAACGTTGAGCGGCTCGTCAGCATCGACCAGCGCGTCAAGCACTGCGCGGCGAAGCGGACCCAGGTGTTCAACGTCGAACGGCAGGCGAGAACCATGCGGGGCTTCCGGTGGCGCCTCGAGCTCGGCAGATGCAGGCGCGACCTCTAGCGCAGCACCGGCCTGCGGTGGGAGGACATCGAGCTCGGCAGTCGCTTCCGGCGGCGGCGGCACTGGAGGCACGGGTTCCTCGATGGGCACAGCGTCAGTCATCAAAGTCTCCCATCACCCATCCCGATATAACCAACGGAGCTCTGCCGGTCCCTGGTGCCCGCGCTCAAACACCAGCCAGCAGAAATCGACCTTTCCACCGCCGGGCTTTCCACCGGCCGCTAGAACGTGTCCTGGAGGCATCGAGGGGCGAGGGGTGAGCAGCCAGACGCGCCGCAATGGCGTCTCGCGAATCCAACGGGCGGCGTTGAGCCTCGCGGTCGGGAAGATGACCGCAACCTTGAGCCCGGTCACCTCGAGGGCGTGCCGCACGAACCGCTCGGCAATGTTGAAAGGCGGGTTCGCGACGATGTTGTCGCGCGGCCACGTGGACGTGAAGAAGTCCTCGACCCACCCGCCCTTGTAGCCGCGGTCGACCAGGTCACACGCCGTCGCACCGATGCCGGCGCGATAGGCTGCCTCCGGTATGGTGCCAAACCCGCAGCAGGGATCGTTGATGCGGCCATAGAACTCCTCGACCTGGAACAGACGCTCGCTGCACCACGGCGGATCCACGTAGTGCTCGTTCGTCTCGCGGTCCCAGATATGGCTGCGGCGCTCCCTCATGGGGCCGCCGGCGAGGATGGCGGCGTCGGTCATCGAACAATCAACGCTCATTCTTGACCCTCCGCCTTAAACGATCGCGACCCGCAGCCTCAGCACCGGCTCCATGTCACGATCGTAATGCCTCTTCATCGCCGGATGACGGCCAATCTGATTGAACTCATGCTCGATACGCGCCGCGAGGTCGTCAGCGCAGTCCTTTGCGGCGGCAATCAATTCGGGATCGGTGGCCATACCCGCTTCGTGGCCTCCACGTGCATGTGCTCACACTGAGCACATGTACCGCGTACACCCCATGTACGCTTCCGTCGTGTACACCGCAATATTTTCCGGTGCTGGGGTGGATGTTTTCCTAAGCTCGCGTATATTGAGTTTGCAGGTCGGTGATCCCACCGGCTGCAAAGTTGGGAATTCCCGATGATCAAACTCAACCTCAACACCATCAGGTACACCACCGCGATCAGCCTCGCCGCCTTCTCCGGCGCGGTGGCGACCGTCGGTATGATGAAGCTCGTACCCGACGGTGAGCTCGTCGTCGGCGCCATGGGCGTCCTGTTCGAAGCCGGTAAACTCACCAGCTTCGCCATGCTCCACCGCAAGGCGGCACCACGGCTCCTCAAGATCGCCCTCGCTGGCGTCGGCCTCACCCTGATGACGGCAAACGTTGCTGGCGTCTCTGGCGTCCTCAGCAATGCCTATGAGCACCGGCAGATCAACGCCCAGGCAACCGCGCACACCGCCAGGCCAACGCCTACGCGTCGGTCGACCTGGTCGAGCGGCAGTTGTCGGCGGCCGAGAGCAACCTCGCTGCAGCGCGCGCGGCTCTGATCAAAGCCCGCGACGACCGCGGCCGGCAGAAGGCAGCACAGGCGATCGTGACCGCCGCCACTGCCGAGCGGGACGCCCTGGTGCAGAAGCTCACTGCCGCCCGGTCGACCAGGGCCCAGGCCGAAGGCAACGCCATCAACGCAGGCAGCGAGTTCGCCGCGATCCAGTTCATTGCCGGCGCGACCGGCGCCAGCGTCGATACGGTGGCGCACGCGACAATCCTGACGATCTCCGCCATCCCGGATGTTCTCGCCGTCCTGTTGCTCCTGGCCGCCGGGTATACCGCTCCCAAGACACCCGCGGCTTCCCGCCAGGTGCGCAAAGCTCCCCAGCGCAAGCGCACCCGCCAACCTGCCCTGAAGGTAGTGCCCAATGCCCAAATTACGAAAGCCTGAGAAAACAGCGGCCGATCTCCTCGCGGAGGTCGGTCGCGCTATCTTCGACGACGCTGAAGACTGGCAGGCCCGCCTTGCCATAGCGCTGGATGTGCGCCGCGACACGATCCGGGACTGGCGATCAGGCCGTATGTCGTTTGGTCCCGACCACGGTGCGCTCGACAGATTGCTGGCGCTGGTGACGCGCCGCGAGGCCGAGTTGCGCCAGGCCAAGAAGGAGATGCAAACCTTCATGCGGCGGAACCGGAAGCCGGGCGAGGGCGCCTGACTGTGCAAAACTTGAAACTGATGCACAGCCGGCGGGGAACTGATTATCAAGCGTTTTTTCTGTGCAAATATCGCTCTCAAAATGGAGAACAGGAAATGGCAGTGATCGGCTACGCCAGGGTATCGACGGACGGCCAGACGCTAGACGCGCAACAGGCTGCGCTCAAAGCCGCTGGGGCGGAGCGCATCTATGCCGAGAAGGTCAGCGGCGTGGTGACCGACCGGAAAGCGCTGGGGAAGGCGATCGCGGCGCTGCAGGGCGGTGACGTCCTCCTGGTGACGCGGCTTGATCGGCTAGCACGGTCCACCCGGGATCTGCTCAACGTGCTCGCCACCATCGGCGACAAGGGCGCCGGATTCCGCTCTCTCGCGGACGCATGGGCCGATACGACGACGGCACACGGGCGCCTGATGGTGACGATCTTGGGCGGCCTGGCGGAATTCGAGCGGGAACTGATCAAGGCCCGTACCGATGACGGAAGGAAGCGCGCGATGGCGCGTGGGGTGCGGTTCGGCCGGAAGGTGAAACTCACCCCCCACCAGATCGCCGAGGCAATCCGGAGACGAGATGCCGGCGAGCCGCTAACGGCGATAGCGCGCACCTTCAACGTGTCGCACAGCACGATTTCGAGGTTGCCGGCAAAGGCGGACGCGATGGCAGGACCACGGCCAGAACACAGTGAGCGCCACCTTTCTAACCTGACGGGAGGACTGAATGCCGAAGCGAATTGAGATGCTGACGCACGCTGAGTTAGCAACGTTTGGCAGCATGTGCGCCTGGAAGGGGTGCACGGCGACGTTTGAGCGCGATATGCCGTCTGACTGGAATTGGGTATTGGCGTTCTGGTCACCAGGTACGGTGCTGAACATCGCTGAGATCGGTCCCGGTCACTGGCTACGCGACTGCACCCTTTGCGGGAAGCACTCACGGATGTTGGACTCCAAACTTAAACGCCTGAAGTGACTGACCGCAAATTCAGCGCCATCGTTTCAGCGACGGTGGCGCCAGTTCGGGTAGAGCATCCCCACCCTCTAGGGCGTCTCCCGCTGCTCAATCCTGACCATCACAACCTCGCCTAAATACCATTTTCGACACTCAGCCAAGGCGAGCAATCCGCGTGCAAGCGTGTAGGCCTCCAAACGCGTCCTGGCCTCGCGGGTTTCGACATTGCCACGCTGATCCGTAGCCAAGACGGCGCGAAGGCCTTTGCCGACCGCAGTCACTGATCCTCCTATGCGGCCGGTAACGGCTGGGACACAAGCTTTGATACCACGGCCCTGGGAAGAGCTGGCAAATATTCGCTCGGCCGCGGGCCGCTGCCTGGCATGACAGCGAGCAAGCCTAACCCGACTAGATGCCTGATCGATCGAACCACCGTCGACTTATCCGCGTGTACATGGCCAGCAATCGTCTCTTCGGATACCAGCGCCGACCCTTCCTTGGCAAAGTGTGCCGCCAGGAAGGCCAGCACATGCCCGGCAGTGTGAGTAAGATCCGGCACAGTGCCAGCATGTGAGAGCCATGACCGCAGTTGCTCGGTGGGTACCAGTTCGGCGCCGGGGGCGATGCGCATCTGGGGGTTGGCTCTTGTTCTGGCATGTTAGCTGTCGTGAGCTGCCAACATTGGCGAGCAGGCGGCTCGTTGTCAAATGGCGCGTCCTCAGGCGCCGGGCCGCCGGTGAAATGGCCTTTCTCTGTCTCTGTCTTTTTGGGTGTACGTCCATGTGATTTTTCAAAGTGAGGAAGTGTCGTTTACGCCCTGCATGTAATGAAAAATGGCAGCAAAAACCAGTGAGGATAGAGGAAGTGAACCTCTATTTAAGGCTAGGGGGTGCCAAATTGGCAAAACATATTTTGCCAATTTGGGTATAGGGAATACCCAATAGAGGTTCACTTCCTCTATCCTCACTTCACAAAGATTTCGCCCCATCAGTCACACGTACACCCATCGTGCGCCCTATCATCCATCAATCTCCACAATGAATACCCGTCCAGTTTTCGGCGTCTGAAGACTCTGTTGCTCACGATCCGGTTACGATTTTTGTTGAGCCATCGGCCCAGGCGTTCGGGGCTGATTATGATTTTCGCTCTTGCGCTTGCGATGCTCATAAGAGCCACATAGAGGTCCGGCGCCAGGGATGCCCGGTCGACGATTTGCTGAAGCTTGAGCTCTGTGTTTAATCCGATATGTTCCTCCCATTGTGCAATGACTGCGGTTAGGTCTGCGGCTTTGGGATCTTCGGCTCTAACTTTGAGGACGGTTTCGCAGGGGTCGGGGTGACCGAGCCACACGAGTGCGCTGCGAATACGGTGGCTCCATCTTTCGAACGAGCCGAACGACGGCAGGGTTACAATTTTCTTGTCTGAGAGGTGCCATGCTCGCAAGACAGTGAGGACGGCGACGACAAGGTGTCCGCGATTTGCTTTAGCAACGTCGACTGCATCCTGGTCGAATTTGCGCAGTTCGGGGCGCTCGCATCTTGCATCCATCGTGCACAGCAGCGAACGGCGTGTAAGGTCGCCGACGATGACGAGGTTGTTGCCGTTTGCGAACACGGTTGCGACCATAGGTGTCTCGACCTTTTCGGTTTTGCCGAGGATACGGACGCCGACGGTCTCCTCGGTGAGTTGGGTGCACATGAAGGAGCTGTCGAGCGGATCGTTACAGTTGTCGATTGAGATAATTCGATTACCGGCAAGCACTTCGGCGTTGAGCCGCTTTTCAAACTCCTCCTCATTTGCCTGATTGATCGGCACAGCCGGATACCCAGTTGCCACGACCGAAACAATGTTAACCAACTTGGTTTTTCCGGTTCCGGCTGCCGGGGCTGTCAAGCCGAACAGCGGGGCAGCTCCGACGTTATGTCGGTCGAGCGCGGTAAGCATGGCGGCGAGCGCCACGGATTTGTCGGCAGGCGTTGCGAACGGGAAGGTTGAAACCAGGTCTTCCAGGGTCGAGAGCGCCGCTTGCGCGTCCTCTTTGGTCGGCTGTGGCGGGATCGGTGGAAATTCCTGGACCGGCTTGTAAATGAGACCCGTCACACTATCGTAGCCGGGAGCGTCGCAGAGGGAACCGTCCTGGCGCAGGAAGGGGGTGCCGGCTATCCCGGTCAGTACCGGCAACTTCCACCGGCCCGCATTGGCAAGATAAAGTTGAGCCACGTCGTGGGGCGGGTCGATCGGTTTCCAGATGTCGGAGCGCCCGTCGTATTTCATGAACCGCGCCGCGCGCCCCAGTGTGAACCGGAGGTACGGCTGATTGACATCCATCAGCCGCCAGCGCTGCGTTTCGCTGCCATCGTCGCTCTTGATATGGCGTTGCATCACCGGACGTATCACCTGCAGGCCGCGCTGGTAAATCTCATCGTCGAGGTCGATAAGCGCGAGCTCTGCCTCATTGACGATGCGTGGCAGTTCGCCGGCGATGACCTGGATAGTCGGCCAGGGTTTTTCTGTCGCATCGCCGGCGGCCTTCCCGGTCGCGGCCTGACGCTTTGCCGTCAACCACTTACCGTAACAGCGCACGACCTCTTCGTAGAGGCGGTCCGCATATTTAGCGGCGATGCCATTGGGGTGCTTCGCCAGCTCGTCCGTGATCGCGTCGACGTCCATGCCCTTGCTGGCGAGGTGCCAAACAACGGCATTGAACGCCTCGCTGCGCCCACCTTCCGGTGCGCCATTGTGGATTATGCTGTCATAGTCCGTCCCCCCGTCCTGCTTGCCGGCGTCGTTGAAATCGAGGCCATTAGTTTGCTGTCGTGTTTCTCCAGTGTGGCGCGCGAGCAGCGTGTCGATGAAGCTGTCGAGCGGCGGCAGCTCAACACAAGAACCACGCTCAAGCGCGCTCACTGTTATGTACCGTTTCGTGTTGCGGTAGATTTCAAGACCGGCGCCGGTATTGCGGTTGAACGTAAATCGACGCTGCTGGTTATCTCCCTCGGCCTTGCCGATGACGCGGCATCCGGTGCCGCTCACTGTTGTTTCCTTATACGCGCCGTTCGCCTCTGTGAGTATTTGCCTCGCCCAATCTTCAAGTTCGCTGCTTTCCAGATCGACGCAATGGTCCAGGTCAATTGCGCCGATACCAGAGCCCATCAGCGCGTACCCAATACCGTCGGCGTGGCCGGCTCTCATGGCGGCGACCGCGTCCTCGTGGCGCCCCCACGTGTCGGGATCGTCCGATCTGGCGTGCTGGGATGGGTGCCGTGCCTGATAAGGCGGCTTGGTCCACTTTATCTTGCCGTCCTTCGTGGTGCGTTGCTCCCAACGCCAGACCAGCCAGCGCGGTTGTTCGGTCAGCGGTTGCAGTGCCGGCGGAAGGTGTGCAAGATTTTTGTGGTACGTGTTTGGTTTTTCCATCACACCCTCCGCATCCGGGTCCAAATATCGCGAAGCCATTTTGCTTGTTTTTCGGTCAGCTCCCCGCCATGGACGGTTCGGCAAACCATGTCTTCGACAAACTCTCGTTCGCGATCTCGCAGCTGGTCGACATGCTTCTGGCACTCGCGCGCAATTTGGTGCCAACCAGGCTCATCGACGCTGTAGAAGCCGCCGTTGCGCTCAGCTTCTTTCCTGCCGTCGTCGCGGCCGGACCGATAGGCGGCGACCATGTCCTCTTCGGTGTATTTGCGGTCGCGGCCATTATGGCCATTTGCGCCGGTTATGCCGTCCGCGAGCACGTGGATATCGAGCTTCTCGCTGTGAAGTGTTCGCCTGATCGCGTGCACAGCCGCCAGCACCTCGCCGTCTTTGTCAGAAGACAAGTAACGGATCAGCTTGCCGAGCTTGTCGGCGATCGGGGCGAGGGCGTTCATGGTGCGCCCCCGTATGCGATCGTCGGCGCTCCTTCATGCCGCCACGACCAAACGAACCAGGCGTGGTTTTCGCTGGGGCTGGCAATTTTCGGCTCGAACCAGACGATGCGCCTGGTGAGCACCAGCTTTGTCGCGAAGGCCTGGCAATCTGCAAATAGATGACGCCGGGTGATGGCGGAATCGTAGTCGACCCTCAGCAGCATGGCGACGACGCCCTGGCGTGGCTCGGTGAGCTGCAGCGCCCGTTCTATGAACTGCTGGGCCAATCCATATGGCGGGTTGGTCACGATGCTGTCGTACCGCCCAGGATGGAAACGCTTGAGGAAGTCACAGCCGTCTATGATGTCGGTACCGACGACGCTGAACCCGTGCCGGCGTAGGGCGTCCACCATCTGCCCGTCGCCGGCCGCCGGCTCGCAGATGTCCACGGCGTGGAAATTACGCAGGTGCGGCGCCAGCACATCGGTGACCCACGCCGGGGTCTGGTAGCCGTCGCGATCCTTCCGGGCGTACTCGCTGTTGCGTTGGCTCACCGCCAGCACCTCTCGCGGCGCCCGCACATGCGGCACCGCCAGTCAGTTGCATCATCTGTGAACCGTGGCAGCAATTCACCGGCAACGGTCGCCTTGATCACAGTGACAGCACGGTCCGACCACGCTTGCGCGCGTTCGGCATTGAACGGGTGCAAGAGGTGCAGCCGTTCCATTGTGTTGCTACTAAGCGCGGTGAAGATCGCGGGATATTCGGTGACGTTCAAATAGGCCTGATAGAGCCAGCATTGCGCCGCGTAACCCGGATAGGCCTTCTCCAAACCGTCACGTTCGAGCGACTTCCAACCCTTATCGCCGAGCGCCTTGTGCTCCCAGATACATGGGTACCCGACACCTGGCAGCGCCGGTCCTGCTGTGATGATCCCGTCGGCGTGGCCGCGAAACAGGCCATCAGCGGCTTTGAAGCCAAGCTGATCGTCCGGCGCGAACTTGAAGCCGGCGCGGACGAGGTGCTCACGCGTCAACGCTTCGAATAAGTGACCGCGCCTGAAAATGTCGCGCGTTCGGCTTGGGTGCGCCGGGTCGACCATCCAGTCATACTGGATCCGGCGCAGGCACTCGCTGCCGACTGCGGATGCGCCAAGATAATGGCGTGAGTTTTCCTCTGGCAATTCGGCCGCCGCGATCAGGTCGTTGATAGCGACGCTGATCGAGGCGGCAGAGAGGTTTACACGATTGAAGTCGAGCATTTTCAGAACCCGATTCCGTCGTTCAGCTGGGTTTGCGGCCGGGTGATCGTTCCGCCGGCGTCGCGCGCCGCCATCGCCTGGCGGATCAAGTCGAAGGCGGCACACAGGAACCGCACCATGGTTTCGCGCGGCCAGTCATTGAGCGGCAACATCCAGTCGATACCCGGCACATCGGCGAGATCCGGCAGGATCGTGGCCACTGCGCCGGCGTCCCACGGCGCCGGGTAGGTCCCGGTTTCTCGGATAGCTTCCTCGACAACGGAAAGGTTGAACCCTTCTGCGCTGGCCTGTTCGGCACGCTTGCTGATCCAGGCGCAAATGCCGGCCATCACGAGCCATCCGAGCTCGTAGTCGGAAAGTTTCCCAACCGGCGTACCGGGTGGGACCGCGCCGCCGATAACTTTGCGCGCGCTCTCGATGGCTGCGGCGGTTGACCTCCGCAACCATTCGTCTTCAACAGCCGCCAGCGTCGGCTTGGTGAGTTTTATCTGGCCCATGCAGGCCTCATGATCACGGGTGCTGCGGTGGCTGCTGCTGCAGTGACCGGCGATGCGGTCCCCGGTGACGCTGTGCCCCCGTCCGGCTTGGCGACCTGTTCGACTGGATGCCACTCCCGCCGGTCTGGAGTGATCACTTCGGTGAGGACGTTTTTGGCTTTGTATTCACCCTTCGGCGGCTCGCTGCCGATCCGGCCAATGAAGCGCAAGTTGTCGAAGTCGCCGAAGCTGCTGATGCGCCGCGCCTCCTTTGCCGCGTCGGAGTTGTCGCTTGGCTTGATGTTGCGTGCGCTTTCAAGGATGGCGCGCAAACGGCTGCGGCTGATGCTTGCAGCCGCGGCGTGGCCTTCGCTCACGCCGGCAATGGTGAACAGGGTAAAGAACACACGTTTGGCAAATTTGCCGTCGACGACGGTGAATTTGCAATCCAGGGCTTCTGAGTCGCCGGCTTTCGAACGTTTTAGCCATCCGTTCTCGCCGGCGCCGCCGCTCTTCACAGTCATGTGCAAAGTTGCGATGGTATCCGGGATAACTTCAAAACAGCGTTGCGGTCCTGCATCGTTAAAATCGAAACTCATTTTGAGTTCTCCTTGCTACTGTGCTGCTTGGGTGCGTCTGTGGTTGTTCATATTTGATCAGGTCGGTTAGTCGCTCCTTTCTGCTGTGCTGCTGGTAAGTTTGGTGATGAGCTGGCCAAGGTGAGGCTTTTCAAAAAGAGCGAGCTTCCCGGATCGATCGCCGGCTGGATAACCCCACGTATTTGGCATCTGACAAACGAAGACGCGGGTTGGAAGCTCGTTGTCCGCAAAACTGACCAGCTGGAATGTGATTATTTGATCGACAATTCCCGGCAATTCGCGGCCAGTTTTCTGGCCTTCGATTTGAATTCCCCATTCACGGCGCCTGAATTCATCCGTGACCGCCTCAAGAATGGCAACGAACACGACGTTCTTGCCTCGCGCGTGCTGTAACTGCGTGAGCCATGCCAGCATCTCACGTGCATGTAAGCCGTAGGCGCCGCGAACATCCTTTTTGCCGCGTTCGGTAAATGCTTCAGGTTGTTGTTCAGACCACTGAAAACACAGTCGGGCCGCTACGGTGACGGAATCAACGAAATAGGTGTCGAAATAGTCGAGGGACATCGCTTCGAATTCTGGTTTGATCGCCTCATAATGCGCGCTCGAATAGGATGCGGTCGGCGGCAGATTGGGATTAGCGCCGGTGAGGAAGCACGCAAGGTTTCGACACTCGTTCCAACTGGCGGGCCGAACCGTGGCCACGGGTACGCCGATGACGGCCTGGTCGCCAGCTTCAAGATCGACAAACAAGCACCGGCTTGGATTGACAGTTTTTAACAAGCTGGTCTTGCCGATTTTCGGCGGTCCAACGATCAGGATCTTGGCACCGCTTTGTTCGGCCATTCTTTCATCCGCGCTTATGATTTGCATGTTTAGTGTCCTTTTCTTTGAGGGTTCCGGTTATGGCCGCACCGGGCTTTGAACGGCACGGTGACGCGTTCGAAGCCGGGCACGAGGGACGAACTTCGATAGGCAGTTTCGGCTTGTACTTGAGTGAGTTTGTTGAGCATTTTCTAACTTCCTTTGTTAAATGGGGCGCCGCCTACGCGACGCGCTGCATGACTTTCGGTGCCGTCACTGTGATGCCGATGGCGTGAAGATCGTATCCAGCTCCGGCGAGTATGCGATTGATTGCGTGAAGCTTCGAAATTGCTTCGGCGCTATGTTTGTCGCCTGCTTCAACCAGCGACAGCGCAGCCTTGAACGCTTTAGTAATTTTTGTCTCGGGTGCGGGCTCCATATTTGCCTGGCCCGCATCATTGGTAACGCGTGCACGCTGACGATCGAGGCGCTCCTGGAACCAAGAGCGCAAACTCTGGACCTTGAGGATCCTCTCCCCA
>WNFR01013168.1_pt1 | contig 10806 bp, 7 predicted proteins | sample 5400221 | NCBI WGS metagenome assembly WNFR01 (sample SAMN13153357, study PRJNA577476) | soil metagenome | isolation source: 40 cm soil under Madrone tree | place: USA:California | collected 2016-06-14 | reverse complement strand
AACACAAATCTCAGGCACCGCACAACCGACTGCGAGAATCCCACCCGTTGCGCCGGCCTTCAATGTGTCGAGTAAAACAGTTCCATTCCCCGTCATCACTGCGAAGTCGTCTGGACAGAGTCTCACCGTCTCTTTGAAACCTTCGATGTCGGCCGAACTATCTTTGGCGCCGACGATGTTTTCATGCTGACTCAACTGCGCAATCGTCGCGGACTCGATCCTGACTCCCGTTAGAGCAGGCATGCTATAGAGAAGAACAGGAACCGGAGAAGCATCAGCGACTGCGGCGTAATAGCTTGCGAGCGCTTCCTGAGTAATTGCCGCGCGATAGAAGTGCGGTGTGATCACCAACACGGCATCCGCCCCGGCATGCGCTGCCTTCTCAACTTCGCCAATCGTCGCTCTTGTGCTTTGCTGTCCAGCGCCTGCAATCAAAGCCAGGTCATTCGATACTTCACTACGCGCAAGCTCGATGACCCGCAGATACTCCGGCTCATCCAGATGAACTCGTTCTCCAGTGGAGCCGAGGACAACAATTCCCCCAATACCGGACTTGCTCCACTTTTTAATATTTAGACGAAACCCATCTTCGTCGAGCGACTCTGATTCAGGAGATTGGGCGGAGGCTGCGAGTTTCGACTGGAAAGGAGTGGTGATAGGAAGAAGAATATTATGTAGTCTCGGATTGATCGCTGAGCTGGTAGTTACGGGATGCATGAAGACAAGATTGAAGCGCCAAGTCAGACTTCCAATTGTAAGAACAGCAGTGAATATACATTTGTCAGCGTCTGTTATCCAGTTGCTATCGAAAGAGATTTGAAGCTTCCATCCTGAAGAGAAATGCGCCGCGACTCTCCCATGGCTGCCGGTTGGGATTCCATGCGTATCCCGCAGTCACATCCAAGCTGACAATACTCAAACGCAATCCCGGACCTATCGCAAATCTAGTCTTGCTCCCCGTCTGGTCCCGCTGCCACAACCGTGCGGCGTCAAAGAGCGCAACCGGACTCAAAGCAATCAAGTTAGCGTCGTTCACTAATTCAGAGAAAATCCGGCGAGGATAAATCATGTCTCTCTTCGCTTTAGATTCAGCCTTCTTTTCAGCAGGGGATGTACTCAGATCAAGGAAGCTGTCGGCCATGTCTTTCCGTTTCGCCTCCAGTTCGACGATCTTTTTACTTAAGTGATTGGCCGGAAGCGATGGCAGTCCGGCAAGTACCTGTAAGTCTTTTACAACCTTTGTCACACTCGAATCCACCGGCACAGCAGGGAAACCTACTACCAACTTGCGGATGTCCCCTGTTTTCGGCGAGCCTTGCTTCAAGTCGTTCTGGATTGCCCGAGCGGTCGTCACAGCGTCTGACAAATCTCCCCGGCTCACCGCAATCTGATCCTTTATGCTCTGTAACGAGGTGTTGCCATTGATCGTATTAATTTCCTGATCGATCTTATCCAAAGCGTCAACTAGTGGAACAATCTTCCCAGTCATTTTCTTAAATTCGGGCGTCTCTTTGAGGTATTCGGTTTTCAATGTTGATTCTGCAAAATTCAGTCCCACTTCCGCAGCGTCGTTGAAGTCATCGTCGGCGATTTCAGTCGGCACTAAAGGTTTGCCCCATACAGTTAGTGCCACGGTAGCGTTTGCGGAGAAGAAACGATCCCCGCCAAGGATGCCGCCGGCACTATTGCGATTGAAGCTGTTCTGCGGAAAACTTCGAATCATGGGGTTGCTGCGAATCACCCATGAATCGGTGGCCGTGAAATTCTGTTCAGCGTTTCCTCCAAAGTACCTTTCACCCACTGGCAATTGTCTTCGGGTATGAATTGAGCCGGCAGTGAACTGAAGGTCTGCTGTCAGTGACCTATGGTCGGCAACCGGAAAGCGGAGATTCGCTGCGCTGTCGAAGATTTGTTTCGTGTAATCGAGCTGAGTTCGCTCAGTCGCACTGCCAAGCTGCAAACCGTAGGACACCTTAATCGCTTGTCCTCGTTTGCCAATTCTGAGGTTAGCTCCGATAAAGCTTTTGATAGATCCAAAGCGGCTGCTGGCTAAATTCCCACTTGCCACTCGCGTGGGATCGACGTCGGTCAGTTTGTTTCCGCCTTCTGCAAGCCCGCCAAATCTGATCACTAACTCGGATGGGCCAATCGAGCGGGTTGCGGCGAAAAACTGACCCAAGCCAGATCCTCCTTTAAGCTTGATGTTTCCACCTGGCAAATTTGAGTAGTAGTACCGAAAACGATACTCCAAATGACGAACCAGACCAGTGCCATAGTCCCGAAACCCGTCGCCCTCCGCGAGGCCCACTGCACTGGACGAGGAGCCAGAACCTTCCAGGATGATGTTGTCGAGAAGGCCACCTGGCTGTTTGATTGACACCTTCGTTCCCCCGAAGAGACTGCGAGAGCGGTTATAGCCCCCAAAAGGGGAAGGAAAGTAATTGGCCAAAGCCTTCGTCGCCGACGTCTCGACAACTGATCGCTTCACCTCATCCTTTGCTCCAGTCTCGAAAGCTCGCGTGAGGTAATAAGAGAATTCACGCGCTCTGCTCGTGTAACTGTTAGTTCAGGAAAGTGACTTCTTACGAACAGAAGGCTGTCGTTAAAGTCGCCCTTGAGGAAAGTCTTGCCGGGTTTGATTGGCATCTCCGGATCTAAGAGCAGATCTTTGAGCTCTTCTTTGATTGAGCCAAACAGCCATTCGAGGGGTGTATCAAACCGAACTTCGCGGACCGCATAGTTTCGGTCCTGATAGTCTTGTGGAGTCAGGTCACACTTGAGCTGCGTTTCTCCGTCCGCAGAACCAATAGCACTCAGAAGTACAAAGATCACTACTGCCAGGATTTTGCGACCGGCGTTATTCATGACAGACTCCGACGTAGACTGATCGCCCCTCAAATACCAAGGACAGGCCTGCTAGCTTGAGATGGCCGCGCTTACAAGTTTGTTGAGTTCGGGATCATTCGTCGTACCGGGTGGCAACTTTTTGGCACGTTCAGCGGCCAGGGTGTTCAGGAGATCAATCGCTTCATCACTAAGCTTTTTGGTCTTGGCCAGTTTTTCGACCTCTTTTTCCTTCTCTTTGCCCACATGGACGTGGACTTCAACTCGAGTGACCATCGTGCTGCCTTTTTGCTCTTTCAGGAGAAAGTCAATTATCCAGAAGACCGTGTCGTCCGGGTTGCAACCTTTCGTGAGACCGAAGTTTATTTGGTGTTTGTCGTCAGGCGTCAGGATTGCCACTTCTACTGATATTGGAGTACATCCTTTTTTCTTTGCAGCCTTCTTGGTTGTTACCATACGAGTCTTCCTTTCTATTCTCTTAGTGGGTTTTGAGTGGGATACGCCGCAGAAGACAGCGGCACCGACTCTTTGGATAATTCTTTAGGCTAAATATCCAAGCCGAAGCACAACTGTCGGGATTCGTCCAATGCAAGCCACTGCGAGGAACCTCCGCGAACTAAAAGGCGGTACGGGAGTTTGAATAGTTGATGATAAAACGACCTGCGAGGGTGCGTCAGTCTAAATGAGGTACGCTTCAGAACGCAAGAAAAAATGGCTGAGACGAATAAACAGCGATGCGTTCATCGGAATTATAACTATTGACAATACTCCGGAACACAAATATCGTGCGCAAGTTTGGGCAATAGCCGACGCGCAAGACTCGCGTCTAGATCTTTTGGTTCCGAAAGGTTTCTTCACAGGTAGCCGCCAGGTTTCGAACAACGGCACAGTCTTACCTCAAACCATAAAGCAAGTAGGCGGCTTGCAAACAACCGCCGGTGGGAGTTTATCCTCGTCCCCGCCTTCTGAATTTTTCCAGCATTAGTTTCTGCATTTCCCGCTCACGGAGGATTCTCATGGCTACTTCTTCACCTCAAGTTGAATACACGCAAGAAGTAAGGTTCGCGGTCGTAATGTACGGCGGGGTTTCGCTGGCGATTTACATCAACGGTATTGCGCAGGAAATGCTCAGCATGGTGCGCGCCACCGCCGCTACAGAGGCCAGGGATACTGCCGATCAGGTGGCGATATCTGCCACCGAACTCTCTGGTACTGAACGTGTTTACCGAAAGCTGGCTTATCTGCTTTCAGATGATGAGCTGTTGCAGAGTTATAGAGAGTCATTCGTCAGCAACCGGGCAAACGAGCAAGGCGACACTGGCCCAACAGAAGGCATGCTCGACAAGCACGCCTCTTCCAATCCACCAATTAACACTCGCTTCGTCATCGACATACTGTCGGGCACTTCGGCGGGAGGTATCAACGCTATCTACCTTGCCAAAGCCCTCGCAAACGATCAAAGGATCGATCAACTAAAAAACCTTTGGCTGAATGAGGGCGACATTGCGCTGTTGATTAACGACAAAAAGTCCGTCAAGAACCTCGGACTCTTGAATCAAGACCCGCCGCAGTCGTTGCTCAACAGTCGGCGCATGTACAAAAAGCTATTGGAGTCGTTCGATGAGATGGAGAACAAAAACCCGAGCGACGCTGCCTTCAATTCACCTTATGTCGAGGAACTTGACCTGTTCATCACCGCGACTGATTTAGAGGGTCTGCCTGTACCTATTAGGTTGTCGGACACCGTGGTGTACGAACGACGCCATCGCAATGTCTTCCACTTCAAATATTCAACAGAGGCGACACTTGACGATAAGAAGACTGACACCGGTTCCAGAACTCAGATCAGCACCTCGAGTGCGAGCGCAGGCAGTAATCCTCGAAACGATTTTCTCGCGAACAACAATCCCTTTCTCGCCTTTGCGGCGCGCTGCACGTCTTCCTTTCCCTTTGCGTTCGAACCCATGAGGCTTTGTGATATCACGGAAGTCACAGACACTCTTCCACGCTATCAGGGCAACGATGAATATGAATCCGCAAAGGAGAAGTGGAGGTCCTTCTTCAAGGAAAGCCTGGATCCGGAAACGGGCAAGCGAAAGATCGATTTCGAGCAGCGTGCGTTTGGCGACGGTGGCTATCTCGACAACAAGCCGTTTTCTTATGCTACCGAACTGCTGATGCGGCGGGATGCGTCAGTGCCTGTCGACCGGAAACTGGTCTATATCGAACCCTCACCGGAGCATCCCGAAGACGAGCAGATTCGCAACTACAAGCCCGACGCAATTCAAAATGCAAAAGCAGCACTTCTCGATCTTCCGTCCTACGAAACAATACGGGAGGATCTGGAGCTTGTAATCGAGCGGAATCGTCTTATCCAACGGGTCAATCGAATATCTGGGCTCATCGAAAAGGACATGGACAAAGCGGAAATGTCCTTGCGCCCCCGCGTGGAACCGGGCGAGTGGGCCACTCTCGATCTCGCGGAGATGATCCAGCGATTTGGCATGTACTACATTCCCTACCGTCGGCTGAGAATCGCTACCGCCACGGATGAACTCGCGAAACTCGTGGCGAAAACCGCGCGACTGGACGAGAACTCGGCGCAATTTTTTGCGATTCGTTCGCTGGTTCGCGCCTGGAGGGAGATCACTTATCCCGACTACCACACGACAACGGCGGAGACGGACAAGCTGGATGAATTGACAAAGCAAGTCGCCAAAGCCGCCGAAATTGCTAACGACTCGGCGAAGATTGCCGAGTTATCTTCGCTCTTACGAACCTGGATACAGACAAGCTGCCCTGAGTTTTACACTCAAGCCAGTGCAAGCGGAACGACGGAAAACTTTCCTTCTCACTCAACCCCAAAAGGGGTCATGCAACCAACCGCAAACCAGTTTCTTAGTGATTACGATTTCAAATACTGGTTGCGCCGGTTGACTTTTATTCGCGCGAAGGTGGACGAGCTTTACGGACTCAGCAAAGTGCCTTCTCAAAAAGGCGAGGCTGATCGGATTGATGCGTCAAAGCTGAACGAAAAACAGAAGGCTATCCTCGAGAGACTTAAGCGATTGAAATATCACTCGCTTGACTATACGCTGCTGACCGGCAAAGAAAGGCAAGAACTACAAAGCGCTCTCTCGTTTATCAAGTGCAAGTTGAGTCAGATTTACAGCGACTTAAAAGCCGCGGGACGACGCATCCAATCTGGCGCAACCTCTAATGGGGCAGAAACCAGTTTCGCCTCAAAGATTACCGGCATGAGGATCGGACCGGATCTTATTAACTTTCTTCTTGGCATGCCCCCGGAAGCGCAAGATACCGATCAGGAATTTTCGAAACTGGACGAAGACCAATACATCGAGCGCGCCAAGTTGTTGCTCGAAGACCCCAGGGCGGAGTCACGATTGGCGAACGATGGTGGCGATACTGAAGTTGCTGCCGCAATGAAATCCAAATACCCAACCTTAGGGAGCGACTTTCGGGAGGCCTCGATCGTTCTGAAGGAAGTTTTCAACGAAACAGTTCGAGATCCCACATGGCGTCGCAGCGTGGCCCTATTGAAGCCAAATGAAGTGATCGACATTGACGCGTATACACGCGGTACTGCTGACGACGAACATTGTATTTTCCCCACGCCATGGAGCGCTCACGCCAACAGTTTTCGCGAATATCTGTGGCGCTACTTCAGCCAGTTTGATGACTTTGATCAAATGAGGTTTCCAATTCTTTATGGGACAGATGTAGGAGAGTCGGACGTTGTCGAGATCATCCGTATCAGCCCCGAAGATGCAACGAGTCTAATTGACGAAAGATGGGAGCGTAAGAATTGCGCTACTGGAAGTCCGCGTCACAAACTGGCCGGCACTGCCCTTCATCACTTCGGTGCGTTTCTCGATCGCACCTGGCGACAAAACGACATCATGTGGGGAAGGCTCGATGGCGCTGAGCGTCTGATCACTGCGCTGTTACCAGATAAAGAGAATAAGGACGTTCGTGCTGCACTTATCAGAGACGCGCATACTGCGATTCTCCAGCAAGAGATGACTCCGGAAAGCCGCCTTGCGCTTGGGCAACTCATGAGCGAGGCACTGGTTCGTGCCAACGCGGGAGAAAGACTCGAAGATGCGATCCAAAAAGTGGTGGGAGACACGGAAGGCAGGATGGCAACGGTAATACGAACTGCGCTTGGCGATAAAGAGCTCCTGGCATTCGTGAAGTCGGGTTATGAAGTTAATCGACAGTTGGATCCTAAACCGATGCTACGAGCAATCTCACGCTCAACACAAATAATTGGCAAGGTGTTTGAAGATGTTGCGAATAAGAACAATCTGGATGGTAAGAGCCTGGCCTGGATCGCTCGCCTGGGCCAATTCTTCTGGGGCGTAGTGGAAGTGGCAGTCCCAAACAGCATCTTGAACCTGTTATGGAATCACTGGTTGTCGGTTGTTTACACCTTCGAGATAGTTGTAATTCTCGCAGGTATCCTACTGTCCAGCCCAGGAGCACAGCGGTTTGGCTGGACGGCCTTCGGCATTACGTCGATTCTCAATCTAATTGTGCTTGTGCTCAAGGACCTGATGCGAGGCAGACGTGCCGTCTTTCGCACATCGGTTGTCGTGATAAGTGCGCTCATTTTGATTCTGGCCGCTGTCGGCGCACTGGAGATCGTGGGCTCCGTATTCAACTTCACGGCTAGTAATCCTCTCTTCTGGTTGAAACAATATATCAAGACGTATCCTCACAAAGGATGGATCGCAACACACTTGCCTCAGTTGGCGGTCTTGATTGCCATTCTTTTGGTCCTCGGCGTGTTGAATGCGATCGGAGCGTTTGACCTGAAATGGTTAAAACAGAAGCTACGCCAGAGGAAGGTGCGCCGAACCGCCGGTTAAAACTAGACTGAGTAGTCTGAGATCGCTCTCCGTGTTCTCCGTGCCTCCGTGGTGATAAAAGCGCCGAAAACCATTTTCACCATGGAGACACGGAGAACACGGAGACCCCGGGGCGTAAAAATAGGACACTACCAAACCCTGCCGTTGCTTGACGACTCGCCGCCCTTGCTTGGATGATCGTCCATCGCTGGAACTGGAGGGAGATCCTAAACGTGCGTCAATATCGTTTTCTGCAGCTTGATGTGTTCACTGACAAGCCATTCGCGGGCAACCCGCTCGCAGTGTTTCCGGATGCGGAAGGTCTGAGCGATGAAGAGATGATGCAGATCGCTCGCGAGATGAATCTGTCGGAAACCGTTTTTGTGCTGAAGCCAAAAAGTGATTCAGCGACCGCAGACGAGGCGAGCAAAACGCAGCCTGATGTCTCAAATAAGAACGGCGCGCAATCTAGTTCTGCCTCAGTGCTCAGACGACTGCGTATCTTTACTCCTACCCGCGAAATCCCGTTTGCCGGTCATCCAGTGGTGGGAACATGGAACGCGCTTGCGCGTGAGGGTGTCGTTCCCTTACCAGCCGGCGGGAATGGTTGGACACGCATTCATCAAGAGGTGGGCATCGGCGTGCTTCCCGTAGATATCGAGTTCAAGGACAAACAGGTTCTGCAGGTGGTGATGACGCAGGGGAAGTTTGAAACTCTGAACGAGGTTGACGACCTGCACGATCAGGCTGAGATCGCGAGAGCGTTGGGTCGCCCACAAGAGGATCTCGACGAAAGCTTGCCGATCCAGGTCATCTCTACGGGTTTGTCGACACTGGCAGTTCCCATTAGGTCACTGGCAGACCTTCGCAACTGTCATGTGAATGCCGCTTTGCTGGCGGATGTCTATACGCGACTGGGCGCGACCGCGCGTTATGCCTTCACACGTGAGACGATAGAAGTTGGCGCCGCGCGAGCGCACGCGCGACTGTTTGCACCGGCTGACAACATTTCGGAAGATCCGGCGACAGGCAGTGCCGCGGGCGCTTTGGGAGCCTATCTCGTCCACCATGGAGCGATTAGAAGCGAGCCTCGCGCGGGCAAGCACAGCTTTGTGATCGAACAGGGCGACTTCATCCATCGCCCGAGCCGGATAAACCTGGAAGTGAAAGGCGACACAAGAGTGGTCGAAGAAGTGCGTGTAGGTGGGCCATCGGCAGTGGTAGCGACAGGTGAAGTTATTTTCTAATCAGGGTCTCGTCTTTGAGGTTTGTGTTTTGAGGTACTTTGTACTTTGTGCTTTGTACTTTGACTTTCGCACTGTCTGACACAACGAGCGCGCGAGAGACTCAAAGTACAAAGATCAAACACTCAAGACCAGAGCCTAAGATCATGTCGTTTATGCACGAAAGTTTTGATCTAATAATCATTGGTGCCGGACCGGCAGGACTTTCTGCGGCTGAGGCTGCGAACCGCGAAGGTCTCACCTATCTCGTAATCGAAAAGGGCACAATTGCCGATACGATTCGGCAGTATCCCGTAGGCCGCACCATGTTTTCTACTCCCAATGAAGTGGAGATGCATGAAGGCACGCTGAAGCCCGTGCGGGAAAAACCAACGCGCGAGGAACTCCTGTCTCACTACATTCATTTTGTTCTCGACCATGATTTGCGAGTCAATACCGCTGAAGAAGTCGTCGACGTCGCCGGCAACGATAACGACGGATTCATAATCCGAACCGACCGAGACCAGTACCGCGCCTCGCGTGTGCTGTTTGCAATTGGCGCAATGGCGAAACCGAGACGGCTGAACGCTCCTGGTGAGGAGCTCGCTAAAGTGCACCATCATTTCGTTGAACCCTATCCCTACGTTCGCAAAGATGCGCTGGTGGTGGGCGGCGGCAATAGTGCCGCGGAGGCTGCCTTATTTCTTTCCGAAGAAGGCGCCCGTACCACGATGGCCATTTGGCGCGAAGACTGGGAGAACCGCGATCCCAAAGCAGGCGCGATGAAGCATTGGGTGCGCAATCCCCTGGAGCAGGAGATCGCCGCAGGCCGGCTACGCGTTGTGCTCTACAAAGAGATCGATGAAATCACCGAACATGAGGTCACGATAAAGACTGAAACGGGCGAATCGTTGATCATCCCAAATGATGTCGTCTTCGTTTTGGTTGGTAGCGACGCAGATCTTACTCTGCTAAAAAAACTCGGAGTAAAGACTGAGCAGGGGAAACTAACCGAAGTTCCTGTCTACGATCCGGAAACTTTCGAGACCAATGTGCGTGGAATATACGTCGTCGGACATTTCACTAATGCGCGGCATATAAAACCGGCCATCGATGTCCCCCGCCGTATCGTCCCGCTGATTGCGAAAAGTCTGCGCGCCGCAGTCAGCCGATGATGGCGAAGCCTTTTCTTGATTGAAGGACCGCGAGTGATTCATTCAACTCTGTCACTCCCCATGCTCAAGCGCTTATTTCTTCTAGTGATCTCATTTGCTCTCTTTGGGACAGCGATGATCACAGTCTTGGCCCAAAGGAAGACCACCTCGTCCCCCACCTCCTCTCTTTGCACGCAAGCCTATGCTTTTGACACGATCCAGCAAATGGCTGTTTCAACCCGAACTTTCGACAATGCGGTTCAACGAATCACGGTGTTGCTTCGCACTGCGGATCTGCTTTGGCCATACAGGCAGGACAAAGCACTTGCGGAATTCATGGAGGCTTTCGACCTGGCAGTGAAGAATTTCAAGGCGAGTGGAGAGGAGTTGCGCCCAGTCTCAAAGAGTCAATTTACTGCGGTGATCCGTATGTCTGATCAGCGCTACGAAGTGATCTCTGCGCTAGCAAAGCGTGATCCAGCCGCGGCGCGCAAACTTTCAGATCAAATGTTGCAGGACGAGGCGCGAGAGGCTGCCGAGAAACCTGCAGCTGACGCTAAGGCAAACGAGAGAACGGCTGAAGAGCTACTCATGCTCGCGCACGGACTTGTTGCAACGGATATAGCGACCGCAATCAGTTTCGCTCGTAGCAGCTTTCACTATCCAGCTACGTTCTACCTTCCGATGTTTCTATACGATCTCTCAAAAGCAAAC
>WNFR01008548.1_pt1 | contig 10806 bp, 16 predicted proteins | sample 5400221 | NCBI WGS metagenome assembly WNFR01 (sample SAMN13153357, study PRJNA577476) | soil metagenome | isolation source: 40 cm soil under Madrone tree | place: USA:California | collected 2016-06-14 | reverse complement strand
GTTCATGATCTGAATGGCTCCAGGCTTTTCGTACAACGCACGTGGCCTCACCGCGGATACGGACTGAACTTCGCCATTACATTAAACAAGCGATCTACAGTGGTGTATTCATTCGCTTCCTCGCTCTCTCTGTCAGCCCGCCACATTGGTTCCCCGCTTGTTCGGGTAATGTCATCTCCCCGTCGCATAATTTAGTGTGCCTAGCGTACCCTAGATTTTTTTTTCTTACAGTAATAGTCGCCTGTCATTCTTAGTTGCTGATCCTCTCGCTCATTACTTCATCTTTCGCACCCTGCACGCCCGCCGTACTATAGTCCAACCTGTCCCTACCGTTACTGTGATAGTCCCTCGTTTATTCATGTCATACTAGTACCCGTCCCTCAATCGGAGTTTGATCGTCATAGCGTTGATGCATAAGGTATCACAGTAATCATGATGTTTGTTACACTCTAGGCGACGAGGTAATACAAAGCCCAGGCCCAGCGTGCGCGCCCATGCAGGCGCTGCGCGCGCGCCTCGTCCTCATGCTTGTCAACCTGTCCCTCCTCGTGCTCGTCCGCGTAAAGATCTACACGTGTTATATCTACAAAGTCAAAGAACGGCTGGGCTGGGCGTGTCACCACCGGAGGTGATGCTGATGGAGGTGTTGATGGTACAGGGAGGTGCCGTACACGCTGGACGAGAAGCCAGAGCACGTACATGAGGGCCATCACAGGCAGCTCAATATAGAAAGAAAAGAAATCGACTGCGGAGAAGCGGGGGATAACGGCGGACCAGCCTTGAACTGCGGTGCCCAACACGGACCACAAGCAGACCCACCGAACACCCGAATGACATTCTAGTCAGCTAACCGATCTCAAGGAAGGAAAAAAGAACGAGGACGAAGAAACGAGAAAGGATCAAGAACGCACTGAAGATGATGGCCGAGACGGCTATGATCTAGAACAACCCGCCATGAACAAGCGTGTCAGCAAAACGCTTGAGGGAAGGGAGATAAGCGCGCACCACGAAGGGAGGGCCCCACGGCCATGTCCACCGCGTGCGAAACTTCATCTCCGAGAGCGGTCGGCCTTGCGTCTTCCACGCGGCGCGGAAGCGCCACGACGCGATCGCAATAGACAACCAAGCAATCTATGATACACGCCGAGCCGAGTAAACACGCGTCAGGATCACGACACGTGAACATGAAGCGACAATGCATTGCACTGCGCGCAGTAAAACAAAGGGGAAACTTCGTACCTGGTTAGACACGCCGACAAGATTCTGCAGCCATGCCCATAGCTGACCGTTTCCGATGAAAGAACTACCGAAACATAGGGCACTGATACTGCTGGTCAAGAAAAGCGCGGGAAGCGGTACACCTCCGCGCGTCGTCCACGCAAAGATGGGTGGCGCATGAGACGCTACAGCGAGGCCGTAGAGCACGCGAGTTCCAGCGAAAAGTGCATGGTTACCGGCAGAAATGACAGAACTAAGAATGACAGTGTTCATAAAGGATGCAGCCGTAGCTAAGTAATATATGATATGTTAAAACCAGAGGCCTGGACGCACCATGACGACTCACTGGATCCAAATTGCTTAAATACGATAGTAAACGGTGAGGTGGTTGCAGTCTTGTTGGAAAGATTTGGATAATCCCAGGGAACTAAGGCGAGGGTTTACCAAATTGTCAGGGGATTGAGAAAATGTGGTGTATGCGCACCATTTAAACCGATTAAGAGGATGCTCAAGAGATAAAATAACAGAATGCTGCAGAGCGTGTGAGCTGGAGTGTAATGTGATCTTCAAAGAAATTGACGCACCGCCAAAACACAAACTTGACAACACGCGGCATGTTCTTACCCGGATTTTTCGTTTCGCCTGCAGTGATCCCAAGACTCTCCGTCCCTCCAACTGCGCTGAAAGCTAAATGATGTGGCCCAATCGTGAAAAGAATAACGCACAGGCAAAGCTAGCGGTGACAAAGACGCGGGCAAATCCGCCGAACCCACCAACGAATGGTGCGCCAGGGATATTCCAGTTCTCGAAACCAATAAAGCGATGTTCGTGATTGGCGCCAACGTTCACGAGAATGCCGAGTAGAATGAAGATGACGATTGTAACGACTTTGAGAGATGACAGCCAATATTCTGTTTGATACTTGTTAGATCGGTATGGTGAGGGTTTAGATAAAATGAGAATTCACCTAGTTCACCGTAGGCCTTAACATGAGTGGCGTTAATGGTCACGATGAATACCCAGAGCGTAAGACTGAAAATCCAAGGGTTGGACATGCTCCAGAACTCCAAGACCAACTGGGCGGCGGTAAGGTCGGAGGCAACAGAAATGGCATCATTAAACCAATAGTTCCATGAGAGGGCGAAGCCGTATGCCGGGGAGAAAAACCTGGTAGCGTAGACGTTGAAAGATCCTATTGACGAAATGGGATGAGAGTGGTTGGAGAGTTAAATCACCGAGAAGGGAAACGCGCGTGAAGTGCGGGGACTAGAGGTGGGAATAAGGTACGAATACAAAGGTCAAAAGACTCTTTTTCTAGATTGCGATTATAAATGAGAGAAAAAGAAGGAGAAGGTACGATTGGAATATCTGATGCGTTGCATACACGAGCCCATATGCGAAGGTAAAGAGGGTTGAGAAGACGGGGTCACACTCACCAGCGACGGGATATTGCGTTGCCATCTCACCCAAGAGTAGAAGGGTGACATAAACGATGAAGCCGACAACGGAATAGCAGATCAGCATGCTGGCTGGACCACCTTGAGCTAGCGATCTGCCAGTGCCTAAGAAGAGGCCAGTGCCAATCGTGCCTGCGATGGCGATCATCTGGACCTGGCGAGAGGACAGGCCACGGTGCAGCGTCCCGATAGAGGGACTAGGCGGGGGATCTGTAGGAGTATCTTCATCGTATTCCCTACGTGAGGATGGGGGTTTGATAGTCCCATAACTGATAGCGGGGGTAAGTTGAGAGGACATCTTGCATGTTGTCAGCGTCGGAAAGGGCAGCTTACCAGTTAATAATCGTGGTCTCACAACTATGGCAACTATGGCGCCATACTGTAAGCTGACTCCGACAACGATGATGGACACCGACACCGACGCTGATGACCTATGGAACAATTTCTACACGCACAGGTCACTCCACTCGCTGAACCCCCCCATATTTGTTCCTGCCTCGGCCTCAAATTCGACACAAGGCCACGAAGACCATCAGGTTCAGGGTGGCAATGACGACAGCGATGTCGCGACCTGGTACAGGTCTCTCAGTCGCCAAGCCACGCAAGCGGCAAATCTCGAGGCAACCCCAGAATCTCTGTCGTCATCCGCTCCGATCGCACGCAAACCTAACTTGCGGCGTGGCCACGACTGGTTCATCTCCCGCGCGATCTCGCGACACGAGGCGGCTTCGTCTGTGTCTGCCCCGGCTACACCCTATCCCAGCAAAAGCAGCAGCACTCTTGTCGACCTCTTATCACGCAATCTCCCCGAGGCCGCGCAGCCGTTCCGGCCACCGGTCTTCCTCCATCTAGGCCCCTCCAACAAAGGATGGGCCATGCTCCGGAACCAGGGGTGGTCTGAGGGCGAAGGCCTAGGCAGCAACGCACCCCGAAACAGCGATGTACCCCCCATGAAGCGTTTACCGGTTAAGAAGGGGAAAGCAGGGCGAGGCTCTCCACTCGACCCCACGCTTCCCTCCCTGCAACTGCAAGAGCGAACATTAGAACTCCATCTCGACCATGACATCGTGGAGGTTCGGAAGGTACCAGTGATTGACCTTACTCTGTCCGATACCGAACACGAGGACGAGGGTGTTGACGTTAACGTTGATGGTTACGAAGATGAGGAAGAGGGTGATGGTGACGATGACGGCGACGAAGAAAATGTCAAGAACAACACGTCCCCAAATTCTACTCCATCAGATCCTCGTGCCGAGCCAACTGTTCTTCTGACGCCCCTCCCTACCGTGCTCAAATCTGACCGTCTCGGTATAGGCTTCAAGGCTAAGACCGAGGGGCCCTACCGATCCTCTGTCAAGCGCGTGACGCCTAACGCCGCGGCCCTCGCGGCGCACATTAAAGCCAGCGAGGACTTGCGCCGGTCTCAGCACCGCTTAGGAAAGGGTCGAAGGGCATTTGCACGAGAAAGGCACCTCGAAAGGGAACGCAGGCAGAACATGATGGCCTACCTAAGCGAACCCTGAGGCTGCTTGAAGTTATACTGTGAGCCTTCTTACTCTTTTCCATAGACCTCGGCTACACGATTCTCCTGACGCAGTTTGAATTTTTTTTTCGACGATTGTGTTGGGATACGACATATTAGATACAGTAGCTTTTACAGAATGTATTGATCAATTGTTAATCAAAAATCAAAAAGTGAATGAGCCATGGCACGGTCAGAATGAAAATCTCTATGCATCGTACATTAAATTTAAGTAAAAGACAGGCTGCCGGGGACGGCAGCAGAGCGCAGGGTATACATTTAGTGACTAACAAACCGGGTTTCCTAACTCCCACTGGCATTCAGGTATGCAAAGGGCGAAGATTTGATTCCAGCGAAATAAACGTTTTCGATGATTCAGGAAAGGCAACGGGCCGACGGATCAGGACTCTTGCCACGACCCCCGCGACGTCTCGCACTTGACTTCGTCGACGTACAGCCTCAACCACTGTACCATCTCCTTGCCGATCTGGTGACAGCGTGTGAGGTCAAGGTCTCTGAGGCGCAGAGGCCAAGAGTAGCTCGATGCGTTGGGCGGAACAGAGTGTGAACGCCCGTGTGAGGTCGGTTGCGAAAGTGCGTGGGTCGGATGAGGCTGGCGCAGCGTCAGAGCAGAATAGGATGCCGGTGCCGGAAGTGTCAGCATCGGCGGTACGGCTTGACGCGGGTATGCGCGGACATGAGCAGGTAAACGTGACTCGACAAAGGTTCGGAGTGCGTCCCATTCTAGCGTCGTGCATCCTTCGAGACTCAGCGACTCGAGCTTGGGGCAGATCCACGTGGTAGTCGCGGTGGGGGCAGAAAGACTCTGTGAAGAGGCGATGAATTATAACCCAAACGTAAGTCGCAAAAGGGTAAAGACGTACCCTAATAAGACTGGAAGAAGCATCCTCTACATCCACAAGTTCCAGTGTCGTCAGAGAGGACGTTCGACTCAGAAGCTTAACCAACTCGAGCTCCCCAAAAAAGGATGCCTCAATTCTCAAATGTCGTAGTGGTAGCGAGGTCAGGGATTGGCGCTTCAGGTGATTCAACAAGGAAGTCACGTTGTCCATGTAGCACAGCGCAACCTTCTCGAGCGCAGGGAAAGTGATTTGACTAAGAATGGTCCTCGTGCGCTGAATGCCGGAATAGTGAAACGTCATCTTTACGAGACGCGGTAGCTGAATCATGTGTGATGGGAAACTTTTGTCGAGGTATGATTCATGCTCATACATCGTGCACGTCTCCGGATCAACGTCTGACATGTTCCGCAAAGACAGCTCTTCCAATTGAGGGGAGGCACGCAGGATGTCAAGGATCACGTCCACCGCTGGCGCGTAACTGTTCCAATAACCGCCTAGTTCCAAAACTCGCAAGGCACGGACCATGTTAAGGTCCCATCCAAAGTTAAACGAGTTGAAGGAACACATTGCCAGCCGGGGGAAGTGCCCATCGAACAGGGGAAGAGGGGGAGGGACGTAGTGGTCGTCTTGCATTGAATTGAACACGCGGACCTGTAGGACCTCGAGCATCGGTGCTTTCTCCCCGCAGCGTGACAACGCCGCGTGCGCCTGGGGTCGGGAGGGAACTGACAACTGGAAAGATTTCCAACGCCATATCGAAGGGTACAAAATGTCCATGGCGTGGATAATCGCTTCTGTGGTACCGCCTCTGCCATCCATTTGCGGGCAAAAATTGATTTCTACGTGAAGAGGGACCGATTTTGATCGTGCCAGTCGTCGCCTTGCCTTGTCCAGGGAGACATGATTGCTCACCACAACACGTGACCATAGGATGGGGGTATTCGTCGCGACATCTGCCCAATACCGACACACCAACATGACACTGGAGAGCATAAGAGTGTCCTCTTCATCAGCGCCAAGGACGCCAATGGTAAAAATGGACGCCAACAGCTCGCTTGGCAGATGCTGTATGGGAGCCTGGAGACGCACAGCCTGTTCAAGGCTTTTTTCGAGCCGCTCGCGCTCGCTCATGAGGGAAGCCATTTTTGACTCGAGGCTAGACATGGCCTCACGGAGATCCGGGACGGACGTCTCCGGAGCAGTGCTGACACGCGTCTGTGCTGGTTGGGGGATCTGGGTATTGTAGGAAGCGATATTACGTGCAACAGCCGTGCCAGACCCTCTGCCCAGGGACACGCTGGCGGTGCCAGCCGGCCGGTTGAAGAAATCGGCCGGGACCCTCATCCGGCGAGGTGCATGGAGGGACAGGGAGATTTGGTCGATCGGAGTTGGGTGAGATGCCGAGACCTTAGACGTCACAGACGCCAGGTCTTCCCGGGACGCAGAGGCAAACGCAGCATCGATGGTAGATGAAAAAGGAGGATAAATTAACGGCGAGCGAGGCATGAGGGAGAAGTGAGAGGAGGGAGCGCGGTAGACAAGGGTATGGCTCTGGGAGGGGGATTGGGATGGGCGGAGATGGGATAAGTTGAAACTGAGGAGAGGGGTATGCGGCGAGGAGGGCCTCAGAGAGCGACAGGGGCGGACATATTTGTAGTGAAGATTTTCAGCGGAGAAGGGATGGCGGGCGGAAGGGTTTTAAGAGGAAGGATATCTCACGATGATAAAAGCTCGTGAATGGCATACTGCGTGCAGTGATTATGACACGCACGAGGCCAACAGCGTGCCCAGGTTCGGGCGGCGGCAGACTGCAAAGAAGAGTAAGCGCGCGAGGAGTGACCTGCAACGTGGACAGCCGGGGTAAATTGGACGGGACACGAGGAACACGAGGAGGGCAACGAGGCAGATTAGAACAAGGTTCGATATCATCATTCTTCCCCTTCACAGCATCCACCGGCGACAACCGCCCCTCATCTTACTCTCTCATCTCTACACCTCCCCAGAGTCCCTCTTCCTTCTATAGTATCCAAATTGTCCGAGTACCTGGTCACCACCTCAGTCTTTTTTTTTTCTTTTTCTCAACCCGAAACACTTCACTCACAAATAAATCAAGTAACACCGTCAACGTGCTCCCTACATATACACCCTCTTTAGCCGCCCATGCACCGGGACAACAATCCTCTTACCTGCCAACCAACTCGCATTCGCGATCAAATGTTCCATCTCCATGGATGACGCGCAGATGGACAACGCATACGTCAGGTTTCCCATGATCCCAAAGATGAACAATCCAGGGGAAAGTCCACGACACTTGGTGTCGAAGTTTTTTACTGATCACGTCTCAGCCGTAATACTTTTTCGGCCTTGTGCCAATGACTCACATATTTGGGGTATGCGTGAACCCACTTCAGGAAAGCCCATGAGTACAACCATCCAGCTGGAACTGCGACAGAGACGCTCACAGTACAACACCGCGCTCAAGTACCCCATCACTTGACTCTTCCACTCCACAATCTCCTCGGGCCGTGGTTCCTCATCACCACTTACCCTTTGAACTCTTTGACTGATGGCCCAGGCCACTATCCCGGCTCCAACGAGGCAAAGAATCATGCCAACGTATTCCAATACGTGGCGTTTCAAGGAACGTTTTTTTTCGGGTTCTTGTCCACCATTACCAGAAGAAAGTAGTGGCGTGGCTTCCCCTATATTTTCTACGTGATGCGCCTCTGGGCGCGCCAGCGTGCCAGTGTTCAACCACCGATAATAGTAAATTTGGATGAGAAGGACCGTATCGCAAAGGGTATACTGCCAGGTCAGACATCGGTAAACTTTGAAAGCCAACAGACTAGGAAAGGACCCACGTATCCGGCGAGAATTATCATTGTTGGTAATAGACCAGCGAGTCCTGCCCCTACGAGGTTGCACAGGTCACCAGCAAGCCAGATCAGGACGAAGGCGATACTAAGGCCCTCCCCTGACTTGAGGGAGAAATTTTCATAAATCTGCGGGGAATATACAACGACCCTAGAGAGAAAAATTAAGTCCCATCCAAAGAAATTACGAGACAATATCCGCACCATGTTGCGATAGAAATCCATCCTAGCTACAAAACAACAAGTGGACAATGAGTTGACATTGAATTGAAGAAATTGAGCATGACATACTATGCCACTCAAAGAATCAGAAACAGGGAGACTAGTCATGTTCACGACGATGCAAAATAATGGAACGTTAGCATGAGCGGTGGGACAGCCTGACTCGATATTTTGCGTTGGTGCTGGACTGGACTGGACGAGGCCAAGCCAAGTGACAACACACAAATTGAAATAACTGGCACGTGTCACGGCAATCACCGCCGCGTTCGGGCGGCCTGCCCCCGCTTTCAGGGTGTCGCGTCCGCGTCAACAGGTCATCATGAACAACCAACAAGAGGCACTCCGCAGGTTTGCCCAGCAACTTCAACGCGCGAGTAAAGGTGGCGGGGGCTTCCCAGGAGGCTCACCACGGGGTCTTTTTGCAGGAGGAAGCCTGGTCATTGCCCTCGTGGCTGGCGGTCTGTTACTCAATGCGAGCTTGTTCAACGGTGAGTAACCCTCTCGAGCCTTTACCTATAGCGTCAGGTTAAGTACCGTGTGATACAGTCGACGGAGGTCATCGCGCTATTAAATATACCAGGTACGCAAGTTCGATGTTTGTTTCGCGTCACGGTTCCTGATGAAGACTTATAGGCTCCACGGAGTAACGGAAAGCGTGTATGGAGAAGGAACACACCTCAGGGTATTTGTTCTTCTTCGCTTGTGTTTCTGGGATATAAATTCGTTAATCCTCAGATCCCATGGTTTGAAACACCCATCGTCTTCGACATTCGTGCGAAACCACGGAGCATCGCAAGCCTGACGGGCACAAAAGGTGCGCAATAGTGTACTCCATTGCGCGTCAGAAATTCAGAACACCTTAGACCTGCAAATGGTCAATATTACATGCCGCGTGTTGTCGCGGCCATCACCACAGGCGCTTCCCACGATATACCGCGAACTTGGCCGGGATTTCGACGAGCGTGTTCTGCCTTCCATTGTAAATGAAGTTTTGAAAAGCGTGGTTGCACAATTCAATGCCAGTCAACTCATCACGCAACGCGAAATGGTGACTCATACCTAGAGCATTGAATAAACTTTCCACGATAGCTGAATACTGCGATGCAGGTCTCGCGACTCGTACGGGAAAACCTCACAAGCCGCGCGCTCCGATTCGATCTCGTTTTGGACGACGTATCGATCACCCATGTCGCCTTCTCCCCTGAGTTCACACATGCGGTTGAAGCGAAGCAGGTATGTGCATGCGCCTCGCCCATTTGGGATCATTACTTTATATATGTCCTTCAGATTGCGCAACAAACTGCTCTTCGGGCAGCCTTCCTTGTGGATCAGGCCATTCAAGAGAAGCAGGTATTTATATCATCTCATTGACACGCGGCCATGTTGATTGCCTCCTCTCTAGTCCATTATCGTGCGGGCGCAGGGTGAGGCGCGGAGCGCTGAGCTGATCGGGGAGGCGATGCGGAATAATAAGGGATTCCTGCAATTACGGAGACTGGAGGCTGCCCGCGACATCGCAACGTTACTCTCGGATTCTGGGAACAAGGTTATGCTGGACGCACAATCACTCCTTTTGAATGGTGAGATTGGATGTGATTCTGTGCGACTTACAGACTTCATTCTTTGCTTGCAGTAGTGAATGACGACGACACGAAGGAGATTCTGAAGGGTAGGAAATAGGAAGAAATTGAATGCAGAGGGGATTCGGGGGCGCTATGTTGTGCGCGTATTCATCCTGCGTTCGAATGTCATCAGTTTCCTAGTCGAAGAAATTGGGCTTTGTGAGCTGCTGACTCGTTCACTGTTACCGCCGCTTAGGTGTGGGTAATTTTGACGCGCACGTGGTGTGGCCAATCTGTCGTGTCGTGTCATCCATGATCCAGGCCATTGTCTTGACTCTCCCCATGTCTCGAGCCAGCATAGACCAATCCCCTTTGCGCAGAGACGACAATGCACCAGACCTGGATGAGAGTCGCAGGAAAAAAGTTCGCTGGAATTCAGACAGCGTTATAGAAGGTGACAACGGCGACTCGGAAGAGTGTAGTCACGACGCTAAAGTGGGTCTTTCTCGTCTATACATGTCAACGCCAACTGTCACTTGACACCCACGCGGCATCAACTTTTGAAGCGGACGAATTGTTTGCTCATACTACAACCCCGTGGATTTCCTCATTTATGTGTTAGAAGACACGCAAGAGACAGCCCAGTTTGATGTGATTAAGACGCGTCAGTCCTATTACAGAAATTTGAGCTTCTTATCATCTCAGTTAACTGGTGGCGCAGTCTTGGATCAGGTGTCCCCCGACGTATTCGTCGTCAGCTCTAAAGCTGATGACAAATTCATCGATTTCTGTAGCGATTCGAGTATGGATCTTTCTTAAGAAATGCCATTTATGCCTATCTTGGTTGTTCATCCTTCTTTCCAGTAGCTACTTCAGGGGGCTTCTTTCAGATACGCCCGCAAAAAGATTTCAGACCAGAGAGAGGGCGCAACAACGTCCTTTCTCTTGGATTGCTCTCCGATCTCCCCGAAGAAACCATTGATCCTCCTGACCCAGGCGCATCGGCTGAGCCGAGAAACGCGTACGAGTTTATGCAGCGGAGGCGCAGTGCTGAGGGCAATCCCACCCTGAAGCGATGGAACGCTTCTG
>WNFR01007871.1_pt1 | contig 10806 bp, 10 predicted proteins | sample 5400221 | NCBI WGS metagenome assembly WNFR01 (sample SAMN13153357, study PRJNA577476) | soil metagenome | isolation source: 40 cm soil under Madrone tree | place: USA:California | collected 2016-06-14 | reverse complement strand
GAATCCCGCCTTCGGGCATGGCGTCTCTGGCGTTCAAGCAAAGATTCATCAGCGCCTGTTCCACCTGGGTAGGGTCCACCAATGTAAGTTCAAGGTTTGGATTCGTCAGAACCCGGACTTCCAGCTGTTCTCCAATAATTCTGTTAAGCAGCTTCATTCCTTCGTCGATCAAGGTGTTCAAATTAATTCCGCGGGGTTGAAGCACCCGGCGGCGAGCGAACGTCAGCAATTGGGAAGTCAGCTTTCCCGCCCAAACCGCTTGATCGCGGATCTTCTCAAAGCGGTCACGCAAGCGGCTTCCGGGCTGAGTCTCATCGCACCCCATTTCAGCCCAGCCCATCACGGCTCCAATGGTGTTATTGAAGTCATGCGCAATTCCGCCGGCTAACCTCCCGATCGCTTCGAACTTCTGCAGCTGTTGCACATGTTGTTCTAAGCGCTTTCGCTCCCTGCGGTCCTCCACCTCCCGCAATTCGCGTCGGACGGCGGGCACCAGCCGCTTCAAATTGGTCTTAACCAGGTAATCCTGCGCTCCTTCTTTCAGGGCGGCGACGGCGGTGTCTTCCCCCATCGTCCCGGAGACGAAAATGAAGGGAGCGTCCGATCCCATTGTCCTCACAAGTTTCAAGGCATCGGTGCCCGAAAACAGGGGCATCGAAAAATCGGAAATCACCAGGTCCCATTCCTGTACAGACAGCACTGACTTAAGATTCTCCGGAGTGTCCACGCGTTTGAACTCCGTTTGGTAACCCGCCCGCTTCAGTTCGCGCACAAGCAAAGCGGTATCGTCTTCCGAGTCTTCAATGAACAACACTCGAAGGGGCACGCCCATTTCACGTCCTCCCTGGTGGAGGCGGTTCATTCAGAACCAGCCAATAAAGGCCCAATTGACGAGCCGCCTCAATAAACTGGTTGAAGTCCACCGGTTTGCGAACATAACTGTTTGCCCCAAGACCATATCCGGTGATGCGATCTTGCTCTTCGTTCGAGGACGTTAGGATCACCACAGGCAGCAGTTTCGTTCGTTCATGGGCGCGCAAGCGGCGCAGTACCTCCAGACCGTCCATTTTGGGCAACTTTAAATCGAGCAATACAACTTGGGGTAGGGGCTTCAAATGGTTCCCGGCATCAGACCCGCTACCCAAAAGATAATCGAGAGCCTCGAGGCCATCGCGGGCCACTACCACTTCATTGCTGATCTTGTTCTTATGCAACGCGCGAATTGTCAGCTTCTCGTCGTCGGGATTGTCTTCCACAAGTAGAATTATCTTGTCTGCCATGATTCAGCTCCCCCCTCGCTTGCATCCAGCAACGTAAAATAAAATGTCGCGCCCTTCCCTAGCGCGCTCTCCGCCCAGATGCGGCCGCCATGCCTCTGGATGATTCGTTGGACGGTCGCTAATCCGACGCCAGTTCCGGGAAATTCATTCTTGTCATGGAAGCGCTGAAAGGCCCCAAAGAGCCGCGTTGCTCGGGCGCTGTCGAAACCCGCGCCGTCGTCGCGAACGAAATAGACGCGGTTCCCATTTTTGTCCGTTTGTCCAAACTCGATACGAGCGGATTCGCGCTTTGCGGTGAACTTCCACGCATTTCCCAGCAGATTTTCCAGTGCGATCCGCATCAGATTCGAATCCGCGTGTGCTTCCAGACCTTCCTGGATGTGGCACTCGATGCGGCGTTCCGGCTGGCTATTCTTTAATTCAGCGGCAACAGCGCGTCCCAGCGCGCTCAAGTCAACCTTTTGCACTTTCATTCCGGCCCGGGTCACTCGCGAAAGATCTAAGAGGTCGTCGATCAGCACTCCCATTCGCTGGGTGGCTGCGCGCACCCGATGAAGGTTGTCCTTGCCCTCCGCGTCAAGCTTTTCCTCATAATCTTCCAGCAAGGCAAGGCTGAATCCATCGATGCTGCGCAAAGGCGCACGCAGGTCGTGCGACACGGAGTAGCTGAACGCCTCCAATTCCTTATTGGCCGCAACCAGCTCGGTGTTCGACCGCGCCAGCTCGCTTCGCTGACGTTCCAGCTGCTCCTCGATCCGTTTCCGTTCGGTAATATCCCGGGTGACCTTGGCGTAGCCCCGCAGTTGACTTGCCCGGTCGCGAAGCGGGGTGACTACCACGCTGGCCCAAAAACGCGAACCATCTTTCCGCACTCGCCAGCCTTCCTCCTCAAACCGTCCTTGTTCCGCAGCCTTCTTCAGCTCCAAGGCGGGTTTGCCCAGGGCTGCAGCCTCTGGTGTATAAAATTTTGAGAAATGCTGCCCGATGATCTCCTCGGCACGATAACCCTTGATCCGCTCCGCTCCTTCACTCCACGTAGTTACCCGGCCCTCCGGGTCAAGCATCAGGATGGCGTAATCCCGAACTCCTCCCACCAATAGCCGCAACTTTTCATCGCTCTGCCTCAGCGCCTCTTCCATTTGTTTTCGATCGGTGATGTCTCGAATCGCGCTAAAGACCAGCATGCCATTTTCTGTTTCGAGGGGACTAAGGCTGATTTCTACGGGAAATTCAGATCCGTCTTTGCGAACTGCGTAAAGTTCAAGGCCGGCACCCATGGATCGAGTCTTCGGGTCATTGAAGAACCCCCGCCGGTGCCCGGGATGCTCCCCGCGGAATTTCTTCGGCAGCAACAGTTCAACCTTCTGACTGAGCAGTTCACTCCGCGTGTAACCGAACATTTTTTCCGTTTGTGAATTGACCAGGACGATCTCCCCCTCCCGGTTTGCGATCACCATCGCATCTGGCGCGGCTTGCAGGAGCCCCCTGAACTTCTCCTCCGCTTTCTTCCGTTCGGTCACATCCCGGATCGCACTCGATACCAGCACTCCTTCCTCGGTTTCAAGCGGGCTAAGGCTTATCTCTACCGGGAATTCCGTTCCGTCCTTTCTCAATCCATAAAGCTCCAATCCTGCCCCCATCGAGCGGGCGCGCGGCGCGGAGAAAAACCCCGTGCGGTGCTCGGGATGGCGGTCCCGATATCGTGCAGGCACCAGCATGTCTACTTTTTGACCAAGCAATTCCGCTCGAGCATACCCAAATGTCTTTTCGGTCTGCGAGTTGACAAGGACGATTTCCCCTTCGCCGTTGACGATCACGATGGCATCAGGCGCGGCCTCAAGAAGCGCCTTGAACTTGTTTTCCGCCTTTTTGCGCAGGGAGATATCGCGTATCGCGCTCATCGCCAGCGTCCCTTCCTCAGTTTCCAGAGGGCTCAGGCTGATCTCCACGGGGAATTCCGATCCGTCCTTTCGCAATCCATAGAGTTCCAATCCTGCCCCCATAGAACGGGTTCGGGGCTCGCCAAAGAATCCGAGACGATGGTGAGGATGCTGCTTGCGGAAACGTTCGGGAACAAGCATTTCCACTTTTTGCCCTAGCAGCTCCGACCTTGTATAGCCGAATAACTTCTCTGTCTGCGTGTTGACGAGCGAAATAGCTCCGGTGCCATTTACAATAACGATGGCATCCGGGGCCGCTTCCAGCAGTCCCCTGAACTTCTGCTCGCTCGACCGAACTGTTTCTTCGACCTTTTTTCGCTCGGTGATATCCGTAGCCACCACCAGGCGCGCCTGTCTCCCATCAAACACTACGCCGCCGGAAGTGATCTCAACGTTTATGAGTTCCCCGGTCTTCTTCCGGTGTCTCCAGATGCTTGCAGCCCTCGCACCATTCGGCATGTTCTGGACACTTTCGACGAGTGCAGGAATGTCCTCTTCTGGGCGCAAATCCTTGATCGTGAAAGACAGAAACTCTTCACGCGAATACCCATAGCTGGTAATGGCTGACTCATTCACATCCATTATGGCGAAGCTGTTTGAGTCAAAGACCCATACAGGTTGTGGAATGCTGTCAAACAGAAAACGCTGCTGCTCCCGGGAGCGCAGCAACGCGCTGTTGGCGGATGCCAGTCCCGCGTTGGCTTTTGCCAGTTCTTCCGTGCGGTCAATCAGATTCTGGTTCGCTTCCTTCAGTGCTTCAGGGCTGGGCAGGGCCAACGCCTTGGGCACGAGTTGAAACAGGAGAATCGCGGTGATAATCGAAGCAATGGCCGTGATCAATTTGACGATTCCCGCTAGCCAGTAATCAGCGTGCCACAGATTCCATATTTCCAGGACGTGCGTGCTGCCGCAGGCCACTATAAAAAGCCCGAACATCAGGAACATCCAGTGGAAAGGCAGGTCGCGCTTCTTGCGTACAAAATAGACGAGAGTCAGCGGAATCGAGAAGTACGCCAAAGCTATCAGAACATCGGAAACCACATGAAGCCAGATGAGATCACGGTCCCATAAATAGCAAAAACCGTGTGGCATGAATTCTGGTGATGTAAGCAGGCTCGAAATGAAGGCCATAGGGACACCCGAATACTAAGAGAGCTAGTCACGTTCAGTTACATGTACACTGCTTTCTGCCGCGCGATACCGAGCGGGGTGGGGGAGTCAAGGCGCGCCGCTGAACGCAAAACAAACCGGTATGCGCACATCGCTGTGACCAGAGAATCACAGTCAGCAGCTTTAGCTTACGTTACTATCCATGCTTGTCAACATGGAGGACGCCAAGTGTGCGCAAAGTGCTCTTCAATCCGTTGCCAGGACAGGAACTCTTTCGGGTCTCCTTCCAAAAGGTTGAACTGAGCTTGTGCTCTTGCCAGGCCACAAATTGATCTCGACTTAACTTTTTCCTCCTGTTTGGACGACGATCCGCTCCTAGGACAAGTCAAGAACCACAACCAATCCATTTAGCCAAGATTTCACGGAATGAGACAGAATTACACGTTCCAGAGCTCCTGCTAATTATTCGCTAAACATGGACTGATGTTGCCCTGTAAGTGACTCATTCCCTGCCACTAAGCTCCTGCATGGCTTCCCTCGCGAACCTGTTTTGGCATTGCACCTGCACTATAAAGGCTGCAATGTATACGAGCGAAAACATTTCGAACGATGTAGTAGCTGGAACGCAGCCAGTCAATTCAAGCCGAACCGGCGAATTCGTGGGTCAACTGCTCCGAATCTTCGCCGTCCTCGGCGTGGTCTCACTTCTGGCGCTATCTGCCGCACTCGCCTTCATGCTGGGAGTCGGCCACTGGCTGGTGAAAGAAGATCCCCTGCAAAGGGCCAACGCCATCGCAGTGCTCAGCGGCAACTTCCCCGCTCGCGCACTGGAAGCCGCGTCGCTTTATCGCAGAGGTTATGCAGGTGAAATCTGGTTGACGCGTCCTGGCCCGCAATCGGAAGTGCTCGTGGAAATGGGCATACATTATCCGAGCGAGGCAGATTTCAATTATCAGGTTCTCCGCCGCCAGGGTGTCCCCGCAAAAGCGATCCGCGTCCTCGATGCCCCGATCATCAACACCTGTGATGAACTGGACGTAATCAGCAGCGCGCTTCGGCAGAAGAACAGTGCCTCCTCGGTGATTGTGGTAACCAACAAGGCCCATACGCGGCGCGTTCACGAACTGTGGGACAGGTTTGACTCCGCTCGCGGCAAAATCATCGTCCACGGCATTGCAAACGACGACTTTCAGCCTTCGGCTTGGTGGAGACGCTCCGAAGATACCCATCAGGTTATCCACGAAATTCTTGGCATGATCAATGTGTGGGTAGGACTCCCGATGCAATCTACTCTGCGCTCACCCGCAGCGCTTGCTCAGAACGACCTCCAGCAGTCACCGAAGATCGTTCCTCTCGACGCGCAAAAATTAACTTCCGAAAGCTCGGATAGCGACGATTAGCTCGCTCTTAATCGCTGTGCCCTGCCGCCGCCATCGAAGCCTTTGGCGTCTTCGAAGCCAGAATGCTCAGCCGGTGTATTTCCGGTTCTCTCGCAAAGAGATCGGGTGCCTTCGCGGCTAGCGCCTTGGCAATCTCACCCGTCAGGTGCGCCACCCGCCCTCGTTCATCCGGAAACGTATCGAAAATTCCAAACTTCGATGGACCAATTCTTACCGCATACCAACTGGTCGTCTCCGCTTCTCTTTCAGCCAGGGATTGGGCCGACTTCAAGAACGCCTCAACCTCTTCTTCCTTCCCCGGCTTACTTTCCACAACTGCCCAGATTGCTACGTGATCCATGATGAGTCACTCCTTTTCCGGAAGTTAGAGTCGGGGCCGGGGGTAGGGGCCGGCCCGACTGCGTTTTTGTTACGTTCCCAGGTAAGAAACGTGAACATACACACCCATATGAACGTTGTAAAGCATGTACCAGCCGGTGTGGTCGGGGTCTTCATACACTATGAAGTCCCTCCCGCAGTCCCAGCACCAATCCGCCACTCCCGATACCATCGATTCGCTCGATTTCAATCGCCCCGCCCTCCCGCAACTCCGGTTGCTTTTGGCGTCTTCGAGGCCAGGATATCTATTTTGTGGATTTCGGGCGCCTTGGAAAAAAGCTCCGGCGCTTTCGCCATCAGCGCTTTCGCTATATCGCCCGCGAGGTGCGCGTCGCGGCCTTTTTCACCCGGAAACGTATCGAAGATTCCGAACTTCGTCGGGCCAATTCTTACCGCGTACCAACTGGTCGTTTCCGGTTCCCTCTCCGCCAGCGGCAGGGCTGACTTCAAGAAGGCCTCAACCTCGTTTTCCTTGCCCGGTTTGCTTTCCACGACTGCCCAGATTGCAACCTTATCCATGATCAATACCTCCCAATCTTTAGGTTAAGGTGAATTGCGCGGATTCACTCTGCAATTGGATGCAGCCTTCAGGTCCCAAGATAGGAAACGTGCACATAAACTCCCGTGTGAACGTTGTACAGCATGTACCAGCCGATGTGGTCGGGGTCTTCATACACTACGAAATCGTCGCCGCAATCCCAGCACCAATCCGCGCAAATCGGCCAGTCCCAATCCGCCACCTGGAAGTAGAAGCCGCCGGGGAACCTGAACCGGTGGTGGTCGCGGTCTATCCGCTCGATGTGGTAGCGGTACGACGCGCCAAAATGCTCGAAGCGCCCATGCTCGAAGGGATGGTCAACATGGAAGCGTTTGTCGTCGGGGTGGTCATGGCCATACCAATGATCGTTGCTGACGTGCTGCGTCTCATTGATTTTCCCGTTTGGATGACGCTCCGCTTCAGGCTTTCCCTGCGGTGCCTCCCGATGGGTGGGCGCTGGGGGAATCCGCCCCTGGTTAGCTCGTGGCACGTCGTTCCGCGGCTGCGAGCGCGGCGCTTCCGCGTGCTGTCCTTCGGGGTGTCCGCCTTCCGGATGCTGCGCGTAGACACCCGTGGTCCCGAACAATATCCCTGCGCTCAATAGCAACAGCGATTGGCCCCTAATCTTTATCCTCCTCAGCAAACGTCGTTCAGAAAGATGCAGGCCAACACACGAAGTTGTTTGCATTGTACCCGCACCTGGTAAGAATTTCATCGGGGATTTCCTGCTTTATAGCTGAGGTGATTCCTGTAGCGGCACCGCAGACCCACACGCGTCACCTGCCAAAACCAAACTGAGTACTTGTCCGCCGAATAATCGAATTCTGCCGCCTAACATTCCAATTTATTTGGAGGTGATTCCAAACAAGAACGCCAATCCCGACAAGAAACCCAGCAGCGTGCGTACACCGTGCAGGTAGTTCCACTTCTGAAGCATCGATCGCGTTACCGGACCGGCATCCTCTACACGAGTGGCCAGGAGTCTCTTGTTAATCGGCAACATCCCAAAGAGAGTCCACGGCCAATTTGCAAACAGAAGAAGCGCCCCGGCGAGGAATGCCGCTTTACCCGTGGTGTGCCAGGCCCACGCCCCCAGCAGAAAACCAAGGAGCGCCAAGGTAGCCTGCATGGCAATTCCCCGCCGGTACGCCAACTTCCACTCGGCAAGCAGGGCTCGATCGTCAAGAGCAAGGCGGGCCGGTTGCTCGGCGAAGTTGATATAGAACGCCGCACCCGTGAAAACACCCGCCAGCATCAATGCGATACAAGCCGCGATCAAGAGTTCATCTCCTAACGCTTCGGAAAATTCGGATCGGCTTTCACTTCCAGTATCTGCGCCGTATGCCGGCGCATATGCCCCGAGGTCAGCAGTATCCACTGATAGGTGTCCAGCGTCTTGAACACGGGGTGGTCCATGAAATGGTCCCGCAGGTCCTCTTGGGTCGTGCTTACAAATTCAATCGTGCGCGCCCGATTCTCCAGCACATTTTTCGTGATCTCTCCGGCCGCAGCCCATCGGCGCGTCGGCTGGATGGCTTCGGGTGCCTTGAACTTGGTGCTTCGGTCCACCGCCGCAGTCATCAGCGCAGTATCTTTCCCCTGCACGAGTGCGCGCTTCTCTGGCTCAGCTGGACCTTTCAACGCCTTCTCAGTAATCAGGTTTAGAATCAAAGTTTCCGTTATGCCGATGTGCTCGGCGCATTCGGCAATCGACCAGCGGTCCGTAGCGGGCTTGAAGTTCCACTGACCCTCCGAAAGCCCATTGGTGGCCTCGAGAAAAGCCTTCTGCGAACTCTCAAGTTCCGCCACGGCATGTTCCCGCTCCGCCGGCGAAAGGGTTTGATCGGCCATCGGCATTAGCAGCATTGCAACAGCGAGCAGCATGATTTTCATGGGTTCTCCTTTTCCCTGTCCACTCGAAATTCAGGATTCTCACGACGTTTACTTCACGCTCATTTCCGCCACGTATTGCGCCAGCACCGCCGTCCAACCGCCCGGCGCGTCCACGTTCTTGCGCACTTCCTGCCAGCCCGCGCCGTGCCGTTCCAGGTGCCGGTGTTCAAGTTCGAGCCGCGTCGCTTCCGGCCCTTCGGCGATGAATTCAAGCGCCACTTCGCTGGCGCGTGAAAGGTCAGGGCTGAATTTCCAATCAGGCTGCAGTTGCCACGTGGTGACGACCTTATGCGGCGGCTCCCAGACCAGCACCCGGCCCCAGTCGCAGTCGTTCCCTTTCGCGTCGCGCTCGTACCATCGCCCGCCCGCGCGCGGCTCTACGATTATTTCCGTGAACGGCTCCTTGGCAATGTGGTGCGTGGCCGGCCACCACGCCGCCATCCGCTCTGTAAAAACCCGGAACGCCTTTTCAATCGGAACGTTTACGTGAATCGTTCTTTTTACTGCCGCGGAGGGTACCGCTTCGGTGGCCATTTGTTTTCTCCCTTTGATGTTCTTCTTCAGCGAACTTTTTAAACGCGGAAAGTGCCTGGTCCCACAATTGAGCAAAGTGATCGCGGAGCATCGCGACGCCTTCGGGATTCAATTCATAGATCCGGCGCGCACCTTCCCGGCGGTCTCGCACCAGCCGCGCATCCTTCAGCACCCGCAAGTGCTGCGAAACGGCTGGGCGTGATACCGGCAAGCCGGCGGCAAGCTGGTTCACGGCCTGGGGATGGTCGCCCAGCATCTCGAAAATCGCCAGCCGGGTGGGGTCGCCCAGCGCCGTCAACCCGCTTTGTAGGTAAGCATCCACTTACGGTAAGTTATAGCTTACGGCTTTGCGTGTCAACCCTTTTTTATTGCCACCTCTCCCTTTCCCCTTTTCTTTCCCCACTCTCTCTCCTTTTTTTCCGCCCTCCTTCCTTGCTCCCTTCCCACGGCTTCGATAGACTTGGCCTTCCACACTCTTGCTCCTCAGGGGGGAGCAGATCACATGCCGGGATTTTTACAACGCTTCATGCCGCGCGATGGGGATTTCTTCGTCCTCTTCCGCAAACAAGCCGAAAACATCGTCAGCGGCGCCAATGCTTTTGCCAGCATGTTGGAGCACTACACTGGCGTCCCCGAGCAGGTCCAGCGAGTGAAGGCCATCGAGCACCAGGGCGACGAAATCACCCATCAGATTTTCCGCAAACTCAATCAGACCTTCATCACCCCCTTCGACCGCGAGGACATGCACGAACTCTGCGGCACCATGGACGACGTAATCGACCTGATTGACGCCGCCGCCAGCCGCTTCGTGCTCTATCGCGTCGACCATGTGCGTTCTGGCACGATAGAGCTCGTCAAAGTCCTCGCCGCCGCCACCGTCGAGCTTTCCTGTGCCGTCCACGCCATGGAATCTCCCGACAAGGCCTTGCAGCACGTGATCGAAATCAATCGCCTGGAAAATGAAAGCGACCGCATCTGCCGCACCTTGATCGCCCAGCTCTTTGAGGAAGAAAAAGATCCCGTTCAAATCATCAAGTGGAAAGAGATTTTTGAAGTGATTGAAACCGCCGTTGACAAGTGTGAAGACGTCTCGAACGTGATCGAGAGCGTCATCCTGAAGAACGCCTGATCCCCGTGAGCCGATTCGTCCTCGTACTGATAACCGTCTTTCTGACTCTGGCCTTTGAATTTTCGAATGGCTGGCACGACGCCGCCAATTCCATCGCCACTGTCGTCTCCACGCGCGTGCTCACGCCTTTCCGCGCCGTGCTTTGGGCGGCTTTCTGGAACTTCTTTGCGGCCTTTGTCTTCGGCACCGCAGTGGCCAAGACCATCGGCAGCGGCATGGTTCACATTCAGTTGGTGAATGAAAAAGTCCTGCTCGCCGGCCTGCTCGGTGCCATTTCCTGGAATTTGATTACACTGACCCTCGGCTTGCCCAGCAGTTCGTCGCACGCGCTGATGGGCGGCTATGGCGGCGCAGCCGTCGCTCACGCGGGATTCAAGGCGCTGATCCTCGCCGGTTGGACCAAGCCGGTCCTTTTCATTTTTCTCTCGCCCGTAATCGGCATGCTCCTCGCCATTTTGATCACGATTCTTACAAGCTGGATCGTACGCCGCCAGCGCCCCTACAAAGTGGACCAATGGTTCCGCCGCCTGCAGCTTTTCTCCGCCGCTCTCTTCAGCCTCGGCCATGGCACCAACGATTCGCAAAAGGGCATGGGCATTATCAC
>WNFR01023495.1_pt1 | contig 10809 bp, 8 predicted proteins | sample 5400221 | NCBI WGS metagenome assembly WNFR01 (sample SAMN13153357, study PRJNA577476) | soil metagenome | isolation source: 40 cm soil under Madrone tree | place: USA:California | collected 2016-06-14 | reverse complement strand
ATTCTCGCTCCTTCAAAAAAGCCCTTACTCAAGTAAACGATGCTCGCGGAAAGAGTCATATCTTCGAATCTATTAACTATCTGCATCGCGCGATTCTAAGACAGGGGAACATTGCTCAGGATCGAGTGATCATTGTTTCTGACGGTCTAGCAAGCCCGGGTCCTGGCGAAGATCATCGGCATACCGCGCCTCGGCTGCATCAGCATCTGTGGCGTATAGCAAGAATGAGCGTTCGGACAGTATGGCTTTATCCTTCTCAGAAACGAGGTCTGTCCAGATGGCTTCATAAAGTCTTCAAGGGCCTGCCGGTGACGAGCATCGAGTTAAAGACTGCTCGAGACTCCTGCCGCAGTCCAAACAACAATTACGCCAATTGAGAGAAGAAACCACCCCCTGGCTTAAATCTGAGGGTAGAAGGAAAATGTGCAGAATGGAATGGCCACGCTCGACGTGTAACGCCCTTGATAACGTCGTGTTCATCTCGGTTCTCGACTCTGAGTCCTACGTTCGGGCAGCACAGCTTCCATTCGTCCCATATTGCGAGAAGGAAATGCCGCGATGAACAGAGTTGATTCCGCAAATTTTCGACACCAAGTAATCGGGTTATCCGCAACGTTATTGTTAGTGAACATTGCTGCTTGGGTCTGGGCCTATCTGGCGTTTAGCGATCAGCCTATTTTGCTTGGAACCGCGTTCTTGGCATACACATTCGGGCTTCGGCACGCCCTGGATGCAGACCATATCGCGGCAATCGATAACGTTACCAGGAAGTTAGTGCAGGAGGGTGACCGACCGGTGTCGGTGGGTCTGTATTTTGCTCTCGGACATTCGACTGTCGTAATTATTGCTGCACTCATCGCTTACTGGACGGCATCGATCGCGAGCGAACGCTTCAAGCAATGGCAAAACCTGGGAGTAATAGTCAGCACGTGTGTATCCGCATGCTTTCTATTCGCGATCGCGTTCTTGAACCTGATGATTATGCGAGACACCTACCGGATACTCCGGAAAACCCAGCGAGAATCCGGGCCTAGGCTAGAATCAGTCGATCTTTCAGTGGGTGGCGGCATAGTCAGCCGGCTGCTCCGCCCACTGATGAAAACACTCTCGAGACCGATCCATATGTACCCAATCGGATTCTTGTTTGGGTTGGGTTTCGAAACAGCGACAGAAGTTGCTTTGCTCGGAGTCTCAGCTTCTTCAGGAGCCAAAGGTATGTCGCTCGCAAACGTAATGGTGCTCCCAGTTCTTTTCACCGCGGGCATGTCGTTGGTCGATACTGTGGATGGAATGATTATGGTTGGAGCTTATAACTGGGCCCTGATAAATCCGGTTCGGAAGCTTTACTACAACCTGACGATTACCTTTGTTTCCGTGGTGGTTGCGGTCATCGTCGGCGGAATTGAGGTTGCCGGTTTGCTCAAAGAACAGCTGAATCTCTCTGGCCGATTTTGGAGCTTGGTTGAGAAATTAAATGATAACTTTGGGATGCTCGGAATCGTGATCGTTGGCGTATTTGCATTGACCTGGATTGTGTCTGCGATCGTGGACTGGGTGAAGGGAATCGCAAAGGGGTGAGTCAAAGGGTCAGTCAAGAATTGGGGTCCGTCGGCGTTTCGACCGTAACCGTACAACCAACCGGGACGGAAACTTCCACTGTTTGAATTTCGACTCCATTAACGCGCTTGGTATGAGTGGGTCGCGGATAGCCGTTCACAAGAAGCCAACGGTACGCGCCGCGGAAACCGGCCTGCCAATTCAGGTTGCCCGAACGGGCGTCAGCTTGGTCGGATCCAACGGGATTGTTACGAACAGTGGTCTTCAAGACATTGTTACTTCGATCTTCGCGGACGTACAGATCACGCTTCCCTAGCGGGATGTGATCGCCCTCTGCCCATCGAGTGTCTGTCGGCAAATTATAGGTCGTGATGAGACGATTAGCCGGAGCGTCCGGTTGAACGCCGAGTAATCCGTTGAATAGGCCGCCGATGAAGGTGTAGGAAAATTCAGGGTAATACAAATTACCCGGTGTGGTGGTGCTCCCTGGGTTAGTTATGATCTTTAGGAGCCATTTCGCCGCGCTGTCTGGCTGGCCCCATTCATAATAAATCTCCGGGAGATAGGTTTGTGCTTCACCGTTTACGCTCGGATCTGCCATCTGTGCATCGATAAATTGAAGATAGCTAGTGGTTCGAGGACCAGGGGCGGTTATCAGAGTAGCCGGCATGAAGAAACTGTTCTCTTTACCGAAGTCCGTCATAAATGTCCCATCCAATCTAAACCCGCGAATGTATGAGCCCGCAGCCGCTGAGTACCAATAAACGTTGAAGAAGTCCTTCAATTTCTCAGCGGTCGCGGCACTGGCATTAGCGCCGCTTCGATCGCCCCGGGCGCGTTGTACTTCGCTGTAAGCAACTAACGCGGCGTACTGGCAGCCGATAGCGTCGCCGGCTTCGACAAAATTGTCCGTGCCTTGTTCGTTGTAGGTTGCTTGACCTGGATTATAAGGGTTTCCTGTCTGGCCAACGTTTCCCACTCGGCGGGGGATAGGCGCAGGGAGGCTCAATGAATTGGGGTAGACCGCTACCACGCCGTTCACATCCAGATGGTCATCCCGAAGAAAAGTACTGGTCGTCGTAGCGTAATATTGCAGCAATGTTGGATCGTCGATCCAGTCACGGTTGCCGGTCCACAGATACTGGTTGTAAGCTCGCCGCAACAGATCGAACGGTCCGGGCAACTCACGGTAGAAATAGGAGTCCCCGAAGTAATCGCCGGAAACGATCGTATTGTCATAGACCGATCCGTCGAACCCGATTGACCAGAGAGGCCAATTCCCCCTTGCTGCAGTTTGAGATGCAGCAAAGGCTTTTGCAATCGAAAGATTTTCGACATCAAGCCCCAAGAAGTGCGCTCCTATAAATTGATGAGAAGCATCTCTTAGATAGAACGCACGTCGCGAGAGGGCCCCGGCCCAGTAGCACGGGATATTCGGAACATTTGGATGATCACTCGTGCGCAATCCGGTTTGGACGTAAATGAGCGCATGCTGCTTGGCGAAATTGAACCCTGTGACCAACGCTTGACTGGACGAGTTGAATGTAAGGGGCGACTGCGCGGTGCCTTTCGGGAAGGAAGGATCGTTGACCGGATCGATCGCTTGGCCACCGGAAATCATCGGAGTAAGCAAAGCGAGCGAGCCAAGGTGAGTGGCCAATCTTACTAGCGAAAGACGCTTACAATTGAACATAGGACTTGGTTTTCTGGGGGCTGAGCTTTCGGGGTAGGAGCGTTGCTATAGTGCAATGCTTGATTGAACGCGTGTTAAATCCGCACCATCACGGCACGAGAGTAGGCGGGTGTAACCCGTGGCGAAGCCGTATTAACACGTGTTAAATACGGTTTAACACGTGTTAGACGCTCGTCAACCTAGATTTGGCTTTCTTTTAACACGCGTTAAGTCGATTCTGGTCTCGATGACTCCGAGAGTAACCAGTACCGATATCGCCCGGCACGCCGGAGTGTCTCGCACGACTGTATCGTTTGTGCTGAACCAAATTGCTGGTGTGAGCCCAAAGACGCGTGATCGTGTGCTTCTGACTGCTCGCAAGCTTGGTTACGTCCCTAATTCGGCCGCCCGGATGCTGGTAAGCGGTCGCAGTCACACTCTAGGGCTGGTGATCTCCCGCGCGGATTTATTACTCGTCGATGCGTTCATACCCCGTTTGATCTATGGAATTGGACGGGTCTGTAGCTCCTGCGGTTATAAGCTGTTGGTGGAGGCCGTGGAAGACCGCTCTAACGCGAGCGCTTATCTGGATCTGGCCCATAGCAAGCGGATCGATGCTCTGATGGTTCTGAATCCGCAGGTGACTGATAAAGGCCTCGTAAAGTTGATCGAAATGCGGTTCCCGGTGATCATCTTCGGATCGATTCGGCATCCGAAGGAAAACTCGGTAAATACTGATGATTTAGGTGCGGGACGCGAAGCAACGGCTCACTTAATCTCACTCGGGCACCGGCGTATAGCCCATATGAGCTATGCACCTCTATCTTACTTGGCGGCTGACGCCAGGTTCCGAGGGTACCATCAAGCTTTGAAGGAAGCCGGTATCGCTTTCAACAAAAAGCTTTTGGCTATCGGTCAGTTTAGTAGCGAAAGCGGGTTCGACGCGATGAACGAAATCTTGCGACACCGAGTGATCCCTACCGCCTTATTCGCGAGTAACGATACTATCGCTGTCGGGGCGATGGCGGCAATTAGGGCGGCCGGCCTTTCTGTCCCGGCAGATATCGCGGTGGTCGGGTTTGACGATTTACCGTTTGCCGCCTTCACCAACCCAGCGCTCACGACTATTCGCTCGCAACCCAAGGAATTGGGGGAGCATGCGGCGCGTGCGGCAATCAGTTTGCTGGAAGGTAAGCGAGTTGGAATCCGGCGTCGCGTTATCCCGCTGGAATTGATCGTTCGCGAATCTTGTGGAGCGGCTAATCGGCAGGCTAAAACATGCGCCCAGCGAGCAAAGATCACGTAATCGGTCCTGATCCGTCCCTTCGGAGGCGCACTGATCGCGATGCCACTAAGCAAGGTATGCAGAAGCTCAAGCAAAAATTCAATGGGCTGGGAAACCAACCCAAGTATCGCATCAAATATCTGCGGCCGGAGTATTTGATGTAGAGGGCACCGGTCGAGGTAGCTCAAAAACTTCTGAAGACCGCCTCCGATCATCGGCCAAGAGGCGTAACAGGATGGCGAAGACCGAAAAAAAGAAAAGCAACGCGCACCAGCTTAATCCACCGATATCGCGCCACCACGCGAGGGCGGCCTCCCATCTGGGGATGCCACCGGGTGGCAGATACAACCCGGCTAATAGTAGAACGGTACCGGCTCCCAGCACGAACCGGTCAACGAACCGCCCAGCGATTAGGAACAGGAAAGAAGCAAGTACCGTGACTGGAAGTAAAAAGACGAAATGGCGTTCCGTGAGTTGGGGACTAAACAAAAGTGTAGCGGTAAGCACCGCGCTCCATTCACCGAGAACAAGAGCTCGATTGCTAGCGATCCGCGCATCCGTCGGAAGTCCTCGGCCCACCCATAGCGTGAATCCCGATTTGCGAACCAGCAACCATGCGAAAACGAGGCAAATCACTGCTAATCCGAGCAAGGCGGCGATTGCCCAGAACTTTCCTGGGTGCTTCCCCAGGTGCCGCATCACAGCGCTGGTCAGTGATACGCTTCTCTCCCAAACGACCCCGGAGATTCCAGCCAGAGTGCCGAGTGCCGGACTCGTTCCCGGGCGGGCACTACCCACGTTGGGATCTGACATTGCAAACAAACCAGCCATCGCACGTGCGACGTAGTTCAAATTGCGAGTCCATCCGATGGAGATCGACGGAAGTAGCATCCAACCAATCCAACCAACAGCGCTCGATGCCGCTGCCCGCCAACGCCTGCGCAAAACAAGATACGGAATATAGGCAAGCGCAATGTATTTGACCGCGCCCGCTAAGCCCAAAAACAACCCGGCCACGATCGGCCGTTCATCGAGGCAATTCAACGCTAACACCAGCGCGAACAAGACCAAGCCATCGCTCTGCCCTAAATGAAGATCTGCGTGAATCTCGATCAAAAGTAACAGCGAGCCTAGGATTGCTGCTTGGGCAATAAGACGGTCCCTGGCAAAGCAGTCTAATCGGCTGGCCGCAGCGCGAGCCGCGAGCCAAGCGGCGGCCGTCCTCGAAGCATGCGCGGCAATGCCTGGAACATCAGGCCGGCAAAGAGCAAGCCAAACACGAACACAAAGAATCCTGGCTTGGCGGTAATTGCTTTCAGTCGGCTCAGATTTTCCACTTCACGAAGGTCAATATCTTGTCGTACCTAGTGCCAAACACACCGATCGAACTCTCTGTCAACCCGCTAATCTCGATGTGAGCGGTTGGGCAATTTCTCACACCTGCGAAATCAAGGCAGAAAAAACGCTGATGACAAGATCCATTTATGCTAAAACGAGCAAACCACATTTACATGCCCAGGGCGAGCATGCTCACAATCTATTCCGAGAGATCAGTCAGGAATTTCAGAAGCACGAGACTTTGTCGCCTATTGTTTGACGAGCGTCGCCACCGAGATGTGCGGCCATTTGATGCCGATGAAGTCAAGAATAACGGTCTGGGTGTACTGTAATTGGAGGAACTGGGTGTTGTCTGGATTTTGAACTGTCTCGATCCAGAAGATGGCCGAGAAACTAATCGCGTTGGCGTTGGCGACGACGAAGGGAAGGTTGACGATGCCCCCAACGGCGTTCGGCTGATTGGGTGGGGCGATCGGCGTGCCATTGATGCCACCGACCGGATTCGCGCTAACAAACAGCACTATCGTATTTACGATGTTTTGTTGGGAAATTGCATTGGTCAGGACCAGATTTGGATTGGTAATAGCAGCTGCTGGAATCCCGTCCGGCAGCTGAGTGTTTTTGAACGGAGCTACATAAACTTCATTGGTCTCATTTTTACGAGCGCCGGTGGCCGGGTCGAGCGTGAACGGTGTGGAATCGAGTGGATCGATTTTTGGACCTCCTTTCACGGCCAAGAAATCTCCTTGCGCCGCAACCGAGTCGCCGTGCGGAATCGTTCCCAGGCGGGCGACGCCCGCTTTTGGCTGTGGCGGGTTAGTAGTAATCGGTGTGTTTAGCCAAAGTCCGGGTTCCAGATGCAGTCCCACGTTCGTTTTGGCGTCGCTGACTTGCTGGAAGTAATGCACGCCGAGGAATTCGATATCATCTTGCACGGAGCCACGATTCGGAATCGGCGCCCCAATCAGCCTAAAAGACAGAGTTTCCTTGGTGGCATTGAGCTTGAGACGGAAGGGTTTGTTATCGTGCTTGTCCGGAAGCGAGATCAGGTTGAAGCCACCACCCACCCAAGTGCCGGGAAGTTCTCCAAGCGGCCCGAGCTTTGAAATCGTTTCTGCCTGCGGCGCACTTGCGCGAAACATGGTCGTCGTCATAGGTTTGGTTTCTCCTCTTTTTCAGGGTTAGTAGATTGCACCTAACAAACGCGGTCTTTTCAGAGACCGGCCCTCCTTTGCTCCAGTGGTCGTAATCGTTGTCCGAACCGCAGACTTGGCCCTGGAATACAAACCAGGGCAGGCCCAAAAAGCAGAATATGGAATCTAGAATTTGGAAGTCGTCGTCCCGCGACAGTTGAAACAACCATTACGGCAGTTCGGACAATTATTGGCCGATTCTAAGTTCTGCAGCTTATTACTGCGGATAAACAAGTCGATTGCTTGCGAGAATCGCGATGTCAAAATGGTATACACAGTATGTCAATTAGGCATTGGTCGACCGGCACGGCTCAATTTTATCTGTCATGAAGGCGAAAAAGGAAGTCGCCGATCAGTAGAGCCATTAGTTGCATCTTTTGGGCTCAACTCGTCCCAATTAACTGTGCGATCTCTAATGGTAGCCGTTGTTGGAATACTGTTTGCTTGGCAACAACATTGGTTATGTAAGGTAGTTATGCCTTAAAAAATGTTAAAACTCGTCACGTCTAACATCACTATACAGAACAAACCATGAAGAAACTCACTCCATTCGTTTGCCTCGTCGTGATCTCTCTTATTTGGCCAAAGATTGTCCTCGGGCAAACGCCCAATTTGGACCGATTCCAAAAACTAGTTGTTTTTGGAGATAGCCTATCCGACAATGGAAACTCGTTCGCCCAAAACGGGACACCACCTCCACCTTACTTTGAGGGGCGTTGGACCAATGGTTTAAACTGGCTCGATTACTTTCCCGGGGTTGCTAATCATTTCGGGCCGATAACTGCGTTTTTGAAGGATGGCGGCACAAATTTCGCCACTGGTAACGCTACGTCTGCAGCTCTCTCCACTCAAATAGAGACATTTTTGGCCCATTTCGAGGCATCCGAGAACGATCTGTACGTCATCTGGATAGGAGCCAATGATTTCGCGGCAGGGATTAGTTCGGATGCTACTGTACAAAATATATATAATGGGATCGTGCAACTCTTAGCAGCCGGCGCAAGAGATATAATGATTCTTAACATACCCGACATATCATTGACGCCGGCGGTTATTGCTCGGGGCGGTCCAACGGTTTATGCTGCGAAACATTTTGTAGACAGCGCGAATAATCTGCTGGCTGTCCAAGTTCGCCTCGCTGCCAGCAACTATTTGGTTCACGCGGACGTCATCGACATCAATTCGCTATTCACCGAACTTGTTACCGAGTCGACTGATTTCGGATTTAAAAACAGCGTTCAAGCGGCCTTTAATCCCAATACGGGGAAAGTTGTTCCTGATCCGAATGATTTCCTCTTTTGGGATGGATTTCATCCAACAACGAATGCGCACTTCATTGCTGCTGAGTTTATCTATCGCGCGATTATTTCTAATCTCCAATTGTTTGAAGGGACTGGGGGGACCCCTCTGGCCAAGATAGGCTTAGGCTGCTTTCGCTCAAAAGATCCTGCCTTAAGTTGAAGCGGATGGGCGGTCGGCGGACCGCAACCGAAGTTTTCGACGGTAAAGGCTTCATTCAACAATGATGAGATGGCAGCCTTTGCGAGGCGAAGATACCCGATCTCAGCAGCGCAAGGAATACGGGAACGACTGAAGAAAAAATTTTGAATGAGTTTCTCTCGAGCAGCGTCTGCAATGTTAGTAATCGATGTCCAAAACATCGTAAAATCCCATCACTTGTGCCCTGCGATAGTTGTCTAAAACAGTGTCCGCTCTTTGCGGGACGAAGCGCCAGGTTTGCCGCTCTTCTCGGTTCTTGGGGATGGCGAGATTACGCACCCTGTTTATTTTTATGAACCAACCTGGATGGATTCATGCCGGCAAATGCCCGCGACACGCCTCACGAGCGCTTCGTATTCTGAGATCGTTTGGATTGATGTGCACGATTGCTTACTTTGCTTCTGCGGCGATGGCCCAGACCCGTTACCAAATTACTCGGATTCCGGTCGCTTCTGGTGCCAATAGTGCGGCGCTCGGGTTAAATGATACGGGCGAAGTTGTCGGCTACACGCTCCAGGGCGACGACTATCAGGCGTTCCTCTTTTCCTACGCAGATAAATCGATGACTGAAATAGGATCGTTTGGAGGGAAGCTTAACGCCGCGTGCGCGATCAATTCTGCTGACCAAGTCACTGGCTATAGTCAGGACGGAAACGGTAATCTGTTGGCCTTCGTATTCTCACGAAACGCGCCAATTGCGTCTTTGGGTACGCTGAATGGTAGCTCCGCCAGCGAAGCCTTCGGTATCAACAACCGGGGAGAGGTGGTCGGCGACAGCCAAAGCGGCAATCAAAACCATCGACCGGTGCTGTTCTCCAACAATTCGGTTCAAGATCTTGGCCTGGGTGAGTCGAGCGAACCAGATGCTCTCGAAACTGCGTATGCAATTAACAACTCTGGTCAGATCGTCGGCCGGCATAGCGCGGGCAACAATGGATTTCATGCGTTTCTTTACTCCAACGGCAATACTACCGATTTCAGCACGTTAGGTGGGGCAAATGGCGAGGCGCTTGCCATCAACAAGAACGGCCACGTGGTGGGCGACAGCGATACCGCGGACGGAGCTACTCACGCATTCCTCTTCGATGGCTCGTTGAAAGATTTAGGGACTTTACCTGGTTACGAAAACGCAAGTTATGCGCGCGGGATTAATAATTCCGGTGATATAGTTGGGGATAGCGATAGCGCCGATCAAAAACGGGCATTTGTTTATAGCAAAGGTCATTTGGTCCAATTGGACATGCTCGCCCAAAACCTGAACGAGGCCGGATTCACCTCTTTGGATGTCGCCTACGGCCTCAACGACAAAGGATGGATTGTTGGGTACGGGACCACCTCTGACAATTTGACGGCAGCATTTGTTGCGGTTCCGGAACGTTCTGGCGGAACTGTCGAGCAACAGACGCCGGCTCCCCGACCGCAAGTTCGAGACCAACAGCAACTCCAACCGCAAGAGCGAGATCAAGGCGAGGGCACTTCGGAGTCAGATGGAGGCGACTATGATGTCTTTTACTCGAACCTATCGTCGGAAGGCAGCTGGGTGGAGGCGGGTAACTACGGTTACTGTTTTCGGCCGCGCGTAGCCAACGATTGGCGGCCTTACGAGGATGGGCACTGGGTCTGGACCGATCGCGGCTGGTATTGGGACTCGAACGAGCGTTTCGGCTGGGCAACCTACCATTACGGACGATGGGCCCGTATTGGCGGTACCGGATGGTGCTGGGTACCAGGCCATCAGTGGGCCCCAGCCTGGGTGTCTTGGCGAGAAGGTGACGAGCATGTTGGTTGGGCTCCTCTCCCGCCCGAAGCCGATGTGTCCGCCCAGGTCTCGATTTCTTCTTGGTCGGACTCGTATTATGGCGTTGGACCGGCTGCCTACAACTTCATCCGCTATTCTCATTGGTCTGCACCGAGCTACGCGCAGTACGTCGAGTCACCAACTCAGAATGTTCAGATCATCAACCAGACAAAGAATGTTACGAACATTGTCACCAACAACACGGTGATTAACAACTACGGTCCGCAAGTTCAGACCGTCTCCGCGAAGACCCGGCAAAACATTCAGGAGGTCAAACTAGCGGTTAATCCGGCGACCGGTCCTAACGCGACCTACGGCCAAACCCTAAAGGGAAATCAGCTCAACGTGGTCGCGCCTCCCCCGGTGCTGAAACCGGCAGCGAGGCAAACACCGACGGTTCAAACCCGTTTGGTCCACCCGGTCGTTGACAAAGGATGGCAAGGCGTAAAACCGGCAGATGCGGCAA
>WNFR01008781.1_pt1 | contig 10809 bp, 22 predicted proteins | sample 5400221 | NCBI WGS metagenome assembly WNFR01 (sample SAMN13153357, study PRJNA577476) | soil metagenome | isolation source: 40 cm soil under Madrone tree | place: USA:California | collected 2016-06-14 | reverse complement strand
TTGAGCCACCGCAACGTCCGACCGCCCACGTAGGGCGACGCCGGGTCCATCGCCACCAGGCCCTCGTAGCCTCCCGCGAGCACCTCCACCCAAGGCCGTGTCGAGCCTAGGCGGCGTCGATTGCGTCCTTCAGCTTCTTCAGGTCGGCCGCGGTCGGGAACGTAAGCGCGCAGTAGCCGACGGCCTTGCTGGACGTTCGCCCACTGACGGTGATCGTCCGCCCGCCCTCAGCGTTCTTCTGCTCGGCCTCGATCGCGTCGACCACGATGCGCACTCCCGCCATGTCTTTCCTCCTCCTGGAGCTATGCCATCACTTCCCCTTCGGCCCATGCGGGTCAACGGTCTCGGGGAGGCAGAGATCGCCACTCTTGGCTCTCATCAGCGCAAGAGAGCCGCGAAGTCCGGATGCGTGATCATCTTGCCGATGAGGTCTTGGACGGCAGGCATTAGAGCCTGCGCGGTCTGATTGCAGGCGACCTCACCAACGAAATTCCCCGCGAACGAATAGTGATTGTCAACTGAGAGACTCTTGCCGTTTGAGGATGAGATCGTCAACGCGATATCCCATGCAGCATCCGTTAGTCCTGAGGAAAAGTCGATGGCGTCTAAACGTCCGGTCAAGGTGACCGGTGCAGCCGCCGAGTACACTTCGGCGATGTCCAAGTCGGCAATGAAGGCTTTCCGGACAAAGTCTTCGAATGGCTCGCCATCAGGTGTCTTGATCGGTCCGACGGCGCGGCAAGTTATCTCTGTTCGACCGGGTTTTGCCGCCGTGAACGGTCCGATATTGATCCCTTGCCCCCTGAAAGTGCGAAGGGCCGCGACGTTGGCTGGCGCAATCGAATAGCGTTGTGCCGCATAGGTTGAGCAGCCAGCAAGCGCGATGGCAATGGGAAGTGCGACATACGCAAGAGCTAATGATCTAGGCATAGAGTCGGTTCCCCTTCGGCCACGTGGATCACGCTCAGTCCGAGCACGGTCATCGCCGCGAGTCTACCAGCGTCGGAGGCCAACCTGCCCTTACGGCGCTATCATCCTCTCCATGCCCAAGCCCACGAACGAGCGGCAAGTCACGCGAGCTGGCGGGAGGAGCTGCCCAGCCAGGTCGCGGCCTACCAGCGGGACCTAGCCGCAACCCCTGCCGAGAGCAAGACCCGTCGAGAGATGTCGGAGTTGCGGATCCGACGGGTGCGGACGAGGATGGCCCACGTTGAGGCTTAGGCTAGCGGGCGGTTGGAATGTTTGCCCGATGACGGCCACTTGTGGTCTTTCATCGTGAGCATCACGCACAAGAACCCGAAGGTGAAGACGACTCCTAGGAGCAGATATGTCAAGAGAAAGAGGCGCATGGTGGCAAGTCCCATGCGCAGTATCGAATGGTGACCGCCAAGAAGCGGCAGAAAAAACTCCCGCCATCACTTGTCCCTGCTGCGCTACCCTCCCGCCATGGTCCCGCCTCGTCGGCATGACCCGCAGGATACGGCCGAGTCGCCCTAGGGTGCCGACCCGCGCCCACCAAACCGGTCTCCGTCTGGAGAATGTGCCCCGGCCGTCGCTGGCCAAGCTCAGACGCCGGCACAAGCTCGACGCCCAGGACCGGCAGGCGCTCGGGCTAATCCTCCGGCGACGACGGCGGCCGAGGAAGGCGGGACGATAGGGTGCCAGGCCCACAGCCGCGCCCAGCTCGGGCGCAGCCCATGCGATTCCGCGTCTGCCATAGCTGCGGGCGGGTCTGGTACGGCTCAGGTCGGTGAGGCGGCTGCTCGCCGCCTGCTCGTGATGCTATGTGAGGGTTGAATAGGCGCACTAGATTTTTCAGTCAAGACCCCGAGACGGTAAACACGGAGCATCACTAGATGGCGAAGGCGATCTCACAACTCCTGCCTGACCCGGAGTTGCTGCTGTCCCTGGAGCCGGAGGATCTTGCTGGCATAGTGCTGGAGTACCTGAACTCGCTGTCAGAACACGAACGCGGTCAGCTCAATCGCTATAACTTCTCGCTTCCGAACACCGTTGCTGCTTTTCCGCAGCAGTACCAGAAACAGATCTCGCAGGCGTTGATGGAGGCCTGGGTGTGGCTGGAGCGCGAGGGCCTCATCGCTCCTCAGCCAGGATCACAGGGTGAGTGGGTGTTCGTGACCCGCCGTGGGCAGCAGATGAAAAGCTCGTCCGACCTCAAGGCATATCGCGGCGCCGGACTCCTTCCTCGCCAACTCCTCCACCCGGCCGTCGCTGGGAAGGTAGTCGGTGCGTTCGTCCGACGCGAATACGACACCGCCGTATTTCAGGCCTTCAAGGAGGTCGAAGTAGCCGTACGCGCGAAGGGCAAGTTCCCGGATTCGGAGGTTGGTGTCCCGCTGATGCGCCGTGCGTTTGATCCGAGGACAGGATCATTGCGTGACCCAAGCGCGGTCGACGCGGAACGGGAGGCCACGGCACATCTCTTTGCAGGAGCGCTGGGCTCGTTCAAGAATCCTCACAGCCACCGCAATGTACCCATCAGCGACCCAGCAGAGGCGGTGGAGCTGCTCCTCCTCGCTAGTCATCTCCTGCGTATCGTAGACGCTCGCCAGCCTGTGCCGTAGGTCAGCTGCTGCTCCGTCACCATTGAACCCGCCCCACCTGGCTCGACGAGCGCGGCCCCGAGCTGACGCGCCGAGGGTGTGCTTATTGGGTCTCCCCAGGAACCCGTTTCGGCTTGCGACTTTGACGTTCTCCCGAATCACCGGAGAAGCGGCCCGCCGCAAGACGGAAGAACGTGTAGGGGCTACTACGACGAGGTTAACTTCCTCCTTTCCCCTTGACGACGGGGTGGTGGCCACGATATAGCAGTTGGACCCGACCGGGTTCCCGATCCGAGGCGCCACTGGCGCGGGAGGTATCGGCAATGCGGACCCAACTACTGTCCGTCCTCGTCTCGGTCATCGTGGCCGTTTCGGCCACGCCTACTATGGCTGGTCCCATAAACCCTAGCTTTGAGACAGGCAACTTCAGCGGCTGGAGCACGTTCGGCCAGACGTCGGTCGTCACCAACGCCGCCTTCAATGTTACGCCAACGGATGGGCACTTTGAGGCTCTCCTAACCACTGGCGGAAATGCAGGTAGCACCGCTGGACTCGAGAGCTTCCTTGGCCTCAGCGCCGGCGCGCTCAACACCCTCGTTGGCGCATCTACCTTCCAGGGCTCCGCGATCAAGCAGACGTTCTCGGCAACGCCCGGGGAAAAGATCAGCTTCAACTGGAACTTCCTCACGAACGAATGTCCTACCTTTTGCACCAACCCGCCGAACAACTTCTTCAGGGACACCTCTTTTGCGATCGTCAGCGTCCTGTACTCCAAGCTGGCCGACACTAATGATGTCGCGACATTCTTCGCCGCTCCGGGGACCGGCTTCAACGAGCAGACGGGCTTTAAGAACTTCACGACCGGCCCGCTGATCGGGGGGCCGGTGACACTAGCCTTCGGCGTAGTCGACGTGGGTGACTCGGCTGTCGACTCGGCGCTTGTGGTCGACGCGGCGGTCCCCGAGCCCGCGACGCTCATTCTCTTCGGCACCACGGCGGCGGGCATAGGGCTTGCTCGCTGGAGACGGCGCCGGCAGAACTAGGCGAAAGCCTCAAGAGGGTGGCCCCTCCCCTTCGGGCGATTGCCGGGCGACCTGTAGCGCCCGGTCTCTGAGCGTAGGCTCCCAGCAGCGGCCCGGCCGGAACTGATCCAAGGAGCTTGCTATCAGACGACGGAAACCACCGAAGCCGAAGCGACCAAAGAAGCCGCCTCCGCGATCAGTTCCAGGGCGACGCCCCGGTCCTGGCGGGCGTCGCCGGTTCAGAATAGGCTAACCGGTCAGTCCTTGCATGTGTCCCGAATCGCAGCCAGCACAATGTTAGGCATCGTGTACTGTCCTGCCTCAGGATGGTCCTTCATATATCTCTCAACTACTCCGATTGTTTGAAGATACGGCTTCCCTTTGACACATTGCCAAGTGGAACGAAGTAAATCCTCGTAACGACCCGGAAGGTAAGCGGGCTCGAGTTTGGTCATTGTCTGGATACCAGTACTGGCGTCGGCCCAGGAATCCACAACACCAATGACGTAGAAACTACGTTCGGCACCTGGGACTGTGAGCCACTCATTGCCGTTGATAGCGCAAGCGAGCGTGGGTGCAAGAGCTACGGCAGAGAGCGAAAGGAGCGCACCCCGAAGAAGAATCCTCATCGGTGTCCTCCCCCTGACGATCTGGTCAGCGTTCATTCTTGTCCTCACTTCCCCTTCGGCCCGCGCGGGTCCACGGTGTCGGGTAGGCACTTCTCCGAGAACGTGATCTTGCCGTTTTTATCGACATACGCGGCCTCAGCCTCGGCACGCACCCGGTAGGGTCAGCCCGTCGGGCCGGTCTAGCGGCTGATCCGGCTGGACTGGATGCGCGATGCTGCGGCCCCGTAGTCGCACGCTGTCCACACCCCGTCCTCGACGCCACCGTCTAGCTCTCGTCACTTGCACACCGCGACGAACGCGTTCCAGATGAGGCTCGTCATGTCCGCATCCCACTTCTCAGGATTCTCTTTCAGGTATTTGTCGACGATGGCAAGCACTTGTTCATTTATCATCCCGCGTCCTACAACACACCGTGAGATGTCGCCGTACACGACGTCCACCGCAGTAGCACTTAGCTTCTTGCCCCGGATGAGAGCAGATACGTTGCCCCATGCGTCAATTGTGGCGACCGCATACATCATTCTGGCCAAGTCGGGTAGCCGTCGGAATTCGTTCCCCGTAATCGCGGCAGCCTCTTCCGCCGAAACGGAGAGCAGGCAGCAGAGCGTGGCGATCACGATGCAGGGCGAGCGTCTGGTCATAGACGCGCCTCCTCGATGGGATGGACGATGTCCGCTCCGCACTCGCACGCCATCCACGCCCGCTCTTCCTCGACGCCACTCTCCGGCTCGCCGCAGCGGCGGTGCTCCTGTAGGAAGGCGTCAAGGGCGGCGAGTAGCTCAGGCATCTATATGGCTCATCGTTTTTCGAGCTTCAGTAAGGCGTTCCCCCAGCCGACGAGTTTGTTTCGGAACCAGGCGTTGAATAGACAGACATATCCGACCAACAACGTGTCGAGGACCGCCCATAGGACGCGATGCTTGGCCGCTATTTCCACATTCAGGCATAGAGCGACCAAGAGTCCCGTTATCGCCGCGTATGTGCCATAAAATAGTGCCATTGACTGCGGAGAGCGCGTGACTTGAAGAGTCAACCCGCCACGGCCGGCTCGTCGAGCATGCCATACGCTGACCAGCGCAGCGAACAGAGCGAACCCGGCTAACAACACTTGTAGTGCAGGAAAGAAGACGGCGTCCGTCGTCCACTGAACTAGCAATCGCCACTGCCTGAACGCTGCATCGAGGACCGCGAGTAGCTCGGGCAAGGATCATTTCCCCCTTGGCCCACCAACAATCTCCTTCCAGACACCGCCCTCACGAACAATGTGCTTGTCCTTCTCACTTCCAAATACCGACCGCGGAAGGGGCACCGCGGCGAACGGATTGTGGACGACTCGGGTATACATTGGTCGCTCAGTCGAAAAGTCGTCGTCGATGTCCCGCGACTCCGGAAAGACGGCAGCGACTGCACTAACGTGAGTCCGTCGCCCTTCGCCTAAAGGGCTATCATCGCCGAGAGCCCAGCGGAACTTCCCCGATTCACCGGTACTTGGATCGAACATCCCTGTCACTTCTACCAAACCAAAGATCTGAATCAGATCACTCGGCCCCAAGGACAGACCGACCTGACGCCAGTTATCGAGGGCCACTACAAGCGGGATGTGCATAACGCTGTAAGGTTCTAGCTGGTCCGCAGCTTTGCACACGACACGATTGATCCGCTTCTGAAGAGACATAGCATCGAGGCTGAACACGCGAGCCACCATCGTCTTTAGCACGGTGGGCTTCGCGAACGACTCAACTTCCACTAACATTTCGCCATCTGCAGGAGTGCGTACAAAGAAATCGGGCCTCGTGCGTCGGAGCGTGATGACCTTCCCCAACTCGGCTTCGGGCCAGTAGCAGTACCGACGCTGCTGCAACAGCCACCGGAACCTGCGCTCGGCGATGTCTTCGCTCATCAGCCCGCGAAGGCCAACACGGAGCGCCCGGTCAACGCCCCTCGGCCCCCTCGCGTGGGTAGTAGCCAATCCACTTCCAGTAGGGGATGAGCCATTTCCACCAGTACCGGCGCAGGTGAGGCGTTCCACGCTTGTCTACAACCAGTTGAATGCGAGGATTATCCTCGTGATCGTAGAGGATCATATGAGGGATGTCGTCGTGAACCACGAGCATCATTCGCCACCCGGTACTCCCCGCCAAGATCAACTGAGGCCAATCCTGATCCTTGAAGTGCTGCACGCTGAGGGTCGCCCGAAGTTTGCCGTTTCTATCGAGGAGCGACATGCGACCGGAATCGTTGTAACCGTGAAGCTGTATTGTGGGCTTTACGCCGTCGCCATAGAAGACGATTTGGCCCAGAAACGTCCCTTGGAAACTACTGGCTTCGCTTTCCTCTACGGTGATTGAAGATACGCGGCTTCTCATCGGCTCCTGACTTTTCCCGATTCGTCTCGAAGAATGATTCGCCTAGCTTCGACAGTTGCATCCTTGCCAGGCTCGGTCATGACAATCCCGGTTGTCTATTGAGCATCAGCGGGGAAGTCTCCTCGGCTGGTACTGGAAGAACAATGTCCCCTGGCTACCGGGAGCATAGCCCCAACCGCACCGCTCGTGCAACGAGCCTCTGCCCTTACAGTCAGCCGCCGCGCCTCAGCGCGTTGCAGTCTCTGGGTTGACGGCGTCTGCAGGCTCCCCCACAGACGCCGCCCGGTTGATTGCGCACGGCTACTTTCCGCCGACCGCCCACGCGACGAGGAGCAGGATGATCTGCCAGGGACCGGCGCGTTCGCGATGTCGATCATGATCTCGATGTCTACGGGACCTATCGAGTCAATGACATGTTCTCCTTGCGTGTGGCGCGACGACGCCCGGATGCTGCTGCTAGAACTGCTGCGGCTAGGATTCGATCTCGCCGTCGAGCGCGACCTGGTTGGGCGCGTCGGTGGGCTCCAGCGGCTTCGCCTTCGGCTTCGGCGTGTCTCGGGTCACGAGGGGCATCTGCCGGATCGCGAGGTACACCGCGTAGCCCTCGGCCACCAGTTCCTGGAGTCTCTCCTTCGTTAGCTCGATGCCCTGCGAGCGGGCGTGCTCGCGGAAGCCCTCGATGAAGGTTGGGGCGAACGCCTGGAACGACACCGCGGGGGCGGCATCGTCCTGGTCGACCAAGACGGTGACGAACCCGTCGTTCACGTCCGGGTAGAGCCAGCCATCCTTCTATCTCAGGCGGCCGGGCGTTGCCTGCTTGATCTTCTGCTGTTCGAGGATCTCTTCGTCAACTGCGTGCGCCTGGACATGGTGTCCTCCTTGTGTGGGTGGGCTACTTGATCGCGGAGAGGGGGTTTGGCGACGAACAACTGGTCGAGATGCAAAAGATCATCGACGCCGAGAAGAGCGACCTGTTCGACGTGCTCACCTTACGTGGCTTACGCCCTGGCGCCGCTCACACGCGAAGAACGCGCTGGTCAGGCAAAAGTGGCCATCAGCACGCACTTCAATAGCAAGCAGCAGGCGTTCCTGGATTTCGTCTTGGCCCACTATGTGGGTGGCGGGGTGGATGAACTCGACCAGGAAAAGCTAACACCGTTGCTCCGCCTGAAGTATTTCAACTCCATTTCCGACGCGAATCGCTGAACTCGGCACGCCTGAAGACATAAGTAAGATATTTGTGGGGTTTCAAAAGTATCTGTACTCAGAAGTATCTGTACGAAGAGGCAGCGTGAGTTCGAAGCCGCCTGATTGAGGTTGTACGTGACGGGCTGCTGTTGTCGTTTTGACCGCGGGCGTTTTTGCCAGCTAGTTGTGGAGATAGTTCGAGCCGGAGTGCGGTACCGGCAGGGCAAGGGACCAGTAACCCGCGAAGAGATTGAGCGGTTAAGCCAACTCATCCTGAAGGTCAAGTTCAAGATCCCTGGTCGTTTCCTAGAGCGCAGATCGGTACTGCGGCAAGTAGCTAGGACAAGGCCAGAAGTTCCTCAAACACGGTGATCTAGTAGGGGATGGCACGTGGAGTGGTCCCCAAAGTTCTGCTCACCGAGAGGAGCTTAGAGTCGCTGCCGCCCGGTAGTCGGCCGGGCTCCGCATCCCGAGTGCCGAGTGGGGCGCCCGGGTATTGTAGTCCTCAATCCAGCCGCTGAGCTGCGCGAGGACAGCCTCGGCATCCCGCAGTTCCGCGCCGTCGACGTAGTCCCGTTTGAAGGTCTTCACGAAGGCCTCGGCCAGGCCATTGCTCTGCGGGCTATACGCCGGCGTCGTGATCGGGACCAGGCCCAGCTCGTGGGCGTAGAGCACGGTGGCCGTCGCCGTGTACTGAGGGCCGTTGTCGCTGAGCCACTGAATCGCGTGGGGGGCCTTGAGCGTCGCCTCGCCGAAGCGGGCCCAGAGCGCCCGGTCCATGAGCGTGCGGATGTGCGCCCCGGCCAGCGGCCGCGGCGACGCCACGGAGGCCAGGACCTCGCGATCGTGACAGTCGATCGCGAAGGCCACCGAGAGGACCTCGCCGCTCCAGCAGGGAATCAAGAACACATCGGAGCACCAGCGCTGGTTCGACGCCGGCCGCTGGATCTGGCCGAGGTGCGGCCGCCCGTGCCGCCGGTGGACCCGGGGGGGCAGCAGGAGCCCGTGCAGCTGCATGACCCGCCGGATGCGCTTGCGGTTGTAGCCGGTCCGAAAGGTCCGATTCACCATCGCCCAGACCCGGCGGTAGCCATAGGTGGCCCGGCTGTTGGTCACCGCGTGGATCTGCTGGAGGACCACCGCATCGTCGGCCCGCTGATAGCGCCCCGGCGGGCGCTCCCGGCGGACGTAGTACCCCGTCCGCCGGCTCACCCCCAGCGTGTAGCAGACCACCGTCATCGCCCGCCCCGTCACCGCCCGGACCCTTTGCGCAACCACGGACTTTTTTTTACGATGTCCCGGGCCGCCTCGAGGATCTCGATCTCCATCTGCTTCCGCCCGAGCAGGCGCTCGAGCTCCCGCATGCGGCTGTAGGCCTCGCGCAACTGGCTGGCCGGGACCACGTCCTCATTGGCCGCCACCGCGGTGGCGGCGCCGGCCTCGGAGCGCCGGGCCCACGTCCGGATCACGCTGGGCACGATGTCCAGCTCGCGGCTCAACTCCGCCACGGTCTTCTCGCCCGCCAGGATGCGCTGGACCGTCGTCCGCTTGAACTCCGCGCTAAAGACCCGCCGTCCGTCCGCCTTCCGTGGATGAGTGCCCATGGGCCCTCCCGCCGCATCTTACGTCCCCACGGTGCGCAGTCCAATCGGGGAGCACTCCACGAGCAAGCACGCCTTCGTTCTCGAGCTGGCAGCCAGTTGCCGCACACGGCAAGTCGCGACAGCTGGGAACAGGCTCTGTAGACGACGAAGCATCAATCTCTCCCAGCTTGCCGTGATTTCAGGATGGCATCCAGTTCATCGGTCGCCTTCCGCAGGATTGAGCCTGGATGCTTGCCCGAGTATAGTGACGGTGTACTGACCGCTATGCCCTGCCCAATCTGCCAATATGAGACGGAATGACAAATAGCGAGCCAAGTCCGCAGAATCCCACGAACGCTCACGCCGCGTCCTCTGGAAACGGCCAATCTCGACGTGGACCTACCAGGGCCGACCCGCCATCCCAAGTCGGTGAAGAAGTTGAGGAAGCGGTCGGTATAACACTTGACTCCCTCGCAGCTATCTTTGTCCTGAGCGGCATCACCGGATTCGGCCCCCAGAAGTTTAAGGAGCTTCACCGTGATGGACTGACACCGATCGACATAGTTTCGGGCGTCAAGTCGGTACCCACCAAGGGCAAGCGTGGGGACGCACTCAGGAGCCAGCTCACAACCGACATCGACCGACTCCGTCCGATTTGCCGAGAGCGGGCCGTCCGGCAGATCTTAGCCGCTCACAAGTTGCACGCACGGATTCTCACTTACGCGCACCCTGACTATCCGTGCAACGTCCTCAACAGCAACAACCCCGTCCCGCTTCTCTACGTCCGCGGTTCACTACAATCACGAGAGTTTTTCCAGAACAGCGTGCCGTCTAGGCTACGCGATCGTGTCGGGGTTTGCCATGGGAGCAGACGCGATTGGACATCGGACGGCGCTCACTGCGCTCGGACAGACAACCTGTGTCATGCCCTGTGGTCTCGACCGCCCCTTTCCCCCCGAACACAAGAGCCTGTGGGAGGAAGTGCTCCAGTATCCAGGCGCTTCCGTGGTCACTGAATTTGCGTTCGGTACGGCAGCTTCATCACTCACTCTGCGCAAGCGAAACAAGCTCATCGTATCTTTCGCGCTCGGAGTTCTAGTCAGTCAATCCTCTGCGACCGGCGGTGCTATGAACGCCTATCGCTTTGCTGTAGAGCAACGCAAGCCAGTCGCCACGTTCTCGCATGACGAACACGTTGATACCTCAGGCAATGCCCTCATCCAATCCGCCCAGACGACCAGAACCACGACTTTCCCGGCTCCACAAGCCTCAGACGAAGCTTTTGAAGAGTGGCTCAGGACGCTATCCTCGTCGACCTAGACGGCACCGTCTGGGACAGCTACCCGTGGTATTCCGAGCTCTTGGCGGCGACAGGTCGAGTTTCTAAGACTTCAGCCCTCAGCGAGCTTCGCTCCGGAGCATCGATCGTATCCCTTCTTCGTCGGTGTGGCGTATCC
>WNFR01033626.1_pt1 | contig 10811 bp, 24 predicted proteins | sample 5400221 | NCBI WGS metagenome assembly WNFR01 (sample SAMN13153357, study PRJNA577476) | soil metagenome | isolation source: 40 cm soil under Madrone tree | place: USA:California | collected 2016-06-14 | reverse complement strand
ACTTACCTATCTGCAGACGGTGAGATTTGATGCCGAGCGTGCCCAATTAATGACCATGCATGCCGCCAAAGGCTTGGAGGCGGAGTCGGTGATCGTGGTGTCATCGCTTACCGCTAGCAGTTTGGACACCATGTATCGTGACCGCGACTCCGAGACTCGTGTTGCATATGTTGCGGCGACTCGGGCACGCACCAATTTATTGATAGTGCTTGAAAAAAATGCGTATCCATGGCCGGAGAGGCTGTCATGATTGATCCAGTGAATCTACAACGACGACTGGCGATAGCTAGGACGGAGTATGTGAAAACCATGCATGAAATCGTGCAAAAGACGAATGAGCTTGATGACGCCACGCAGCGACGTGGTCGCATCGAGCAGATGATTAATGCACTTAAGGTGCAGATTGCGAGGCTTAAAGTAGATGGCTAAGGCCCTGCCCGATCTGTCCAGGTGCCCGGTCATCGCCTGTGATGCCGAGACGACCGGCTTGGCTTGGTGGAAACAAGCCGAGATATTCGGGCTCGCATTCGCCTGGCCGAATGGTAATAAGGTAGACTCCGTCTATGTGGATGTTCGTAATAGTAATGAGCGGCGCTGGGCCGCTGACCAGTTGAAACGCGCCAAGCGCATAGTTAACCATAACAGCAAGTTTGATATGCATCAACTGCGTGAGAGCGATCTGCCGCAGCGCTTTATCGAATGCACTATGATAAGGGAAGCGTTGCTTGACGAGCACAGGTATGAATACTCGCTCGATTCCGTGTCCAAGGATTATGGCTTTGAGGGCAAGGCCGATATCTGGGCTGAACTTGCTGCGATGTTCGGAGGGAAGCCCACGCGCGATGCACAGATCCTGAACCTACAGTTTGCGCCCGAACCGCTGGTGGCCAAGTATGCGCGGCCCGACGCCGAAATGGCGCTGCGTGTATGGCTCAAGCAGGAGGATGCGATAATTAAGCAGGATCTGCGCCAGATCGTGGACTTCGAGCATAGGCTTCTTAAGGTCGTGCTCGACATGGAGCGGCGCGGCGTGCGCGTGGACCTGGAGCGCGCGGCGATCGCCTCGAAGGAACTGGGAAAACAGACCTGGCTCGACCAGAAGGAACTCAATAAACTTGCAGGCTGGGAAGTGAACGTAAATTCGGGGCCCCAGGTCATTAAGATCGTGAAGCCGTACAAGGATGATAATGGCTTGTGGCATGCCAAGGACGGATTGCCGCTGGAAAAGACCGATGGCGGCGGCCCGTCGATCCGCACGCACGCGCTGCACAATATGGGCTTCCGCGAGGCGGAACTCATCGCCTCGATCCGCGGCATGATTAAGGCCAAGGACGTGTTCATCGACCGCTACGTGCTCGGTGACAGCCATAATGGCTACATTCATTGTAACATAAACCAGACCAAGACCGAGGCCGAGGCCGGCACCACCACAGGAAGGTTCAGCATTACTGAGCCTGCCTTGCAGCAAATCCATGCGCGTGACGTGAAACTCGCTCGCATCGTACGTTCACTGTTCCTGGCGGACCCTGGCCAGAAATGGGGTAGCTATGACTTGGACCAAGTGGACTTCCGCTGCTTCGTGCACTACGTGAATGAGCCCAGGCTGCTGGCGGCATACGAGGCCGATCCACGGATGGACTATCATGGCTACATCGCCGAGATGTTCAACATCCCGCGAGACCGCAATGAGAAGACCGGTGGGGCAAACGCGAAACAAATCGACCTTGCATTGATCTTTGGCATGGGACAGGGCCGGTTGTGCAGCGAGATGGGCCTGCCCTACACGGTCGATGAGAAAGGCTATTTTCGGGCGGGTGAGGAGGGCGAAGCATTCTTTGCCAAGTACCACAGAGCCATCCCAGGCGTGCGCAAGCTCACCAACGGCGTGGAATCGGTGGCCAAGAAACGCGGCTACATCTTGACTCCCTTGAAACGCCGGTTACACTTCCCGCATGGCCGAGGGGCACATAAGGCGGCAGGATTGCTGTTCCAAGCGGCCTGCGCCGATATCATCAAGCTAAAGATGATTGAAGTACATGATATGCTCGAAGGCACCGACTCGCGGCTAATGCTTACCGTACACGATGAGCTATGCTTGTCGATGGGCAAGGACGTCACCTCGGCACAAATCATAGAGTTAATAGAACGGTTCGATGGCATAAAGACACCAATGAAGTTCCGCGTACCTATACTGTGTAAGGGCAGGGTAGCCGACGACTGGTTTGAAAGCACCAAAAAGATTAAAAGTCCGGTGGGAGAGGCCGCGTGATCCGACCAGAGCCAAATTTAACACCGCGTGGTCTCCATGTTGAATATAACTTACGAGCTATAACGTTCGCTAAGAATGCGGCTAAGGGCAATAAACTGATAGAGGGGCTATTATGAGTAATAAATCTAAGGTTCAAGTCGATCCGTATCTTAAAGTCCTGCAGAGAATTGCACGATCGCTTGAGAGCATAGATGAAGGAATCAATATGTTCGCATTTCACTCTGAGGGAGTGCAAGAGTGTATGGCCGCGCAAGAGGCCCAGGAGCAAGCTCGCACCTGGGCCACGATACTGCCTGTACAAGTTTCGCTCCAAACGCAGGGCACACAACGCAAATCGCGACCGGCGAGCGCTTCGTGCACACGCAGTTGGCCTCATCGATGCTAGTGGATTCGGTGCGCACCCAGCTGATCGGCCCAGGTAGTGTCGTGAACATCAATGCACTGGTTAATGAGGTAAAGGTAGCCGGGCGCCTGGTGAATGATAAGCAAATCATAATCCACCCAAACTCTTGTATCTTACATCCGCGGCATGCGGATACCGAAAAAGTGCTGGTGCGCGTGGGCTCGACCATGAAGGGTTCGGCCGCAGCCGTGGTTGAGAAGATGATGCGCGATCCGTTTAATTCCCCGCTGGCGCGATTCATGCCCAAAGCACTATTCGACATGGCCGTGGCGAGGCTTGACATGTGCGGGGTTAGACTTGTAATGGGAGATGGCGCCTATGACACGGGTGTGGCCGCATCCAAGCGCCTGTTGGTCGAGGGTGCACAGGGATTTTCACTCGGCATGCATACCGAGTTCTGGCCTCATTGCACGGCACGCGACATCAGTCCTGCGCAGCTGTTCGCAGATTGCCGGCTGCCGTTCGAGCTTGCGCGTGAGGCTAAGGTGTGGGGCGTGGCGCGCACCTTCCCGATCCGTGTCGCTAACCGCTTCAATGACCTTGGTGACATGATCGGGACATCAGGACCCGGCTATGCCGATCAGCAGGAATTACAGTGGTCGGCTCTGGGACGCGAGCCTGAACTTACCACTGTGACCAAGCTGCCGCGGCGCATCTTCGAGTTCAGTCAATTACAGATCGCGGAGGCGTGTAGGATCTGCGATCCTAAGTGTATCACATTGACCTTTGCCGACTACATCGATCCCAGGCCAGCTATCGATGAGCGTATCGGCCCTAAGCTGGGTAAACTGATAGATGAGATCGAGTTCAAGACCGGTGTGCCGGTGCGACTGCTGACGTTCGGTCCATCGATCGACGATGCCGTGATCCTGAGCGGCGAGGGCATCATCAAATGGCTAAATCCGGGCAATTTTGCTGAATACGTAATGGGAGTAGATAATGACGGACTGGAATAACTTTGCGGATGCGCAACGTGACATATCGACTTGGGCGGGCAAGCAATTCCCGAAACGCACCGTAGCCGGCGTGTACTTAAAACTGTACGGCGAGGTCTACGAGTCGATCCGTAATCCGGGCAGCCCCGATGAGTTCGCGGACCTGATGATATTGTTACTGGATCTCGCCTCGATGCAGCATATCAATGTGGCTAACGCGATCGCGGATAAGATGAAGATCAACAAAAAGCGGCTATGGATCTTCGATGAGATCACCGGCCTGGCCCAACACGTAGAGGGAACCTGATTATGATCAATATAGAATACGGACTCCGCGCCGCAGAAGTGAAGAGATGGACAATAGTCAAGCTCACGCGCGAGCAGTCGGTAGCTGAACACCATTATAATGTGTGGATAATTGCCCGAGGTATCAGTGAGGTGCTGGGGATCGAATTACACAATAGTCGCGATGCGCAGGCGATTGAACATTTGGCATTGACTCATGATCTGCAGGAGACGGTCACGGGCGACGTGCCGTCACCGTTCAAGGACCTGGCACCGGCATCGTTTCGCGCACTGGAAGAGACAGCACGCAATAGCGTAGGTCTGCCGAGCGATGCGGGTAATCGCGGCACCATCGTCGAGGCCGTGGTTAAATTGGCTGACATCGCAGAGACATTGTTCTTTGCATATCAGAATGGTGGCCGTGACCGTCCAGCCGTTTGGGTCTATGTCGTCGATCGCTTTCGCAGTATCCTCAAGGCCGTTACGAAGCAGTATGCCCATCTGCCCTGGGAGCGGGTGAATAACCTGTTCCTAGCTTGTTCACCAGCGGACCCGGCTTGGGCTCGGACGCTGGAAGGGGCATATACGATGGAAAATGCCACATGACCAAGAGAAAGGCTGAGAGACCCGTACGGAAGCCCCGGAGCGGGCCACGGGTGCCTCGGAAGCCTACACCTGCTACACCAGTAGAGATCCCCCAGCTGCGCCGCCCGGACGAAAGCGTAGAAGCCTGGAGAGCCCGTGTCCAAGACCTGGTGAAGACCGGCCGTTTAAAATTACACAAGACCACATCTGCATTGGGCGTAACTAGCCACTGGCGCAGCGCCGATAGATGGGATTTCGAGGGCCGTCCTGGCGAGAGCTATGAAGAATGGGTGAAACGTACTAGCCCGTTGCCTTTAAAGACACAAACCATGGGGCCTAAGGCAAACCCCGACGATGAAGTTGCCGCGGTGATAGCTGCGCGCGAAAGGCCATATGGCGATTACGCTGAGCAGTGCGAGATTGTCGATGATATGATGCACGCGTTGTTGGATTCATCAAATTGGCGGGGGATGCAACCAGATCAGCGCGAATCATTGCATATGATCGTAGTGAAAATTAGCCGTATCATCAACGGGGATGCAGATTATAAGGATAGTTGGCGGGATATAGCTGGATACGCTATGCTTGTTGCCAATAGGTTAACTGAATGATTACTCGTAAAACGGTACGGCCACTTGGCCCTAAGCGCCGTGCCATGGTATGGGCTGCGCACTTGCCCTGGCCCGATGACTTTACTTATTCGACTGCGGCCATGGCCACGACGCGAAAGATTGCGGCCATGGCATACCTGGCGGGTTACCGGTCGGCGGCACGAGCACGCAGGCATAGACAGGAGAATGCGCCCGTGCTAAAATATCCCAAGGGTCGGACACTCGGCATAGAGGGATAGTATCATGACAAGTCAGAAACAGCTGCAGCAACGCCGTTCAGCAATAATCAATGAGCTTACTAATATGTCACGCGACGGCTGGCATTATTCGAAGACCGGTGATTATTGGCCGCTGGAAGCGGAACTGCGTGAGATTAACGATAGATTTAATACCGCAAGAGCCAATAGACAGAAGTTACGGGGTGAGCCGTGAGCCAGACCTGGTGTGACGAGTGTGAAGAGGACCTGAAGCCCGATGAGAAGCATTATCGCGTCTTTCATGGTAGCACGGTTATCGTTTGCAAGGATTGCGCGGAGATGATCGACAACTACGATCCGACGCCTTACTGCGTCCACTGTGGGCCGAAGTCCAATTGCGATTGCCCGCCGCATCCCGCCAATGACTGACTACTCGGACCCCGCAGTGTGGTTCCGGGACTACGGCACGTGCCCGTGCGGCAAGCCTGCGACCGGCGAGGTACTGGGGAATCTGAACCAAGTGATGGGGCGATATTGTATACGCTGTGGCCAGGCCCGCGTCAAGAAAGCCGAGAAGGCACGTGACCGTATGAGCAAACTTTGTGGAGGCATAAAAGAATGAGCAGTGGATTCACCCGTGATGGTAACGTGCAGGAACAGATCGATGTCACGATTGCTGACGCGGTCGAACGGGCACGGTTAAAGGTTCCGGTAGGCGTGTCGCCAACTTTCTGTAGAAAGTGCGGGTCTACGATCCCGCGGGCACGGCGCGAGGCGCTGCCTGGTGTCAAGTTGTGCGTATTCTGTGCGATCGAGCAAGAGCAATTGCGGTAACTGTATGAACTGGTTCGCAAAGGAGCGGCAGAAATGGATAGACGAGACTGTGCGTTCGCTGGGCTATATTAATAGGGGGCTAATTGAGCGAGAATTTAGTGTATCCACGCCTACGGCCTCGATGGATTTACAAGTTTTCATGCGCATCAACCCTGGCAAGATTGTCTATAATAAGTCTGTAAAGCGCTATTTGAGAATCGAGGAAAGTTAAATGCTAAGTGTTAATGAAAAGATCACTGAATCGAACCGCATCGAGGGCATACACCGCCTGCCCTCATACTCGGAGGTCGTTGAATTTGACAGGTTCATCGCCCTTGAGGAAGTAACCATCGCCGATTTGGCCGCGTTTGTGAGAGTGTATCAACCTGAGGCAATGCTACGTGATCGGGTCAAGCTAGATGTGCGTATAGGCAACCATTTTCCACAGCGTGGTGGCCCTGAGATCCGTGAACGGGTCAATGAGCTTATCTGCAAGGCCAATCTTAATCCTGGATTCGCCTGGGAGACCCATATTGATTACGAGACGCTGCACCCGTTCACCGACGGTAACGGGCGCAGTGGCCGGATGCTTTGGTATTGGTGCATGAGAAAATCTGGGCAAGATCGTTTGGCAGATCTAGGATTTCTTCACGCGTTCTATTACCAATCACTTGAGCAGGCCACGGCAAAGATGATTACGCGTAGGGGGCAAAATGAACGGTGAACCACATTCGGCCGAATCATGTGCTACTTGTCTTAATTTCTATGAGGTCGTCGCCTTGCCCGTCCCGGCAAGCAGGGGTGAATGCCGGCGTTACCCGTGGCCAAGGGATAATGTTAGCCGTGATCACTGGTGCTATGAACATCGTGCAGCATTAAATGCCTCAGGTTCGTTTCTGAAGTGTCCGTATTGCGGGCGCTTGGCCGACGCCAAGGGTGGTATAAACCATGTGGCTGCATGCATCGGATTGGATAATATCGCGATTAATAGATTACAGTACGATGTTTTGATAGCATCGCTTAAACGGAAGTAGTAAACCATGACCACGAAAACGGCAGAAGCGTTATATCTGGCACAGCATTTGCACGAACATGTGGGTAAAGGCTGGACCGTATTTAACCCGCTCGGCAGGCCGGTGCAAGACTTGCCGGCCATATATGGATTTAACAACGGCGGTTCACCAGGGTGGTATAGCGCAGTTGCTATCGCGGCCAACGGGCACGTCTTAGGTGGACATTGTTGTTCTGCCGAGGGGTATATGCTACATGATCTCGGCATCCTTGAGGGAACGAATGAACTGAGCGAAGAGCCGCTGCCATCATCTACGGGAGGTGTCAAACCGGGCTCGTGATGTACTCACCGGCACCCGATAGACGAGTTTTGCCTTGGCTGCGCGGAAACGGAGGTAAAGAATGGAAACTAGGGGCTCGATCATTCGCCAGAACTATCTTGCAAATCCTGCGTACTGCCCGTATTGCATGCGCTGCAAAGGTCTACACCGCATGACCTTGGTCGAGCCGTTTTTGTGGAAGCACCATTGTGGGGCGGTGCACGACGAACGTACACAGTCTGACCGGGGAGAGAAGCGATGAGCGAGATATTCGACATTCGGTTAGCGCGTGAAGAGATCGCGAGACTTGAGTCCGAGTTGGATGACTCGCGAAAGATCGTCAATCGCATTTGGGCTATCTACGGATCTCCCTCATACGAATCACTGGCGGGCAAGTCCATATACGAATTGATCGAAAACGATCGAACACGAATGCAGAGTTTAGAAAAGGAACTCAGATTTCAGCGCTCCAATCTTCCGCAGCGCCAGTGGCCGACTATCGATAAGGCACTCGGAGATAGCCCATGAGCATCTCTGCGCTGATGGAGAAAATAGCTACTTACAATTTCCAGTGCGAGGCAGGTCCCTTGATTCTGTGTGTCGATTACCAGAAGTTGTGCGTAGCGGCGCTATTGGCCAAGGAAACCGTGATACCAAAACATACTGCGAGTGAGGAATCGACGCCATGACCAATTTCCTATTAGGCGCCCTATCCGTGATCCTGATCGAGGCCGCAGCCATCATCTACGGTTTGCGATCCTATGAGCGGATGCGTGTGCGATTGCATATGCAGCGCACGGGGCCGAACGCCAGCCGTGAATTGCCGAGCTACTAAGAGTGAGAAAGGAGATGACGATGGAAAATGAAGTTCGCGCAGCGGCAGAGATGCCGCGTTACAAGTGCCACAAAGAGGTCTGGGCACTCAAGCTCGAGGGAGTTGCGCCAGTCAATGAGGACGGCTCTGTATGGCTCTATCCAGTCGATAAGACCTATGCCGCGTTCATAGTCAGCGCCGAGTTCGTCGCCAAGCACAAGCCCACAGCGGGCGGCTACTACGTGCTCTATAAGGACGGGTACCAATCGTTCTCGCCGGCCGATGCGTTCGAAGACGGTTACACACGCATTTAGTCGGGTGACGGAGCGAAGCATGAATGACAAGGAGCACGCTACCCGCAGCGCACCCAGCGGAGGAACTGAGCATGATTAGCAAACCAGATTTCGCGGCAGTGCGGCTAAGCGCCAGCGAATTGTCCACGATCCGAGAGGTTTATGCGGAGATCTACCCGGTTCGTCCGCTGCTGAATCGCATCGACGAATTGGAGGCCGAATTGGCTGCGATCAAAGCAGCGGATTGGCGGTCATGACAGCGGAGGAACAGAGCATGGATGAAGTCCAGTTCTATACGCTTTGCTGCAATAGGCTGATCTGGTCGGGCCAGCGTTTTTGTCCAAGCTGTGGATGGGAATGCTACGTGCGCCCAGCGACACCGGACAGCGGAGAAACGAAGCATGAGTGATCTTGAGTTAGTAAAACTTCGTCGTATCGAATCTCTAGCTTGGAGTTTGGTGAATAGTTACCAAGAGCATGTAATGGAGGAACGTTGCCGTCCATGTTCATTAGCATGGCAAAATTTGCGTAAGGCGCTGCTTGAGCGCTCACAGTCTGATAGGGGACAGAACACGGCTAACCAAAAGCTCGAAACGGCGTTGATAGCCATTCGTGACTTCGAGCCGGTGACTAACGGTAACTATGCCGTGGATACTGCGATTCCTGAAATGCGAAGAATCGCCATCGCCGCGCTCTCCAAGGTCGTCCCAGCACATCGCGTAACGTGGGAATTCACATGGGTCAACCTGGACTTCATGCTATTCGGCGCGTTCAAAGCGGCCCGCAAACGGCTGAAACTGCGCGAGTATGAACGGTGTGCCTGGTGCCGCGAGCCGTTTAAAGACGATGAGATGATGGCATTAGCGGGTCGTCCGAAAGGTACAAATGTGCTGCTTTGTCAGGACTGCGCCACAAATTCACAGTCTGATGCCGCAGGAGATGCGAAATGACGCCAGCCGAAGCAAAGGCATTCATGGTCGATTTGCTACGCACGGCCGCGCGCCTGGTCGAGGACGGCACGATAACCGAGTGGTCGATCGACAGCGCGTTTGGTCACGAACTGCGGCATGATCCGGCGACGTATGGGTACACGCTGCATCACGTCAGTACGGGCCAGAAAACAATAAAAGTAACATTGGAAGCGGGTCATCTCTCAAGCGATAAAATTCCGAAATGGCTCGGCGGTCAGGCGCCGCAGCCTTCTGATGTCGATGATAGGGCGGCAGAACAAATCAAAGAGATTGCTGCCCAAATGTCTGAACGCGATGACTATCGATGAAGCGCAAGCCCAAGGTCCATCTGATGAAAGAGCACGACCGCACGCGCGCACGCTGTGGAGCAGCCGTCGATTCCACAAGGCTGACCGACGTATGGCAGCAGATCACGTGCAACGACTGCCTACCTCCGGGTCAGCGTGAGCGGGTGGGCGAGTATCTCGCAAGGCACCAGTGATCGTGGAGCCATTGTGCCAGGGGGAGCCATGTGGTATACTGGGCCCTCGGTACCACACATAGAGGCATAGAACCATGATGAACGTGAAGTCCCCCACATTGTTGTTAGCCATGGAGATCATTGACCTCAATGACGAGGTTCAATACCTGCGCGCCGAGAACGCCGCGCTCCAGGCGGAGGCGAAGATGTTTCGCGAGGCATGGCATGATCAGTACATGTCGAGCCAGGTGCAATTGCATAACTGGGTGTGCAAGATCATGGACGGCTCATTGATCATAAACTCCGGCCAGGTGACGTCATGAGCGCCGTCGTCGCGCCCCGTATCTGGTCCCAATACCAGGAGGCAATCTACGACTTCGGCGTCAATGGTACCGGTAACGTGATGGTAGAGGCCGTGGCCGGCAGCGGCAAAAGCACTACCCTGGTGGAATTGATCCGTCGCATCCTGGCCGTGCGCCCTTACACCAGCGTGGTGTTCCTGGCTTTCAATAAGGCGATCGCCGACGAACTCAAAAAGCGCGGCGTCAATGCACGTACGTTCCACTCCTTGTGCTTCCGGGCCGTGCTCGATTTCAAAAAGGCCCGTGACATTACCGCCGACAAGCTGCGCCGAATGGTCGATGAGCGCCTAGGCGACCAGGACGCGCGTATCTACGGCAGCTTCATCATAAAGCTTGTGGGCCTGGCCCGCGGCGTCGGCATCGGTTGTCTGGTCAAGAACACTGAGGGCGCCTGGCAGGACCTAATTGATCGCCACGACCTTGAGCTAGACAGCGAGCGCGGCGACGTGGACACCGCCATCGAGCATGCCCGCGAGCTTCTG